>Ga0207644_10001148_pt1 | contig 16970 bp, 14 predicted proteins | sample KBSS73metaG_FD_184326 | JGI IMG/M metagenome (GOLD analysis project Ga0207644, IMG submission 184326) | Switchgrass rhizosphere microbial communities from Kellogg Biological Station, Michigan, USA - KBS S7-3 metaG (SPAdes) (version 2) | ecosystem: Host-associated > Plants > Roots > Rhizosphere... | reverse complement strand
TCCCTTGCCGCGAGTGCGACTGCCCTGCAGAAACTCGTAGACCTGAATATCGATCTAGACCGTATTAGTCTGATGCTGGATCAGGTGGATGTGGCTACACCGCTCTCAGAGATCATCCGGGACCGGATCGATTCGATTCGATTTTGTCCTGACTTCGTCGCGCAAGCCGCGTCGCATATCCGGATCGGCTTTGTCCTCGAATCAATGCTCGCGTTAAGCAGAGATCTCGGCGCGTGCAGTCTGGGCCCGGCGCCGCGCTCGGAACGAGTTGGCCTGATCGATCGGTTTGCGTTCGACTATTTGGATTGCCCGACCTTGGACGCACTTGCCGCCGCGGCGGCCGTCGACCCAGGCTATGCAATTAATCCGGAGACCGCCCCCATCAATCGCGGCTGGTCGACCAGCAGGCTATGAGGGGCCAAACTCACCGTTGCATTCCGGCTAATTCACTACCGAGTACCTAAGTCGTCCTGACGGAGTGTTTGTCGACCTCGACGGGATCGGCATGTCCCTCTCAGGCCACGAGCGCCTTCAGCCTCTCCGGCAGCGGAACCGACTTCTCCTCACGATAGTTCACCCATACCGTCTTTGCACCTCCGGTCGCGTAGAGCACCTCGGGTTCATCGGTACGCTCCAGGGAGACATACGCTTCGAAACTGCTCCGCCCGGGTTTGCCGACGTAGTGCTTCGCCAACACATCGCCCGGGTACTTGAGCTGCTTGAGGAAATTGCAGAAGGTATTGACGATCACCGGCCCCTCACCGGCCGGATCCGGTGCCCCCGCGACCCGGTGCAGCCACTCGATGCGGACGATCTCGAGATAACGAAAGTAGATCGTGTTGTTGACATGGCCCATCGCGTCCATGTCGCCCCAGCGTATCGGGATCACCATCTCCAGCGTCAGCTTCTTCGCGTCGGGAAGTTCGAATCGCATTTCCGCACCCTCAATGGCGAATGTCGAGCTCGCCGTACAGCCGGTCGACGAGCCCGCGCAGCCTGTCCAGCTCGGCTTCGGCGATCGAGACCCGGGCCTTCAGCGCCGCGAGCTCGCTCACCGGAACGATCGCCTCGCCGTCGCTTGCGGATGCAAATGAACTCGCATCGACCGCGCCGCTCAGGAGATGCGCCCAGCGCTGCTCGCGCGCGCCCGGCGCGCGCGGCAGCTTGACCGCCAGCGGACCGCCCTTCTCCTCACCGCGCGCCGCCAGCTCGTCGAGAAAGCCTTCCACCGCCGACACGTCGGCGAATCGGTGCAGCCGCTCGCTCGCCGTGCGCAGCTCCGATGCCGTCTGCGGCCCGCGCAGCATGAGCGTCGCCAGCAGCGACACGGACTGCGAAGGCAGGCCGAGCACGCGACCGAGGTTGTGCTCGTAGCGCGAAACCCTCGACCCGCTCGACTCGAACGCGAGCGAGAGCCCCTTCAAAGCGTCGACCGCGCCCTGCACTTCGGCGTCGCTGGCGGCGAGAACGGGATCGCGCGCCGTCTTCTGGTTGCAGCCGAGCACCAGCGCGTTGAGCGAGAGCGGATAGCTGTCGGGAACGGTCAGCGACTTCTCGACGAGCACGCCGAGCACGCGAGTCTCCAGCAACGACAGCGGCCGCATCGGTTCGCAGCGCCGCCCGCTAGAGCGAGAATCCGTCGTCGGCGGTGATCACCGCGCCATTGATGAAGTGGCTCTCGTTCGCGCACAGCATCATGAGGACGACATCGAGGTCCTGCGGCTGGCCGACGCGCTTCTTCGGCAGCATGTCGACCAGCTTTTTCCCCTGCTCGGTCGACCAATGGTGATGGTTGATCTCGGTGTCGATGTAGCCGGGGCAGATCGCGTTGACGTTGATCCCGTAGCGGCCCCACTCGAGCGCCATCGCCCGGGTCATGTGGATCACCGCCGCCTTGCTCATCGCGTAGACGCCGATCTGGCTGAGCACTCGGAGCCCACCCGTCGACGCGATGTTGACGATCCGCCCGCCGGTGAACGTCCCGGGCGCCGCCCCCTTGGCGCGGGCGATCATCCGCTTGCCGACTTCCTGCGCGACGAAGAAGGCGCCGCGCGCGTTGACGTCGAAGACCAGGTCGTAGTCGTCGGGGGTCACGTCGATCAGGCGCTGCGTCGTCGCGACGCCGGAGTTGTTGACCAGGATGTCGATCGTTCCCATGTCGGTCTCGGTGTGCGCGATCGCCGACTTGATGCCGTCGTGGTCGGTGACGTCGAGCGGGACGACGTGCGCATCGCCGCCTTCGGCCTCGATCTCGGCGCGCAGGCTCTTCAGCCGCTCGACCCGGCGGCCGGCGAGCGCGACGCCGGCGCCGGCCTTGGCGAGGACGCGCGCGAACTGCGCGCCGAGGCCGCTCGAGGCGCCGGTGACGAGGGCGACTCGGCCCGAGAGATCGATCTCATAGCTCATTTGTTCGTGCAGCGACTGCGCTCCGTAGAATCGACCGACAGTTTAGACGCGCGACAAAGCGGCGAACGAACAAGAGAGCGAGACAGCGATGACCCCTGACGAGATCCTCGCCCAGCACGGGCCGCGCGAAGCGATGGAGTACGACGTCGCGATCGTCGGCGCCGGTCCGGCCGGCCTGGCGACCGCAATCCGGCTCAAGCAGCTCGCCGCCGAGCGCTCGCACGAGATCTCGGTCGTCGTCCTCGAGAAGGGCTCGGAGCCGGGCGCGCACATCCTCTCCGGCGCGATCATGGACCCGCGCGCGATCACCGAGCTCATTCCCGACTGGAAGGACAAGGGCGCGCCGCTGAACCAGCCCGTCACGGCGGACAAGTTCCTCTTCCTTACCGCGACCGGTGCCACCGCGACGCCGCACGCCCTTCTCCCCGACTGTTTTCGCAACGAGGGCAACTACGTCGTCAGCCTCGGCAACGTCGTTCGCTGGCTGGCGACCGAGGCCGAAGCGCTCGGCGTCGAGATCTTCCCAGGCTTTCCCGCCGCCGAGGTGCTGTACGGCGAAGGCGGCGCCGTGCGCGGCGTCGCCACGGGCAACCTCGGCATCGGCAAGGACGGCGAGCCAACCGCGAACTTTCAGCTCGGCATGGAGCTGCACGCGAAGTACACGATCTTCGCCGAGGGCTCGCGCGGCAGCCTCGGCCGCCAGCTGATCGCCCGCTTCAAGCTCGACGATGGCCGCGACCCGCAGAGCTACGGCATCGGCCTGAAGGAGCTGTGGGAAGTCCTTCCCGAGCAGGCAGCCCCGGGACTCGTGCTGCACACCGGCGGATGGCCGCTCGACAAGTCGACCTACGGCGGCTCGTTCCTCTATCACCTCGACAACCACCAGGTCGAGCTCGGCTTCGTCGTCGGCCTCGACTACGAAAACCCGTACCTCAGCCCGTTCGAGGAGTTCCAGCGATGGAAGTCTCACCCCGAGATCCGCAAGACGCTCGAGGGCGGCAAGCGCCTGGGCTACGGCGCGCGCTCGATCACCGCCGGCGGCATCCTCAGCCTCCCGAAGACCGTGTTCCCGGGGGGCGCGTTCGTCGGCTGCGAGGCGGGGTACCTCAACTCCAGCCGGATCAAGGGCAGCCACGCGGCGATCAAGACCGGCATGCTCGCCGCCGAGGCGGCCTTCGACGCGCTCGTCGCCGGCCGCCGGCACGACGAGCTCGCCGCCTACCCGGCAGCGTTCGAGAAGAGCTGGCTGCGCGCCGAGCTCGACAGGTCGCGCAACTTCAAGCAGTGGTTCAAGAAGGGCTTCCTCGTCGCCGCGGTCATGACGGGAATCGAGCAGTGGCTGCTGCCCCGGCTCGGCATCCACTCGCCGCCGTGGACGGTGCACCGCGCCAAGGCCGATCACCTCTACCTGCGTCCGGCCGCCGAATGCAAGCCGATCGTCTACGGCAAGCCCGACAACGTGATCACGTTCGATCGCCTGTCGAGCGTCTTCGTCAGCAATACGAACCACGCCGAAGACCAGCCGCCGCACCTGACGCTGAAGGACCCGACCGTTCCGGTCAAGATCAACCTGGCCCGCTACGCCGGCCCGGAGAGCCGATACTGTCCCGCCGGCGTCTACGAATTCGTCGACGACAACGGCACCGAGCGGCTGCAGATCAACGCGCAGAACTGCGTCCACTGCAAGACCTGCGACATCAAGGACCCGACGCAGAACATCGTCTGGGTGCCGCCCGAGGGCGGCGGCGGTCCGACCTACGTCGGCATGTGAACAAGGAAAGCGCGATGGAGAACCCGCCGATCGAAGTGCTGACCGCGGCCCGCCTCTGGCCGCCGATGATGGAGTCGCTGCGCGGCAGGTTCCTGGTCCACGACCGCCTCCACCAGAGCGACGCCGCCGCGTTCGCCGCCGCCGCGCCGCGGATCCGCGCGATCGCCGCGAGCGGCGAGTCGAAGGTGCCGCGCGAGCTGATCGCGCAGATGCCGGCGCTCGAGATCGTCTCGGTGTTCGGCGTCGGCTACGACGGCGTCGACGTCGCCGCGGCGCGCGAGCGCGGCATCGCCGTCACGCACACACCGAACGTCCTCAACGACGAGGTCGCCGACTTGGCGATCGCGCTCGTCCTCGCCGTCTCGCGCCGTCTGATCGAGGCCGACCGCTACGTCCGCAGCGGCTCCTGGGCGAACGGGCCGATGCCGCTGGCGCGCAAGGTCAGCGGCGCGCGGATGGGAATCGTCGGCCTCGGCCGCATCGGCCTGGCAATCGCCAAGCGCGCCGAGGCGTTCGGCATGTCGATCGCGTACACCTCGCGCAACGCGAGGGCGGATTCGCCCTACCCTTACTTTGCAAGCGCTGAAGCGCTGGCGCGCGAGGTCGACTTCCTCGTCGTCATCACGCCTGGCGGCGCGGCAACGAGAAAGCTCATCGACGCCAAGGTCCTCGCCGCGCTCGGCAAGAAAGGCTACCTCATCAACGTCGCGCGCGGCTCGGTCGTCGACGAGCAGGCGCTCGTCAGCGCCCTGCGCGACGGGACGATCGCCGGCGCCGGCCTCGACGTCTTCGAGAACGAGCCGCAGGTTCCGAGCGAGCTGCTCGCGCTCGACAACGTCGTCCTGACGCCGCACATCGGCAGCGCGACCTGGCAGACGCGCCAGGCGATGGCCGACCTCGCCTTCGGCAACCTCGAGGCGCACTTCGCCGGACGGCCGCTGCTGTCGCCGGTGCCGCAATGAGCGCCGCGGCCGCACCGGGATTCGATCTCTCCGGCAAGCTCGCCCTCGTCACCGGCGGCGGCTCGGGGCTCGGCTTGGCGATCGCCCGCGGCCTCGCCGCGGCGGGCGCGCGGGTGATCGTCAACGGCCGCAATCGCGACAAGCTCGACGCGGCGGCCGAGGCGCTGCGCGCCGAATCCATCACCCTCGAGACCGCGGCGTTCGACGTCGCCGACCCGGACGCGGTGCGCACCGCCATGGCAGCGCTCCAGGCGCGGCTCGGCGCGATCGACATCCTCGTCAACAACGCCGGAATCCAGCATCGCGCGCCAATCGCCGACTTCGGCGACGCCGACTGGCGCCGCCTGATGGCGACCAACCTCGACGCCCCGTTCCACATGGCGCGCGCGGTGATCCCGGCGATGCAGGCGCGGCGCGCCGGCAAGATCATCAACATCGCTTCGATCATGTCGAGCCTGGCGCGACCGACGACGGTTCCGTATCAAGTGAGCAAGGGCGGCATCGCGATGCTGACGCGCGGCCTCGCGGTCGAGCTCGCGCCGCACGACATCCAGGTCAACGCGATCGCTCCTGGCTTCTTTCGCACCGAGATGAACTCGGCCCTGACCGGCAACCCCGAGTTCACCGCGTGGGTCGAGAAGCGCACGCCCGCGGGGCGCTGGGCCGAGCCGCATGAGATCGCGGGCGCGGCGGTGTTCCTCGCCTCGCCGGCGTCGCGCTTCGTGACCGGGCAGGTTCTCTACGTCGACGGCGGATTCACCGCCGGCATGTGACGGCCGCAGCGGCAGGCGTCAGTCCTGCCCCTCGGTGAGCGCATCGAGCTGGAAGCGGCCGTCCTTGTGGACGAGCCAGATCTCGGTGAACCTGACGCCGCCCAGGCGGCTCGGCACCGGCAGCGGCCCGGCGCGCTTGATCATCTCGACCACGGCGACGGTGACGTCGGGCGCATGCGACGGTCCGCGGACGACCTTGACCTCGCGGGGCTGGCCGCTTCCGTCGACCGTCGTCTCGACGACGACGACGCCGTGGATCAGCGGCGGCAACCGCCCCTTGTAGATGCGCGACCGGTACGACGCGTAGATGTGGCGCGCCGCATCGACGCGGTAGGCACGCGCGTCGAGCGCCGCCGAGACCTGCGCCGCGCTGAAGTGCGTCGGCTCGGTGAGATAAGCGACGTCGGTCGCGCTCGCGCCGAGATGAGCCGCCAGAAGCACTGCGCCGGCAGCAAGGTGAAGACGCTTCATGACGAACTCCGCGCGGCGTCGAAGCCGCAGAACCGAGCGGCTTCGCCGCCGTCATGGCGCGATCAGCCGATGGGTTTCAGCGTAGGAGATCGCTTCGTCGGCGTGTCGACGCGTGCGACCGGCCGGTCGTCGACCGTGCCGGCGCGTGGCATCCGTCACGGTGTCATCCGTAACGGGATTTATCTCGCGCCGTCAGCGCCGGCCGCTCGTCGGAACGAGCGGATGAACGGCAACGCGCGCGCGGTCGCTAGAGCGGCCAGGAAGGCTTGCGCTTGTCGATGAACGCCTGGACGCCCTCGAGCGTCGCCTCTTCCATCATGTTGCACGCCATCGTCCGACCGGCGTCCTCGTAGGCCGCCTCGACACCGGCCTCGAGCTGGCGGTAGAAGAGCGTCTTGCCCATGGCGATCGCGACGCGCGGCTTGGCGACGATCGCCGCGAGCAGCGACTCGACCTCGCCGTCGAGCGCTGCGGCCGAGGCGACGCGGTTGACCAGCCCCTTGGCGCGCGCCTCTTCGGCCGAGATGAACTCGCCGGTGACGAGCATCTCGAAGGCGGCCTTGCGGGCGACGTTGCGCGACAGCGCGACGCTCGGCGCCGAGCAGAAGAGGCCGAGATTGACGCCGCTCACCGCAAAGCGCGCGCTGTCGACGGCGACGGCAAGATCGCAGGCGGCGACGAGCTGGCAGCCGGCCGCGGTGGCGATCCCCTGCACGCGCGCGATCACCGGCACCGGCAAGCGCTGGATCGTCATCATCATTCGCGCGCACTGCGTGAAGAGCCCCTCGTAGTACGCCAGCGACGGCTCGGCGCGCATCTCCTTCAGGTCGTGCCCGGCGCAGAACGCCTTGCCGTTCGCGGCGATCACGACGGCGCGAACCCTGTCGTCGAGCGCGACGGTGTCGAGCTCGTCCTGCAGCGCGGCGAGCATTCCTTCGCTCAGCGCATTGAACGATTGCGGCCGGTCGAGGGTGAGCGTGACGACGCCGCGGCCATCGACGTCGCGCTTGACGAACGGGACAAGATCGGTCGCGGTGCGGTCGTTCATGGCTTCGTCTCGTCGTGCTCTATTCGATCGCATCCGCCGAGCGCGCACGCTCGCGCAGCTGGAACTTCTGGATCTTGCCCGTCGACGTCTTCGGGATGGCCTCGAAGCGGATTTCGCGCGGCACCTTGTAGCCGGCGAGGAGCGCGCGGCAATGCGCGACGAGCTCGGGCGCCGTGACGCTCGCGCCGCTCTTCAGCTCGACGAACGCGACCGGCGTCTCGCCCCACTTCGGGTCCGGCCGCGAGACCACCGCGCAGGCGACGACGTCGGGGTGGCGATAGATCGCGTCCTCGACCTCGAGCGAGCTGATGTTCTCGCCGCCCGAGATGATGACGTCCTTGCTGCGGTCCTTGATCTTGACGTAGCGGTCGGCCTCGAGCACCGCGAGGTCGCCGGTGTGGAACCAGCCGCCCGCGAACGACTCGGCGTTGGCCTTCTCGTTCTTGAGGTAGCCCTTCATGACGATGTTGCCGCGGAACATGATCTCGCCCATCGTCGCGCCGTCGGCCGGCACCTCGGCGAGAGTCGCCGGGTCGCGCACCGTCATCGCCTGCTGGAGCGCGTAGCGAACGCCCTGGCGGCCGTTCAGGCGCGTCTGCTCGGAGAGATCCTGGTCGAGCCACGACGGCCGCCTGACCGCGACCGCCGCGGGTCCGTAGGTCTCGGTGAGTCCGTAGACGTGGGTGATGTCGAAGCCGATCCGCGCCATGCCGTCGATCATCGACGCCGGCGGCGCGGCGCCGGCGACCATCGCCCGCACCTTCTGCGTGATGCCAACGCGCATCGCGGCGGGCGCGGCGATGAGCAGGTTGTGGACAATCGGCGCGGCGCAGTAGTGGTCGACGCGCTCGTCGCGAATCGCCGCGAGGATCGCTGCCGCCTCGACCTTCCGCAGGCAGACGTGCGTTCCGCCGAGCAGCGCCAGCGTCCACGGGAAGCACCAGCCGTTGCAATGGAACATCGGCAGCGTCCACAGGTAGCGCGGGAAGTGCGGCATCGTCCACGTCGCGGCGTTGCAGACGGCGTTGAGATACGCGCCGCGATGATGCGTGACGACGCCCTTCGGGTCGCCGGTCGTCCCCGACGTGTACGAGACGGCGATCGCGTCCCATTCGTCGGCTGGTCCTTCGAGCGCCGCCAGCGGCTCGTGCGCGGCGAGCAGCGCTTCGTACTCGTGCGCCCCAAGCCGATCGCCGGGGCCGGTGTACTCGCGGTCGCAGACGTCGACGACGACCGGCTTCCTGCCGTGTGTCTCGGCGAGGATCCGCAGCGCCGCGCCGACGACCGGTGCAAGCTCGCGATCGGTGATCAGGACGGAGCATTCGCAATGGTCGAGCTGCCAGGCGATCAGCGTCGCATCGAGCCGGGTGTTAAGCGTGTTCAGGACCGCGTTCAGCGCCGGCACGGCGTAATGCGCCTCGACCATCTCGGGCGTGTTGTGGAGCATGACGCTGACCGTCGAGCCGCGGCCGACGCCAAACGAGCGGAGGGCCGCGGCGAGCCGCGCCGAGCGATCGCGGGTCTCGCGCCACGTGTAGCGGCGCTGTCCGTGAACGACGGCCTCGAGGTCGCCGAACACCTCGCCGCTGCGCTCGACGAAGCTCGTCGGCGACAAGGCGACGAAGTTCGCCGCGGTCCGGTCCAGGCCCTGCTCGTAGATGTTCATCGGTGAAAGCGGGGAAATCGCGACCATCGTACGCGCCGGCGGCGCGGGCTGCGAACCGGGCAAACGCGAGTTATGCCGCCGACGCGGCGAGCGCCTGATCGATGTCCCAGAGGATGTCGTCGACGTGCTCGAGCCCGACCGAGATCCGCACCATGTCCTGCGGCACGCCGGCGGCGAGCTGCTGCGCCTCGTCGAGCTGGCGGTGCGTCGTCGAGGCGGGGTGAATGACCAGCGTGCGCGTGTCGCCGATGTTGGCAAGGTGGCTCATCAGCTGCGCCGCCTCGATGAAGCGGACGCCGGCCGCGAGGCCGCCCTTGACGCCGAAGGCGAGCAGCCCGGAGGCGCCCGGCGCGCCGCCGACCTCGCGCATCTGGCGCGCGACGAGGGCGTGGCCGGGATGATCGGCGAGGCCCGGATAGTTGACCCAGCCGACGCGCGGATGCGCCTGCAGGAAGCGCGCGACCGCGAGCGCGTTGGCGCAATGCCGCTCCATCCGCAGCGGCAGCGTCTCGATGCCCTGGAGGATCTGCCAGGCGCTGGTCGGCGCCAGGGCAGCGCCGTAGACGCGAAGCGTTTCCATTCGCGCGCGCATGGTGAAGCCGAAGTCGCCGAAGGTCTCGAAGAACTTGACGCCGTGGTAGCCCTTCGAGGGCTCGGTCATGCCGGGGAACTTGCCGTTGTCCCACGGGAAGCGGCCGCTCTCGACCATCACGCCGGCGAGCGTCGTGCCGTGGCCGCCGAGGTACTTGGTCGCCGAATGGACGACGATGTCGGCGCCGAAGCAGATCGGATTGCAGAGGAACGGCGACGGCACGGTGTTGTCGACGACGAGTGGGACGCCGTGCGCGTGGGCGACCTCGGCGACAGCGGCAATGTCGAGCACCTGCAGGCTCGGGTTGCCGAGGCTCTCGGCGAAGACGGCGCGAGTTGACGGCCGCATCGCGGCGGCGAAGGCGTCGACCGACGCGCCGTCGACGAAGGTCGTCTCGATGCCGAGCCTGGCGAGGTTGACGGCGAGCATGCTGACGCTGCCGCCGTAGAGCGCCCCCGCGGCGACGACGTGGTCGCCGCTCTGCAGCAGCGTCAGCAGCGCCATCGCCTCGGCCGCCATCCCGCTCGCCGACGCCAGCGCGGCCCGCCCGCCCTCGAGCGCGGCGACGCGCTCCTCGAGAACGGCGACGGTGGGATTCGACAGCCGCGAGTAGACGTTGCCGAAGGTCTGCAGGTTGAAGAGGCTCGCGGCGTGGTCCGCGCTGTCGAAGACGAAGCTCGTCGTCTGGTAGATCGGCAGCGCGCGCGCACCCGTCGCCGCGTCGGGGATCTGGCCGGCGTGGATCGCCAGCGTCTCGGGCTGGAAGCGGTGGTCGGCCATGGCGAATCGGTGCGACGCGGGAGTTCAGACCGGGCGGCGCGCCGAGATCACGCCTGTGTTGACGCCGGCCCAGTTCAGTCCGCCGAACAGGCGCCCATGCTCGATCTTGACGCACCGGTTCATGACCACTTCGAGCCCGGCGGCGGCGGCGAGCGCAGCGGCGGCTTCGTTCTTGACGCCGATCTGCTGCCACAGGCACTTAGCGCCGATCGCGATCGCCTCCTCGGCGATCGGCATCACGTCTTCCGTGCGGCGAAAGACGTCGACGATGTCGACCGGCACGTCGATCGTCGTCAGCGTCGCGTGGCAGCGCTCGCCGAGGATTTCGGAGTAGCGCGGGTTGACGGGCACGACGCGGTAGCCGTGCTCCTGCAGGTACTTGGCCGCGAAATAGCTCGGCCGGTGCCATTCGGCCGACAGGCCGACGATCGCAATCGTCCGGCTCGTTCGCAGGATGCGGCGAAGGGTCGCGATGTCGTCGGCCATGGTGATTCGGGTCGGCACGCCAGCCGCGCCGACCTTACCCGAAACGCGATCGGCGTGTCAGTGCGACTCGGCCGCGGCGACACGCGAGGCGTCGCTCGTGAGGTCGGCCGCGGCGATCGCGGCGGTCGCGTCTTCCGCGTCGCTCGCGACCGGTGCGGCGACGGCGCGATCGTCAAGGGGCCTGTCGGTCGTCGACGCGGCGGCGGTCGCGTCGTGCCAATCGGGATGCGCGCGCCGGGCGGCGACTTCGCGTCGCATGACGGCGAGCGCGTGACGGCTCGACAAGAGTCGCAAGCCGTCGTCCGCGGCGATCGCCGCCGGGCCGTCGCTCAGCGCGCGCTCGATCCGCGCCGCTTCCGCGTCGGCCTTGGCGCCGCGCGGCGGCCGCCAGCGAGGCAGCGCGGCGACGACGCGCTGCTGGACGCACCGATCGGCGACGGCACCGCGGAACGTGGCGAGACGCGAGGCGACGGCCGCGCCGGCGCGGCGCGCTTCCTGGAGAACGCGCGGCTCGCGGCTTTCTTCCGGCGTCAGCAGCAGGCCACGGCGGCGCAGCGCGCGGCCGATCCTGACGCGGCTCGTCAGGACAGAAAGTGGGATCGCGAGCAGCAGCCCGGCGAGGATCGGCGACAGCCACCACGGGAATGCCGAGCTCGAGACGACGATCGCCGTGATCCAGGCGATCGCGAGCAGGGTGTGGAGGCCGTGCCTTGCCGCTGCTTCGCGCCACGGCGTCGAGGCATCGTCGCGCGGCGGCGACTTCCAGTCGAGGCGCCAGCCGGTCAGCGCAGCGATCACGAACTGGGTGTGGAAGAGCATCCGCACCGGCGCGAGCAGGAGCGAATGAACGAACTCGATCAGCGCGCTCGCGACCAGCCGCGCCCGGCCGCCGAAGCGGCGCGCGTCGCCGCTCGCGATGTGGGCGACCAGCGCCAGCACCTTCGGCGCGAGCAGGAGCACCGCGGTGAGGCCGAAGAGCGTCAGCTGCAGGCCGACGTTGGCCGTCGGCCAGACCGGGAACAGCTGGTACGGCTCGTGAAAATAGGTCGGATCGCTGCCCGCGGTCTGCGCGAACAGCAGCGTCGACAGGAGCAGGAACGCGAGCCAGAGCGGCGACGACGCATAGGCGAGGACGCCGGTCAGGAACGCGGTGCGATGGACCGCGTGCAGGCGCGGCTCGAACATCAGGCGCGAGTTCTGCAGGTTGCCGTGGCACCAGCGGCGATCGCGCTGCAGCTCGGCGAGCAGGTTCGGCGGCACCTGCTCGTAGCTGCCGTCGAGCTCGTCGGCGACCCAGACTTTCCAGCCGGCGCGACGCATCAGCGCAGCCTCGACGAAATCGTGCGACATCACCTCGCCCGAGAGCGGCCCGTCGCCGGAAAGCGGCGCGAGCGCGCAATGCTCCATGAATGGCGCCATGCGCAAGATGGCGTTGTGGCCCCAGTAGTGCGATTCGCCGAGCTGCCAGAAGCGCATCCCGGCGGTGAAGAGCGGCCCGTAGGCACGCGCCGAGAACTGCTGGATCCGGCCGTGCAGCGTCTCGTGGCCGACCGCTCGCGGCGCGGTCTGGATGATGCCGGCATCGCCGTGCGCTTCCATCATGCGCACGAGCGTCGTCAGGCATTCGCCGGTCATGACGCTGTCGGCGTCGAGGACGACGAGGTAGCGGTACTCGGCGCCCCAGCGGCGGCAGAAGTCGGCGACGTTGCCGGCTTTCCTCTTCACGCGCTGCTGGCGCCAACGGTAGTGGACGCGCAGCGCCGGGTCTTCGCCTTCGCTCGCCGCGGCGATGCGGCCGGCAAGATCGCTCCAGGCGGCGTGCTCGGCGGCGCGGATGTCGGGATCGGACGTGTCGCTGAGGACGTAGACGTCGAAGTTCTCCGACTCGCCGGTGGAGACGAGCGAATCGATCGTCGCGGCGAGGCCGCCGAACACCGTCGGCACGTGCTCGTTGCAGATCGGCATGACGATCGCGATTCGCGCCGCCGGGTCGAGCGGTCGCACCGGCTCGCTGGCGAGGCCGCGCGCGAGCGGGCTCTTGCCGCGGCCGAAGAGAAGGACGCCGACTCCCATCACGCCGGTCCAGAAGCCAGCCGAGATCCAGGCGAACAGGATGCCGAAGAGGACGAGCAGGCCGCGCTCGGCAAGCGCCGCGCCGCGCTCGGGCAGCACCTCGGCCATCGCCTGCGTCCCGGTGTAGGCGCCGAGGAGGACGAGGAAGAGAAGGACCAGGCGGCGCGCCATCAGCGGCCGGGCATCGCTGGCGCGGCGACGGGGGACGCGCGGCTGGCGACCGAGCAGGCGCCGCAACGGGCGGCCAAAGGGCGATCCGGCCCAGGGCACGGCGGGCATCGAGCTGCGCTCGAGCGGCGGATGCGGCACCGGCGGCGTCATGGCTTGTCGGCCTCGGCGGGAAGGATGTAGCTCCATGTCTCGGTCAGTATCGATTGTTGTTGCTTCAGGTAGGCGCGCAGCTCGACCGGCTTGGCCGCGTCGTTGCGCTTGATTCGAACGGTCATGCGCCAGGCGCCGCTGACCGCGTTCTTGAAGAGATTGCGCTCGCGCACCTCGGCGTTGGCGTCGACCCAGATCACCGGCTCGATCTCCGTCGAGGATGCGATCGCGCGCAGCGCCGGCCCGTCGAAATCGACGACGTAGTTGATCTCGCCATCGGTGGGTCGCCTGGCAAATCCGCGGCCACGTCGCGTCTGCGCGACCCATCCCTTGCCGGCCGGCAGGGTGCCGGCGGCCTGCCAGTGGATCTTGTAGGCGATATCGAGCGGCTTGCCCGGCGCTGGCTGCACTTGCGGGACCCAGAAGGCAACGATGTTGTCGTTGGTCTCGTCGGGGCTCGGAATCTGCACCAGCTCGATGCGCCCGGCACCCCAGTTGTCGACCGGCTCGATCCACGCGCTCGGCCGCCGCTCGTAGAGCGCCTCGGGATCTTCGTAGCTCGCCGGCGCGCGGTCGCGCTGCATCAGGCCGAAGCCGCGCGGATTGGTCGTCCCGAACGACGTGACGAGGAGGCGGCGCGGGTTGACGAGCGGCCGCCAGACCCATTCGCCGTCGCCGAGCTGGATCGAGAGGCCGTCGGAATCGTGCACCTCGGGGCGGTAGTCGTCCTTGCCGGGCTGGTTCTCGCCGAAGGTGTACATGCTCGTCAGCGGGGCGATGCCGAGCTTGCCGATCTTGTCGCGCAGGTAGAGCCGCGCCGTCACCTGCATCACGGTCTCGGTTCCCGGCGTCAGCACGAAGCGGTAGGCGCCGGTGGCGCGGCGCGAGTCGAGCAGCGCGTAGATCGTCAGCGAGGTCGCGCTCGCGCGCGGCCGCTCGATCCAGAACTCGACGAAGCGCGGGAACTCCTCGCCCTCGGCGGCGGCGGTGTCGATCGCCAGGCCGCGCGCCGACAGGCCATACGACTGCCCCTTGCCGACCGCGCGAAAGTAGCTCGCGCCCTGGAAGACGACGACCTCGTCCTTGTAGCCCGGCTTGTTGATCGCGTAGTGAACGCGAAAGCCGTTGAAGCCGATGCCGCGCAGCGTCTGCGGCGCGAACTTGTTCTTGCCGTAGTCGAAGAGCGCCGGGTCGAAGGGAACGACGCGCTCGCCGGCGGGCTCGATCACGTTGATCCGCACCGGCTCGGGGACCGTTCGGCCCTGGTGGAAGAACATCAGCTCGAACGGCAGCTTCTCGCTGCGCCAGAGCGCCTTCTCCGGCCGGTAGCGGATGTCGCGATAGGCGTCGTAGTCGAGCTCGCGAAGCTCGGTCGGCAGGTTGACGACCGCCGGCTTGTACGGCCGTGCGGCCAGGCTGCTCGCGCGGGCGCCGACGTCGTCGAAGCCGAACGCCGACGCGGCCGACGCCGCGACGCACAGGGCGGCGGCGGCGATGAGTCGGAAGAGGCGATCGGGGTGAACAGTCATTGTTGTTTGGCAGCCGGGCAGCGGCGGGACGGGCCGTGCCGGGGTCGAAAGGACAACCCCTGGACATGGGGGCAATCCGGCGGAATCCAGCCCGTGATGTCGGACCCCAAGAAAAATCGCCCGACGGGAGCCGTCGGGCGAAGCAAGCGACAGGCCCGCCCGGCGGGGGCGGGAGTCGGCAATGGGCGGATCAGGCGTGCTTGCGGTCGAAGAACTGCTCGTCCTCGGTCGAGCCCTTGAGCGCGCCGGTCGAGGCGTCGCGCTCGATCGTCGTCGTCACGGCGTCGAAATACCCCGTGCCGACCTCGCGCTGGTGCTTGACCGCGGTGAAGCCCTTCTCGGCGGCCGCGAACTCGGCCTCCTGCAGCTCGACGAACGCCGTCATGCTGTTTCGCGCATAGCCGTGCGCGAGGTTGAACATCGAGTAGTTGAGGCTGTGGAAGCCGGCCAGCGTGATGAACTGGAACTTGTAGCCCATCGCGCCGAGCTCGCGCTGGAACTTGGCGATCGTCGCGTCGTCGAGGTTCTTCTTCCAGTTGAAGCTCGGCGAGCAGTTGTACGCGAGCAGCTTGCCCGGGAACTTCTTGTGGATCGCTTCGGCGAACGCCTTGGCGTAGGCGAGGTCGGGCTTGCCGGTCTCGCACCAGACCATGTCGGCATATTCCGAATAGGCGAGGCCGCGCGCGACCGCCTGGTCGAGGCCGGGGCGCGTGCGATAGAAGCCTTCGACCGTCCGCTCGCCGGTGAGGAACGGCTTGTCGTTGTCGTCGACGTCGCTCGTCACGAGATCGGCCGCTTCCGCGTCGGTGCGCGCGATCACGAGCGTCGGCGTTCCCATCACGTCGGCGGCGAGGCGCGCCGCCGTCAGCTTGGCGTTGGCCTCGCGCGTCGGCACGAGCACCTTGCCGCCCATGTGGCCGCACTTCTTGACCGACGCGAGCTGGTCCTCGAAATGGACGCCGGCCGCGCCCGCCTCGATCATCGACTTCATCAGCTCGAACGCATTGAGGACGCCGCCGAATCCTGCCTCGGCGTCGGCGACGATGGGCGCGAAGAAGTCGATCTCGTCCTTGCCCTCCGACCACTGGATCTGATCGGCGCGCATGAAGGTGTTGTTGATCCGCTTGACCACCGACGGCACCGAGTTCACCGGATACAGCGACTGGTCCGGGTACATCTCACCGGCGATGTTGGCGTCGCCTGCGACCTGCCATCCGGAGAGGTAGATCGCCTTCAGGCCGGCCTTGACCTGCTGCAGCGCCTGGTTGCCGGTCAGCGCGCCGAGGGTGTTGACGAACGGCTCCGTGTTGACGAGGTTCCAGAGCTTCTGGGCGCCGCGTCGCGCCAGCGTGTGCTCGATGCGGACCGAGCCGGCGAGGCGGACGACATCGCACGCCGAGTACGTGCGCCGGACGCCTTTCCAGCGCGGGTTCTGGGCCCAGTCCTGCTCGAGCGCGCGAATCTGTTCTTCCCGGGTCGGTGCGTGCATGAATCCTCCTGAAGTTGAATGGACGAAGCGGTTGCTGAAAGCTTATGCAATCTCGGCGGGAAAAAGGGTTGGCGCTCCCTTGCCGCGTAGCCTGAAAATGTGTTTGCAGACAATGGCTTAGCGGTTGTTTTCACATTGTGGAATAACGTTCTCCACCATGAGAAATTTTGCGGCACTGCAGCAGAATTCTATCTCACATGGCGAGATCGACGTTTTCTCATGCGAAAGACAGAGCCTCAGTGCAGTTCTCCTAGACTCTGTCTTTTCCTCGACTGGCGCACCGCGCCAGCAAGCGCGGAGCCGCTCATGCACAAAGATCTCAACCCCGCCGCTGCACCTGTCGCATCGCCCTCGACGCCAGCACTCCCCGACAAGCTCGACGCTTACTGGATGCCGTTCACGGCGAGCCGCCAGTTCAAGAGCGCGCCACGGCTTCTCGCCAAGGCGAAGGACATGCACTACTGGACGCCCGACGGGCGCCAGGTGCTCGATGCCGTCGCGGGCCTCTGGTGCGTCAACGCCGGGCATGCGCGGCCGAAGGTCGTCGCGGCGATCGCGGCCCAGGCGGCCGAGATGGACTTCGCGCCGCCCTTCAACATGGCG
>Ga0207644_10001146_pt1 | contig 16982 bp, 18 predicted proteins | sample KBSS73metaG_FD_184326 | JGI IMG/M metagenome (GOLD analysis project Ga0207644, IMG submission 184326) | Switchgrass rhizosphere microbial communities from Kellogg Biological Station, Michigan, USA - KBS S7-3 metaG (SPAdes) (version 2) | ecosystem: Host-associated > Plants > Roots > Rhizosphere... | reverse complement strand
CTGGCCGAGCTCGGGCACCGCACGATCGGCTTCGTGTCCGGCCCGACGCGATCGATGCCGGCCCGGCTCAAGGCGACCGGCTGGGCGGTGGCGCTGGAGGAGGCCGGCCTGCCGCACGGCGTCGAGCTGATCGAGCACGCCCCGTACGGGCCGGCCGGTGGGGCGAGCGCGATGGGTCGGCTGCTGGACGGGCCGCGGCCGACCGGGGTGATCTGCTCGTCCGACCTGATGGCCCTCGGCGCGATCAGCGAGGCGAGGCGGCGCGGGCTGCTGGTTCCGCAGGACCTGTCCGTAGTCGGGTTCGACGACATCCCGCTGGCCGCATACTGCACGCCCGCGCTGACCACGCTGGCCCAACCCATCCCGGAGATCGCCCGCGCTGCCGTGGACGGGCTGCTGGCGGACATGGAGAACGGCCCCACCAGGGTCAGGGCCGGCAGCGTCTTCCGCCCCCGCCTCGTCGTCCGCGACTCGACCGCTCCGCCGCCGGTCTAGCGGGCGCGGCGGCGGCGGGCGATCTCGGCGAGGGTGACGGCGGCGGCCACAGCGGCGTTGAGCGACTCGGTCGCCGCCGTCATCGGGATCGACACCCGCAGGTCGCAGGTCTCGCCGACCAACCGGGACAGCCCGCGGCCCTCCGAGCCGACCACGACCACCAGCGGGTCCACCGCCGCCTCGAGGTCGTCGAGCGCGACCTCGCCGTCGGCGTCGAGCCCGAGCACGAACAGCCCGGCCTGCTTCGCCGACCGCAGCGCCCGGACCAGGTTGGTCACCCTGGCCACCGGCAGCCGGGCGGCCGCTCCGGCGCTGGTGCGCCAGGCCGTCGCGGTCATCGGGGTGGACCGCCGTTCCGGCACGATCACGCCCTGGGCGCCGAACGCCGCGGCCGACCGGACCACCGCGCCCAGGTTGCGCGGGTCGGTCACCCCGTCCAGCGCGACCAGCAACGCCGCCGACGGTGCCTCGATCGCCCGGGTGAGCACGTCGTCCAGCTCCGCGTACCGGTACGGCGGGACCTGCAGCCCGATCCCCTGGTGCAACACGCCGCCGGTCATCCGGTCCAGCTCGGCCCGGCCGACCTCGAGCACCGGCACGCCCCGGTCGGCCGCCCGCTGCACGGCCTCGGCCACCCGCTCGTCCGGCTCGAGGCCGACCGCGACGTAGAGCGCGGTGGTCGGGATCTCCGCGCGAAGTGCCTCGACCACCGGGTTGCGGCCGACCAGCAGCTCGGGCGACTCGCCGCGGGCCCGGCCCGGCTTGCGGGCCGCGTTCTTCGCCGCCGCGGCCCGGCGCGCGGCCGGGTGACCCTTGCGCAGCTCGGCCGGCGGCGTCGGCCCGCGACCCTCGAGACCGCGCCGGCGCTGGCCGCCGGAGCCGACGACCGCGCCCTTCTTGCTGCCGGCGCCGCGCCGGGCGCCGCGTCGCTGGGAGTTGCCGGCCATCAGGACTCCAGCGTCCAGCGCGGTCCGGACGGGGTGTCCTCGACCGCGATGCCGGCGGCCGACAACCGGTCCCGGATCGCGTCCGCGGCCGGATAGTCCTTGCGCGCCCTGGCCTCCTGCCGCTGCTCCAGCGCGACCCGGACCAGCGCGTCGACCACCGGCTCGAGGTCGGCGCCACGGTCGTCCCGCCACGGCGCCGCGAGCGGGTCGACGCCGAGCACGCCGAGCATCGCCCGCACCTCGCCGTATTTCTCCGCCACCGCCGCCTTGTCGCCGGCCGCCAGCGCGGCGTTGCCCTCCCGGACCGAGCCGTGCACGACCGCGAGTGCCTGCGGCACCGACAGGTCGTCGTCCATCGCCGCCGCGAACGCGGCCGGCACCCCGGTCGCCGGCCCCTCACCGATCAGCTCGGCCGCGCGGGTGAGGAACCCCTCCACCCGCCGGTAGGCCGCGGCGGCCTCGGTGACAGCCTCCTCCGAGTAGTCCATCGCGGACCGGTAGTGGGCCGAGGTCAGGTAGTAGCGCAGCTCCACCGGCCGCCACCGCCGCAGCAGCTCGACCACGAGCAGCGAGTTGCCCAGCGACTTCGACATCTTCTCGCCGGCGAGCGTGAGCAGTCCATTGTGGAACCAGTAGCGGGCGAAGCCGTCGCCGACCGCCGTCGACTGGGCCAGCTCGTTCTCGTGGTGCGGGAAGATCAGGTCGAGCCCGCCGCCGTGGATGTCGAAGGTCGGCCCCAGATACTTCGTCGACATCGCCGAGCACTCGAGGTGCCAGCCCGGCCGGCCCGGTCCCCACGGCGTCTCCCAGGCCGGCTCGCCCGGCTTGGCGCCCTTCCACAGCGCGAAGTCGACCGGGTCGCGCTTGGCCCCGGTCGGCTCGCCCTGCTGCATCGCCTCGACGTGCTGACCGGACAGCCGCCCGTACGGCGGCCAGGTCCGGACCGAGAAGTAGACGTCGCCGCCGGCCGCGTAAGCATGCCCCGACTCGATCAGCCGTCGCATGAGGACGATCATCTCCGGGATGTGCCCGGTCGCCCGCGGCTCGATCGTCGGCGGCAGCACGCCGAGCACGTCGTATGCGGCGGTGAACGCTCGCTCGTTGCGGTAGGCCACCTGCCACCAGGGCACGCCCTCGGCCGCGCCGGTCGCGATGATCTTGTCGTCGATGTCGGTCACGTTGCGGGCCATCGTCACCGTCGAGCCGGAGTGCTCCAGCCAGCGGCGCAGCACGTCCACCGCGATTCCGGAGCGCAGGTGGCCGATGTGCGGGGCCGCCTGCACGGTGGCGCCGCAGTAGTAGACCGACACCTTGCCGTCCTCGAGCGGGACGAACTCCCGCACCGACCGGGTGCCCGTGTCGTACAGCGCCAAGCTCACCCGTACGAGGATACGGGGGGTGCATGCTGGAAACGGAACGGAGGAGCCCATGCCCGGCACGCACCACTACGCGACCGAGTTGACCTGGACCGGCAACACCGGCTCGGGCACGTCGACCTACCGGTCGTACCGGCGGACCTGCGAGGTCAGGGCCGAGGGCAAGCCCGTGCTGGCCGGCTCGTCCGACCCGCACTTCCGCGGCGACGCCGACCGGTGGAACCCGGAGGAGCTGCTGGTCGCCGCGCTGTCCCAGTGCCACCTGCTGGCCTTCCTGCACGCGGCCGCGGACAGCGGTGTGGTCGTGGTCGACTACGCCGACGCGGCCAGCGGCACCCTGCACACCGAGGGCACCGGCGGGCGGATGACCGGGGTCGTGCTGCGACCGGTCGTCACCGTGGCCGAGCCGGAGATGGCGGCGGCCTGCGCCGAGCTGCACGAGCGGGCGCACCGGGACTGCTTCATCGCCAGCTCGGTGAGCTTCCCGGTCACGCACGAGCCGGCCGTACGGGTCGCGAGCCCGACGCCATGAGCGCCACCCGCCTGCTCGTGCTCGGGGCGGTCCGGATCTTCCAGCCCGCGCACGGCTACCTGGTCCGCCGGGAGCTGCTCAGCTGGGACGTGGAGAACTGGGCCGCGATCAACCCGGGCTCGATCTACAACATGCTGCGCACGCTGACCCGGGACGGCCTGCTCGAGGAGGTCGACACCGCCGACGTCGGCAAGGGCCCGGCCCGGGTGGCCTACCGGCTCACCGCGGACGGCGAGACCGCGTTCCTCGGCCTGCTCACCTCCGCGCTGTGGGACATCGCCGAGCGCGACCCCTACCTGCTGCCGGCCGGGCTGTGCTTCGTGACGATGCTGACCCGCAAGCAGGCGGTGGAGGCGCTGGAAGGCCGGGAGGCGGCGATCGCGCTGCGGGTCCGGTCGATGCAGGCGCGCAGCCGGATGCTGCTCGAGCAGCGGCGGGTGCCGCCGCACACGGTCGAGCTGATCGACCTCGGCATCGCCCACCTGACCGGCGAGCTGAGCTGGGTGCGGGCGGCCAAGGAGCGGATCGAGGCCGGCCACTACCGGTTCGCCGGCGAGCCGGGTGCGGCGTCCGGACCGGTCGACGGGCACTGGTACGGCCCGCTGGACAAACCCACGCAGGGGGCTCCGCCCCCCGGGGACCCCCGGCACAACCGGCTTGACCAGCACTCAGGCGGCTCCGCCCCGAGGCCCCCGCCACATCCGGCGTGACCACGCCCACTCGGGGGACCGCCGCCAACTGACTTGACGGACCACTATTCAAGCTTGAATAGTGGTCGGCGTGATTCATGCCCGAGGACTGGTACGAACGTTCCGCGGCCGGGGCCGCGGTGCCAAGGAAGTGCATGCCGTCCGCGGCGTCGACATCGACGTCCAGGCCGGCGAGGTGGTCGGCTTCCTCGGCCCGAACGGAGCCGGCAAGACCACCACGCTGCGGATGCTGACCACGCTGCTGGAACCGACCGCCGGCGAGGCATCGGTAGCCGGCCACGACCTGCGCACCGATCCCGTCGGCGTGCGCCGCAACATCGGCTACGTGCCGCAGAGCGGCTCGTCCCTGCCGATCGCGCGCGTCGGTGAGGAGCTGACCGACCACGCCGCCCTGTACGGGATCCCCACTGCCGTGGCCCGCGCCCGCGGCGAGGAGCTGTTCGCCCGCCTCGACCTGGAGGGGGTCTGGACGCGGAAGGTGGAGAGCCTGTCCGGCGGGCAGCGCCGCCGGCTCGACATCGCCAAGGGCCTCGTCCACCAGCCGCCGCTGGTGTTCCTGGACGAGCCGACCACCGGCCTCGACCCGCAGTCCCGGGCCAACCTCTGGGTGCACGTCTCGGACCTGCGGGACAAGGCCGGGGTCACGGTCTTCCTCACCACGCACTACCTGGAGGAGGCCGACGTGCTCTGCGACCGCATCCTGGTCATCGACCACGGCAAGATCGTCGCGGTCGGCACGCCCGACGAGCTCAAGCGGCGGGTGTCCGGCGACGCGGTGCTGCTGCGGCTGGCCGACCTGGCACACGTCCCGGCGGCGACCCGGCTGGCCGCCGCGCTGCCGGAGGCCGACGAGCCGGGGGTGGACGGCGACGTCGTGCACGTCCGGGTGCCCAACGGGGCCTCGGCGCTGCCGGGCCTGCTGCGCGAGCTGGACCGGGCCGGCGTCCCGCTGGCCGCGGTCGAGGTCCGCCGGCCGACGCTGGACGACGTGTTCCTGTCGCTGACCGGGCGCTCGCTGCGGGACGCCGAGACGCCCGCCGAGGGAGAGCTGGTGGGTGCCCGATGAACGAGACCCTCGTCGTCTTCCGCCGGGCCATGCGGCTCTCGCTGCGCAACCCGACCTGGGTGATCATCGGGCTCGCCCAGCCGATCCTCTACCTGGTGCTGTTCGGGCCGCTGCTCAAGCCGCTGGCCTCCCAGCTCGGCACCGGCAACGCCTACCGGCTGTTCGTGCCGGGGATCCTCGTGCAGCTCGGCATCTTCGGCGCGCTCTTCGTCGGCTTCGGGCTGATCGCCGAATACCGGGCCGGCGTCATCGAGACCCAGCGGGTCACGCCGGCGCCGCGGACCGCGCTGCTGATGGGCCGGGTCGGCCGGGACGTGGTCGTGCTGCTGGTGCAGGCGATCCTGCTGACCCTGGTCGCGCTGCCACTCGGGCTGCGGGCACCGGTCGGTGGCGTGCTGATCGGGCTCGTGGTGGTCGCCCTGCTCGGCGCCGCGTTCTCGGCCGTGTCGTACGCGGTGGCGCTGACGCTCAAGAGCGAGGACGCGCTCGCCCCGCTGCTCAACGCGGTCGCGATGCCGGTGCTGCTGCTGTCCGGCATCCTGCTGCCGATGACGCTGGCGCCGGGCTGGCTGGAGAAGCTGTCGGACATCAACCCGCTCAAGCACGTCGTGGACGGCGTGCGGGCGTTCTTCCGCGGCGACTTCTCCGGCGGCACCGCGTGGTGGGGGCTCGGCGTGACCGCGGCCCTGGTGCTGCTGGGGTTCTGGTTCGGGACGCGGACGTTCCGGCGCGAGTCGGCCTGACCGTCAGCCCAGCAGCCGTTGCACCGTCGCCAGCGTGACGATGCCCGAGGAGACCGCGAACTCCACCAGCTGCTCCTTGCGGCCGCCGCGACGCGGGGCACCGGACCGCTCCCGGGCCAGGGCCTGCTGCTGCTCGGCGGTGCTGGCGTTGCGTGCCCGCACCGCCGACCAGGGCCGCTCGCCCACCGGCAGCTTGGCCCGCACGTCGTCGAGGCGGCGGTCGACCCAGTCGGCGGTGCGCCGTTCCGGGACCAGGCCCCGCTCGTAGAGGCGGTCGGCGACCTGCTGGCTGGTCGGGATCCATGGGCTGTCCGGGTGGCGCAGGGTGGGCTCGCAGAGCGCGACGAGGCAGGCGAAGTAGGCCGTGCCCTCCAGCAGCGACCAGGCCGGGCGGGTCCGCTCGGCCGTCGCCTCGTCGGCACCGGGGATGTCGCCCGGCTTGACCGCGCCGGAGACCTCGAGCTCCATCCCGTCGTCGGTGCCGGCGAAGCCGACCCTGACCCGGCCGTCGGTGACCAGGTGCGCCTGGCCCGGCCGGACCGTGTGCCGGACCGAGGCCTCGTCGACGAACAGCGGGTTCGAGCCGGTGTTGGTGAGCAGCACGCCGAACGGCGTCACGTCGAAGGTGCCGGCCCGCCGGCTCACCCGCGGGCTGTCGCTGACGGTGAGGTCGGCGGCCGGGCGCGGCGCCGACCGTCCGAACGAGACGGACTCGCCCGGGCCGAGCGGCACCTGCCGCCGGCCCGGGCACAGCACCCTGGCCCGCACCAGGCCCGGTGGGGGTGCGGTCATGAGCCCGCGCCGTGGATCTGGTCGAGGATCACGACGACCCGGTTCATCACCTTGTCCGGCGTGGTGTTGAACAGCGCGGAGACGCCGACCAGGGCGAGCACGGACAGGATGCCGAGCACGACGACCAGCATGATCAGCCGGCGCAGCATCCGTCCGAGCCGGCGGGCCAGCCGGCCGCCCGCGGTCGCGATCGCGCTCGGCTTCGGGTCCGAAGTGGACGGTGCTGCCGGGGTCCACGGCTTGTCCGATGTGGACGGTCCGGGTTGCGGCGCGGCCGGGCGCGGCTCGTAGGTCTTGGTCGGCTCCCGGCGGACCGGGGCCATCGTGAGGGTCGGCTCGCGCCGGGCCGGGGCGAGGATCGCGGTCCGCTCGCGCTCGGCCACCGGCGGGCGGCGCAGGCCGGCCTCGCGCTCGAGCCGGTCGAGCCGGCGGGCGAGCTCGGCGTGCTCGCGGCGCAGGCGGTCGCGGTCGGCGGCGACCTCGTCGCGCTGGGCGGCCAGGCGGTCGCGCTGGGCGGAGATCGCCGCGGTCTGCTGCCGGGTTCGCTCCAGCTCGGCCAGCGTGACGATGTGCGTCGCGGCGGGATCGGCCGCCCCGTTCCGGACCGCGCCGTACGCGGCCGTCGCGCCGTTCGAGGTCCCGCCGTTCAGGGCCGCGCCGTTCAGGTCTGCCCGGTTCGGGGCTGCGCCGTTCGGGGCTGCCCCGTTGACGGTTGCGCCGTTCGGAGCTGCGCCGTTCGGGGCTGCCGCGTTCGGGGTTGCGCCGTTCGGGGTTGCTCCATGCCGAGCCGCGCCGTTCAGGGTCGCGCCGTTCAGGGCCGCGCCGTTCGCGCCCGTGCGGTTCGGGGCAGGCGCCCACGCGCCGTCCGGGAAGAATGCCGGGGCGCCGTTGGGGAGCCGAGCGGCCAGGCCGGGACCGGGGGCGACTGCGGCGTTGCTGTTGGAGGTGGCGGGACGGGCGGCGAGGACGGGGAGGACATCCTCGGTGAGGTGGAGCACGGCGGCCGGGAGCACGCCGGCCGCCGGCACCAGCTCGCCGGACACCCGCCCCCCCGGCCGGTCCACCGACAGCGCCAGCAACGGCCCGCCGGCGGCCGGGTCGAGGTCGACCAGCGCGGCCAGCCGCGGCGACCCGGCCGGCCACGGCACTCCCGCGTACGCCGGCGGCACCGCCAACTCGGCCGCGCGCTGCCGGAACTGCGCCGGCGTCGTCACGCGGCGCTGCCGCGGGTCCTGGACCAGGCAGTCCTCCAGCAGCCGCTGCCAGCCCGGCCCGAGCCGCCGGTCGACCGCATACCGGCCCAAGCAGACCAGCTCGTACTGCTGTTCCGGCGTGGTGCCCGCGGTGATGTGGCGGCCGGTGAGCATGCGGTGCGCGCTGACCGCGAGCGCCCAGACGTCGCCGAGCTGGCTGGCCCGCCAGCCCTCGACCGGCGGCCGGCGTACCCCGTCGGCCTGCAGCACGCCCTGGGTGGCCGACTCCGGCGGCCAGAACGCGATCGTCCGCGCGAGCCCGATCCCGGCCGACCGAGTCGACTCCAGCGGTGCGGACACGCCGAAGTCGGCGACCGCAAAGCGCGCACCGATCCGCAGCACGTTCGTCGGCTTGATGTCACCGTGCACGACCCGACGCGCGTGGATGTGCTCCAGCCCCGCGGCGACCTGCTCGAACACCGCGGCCCAGGCCCGCTCGTCCAGCCGTACCCGGGCCGCGAACGTCGGCAGGTCCTCGTCGGCGAGCTCCAGCACCAGCCCGACGTGGTGGTGCGGGGCGGTGCTGCGCTCGAACCGGAAGCTGGTCACCAGGGTGAGCACGTTCGGGTGACCGTCGACGAGCTGCGTCTTGGCCGCCTCGTCGTTCATCGCGGTCAGCTCCGCCGGGGTGCCCCAGACGCACTTGAGTGCCCGCGGTGCGGCGCCGTGCCGGTCGAGCGTCTCGGGGCTGGCCGGGCGCACCTCGTACACCGAGGAGAAGCCACCGTCGGCGACGTGGCGCACCACCCGCCACCGGGAGTCGGGCGCCTCGCCGATGATCTCGCCGGGGTCCAGCGGCACCGTCCGCGCCGGCGGGGCCGGGTCCCGGGCAGTGCCGCTCATCGTGCCCCCTCCGCCACATACCGAGTATTCAGATCCGGTCGGGTGGTGTCCACGTCGCCCGGTACGCCCCCGGGCAGCGCCGCCAGCAGGGCGGTCGCGTCGTCCCTCCCTCCGGCGTCGGACGCCGCGTCGACCAGGTCGGTTGCCGTGACCCCGGGCCGGCCCAGCAGCGTGGCCAGGGCCGGCACGGTCAGCGCCCGGGTCACCCCGTCGGTCGCGACGAGGAGCCGGTCGCCTGCCCGCAACCGTACGGTGACCAGCTGGGGGCAGGCCGAGCCGGGCATGCCGGCGAACCGGGTCAGCATGCCGTCGAGCCGCCGCTGCGCCACCGAACCGGGCTGGACCGCGCCGGCCGCGACGAGCTGCGCCGCATGGGTGTGCTCCTCGGTCAGGCGGCGCAGCCGACCCTTGCGCAGCAGCCAGCAGGACGAGTCGCCGAGGTGCGCCAGCAGCAGCCGGCGGCCCGTGACGAGGGCTGCGGTGAGCGTGGTGCCGGGGCGCAGCGGGACCGGCATCCCGTCGGTGGCGAGACCGCGTACCCGCTCGTGCGCCGCGGCAACGGCGGCGGCCAGGTCTGGTCCCGGATCCGCCGCGACGATCGCCATCGGGGTCGTCCGCCCGTCGGGCTGGGCGGCGCCGGACTCGACGAGCCAACCCCGGGCGGGGCCGGACCGGACGGTCGGAGCCTCCGCGGGGACGACGGCCGGCGCGCCGGCGGGGGTGGTCGCGGCCGGCGCGCCGGCCGGGGTCGCCACGGCCGGGGCCACGGCGGGAGTGGTCGCGGCCGGGGTTGTCCCGCCGGGAGTGGTCGCGGGCGGCGCGCCGGCCGGGGTCGCCACGGCCGGGGCCACGGCGGGAGTGGTCGCGGCCGGGGTTGTCGCGGCCGAGGTTGTCGCGGGCGGCGCGACCGCCGGGGTGGTCACGGACAGCCCGGCGGGAGTGGTCACGGCCAGCGCCTCGACGAGCCCGGCGAGCGCGGCGTCCGCGGCGGGTCCGCCGGCGATCGTGCCGCCCATCCCGTCGGCGACCGCGAGCAGCAGTCCCGCCGCCCCGGTCACCGCGACCCAGCGGTCCTCGCTGGCCGGACGGCTGCGCCCGGTCCGGCTGGCGACGGTGACGTCCACGGCGGCCACCCTTCCCCGCGTACGCGGGTGCGTGCAGGGGGGTAACCCCCCTTCTGGCCCCCTTCCGGTGGCGGCAGTGTCGATCCCGTCCGATGTTGCCCAGCCCGGGAGACTGCGATGACCGCCATGCTGGAGACCCGCCCCGACGGCTGGGCCGGGGTGCTCGGCGCCCACCGGGGTGAGCTGGTCCGTACGGCCCGGTCGCGGCTCGGCGCCGGCGGCGCCGACGCCGAGGACGTGGTCCACGACGTGGTCGTCCGGGTGCTGCGCGGCGGCAAGGACGTGGAGGAGATGGCAACGCCGGGCGCATACCTTCGCCGGGCCGTCGGGAACGAGTGCGTGAGCCGCTGGCGGCGTACCTCCCGCGAGGTCGTGGTGGCCGAGCTGCCGGACCAGCCGCGGCCGGCCCCCGACGAGTCGGTGCTGGATCGGCTCGCGCTCATCGATGCGATGCGGACGCTGACCGCGCGGCAGCGGCGGGTGATCGCGCTGACCGTGCTCGACGACCGGCCGGACGACGAGGTCGCGGACCTGCTCGGGATCAGCGAGGTGACCGTGCGGACCACCCGGAGCCGCGCGCTGGCCCGGCTCCGGGAGCGGCTGACCGCGATGGAGACCGAGGATCAGCGGCCGAGCACGCGGTCCGGGGTCACCCGGATCACGACCCGGACGGTGCCCTCAGGTTCGGCCGGGTACGCGTCGCCGGTGTACTTCACCGACAGCTCGTCGATCAGCTCCCGGCCGCCCTCCTCGGACACCGTCGCCTCGCCGCGGATCTCCGCGTAGACGAACGGCTCGTCCGGGTCGAAGAACGTCACCGAGACGCGGGGGTCCTTGCTCAGGTTGCGGGCCTTCTGCCGGGCGGCCGTGGTCGAGATCAGCACGTCGTCGCCGTCGCGCTTGGCCCAGACGACCGACGCCTGCGGGCTGCCGTCAGGGTTGACGGTCGAGAGCGTGACGTAAGTCCTGCCGTCGAGCAGGCGACGAGCGGTGTCGGACAGGACGGCGGGCATCGAACGGCTCCTTCGCAACGCAACTAGGGCGTGACGTCCCTACCCACGAGGCGTGCGAGGAGTACGGCGGCGACTGTGGCCGAGGTCACGGCCGCGGCGGCGGCGAGGCGGGCGAGCGTGAGGGCGCCGGCCATCGCGGCCGGGATGATCACGACCGAGGTCGCCACGCCGGCGACGGAGGCGTAGGTGGGGATGCGGTCGGGCTCCGGCGGTCGGAGGCGGACGAGCGGGCGCCAGCGGACGCGGCCGTATGCGCCGACCACGACGAGGGCGCCGGCGAGCAGACCGGCGGTGTACGGGGCGGTGCGGGCGTAGGCCAGGCCGAGGAAACAGGCGATGCCGACCAGCCACTCGATCCGGACGACCCTGATCAGGCCGCGGCGCCAGGCTTCCGGGTCGGAAATCCTGGTCGCTCCGGTGGGCGCGGCGCGGTCGCGCGGTGCGGACGGACCGAGCCACCCCGGCAGGCCCGCGGCGGCCGGCCGCCGCACGTCCGCCACCGCTCCGCCGCTCGCCGCCGCGGTCCCCACCGGCCACACCGCCGTTGGAGGCCCACCGTCCGCGGCGGCCGCGGGTGCGGTCATCCACGTCGCGGTGGGAGGACCGTCCTCGGGAGCGCGGCGGCGACCGCCGGACGGCTGCGGTGCGGACTCGGTGTCCTCGGGCGCGCGACGGCGGCCGGTGGGCGGTCGAGGGGCGAGCGGCCGCCCGGGGTCTCCGCCCGGCTGAGCGGGGACGCCGTGCCGGCCGCTCGGGGAGTCGTCGGGGGCCGCGTGCCGGGATCCGTTCGCCTCCGGCACCGCCGCGCCAGGAGCGGCTCGCCCAGCACCGGCGATCTGGTCGGCCATCCAGGCGGCGAGCGCGTCGGCGCGGTCCGACGCATGCCGCCCCCCACCCGAGTCAGGCGGGCCACCGGGATCGAGCACCCCGGCCTGCCCGTACGCCGCATCGTGCCGCCCGCCACCCGCGGCAGTCGCGCCACCAGGATCGAGCAACGCGGCCGGCCCGTACGCCGCATCGTGCCGCCCGCCGCCCGAGTCAGGCGGGCCACCGGGATCGAGCACCCCGGCCTGCCCGTACGCCGCATCGTGCCGCCCGCCACCCGAGTCAGGCGCGCCGGCGGGATCGAGCCGCGCGGCGTGCCGGTACGCCGCGTCCGCCTGGGCCGTGTCGCCCAGCGCCGCGGCGACCGAACCGATCGCGCGGTGCGACGCCGCCGACCGCGGCGCGAGCTCGACCGCCCGCACCGCCGCGTCCCAGGCCTCGGGACCCCGCCCGGCCGCGACCAGAGCGGTCGCCAGCTCGCTCCAGAGGTCGGCCCGACCGGGCTGCGCACCCACCGCCGCGGACAGCGCGTCCACGGCGGCGGCCGGCCCGCGCCCCATCACGGGCGAGCAGACTAGAGCAGGTCAGGCCGGAAGTACGAGCGCGGTGGCGATGGCCGCCCGGCCCTCACCGCGGCCGGTTAGGCCGAGGCCGTCCGTGCTGGTCGCCGCCACCGACACCGGCGCGCCGACCGCCGCGGTCAGCGCCGCCTCCGCCTCCGCCCGCCGCGGCCCGATCCGCGGCGTCTCCCCCACCACCTGCACGGCCACGTTGCCCGGCCGCAGCCCGGCCGCGGCGACCAGCCGCACGGTCTCGGCCAGCAGCGCGACCCCGGACGCCCCGGACCACCGCGGGTCCGACGTGCCGAACACCGAACCCAGATCGCCCAAGCCCGCCGCCGACAGCAGCGCGTCGCAGGCGGCGTGCGCGGCGACGTCGCCGTCGGAGTGGCCGGCGCACCCGTCCGCGCCCGCCCAGAGCAGCCCGGCCAGCCAGCACGGCCGGCCGGCGTCCAGCGGGTGCACGTCCACGCCGATGCCCACTCGCACGCGTGGCACCGTATCCGGCCAGAATGCAGGGATGCCGACCGCCGCCGCCGTGGTGCTCGCCGGCGGCTCCGGCAGCCGGCTCGGCGCCGACGGCAACAAGGTCTACCTCCCGCTCGCCGGCCGGCCGCTGCTGTCCTGGTCGCTCGCCGCGTTCGCGCGGGCGCCGGGGATCGGCCGGCTCGTGCTGGTGACCCGCCCGGCCGACCACGGCCACGCCGAGCAGGCGGTGGCGGCGGTGCACGCGATCGACCGGCCGGTGGAGATCGTCGACGGCGGCGCCACCCGGCACGACTCCGAGTGGTCGGCGCTGCGCGTGCTGGCGCCCGCCATCGAGGCGGGTCAGCTCGACGTGGTCGCCATCCACGACGGCGCCCGCCCCGTGGTCAGCCAGCGGCTGATCGCGGACGCGCTCGCCGCCGCCCGCGAGCACGGCGCCGCGGTGCCCGGCGTGCCGCTGACCGGAGTGTCCGACCATGACCTGACCCCGATTGCCGGCACGCTGGTGCGGGTGCAGACCCCGCAGGCGTTCCGGGCCGACCTGCTGCTGGCCGCGTACTCGCAGGCGGACGCGGACTGCTTCACCGGCACCGACACCGCCGCCTGCGTGGAGCGCTACGCCGGCATCCCGGTGCACTGCATCCCCGGCGACCCGCGCAACGTCAAGATCACCTACCGCCCGGACCTGGCCCTGGCCGAGCGACTGCTGCGGTCCTAGTGGCGAGCACGGCCGCGGCCAGCTCGAGGTCGAGCCGGTCGCGCACCGGGAAGGCGTCCGCCGCCCCGGGCACCGTGACCGTGCGGGCACCCGGCACGACCGACCGGTCCGGACGCAGGGCGGACGCGCGCACCGCCCGCGGATACTGCAGCTGCACGAGCTCGTCGCGCGGCACCGTACGGACGATCCGCCCGCCGGCGTCGACCTCCTTGACCGTCTCGGTCACCTCGACCACCGGCACCGCCGCGTCCGCCCCGGCCCTGACTGCGGCCACCACCGCCACCACCAGGGACGCGGGCGCCAGCGGCACGTGCGGGTCGTGCAGCACGACGATCTCCGTACCGTCCGGGAAGTACACCGGAGAGCCGGGCGGCAGCACCGAAACGACATCGACCACGCCGCTCCCGCGCAACGCGGAAGTGGCGTGGTCGATCAACGTCATGCCATCGAGCCCAGCCGACTCGATGTCGTCACCGGAGACGAGGACGACGCCGGTGACGGTCATGAACCGCTCAGGAGGCGAGGACCTCGTCGAGCAGCACCTCGGCCTTGTCTTCGTTGGTCCCCTCGGCGAGCGCGAGCTCGCTGACGAGGATCTGCCGGGCCTTGGAGAGCATGCGCTTCTCCCCCGCGGACAGGCCGCGCTCACGGTCACGCCGCCACAGATCCCGGACGACCTCGGCCACCTTGTTCACGTCGCCGGAGGCGAGCTTCTCGAGATTGGCCTTGTAGCGCCGGGACCAGTTGGTCGGCTCCTCCGTGTGCGGTGCACGCAGCACCTCGAACACGCGGTCGAGGCCTTCCTGGCCCACCACGTCACGCACGCCGACGATCTCGGCGTTCGCGGACGGAACCTCGATGGTCAGATCGCCCTGGGCAACCTTCAGCACCAGATAGATCTTTTCCTCGCCCTTGATGACGCGGGTCTTGATGGCCTCGATGACAGCTGCCCCGTGGTGCGGGTAGACGACGGTCTCGCCGACCTTGAAAACCATGTGTGTGTGACCCCTTTCGCTCCTTCCAGAATAACACGACCGGAAGCCGAGCTCACCCTCTGGACTGGCCGTTTCCGCAGGTCAGGCCCACACACTGGGGCAGGCGGGGGGTTGACAAGCGGAGATCCTCGTGCTGGCGCACCCCGTTCGGCGTAGCGCCCGATCCGTTCCTCACCGACATCGGGGCGAGCCGGTACGTTGCGCCCATCGCGGTGCGAGCGGAGAGTGGACCAGTGCGCCGTGACGACGAGGACGACCGCTCCGGCGGGGCCGGCGGACCTTCCTGGCTCGACCGGATCGTCATCCCGGACGACATCAGCGAGCTGGACGCGGACGTCCGCGCGCTGCACCGGGAGCGCCGGGCGCGGCGCCGGCGGGCCAGGCTGCGCCGGCTGACCGGATCGGGGCGCAGCGGTGGACCGCTGTTGCTCGTCGCCCTGCTGCTGATCGCCGGTGTCGCCGGGCTGCTGGTGATGTTCCAGCCGCGACGCACCACCGGCAGCGTCACGCCGCCGGGCGCGACCCAGGCCACTGACACCCGGCTGCCCGACACGCCCGTCGAGCTGGTCGGCGGCGCCACCCGCCTGATCGACGACTTCCGGCCCGCGGTGTTCGCGCTCGCGCCCAACGGCTGCGACTGCGACGCCGCGCTGGCCGCGGTCGGCACCGCGGTGCACCAGCACAACCTGCGGTTCTTCCTGGTCGACCGGTCGCTGCCGCGGCTGCCGCGCGGGCTGAGCGACGACACCGCCACCCGGCTGGTCGACCGCACCGGCGTGGTCGCCGAGAAGTACAAGGCGGAGAAGGACGGCAAACGCGCCGCCGGCGGTCCGGTCCTGGTGTTCGTCGACGCCGGCGGGCAGGTCACCGACGTGCTGCCGCAGCCGGTCCCGAGCGCGGTCGAGCGCGACCTGTCCACGATCGCCCCGAAGGCCGCCTCCGCGAGCTGACCGGCGTCTCTACGGTGGGCGCCGTGGGGACAGTCCGCGCGCTGGTCCGGGCCTGCCACCCCGAGCCGACCGCGGCCGTGACCGCGGTGTCCGCGGCGCTGGCCGCGGCCGTCGGGCGGGGCGTCGCCGGCACGGTCGCGGTCGCCGCCGCCGTGCTGGCCGGCCAGCTCTCGATCGGCTGGATGAACGACTACCTGGACCGCGACCGCGACGTGCGGGTGCACCGGGCGGACAAGCCGGTCGCCGCCGGGACGCTCGCGCCGACCACGGTGCGCACCGCGGCCGCCGTCGCCGCGGTCGCGGTGGTGCCGCTGTCGCTGCTGTCCGGCTGGTTCGCCGGCAGCCTGCACCTGATCGCCGTCGCCTCGGCCTGGTCGTACAACCTCTGGCTCAAGGCGACCGTGCTGTCCGTGCTGCCGTACGCGATCTCGTTCGGGCTGCTGCCCGCGTTCATCACCGCCGGACTGCCCGGCCATCCGGTGTACGGCTGGCTGGTCGCGGCCGGCGCGTTGCTCGGTGCCGGCGCACACTTCGCCAACGTCCTGCCGGACATCGACGACGACCTGCGCACCGGCGTACGCGGGCTGCCGCACCGGCTCGGCGCGACCGGCTCGCGGATCGCCGCCGGGACGCTGCTCGCGGCGGCGTCGCTGGTGCTCGCGGTCGGGCCGCCGGGCCCGCCGGGCGCGCTCGGGGTCGGCGCGGTCGCGGTCGCCATCGCCGCCGCCGTCGGTGCCGGCGTGCTCGGGCGGCGGCCGGGATCCCGGGCGGCGTTCCTCGGCGTGCTCGTGGTCGCGGCGGTCGACGTGGCGCTGCTGCTCGCCTCCGGTCGCGGTTTGCGCTGACCTGCGCGGGAGGCGCTGGCGCTGGGGCACTACGCTGACCACCCGACGTTCGGCGTACGACAGGAGGCCGGTGGCCGTGAACCGCTCAACGTCCCGGTCCGTGCTGGCCGGGCTGGTCGTGGCCGGCGGCCTCGCGCTGTCCGCCTGCGCGTCGGGTCAGATCGCCCAGACCGCGCAGATGAGCCCGACCGTCGACGGCCAGATGGCACAGGTCGGGTCGCTCGCGATCCGCAACGTCGCGCTGGACTACCCGGCCGGCGGCGTGTACGAGCGCGGCTCCGACGCCCGGCTGCGGATGGTCGTCGTGAACGGCGGCGTCGCCCCCGACTCGCTCGTCTCGGTGTCCAGCCCGGTGGCGACGGACGTGACGATCAGCGCGGGCGGTTCGGCCGAGGTGACCGGCAGCGCGACGCCGGAGCCGACCGGGTCCGCGTCGGAGTCGGCCAGCCCGACCGCGACCCCGTCGGACACCGCGTCCGGCACTGCCACGCCGTCGGCGAGCCCGGGCGAGTCCGCGTCCCCGTCCCCGACTTCCTCCCCGACCCCCTCGCCGACGCCGGAGAACGCGCAGATCCCGATCCCCCCGAACAGCTACGTCTCGTTCCGGGAGGACGGGCCGCGGATCATGCTGACCGGGCTGACCAGGCAGCTGCGGCCGGGGCAGAACCTCGTGGTCACGCTGACCTTCCAGCGGGCGGGCTCGGTGACG
>Ga0207644_10001141_pt1 | contig 17010 bp, 9 predicted proteins | sample KBSS73metaG_FD_184326 | JGI IMG/M metagenome (GOLD analysis project Ga0207644, IMG submission 184326) | Switchgrass rhizosphere microbial communities from Kellogg Biological Station, Michigan, USA - KBS S7-3 metaG (SPAdes) (version 2) | ecosystem: Host-associated > Plants > Roots > Rhizosphere >... | reverse complement strand
GCCGGGTCGGGCTTGGCCGACGCGGCAGGCTCGGCGGCGGATGCCCACGCCGCCAGGAAGATCAGGGCGAGACCGACACTCACTCGAGCAGCAGGCTTCATGGAAGAGGAAGTCCTCATGCAAAACTGCTGATTTTACAATGACGATTTTGGGCCACTCATGACCGATCCATCGCCGCCCTCGCCGCCGGCCATGCCCAAGGGCGACGACGAAGACGCGGCGGCGAAGCTGGCCATGGCCTGGACGCACACGGCGCGCTTTCTCACCACGGCCAGCAAGCTCTCCGAATTGCCGGTGAGCGAGCTTCCGGAAATCGCCTTTGTCGGCCGCTCCAACGCCGGCAAGTCGACGGCGATCAATGTCCTGACCCAGCAGAAGCGCCTCGCGTTCGCGTCGAAGACGCCGGGCCGCACCCAGCACATCAACCTGTTCGAGCTCGGTCCGAAGCTCGCACCCGATGCCCTCTTTGCCGACCTGCCCGGCTACGGCTACGCCGCGGTCGAGCGCAGCAAGAAGCTGCGCTGGCAGGAGGTGATGGCCGAATACCTCGAGGTCAGGCGCAACCTCACGGCGATCGTCGTGCTGCTCGATTCGCGGCTCGGGTTCACCGAGCTCGACATGAACCTGCTCGAATTCGTCGGCGTGCGGGTCGGCAACGGCTCGGTGAAGATGCTGGTTCTGCTCACCAAGGCCGACAAACTCGGCCGGCGCGCACTCGACAAGGCATTGGCCAGCGCGCAGGACACCCTGGCGCCGCTGATCGGCGAGTCAGCCGATGTCGGCGTGGCGCCGTTCTCGGCGCTCAGCCGTCAAGGCGTGAACGATGCCGCCCTCTGGCTGCGTCGTTCGATCGCCGTGCCCGGGGTCCCCGCTCCCTAGCCGCCGTCGGACGGCGAAGCATCGCCGGACGGGATGTCCCACTTGAACGTCCCGGCGTTCGAGAGGGTGCCGGGCGAACTGGCGCTGACGCCTTGCTGGGAGTAGTCGATCTGGATCTTCTTGAAGACCATCTCGACCTTCTGCGTGACGTTGCCTTCCTCGGTGGCGGCCTGCGTCACCTTGGTCATGAACACCTCGTTCATCGTGATCGTGAAGAAGGGCTGGCGCCCTTTGCCCTGGCCGGTCGACTTGCACATTTCCAGGATCACTTGCGGAAACGACTTGCCGGTGCAGATGTAGGCCAGGATGGTGTTCGACGAGCGGTCGAACACGTGCTCCCAGTTCATCTTGCCGGGGCTGGGCTTGCCGACCGCGGCACCGCCGCCCTTGGTCCAGCTGGTTTCCGCTTCGACTTCCCAGTCCCAGGATTGCAGCTCGATCCAGGGCTTCGGCTTGTCGTAAGGGGCCTGCTTCGACTCGCCTTCGGCCTCGCCGATCTGCATGAACGCGTTCAACGCTGCTGCCATAGGACCGCTCCGTCAAGATGTAGTGTGTTGTGGGTGCCGTGACCGCGGGCCAGCCGCTAGGGCTTGTACGTGGGCCCGGGTTTCAGTGCGCCCGGTCCCGGCTGGGCCTTGCCCTCCGGGATGTTCCACGAGAACTCGTTGACCGGCCGCAGGCCGCCTGGATTCTTGCTGTCGAGGCCCTGCTGGTAGTACTGGATCGAGATGGCCTTGAAGACCATCTCGACCTTCTGCGTCACGTTGCCTTCCTCGGTCGCGCTCTGCGTGGCCTTGGTGATGAAGGCCTCCCGCATCTCGATCTGGAAGAACGGGTCGCGGCCTTCCTTGCCGGTGGACTTGCACATCGTCAGGAGAACCTTCTCGAAGGCGGTGCCGGTGCAGATGTAGCCCAGGATGACCGATGACGAGCGGTCCCAGCTATGCTCCCAGTTCATCTTGCCGGGGCTCGGCTTGCCGACGCTGGCGCCACCGCCCTTGGTCCAACTGGTCTCGGCCTCTACCTCCCAGTCCCATGACTGCAGCTCGATCCAGTCGACGAAGGGCTCCTGCTTCGACTCCCCCCTGGCCTTGCCGATCTTCATGAACGCGTTCAACGCTGATGCCATGGATCATCCCTCGTGGTGTTGGCGCCCGAGCGGGCAGGGTAAGTCGGAGCGAAAGCCGTTAGCGTGCCGATCGGGCCGATGATTGTCAAACCGTCCCGATGGGCGGGGACCGGGGTGGAGTGAGTCGCGAAGAAACACGAGCCAGCCCCGCCTGAGGAGAACTGTCCTGGTCGAATCCTACGTCATCGAACTGCCGAGCGGCATCCGTCTGAGCTGCCGTGCGTCCGGGTCGCCGGCCGCGCCCGTGCTTCTTTTCCTCCATGGATTCCCCGAGGCGGCGTTCATCTGGGACCCCCTGCTCGAGCACTTCGCCGGACGCTTTCGCTGCGTCGCGCCGAACCTGCGCGGCTTCGAGCAATCGTCGGCGCCGGCCGAGGTCGAGGCCTACCGCGCCAAGCACATCGTGGGCGACATCGCGGCATTGATCGACCAGCTCGGCGGTCAGGTCGAAGCCATCGTGGCCCACGACTGGGGCGGGGCGGTGGCCTGGAACCTCGCGGCTCAGCAGCCGGAGCGATTGCGCCGTCTGGTCATCGTCAACTCGCCGCATCCGGCGACCTTCCTTCGCGGCCTGCAGCACGACCCCGAGCAGCAGGCCGCGAGCGCCTACATGAACTTCCTCTGTCGACCGGATGCCGAGGCGCTGCTGGCCGAGAACGACTTCGCCCGGCTCTGGCCCTTCTTCACCAACATGGGTGCCGCCGATCCGGCGCGGGCCGGCGGTGGCTGGCTGACCGAGGCGGTGCGCGAGCAGTACCGCGAAGTGTGGCGTGCCGGCCTGCGTGGCGGCTGCAACTACTACCGCGCCTCGCCGCTGCGGCCGCCGACGGCCCGCGACAGTAGCGTCATGACCATTCGCTTCGCGCCGGAAGCCGTGACCGTGCGCGTGCCGACGCTCGTCGTCTGGGCCGAAGACGACATCGCCTTGCCGACGTCGCTGCTCGACGGGCTGGAGGCCTTCGTGCCGCAGATGCGGCTGGTGCGCCTGCCGAACGCATCGCACTGGGTGATCCACGAGCAGCCGGCGACGATCGCCGCCGAGATCGAGCGCGAGCTGGCCGGCTGATCAGTGGCGCGGTGCCAGGTCGCGCATCATCCGGTCGACCGCGCGCAGCACCAGCGAGCGAGCCTCGAGCGGCTGCATCAGCCCGGCCGAGCTGAGGCGCTCGAGCGCACGCCGGGTGATCGAGTGGGTGCGCGCCGGCGACTCGCCGGCGAACAGGAAGAACAGGCTTCGATCGCTGCGCCAGAGCAGCTGCACCCGGCTCCAGCGCCCTTGCAGGAAGATCCGCAGCCGGTCGCCGGCGCGCAGTGCCTCGACCCGCAGGCTGGGGTCGTCCTCAGCGTGATCGCCCCGGCTCGGCAGATGCTCGGCCGGCACGGTCTCCATCGACGACAGGTCGATCACCGAATCGCTGAAGTTTCTCGCCGGCGTTTCCGGCAGGACCTCGTCGCGCATGCTCTGCACGATCTCCTCGGGGGTGAGCGCGCCGGAGGCCTTGGTCCCGGGGCGAAGCGCTTCGGTGTGGATCGTCATCAGCTCGTTGAGCACGGCTTGCTGCTCCGGCAGCGCCAGGGCGACCAGTTCCATGCCGACGCGCAGGCGATGCAGCAGGCCGGGGAGGAGCTGCAGCAGGCGCTGCCGGCTCTGCGGATGGTCGGGAATCTTCAGGCTCCAGAGCAGGTCGTCGACCGTCTTCAGGTCGCTCATGGTCGCTTCCGACTGCTCGCCCTTGGTGAGCATGTCGGCGGCGATCACCTGGGCCCAGGTGGTGGTGACGAAGCGGCGGATCGTGGGCGTGGTGCGCACCTGCACCATCTGGTCGGTGAGGCGCTGTCCGAGGTGCTGCTGCAGGATCTCGCGCCGCTCCGAGAGCTGCAGCGCATCGACCGAGGCCTGGGCCGCGCGCAGCTGGCCCTGCAGCTGCTCCGAGAGATGCACGTCGAGACGGTTGAGGCCGCGGCGAAAGAGGGTCGTGTCCGGTGTCGCGGCGCCGGCCATCTCTTCGGCGACCGCACTGGCGAATGAGAGGAAGCTCGCGAGGCGCGGATCTTCCATCCGCGAGTAGCCCAGGCTGACCTCGCCGATCCGGTCGAGCAGGCGCCAGACCGGATGGTCGTATGAATCGAGCACCGCGTTGTCGGCGAGCACCACGCGCAGCACGGCGATCTGCATGCGCGAGATCAGCGGCTTGAAAGCGCCGGGAAGCTGCGAGTCGGCGAGCAGCGATTCGAACAGCCGGGTGGCGAGCTCGATCACCTGCCGATCGATCGGCTCGCTGGCGCTGGCGACCAGGGCGGCGCGGTGCTGCTCCAGGCGGTTGCCGCTTGGCGAGCTGCGTCCGGTCAGCGACGCCTCCGACGGCAGGTGGCGCAGCAGCTCGTCGAGTCGGAGCAGGGCCTGCTCGAGCTCCGGGTTTCGACGCTGCGTGCCATCGCTGCGCACGGCGCGAGCGCCGCCTTCGCTCGCGCCGATCGGCACGGTTCCGTCGTCGCGACCCCGGCCGGTGCCGTAGGCGGCGCCCGGCATGCTCGGCAGCAGCGCGCTGAGCGCGCCGGGGCGCGGCGGCTCGGGCGCGGCGAAGCGGCCGAAGGCCGCCCCGGAAGGCAGGACCACGGTGCGATAGGTGCCGGGCTGCACGCCAGCGCTTTCGAGCCGGGTCGACGCCGCCGCCCAGGCGTTCTTCAACAGCCCGGCGATCACGCCGGCGGCGGTGCGCAGCACGATCGCGCGCTGGATCTGCGAGCTGACGACGGCGCAGGTGGCGTCCCACAGGGCCGAGACATAGACCAGCGGCCGGAACGGGTTCGACTCGGCGTTGACGTGCTGCTGCCCCACCAGCGTCGAGGTGAAGGTCTGCAGCTCGCGCAGCTCCCATTCGGCGGTGCTGTCGACCAGCTGCATTGCCCGTGAGATCTCGATGTCGACCTCGACCCGGGCTTCGTCCATGAGCTCGAGGCCGCCCAGGCCGCCACGGGCTTCGCCGAGGCCGGCCTCGCGGTGGCCGTCGGTCTCTTCCCGAACCCGCTTGGCCAGCGACTCGACGAAGGTCTTCTCGAACAGGCTGGCGTCGCGTTGCAGCGCCTTGACGATTTCCGAATGGTGGCTGCGTTCGCCGGCGCTGGCGCCGCCGTCCCTCGAGGGACCGAGCAACTGGACGGTGCCGGCGAGGACCCGGGCGACGAGGGCCGGCGCGAGGGCCAGCTCGTCCTCGACGAAGCGTTGGTAAAGGGGCGCGGTCAACAGGGGCCTAGGAGCGAGCGACGGGTCGATTATCCCGGTCCGAGCCGTTCTCCCTCAACGCATTGCTGTCTTCGGGCATGAAAAAAGGGCTGCCGAAGCAGCCCCTCTTCCCGCTGCCGAAGCAGCGCTTGCGCGATGAAGCGTCGGCGGTGCGCCGGACTTACATGTCCATGCCGCCCATGCCGCCCATGCCGCCCATGCCGCCGCCCATGCCGCCGCCGCCCGCCGACTCTTCCTTCGGCGCCTCGGAGATCATGGCTTCGGTGGTCAGCATCAGCGAAGCGACCGAGGCCGCGTTCTGCAGGGCAGTGCGCGTGACCTTGGTCGGGTCCAGGATGCCCATCTCGATCAGGTCGCCGTACTGGCCGTTCTGCGCGTTGTAGCCGTAGTTGCCCTTGCCGCCGAGGACGGCGTTGACGACCACGCTCGGCTCGTCGCCCGAGTTCTGGACGATGATGCGCAGCGGCTCCTCGATCGCGCGCAGGATCAGCTTGATGCCGGCATCCTGGTCGGGGTTGTCGCCCTTGATCGTGCCCGCAGCCTGCTTGGCGCGAAGGAGGGCCACGCCGCCGCCGGCGACGATGCCTTCTTCCACCGCCGCGCGGGTCGCGTGCAGCGCGTCCTCGACGCGGGCCTTCTTCTCCTTCATCTCGACCTCGGTGGCGGCGCCGACCTTGATCAGCGCCACGCCGCCGGCCAGCTTGGCCACGCGCTCCTGGAGCTTTTCCTTGTCGTAGTCGGAGGTCGCCTCCTCGATCTGCACGCGCACCTGCTTGACGCGCGCCTCGATGTCGCTGGCTGCGCCGGCGCCGTCGATGATCGTGGTGTTCTCCTTAGCGACTTCCACCCGCTTGGCCTGGCCCAGGTCGGCCAGCGTCACCTTCTCGAGCGTCAGGCCGACTTCCTCGGCGATGACCTTGCCGCCGGTCAGGATGGCGATGTCCTCGAGCATGGCCTTGCGACGGTCACCGAAGCCCGGCGCCTTGACGGCGACGACCTTGAGGATGCCGCGGATCGTGTTCACGACCAGGGTCGCAAGCGCTTCGCCTTCGACTTCCTCGGCGACGATCAGCAGCGGACGGCCCGACTTGGCCACTTGCTCGAGCGTCGGCAGGAGGTCGCGGATGTTGCTGATCTTCTTGTCGAACAGCAGCACGAACGGGTTGTCGAGAACCGCGGTCTGCTTGTCGGGGTTGTTGATGAAGTAGGGCGAGAGGTAGCCGCGATCGAACTGCATGCCCTCGACGACTTCGAGCTCGGAAGCGAGCGACTTGCCGTCTTCGACGGTGATGACGCCTTCCTTGCCGACCTTGTCCATCGCGTCGGCGATGATCTTGCCGACTTCCTCGTCGCTGTTCGCCGAGATCGTGCCGACCTGGGCGATTTCCTTCGAGGTGGTGGTGAGCTTGGACTGCTTCTTGAGCTGCTCGACCAAGGCGGTGACCGCCTTATCGATGCCACGCTTCAGGTCCATCGGGTTCATGCCCGCGGCCACGTACTTCATGCCTTCGCGGACGATGGCCTGGGCCAGCACCGTGGCCGTGGTCGTGCCGTCACCGGCGATGTCCGAGGTCTTGGAAGCGACTTCCTTGACCATCTGGGCGCCCATGTTCTGGAGCTTGTCCTTGAGCTCGATCTCCTTGGCGACCGAGACACCGTCCTTGGTGACCGTCGGGCCGCCGAACGAGCGCTCGAGCACCACGTTGCGGCCCTTGGGGCCGAGCGTGACCTTGACCGCGTTGGCGAGGATGTTCACACCCTCGACCATGCGCGCGCGGGCGTCGCCGCCGAATGAAACGTCTTTTGCTGCCATTTGATTTCTCCGTTGCCTCTTACTTCTCGACCACGGCGAAGAGGTCCTCTTCGCGCATCACCAGGAGCTCGTCGCCGTCGACCTTGACGGTCTGGCCGCTGTACTTGCCGAACAGGACACGGTCGCCCTTCTTGACGTTCATGGCGACGATGTCGCCCTTGTCGTTGCGCTTGCCCGGGCCGACCGACAGGACTTCGCCCTGGTCCGGCTTCTCGGCGGCGGCATCGGGGATGACGATCCCGGACGCGGTCTTGGTTTCCTGCTCCACGCGCTTGACGATCACGCGATCGGCGAGAGGACGAAGTTTCATGGCATCTCCTTGATGAATTCGAGCCAGCTTGCGATTGATGGTAAGTGGGCGCTTGTTCACATTGAATGAACCCGGGATCAGAATCCCGCGCCGTAGAGTTAGCACTCAACCTTGGCGAGTGCTAGCAGAACCATTATAGGGAGCTTCGACGCCGATTCAAGGGGCCTTGCTAGCGAGCGACCGAGTGGCGTCATGCCCGGGACAACCGCCATCGCGTCGGCTGGCTACAGTTCGCGGATGCGCAAAGGATTGATCGCCCTCGACGCCGACGGCGTGCTGCTCGACTTCCACCTGGGCTATGCCGACGCCTGGCGGCGTGCCTTCGGCGAAGCGCCGAAGGAGCGGGACCGGCATGCTTACTGGCCGATGGACCGCTGGGAAGTGGCTCGGCTCGACGACGTTCGCCGGGCTCACTTCCGCAGGCAGTTCGACCATGACTTCTGGACCTCGGTGCCGGCGATCGAGGGCGCGGTCGAGGCCTGCCACCGCCTGCACGACGCCGGCTTCGACCTGGTCTGCGTCTCGGCGCTCGAGGCCGAGTTCGAGTCGGCGCGCCTGCGCAACCTGCGCGACCTCGGTTTTCCGATCGAGCGGGTCATCGCCACCGGCAACAACGCGGTCGAGCGCAGTCCCAAGGCCGACGCCATCACCGAGCTGAACCCGGAGGCGTTCGTCGACGACTACCTGCCCTACATGCGCGGCGTGCCTTCCCACGTTCACACCGCGCTGGTGCTGCGCGCTCCCAACGGCAGCCCGAACGTCGGCGAGGAGCTGAAGCGGCTGGCACGCTCAATCCACCCCGATCTGCCCGACTTCGCCAGCCACTGGCTGGCGCGCTGAGCGTCGCTATTTGCGCTGGTTGTCGAGCGAGGTCGGGGGCCGGTAGCCGAGGTCGCGGGCCCGGGTCTCGTACTGCGCCGCCGGCGTCGGCTGGCCCTGGCGACGGTAGTACACCGCCAGCTCGTAGGAGGCGATCCCGTTGCCGAGCGCGGCCGCGTACTGCAGCCAGCCCTCGTAGCGGTTCGGGTCGGCGGCAATGTCGCCGTCGCCTCGCAGGTGCGCGCGGGCGATCCGCGCCGCCGCGTCCTTGTCGCCGCGTGCCGCCTTGTGCCATTCGGCCAGCCAGCGCTCGACCGTGGTCTTGGGCTGGAACGCGCTCCGGTAGAGCTTGACCTCGTTGCTGCGCAGGGCCTTGACCGCGTCGGCCGCGCCTTCCCGGGCCACCTGCGCGCCGCCGGCGAGCCGGCTCGCCGGATAGCGCTGGAGAAAGGCCTCGGCGAACTTGACGATGTCGGCCGGCCACAGGCTTTCTTCCAGGTCCTTCCAGGCCGCGGCTTCGTCCTCGGCGCTGAACTTCGGCGGCGCCGGCTGGTTCGCCGGCCGCGGCGAGAGGCTGAACTTCACCTGCGTGTTCTCGGCGATGAACGGGACCTGGGTGAACTGCCGGATCGCCTGCACCGGGTGGTTCTGCATCGTCTGCGTCACATCGAGCTTGACCAGGCGGAAGAAGTCGGAAAAGGAGGTCTCGTCGGCGACCGAGCCGAGCAGCTTGACGAACGAACCGGTGTAGAAGGTGTTGAGCGTCTCGACCGCGGGCGCGATCGCCGGCTTTCCGGCGCCGGTCGAGAAGACGATCAAGCAGCCGAGCGGCGCTTCGACCTGGTTGAAGCCGTCGGTCGCCGCCAGCGTCGCGCGCAGCGAGGTGCGACAGGCGTCGACCACGGCGATCGAGAGGCCCCCGGGGCGGCGCGGCAGCAGGTCGATCACGTCGCGGCGCAGGTGCAGGCTGCTCTTCAGCAGCGTGTCCTCGCGCGCGTCGGGCGGCACGCCCGAGCCGAGCATCAGGTTCTCGGCATCGACCTGCATGCCGTGGCCGGTGAAGTAGAAGAGGATGGTCGCGTCGGGTGGCGATTCGGAGGCGACCTTGGCGAACGCCTGGATCGTGTTGCGCAGCTGTCCCGGGTCCTGGTCGAAGGCCGAGGTGACCTTGAATCCGCGCCCCTCGAGCGCCCCGCCGAGGTCGCGCACGTTCTTGTGCGTCGGCGGCAGGTCGAAGGGCTCCGGATAGACGCGGTTGCCAATCAGAAGGGCCAGCCGCGATCCCCCCGCGGTCTCGCCCGCCGCCGTGCCGGGCGAGAGCTGCGCCAGGGCCTGGCCGGCCCAGCCGGCCAGGATCGGCGCTGCGACCAGCGCCCGCCGTGCCCGGTCCGGCCCGGATCGTGTCGCCCGGGAGCGCACCGCCACTCGTGCCACGCGGCGCTTCGTTCTTATTCGCACAGGAGGGTCTTGGGCTTGATCTCGCAAGTATCGGGCAAGCGGATCGATTCACGGCCGACAGTCGCCGGCCGGCCGGCGCCGACCTCGGCGATGACGCCCGAGCGCAGCCGCGACCGGACGTTCTCCGTCCGCACGGCTTCCTCGACCCGGGCTTGGCGCGCGTCCTCGATCAGGGCGAGCACGGCCGCCAGCGCGCCCGTCTCCTGCGGCGTGCGCGGCGCATTGCCGTTGTAGAAGATGCGGATCTCGGAGATCTTGCCGGAGCCGTCGTAGAACGGCGTCACCGAGGAATCGCCGCCGAGGAAGATCACGGCCGTGTCGCCGCTCACGCCCTTCGGCCGGGCGGTGAGGAAGCCGCCTTCGGCGCCGCCCACCTGCACCTGGATGAATTTGTCCGGCTCCGGGCCGCCGAAGCCGCCGCCGTCGGCCAGGGCGGTCGGCGACATCGCCAGGGTCAGGCCGGGGATCGAGCTCTGCGAGCCCTGGATGTTGTTGAACGGCAGGCGGGCCCGAATCAGCCCGTCGGGTCCGGTGGTGAGGACGTCGGCGGTCAGCTTGATCACGTCGGCCTCGAGACCGGCCTGCTGCAGGGTCTGGTCGCCGTTGCTCGGCGGCCGTCCGGCCACATGGATCTCGCTCGAGACGATGCGCAGGAAGCCGAGCGTCAGCACCCCGGTGGCGTTGTTGAAGCGCGATGCATCGTTGTCGCCGAGCGTGCCCGTCACCGCCGACACTTGGCCGAGCAAGGTGTTGCCCGGTTGCTCGAGGAGGATGGAGCCGCCGGCGGGTGCGCGCAGCACGAGCATGCTTCCGGCGGCCGTGCTGATCGTGCCGCCGGCGTCCTGGACGATGCCCGGGCTGGCTTCCTTGATCGGCACGAAGCCGAACGACAGGGTCTTGCCGGCGTACTCCGGATCGGTGAGGTCGACCGGCGTCGGCGTCGCGTGCGAGGCGAGCGTCAGCACGCCGCCGTTGACCTGCACGGCGCCGGTGACGTGCAGCACGCCGTCGGTCTCCAGCGTGCCGCCGTTGACGAGGGTGAGCGTGCCGAGCCGCAGATCGGCCGAGTTGTGCAGATCGAGCGAGATCGCGTTCGCCGACACGACGTCGTCGAAGCGGTTCGCCGCCTGCGTCGCCGCGATCGCGCCGCCGCGGAAGGCGACCGGCACGCTCGCGGTGACCGGATCGTTGTAGGTCTGGGCGCCGCTCGTGATCACCCGCGCGGCGCCGGTGCCGTCGGCGGTGTCGAAGCTCGTGCGCTCGCCCGTCGTTCCGTTCCAGTCGGCCGCAGCCGCGTTGTTGTCCGTGGTCAGGCTCGTCAGCGGCGTGACGGCGCCGACCGGGCCGGCGATGCGGGTGGTGCCGCCGCTGTTGAGTGCCAGGGCGAACGCACCGTCGACGCTGCCGACGTTGAGGTCGCCGGTCGCGCTTTGCAGCGTGGTGTTGGCGCGCAGCACCAGGTTGCCGGCGCTGACGGCACCGCTGCCGTCGGCGCGGCCGATGACGTGCCCGGAGAAGCCGCTCGCGCCATCGAGCGCCGCCTGCGACACCTGCAGGGCGCCGGCACCGCCGGCGACGCCGATGGACAGGGTCGGATCGAGCGGGGCGATCGTCAGCACGCCGGTTCCGCTGATCGAGCTGCCGCCGGTGAACGCGTTCGCCTGCAGCGTCAGGTCGGTGGCGCCGCTCACCGGGCCGGTGAGCGTGAGCGCCGAGCCGGTGAGGCGCGAGCTGCCGGTCAGCTGCAGCGCGCCGGAGTAGCTCTGCGCGCCGCTGGTGTCGACGCTCGGGCCGGAGAGTTGCACCGTGCCGCCGCCGGCGGCAGTGAGGCTGGCCAGCGGCGTCGTCGCGCCGACCGCTCCGGTGAACGAGGTCGGGCCGGCGCTTTGCGTCGTCAGGGCGAAGCCGCCGTCGAGGGTGCTGCCGAAGGCGATCGCGGGTGCGCTCAAGGTGGTGGCGGCGCCGAGCGTGGCAGCACCGGCATAGCTTTGCGCACCGGTGGTGGTGACGGCACCGGCATTGAGCTGGAGCGGCCCGCCGACGCTGAGGCCGGCGAGCGCCGTGGTGCCGCCGATCGGCCCGCCGAGCGTGACCCCGGTGCTGCCATTGACCGCCAGGGTGTGGGCGCCATTGACGCTGCCGGCGAGGTTGAGCGTGCTGCCGGTCAGGACGGCGTCGCCGTTGAGGAGGAGGGCGTCGCTGTAGGTCTGCCCGCCGCTGGTCGTGACGTTGCCGCCGAGCTGGGTCGTGCCGGCCGTATCGGTCGTCAGGCTGGTCAGCGCGGTCGTCGCGCCGATGGCACCGGCAAAGTTCGTTGCCGCGGCGGCGACGGTGAGGGCGTGCGCGCCGTCGAGGGTGCTGCCGAAGCTGACCGAGGGACCGGTGAGGGTGCTGTCGGCGACCAGCGATGCCGGCCCGGCGTAGCTCTGCGCGCCGGTGGTGACGATGCTGGCGCCGAGCTGCGAGCTGCCGCTGACGCTCAAGGTGTCGAGTGCCCGCGTCGTGCCCACCGTGCCGGCGAACGAGGTCGTGCCGGTGGTCGTCACGGCGAGGTCACGCGCCGGCCCGGAGGCGCTGTCGACGCTGCCGGTGAAGAAGACCGCGCCGCTGCCGTTGGCGATGGCCAGGTCGGTCGGCAGCGTCAGGCTGCCGGCGGTGATCGTGCCGGTACTGTCGTTGCGGCCCAGGCTCAGGGTCGGCACGCCGGCAAAGGTGTTGATCAGGCCTTGCGACACCTGCAGCGTGCCGGCGCCGCCGCCGATGCCCATCGAGCCGGCGGCGTCCTTCGGCGCGATTTGCACGCTGCCGGCGCCGCTTCCGGTCGCCGGCCCGGCGACGGTCAGGGAATCGCTGAGAAGGGCGAGCGCGTGGGTGCCGATGTCGAGGGTGCTGCCGAGCGACACGGCGGCCGCGGAAACGGTCGCGTCGGCGCCGACCTTCACCGGCCCCGCGAGCGACACGGTGCCCTTCGCGGTGGTGCTGGCGTTGAGCTGCGTGGCGCCGGCGACGCTCAGGTTGCCGAGCGCGGCCGTTCCGCCAATGGCGCCGCCCACCGCGCCGGCGAAGGTCGTATTGCCGCCGGTCGTGACGCCGAGGTTCCGCGCCTGGCCGGCCGCGCTCGCCACGGTGCCCGTGAAGCCGACGTCGCCGGAGTTGCTGAGCACGGTGAGGCTGGTCGGCAGCACCAGGTTGCCGAAGCTCAGGTCGCCGGTGCCGTCGGCCCGGCCGACGGTGATGCTGGCGAAGCTGGAGAAGGCGTCGAGCGTGGCCTGGCTGAGCTGGTAGGTGCCGGCGCCGCCGGCAACGCCGATCGTCGCGCCCTGGGTCAGCGGCGACAGGCTGGCGTTGCCGCTGCCGCTCACCGTGCCGGCGAAGTTCAGCGCATCGGAGCGCAGGCCGAGGTCGAACGTGCCGGCGACGATGCCGTTGCCGAAGCCGAGGCTCGAGCCGACGAAGTTGGCGGTGCTGCCGAGCGTCACGGTGTCGGAGTAGAGCTGGGCGCCGCTCGTGGTGACGCCGGTGGAGAAGGTGCTCTTGCCCGTGACCGTGAGCTGCGCTGCGTTCGAGATCACGCCGGCGGCGCGGATCGCGTCGGCCGCGGCATTGCTGCTGGTCAGCGCCAGGTTGTGGCCGGCGGCATCGACGCTGCTCTGCAGGTCGATCTTGGCCGCCCCCGAGGCCAGGGCGACGTCGGTGCCGAGCGTGACCGGGCCGCTGTAGCTCTGGTTGCCGGTGGTGGTGACGTTGCCGCCCAGCGTGCTGTTGCCCGTCACCGCGAACTGCGCCGTGTTGGTGATCGCCGCCCCGGTGTGGATCGCGTTGGCCGCGGCATTGCTGCTGACCAGGGCCAGGCTGTTGCCGTTGCCGTCGGCGCCGCCCTGCAGGTCGATCTTGCTGCCGCCGGCGTTGAGCGTCACGCTGTTCGCGAGCTGCACCGTGCTGGTGTAGATCTGGTCGCCGCTCGAGGTGATGTCGGCGCCGAGCGCCAGGCCGGCCGAGCCGGTGAGGGTGACGTTGCTGCCGCTCAGCGGGCCGTTGATGACGAGCGTGCCGCCGAGCGCCTGCAAGGTGAGGTCGGCAGTGCCGGTGTCGATGGCCGACGTCGGCAGCGACAACGAGCCGCCGGCGATCAGCGACACGGGCTTGTTCACGCCCGAGACCAGGCTGGTGACCGCCAGGTTGTTGATGTCGCGGATGCTGATCGCGCCGCCCGAGAGCAGCAGGCTGCTCTGGAAGTCGTTGGTCGTCTGGGCCAGCGTGATGTCGCCGCTGCCGGCGCTCACCGTCGCCGTGCCGACGGCGACGATCGAGCCGCCGGTCTGCAGGATCGGCGCGTTCGTCGTCGTCAGGGCGAGCGTGCCGAGCGCGGTGAGGTCGTTGGCCAGCGTCATCGCACCGGTCGAGGTGAGCGCGACATCGGTGCCGCGCAGCGTGCCGACGGAGGTCAGGGTGCCGCCGCTCGTCAGCGTCAGCGCTGCGCTGCCGGTGTCGACCGCCGTCGCCGGCAGGGTCAGCGCGCCGCCGGCGACGACACTGACCGCCTGGTTCGGTGCGCTGACCAGGCTACTCAACACGAGTGCATTCGTGTCGACGATGCTGATCGCGCCGCCGGTGACGCCCAGGGTCGCGAAGTTGTTGCCGGCGTTGTCGAGCGTGACCGCCCCGCCGCCGGCGTTGACGTTGCTCGCGCCGCTCACGACGGCCGGGCCGGACTGCGCCACTGCGCCGCTGCCGGCGGCGGTGTTGACGTTCAGGCTGGTGGCGCTGATCGCGCCCAGCGTCAAGCCGTTGAAGTCGGTGACGGACACCGCGCCGCCGACCGCGGCGACGCTGCCGAAGTTGTTGCCGGCGTTGTTGAGGGTTACTGCACCCGAGCCGGCGTTGGCGGAGGTGGCGCCGCTGACGATCGCCGCCGCGCTCTGGGTGATGTTGCCGTTGCCCGCGGCGGTGTTGAGCGTCAGCGAAGTTGCGTTGATGGCAGCGAGCGCCAGCGCGTTGCTGTCGCTGATCGAGACCGCGCCGCCGCTTGCGCTGATGCTGGCGAAGTCGTTGCCGGCATTGCTCAGGGTGATCGCGCTCGCGCCGGCGTTGACCGTGGTCGCGCCGCTCACCATGACCGCGCCGACCTGGCTGATCGGGCCGCCGGCGGTGACCACCAGCGAGCTGGCATTGGTGGCGTCGAGGGCGAGGGCGTTGATGTCTCCGACGACGATGGCGCCGCCGGTCGCGCCGACGCTGCCGAAGTTGTTGCCGGCGATGTTGAGGGTGACGGCGCCGCTGCCGGCGTTGACCGCCGTGGCCCCGCTGACGATCGCCGCCGCGTTCTGGGTGACGTTGCCGTTGCCCGCGCTGGTATCGACCGTGAGGCTGGAGGCGTTGATCGCGTTCAGCGCCAGCGCGTTGCTGTCGGTGACCGCCACCGCGCCGCCCGAGACGCCGATGCTCGCGAAGTCGTTGCCGGCGTTGGTCAGGGTCACCGCGCCGGTGCCGGCAGTGATCGTCGTCGTGCCGCTGACGACCGCCGCACCGGTCTGCGTGATCGGGCCGTTGCCGGCGCTGGTGTCGAGCGTCAGCGCGGTGGTGGTGATCGGGCCGAGGACGAGACCGCTGTCGTCGCGCACCGCGACCGTGCTGCCGGTGGCGGCGAAGGTGGCGAAGTTGTTGCCCGGCAACGCCAGGCTGATGCTGCCGGTGCCCGCTGAGGCCGTCGTCGTGCCGGCCGCGGTGATGGTTCCGGCGGTCTGGGTGATCGGCGCGTTGGTCGCGTTCAGCGTCAGGTTGCCAAGGGCGGTGACGTTGTCGCCGATCGACACGCCGCCGGTGCCGCCGCCAAGCGTGACATTCGTGCCGCGCAGCGTTCCAAAGCTCGTGAAGCCGGCGCCGGACGTGATCGCCAGGTCGGCGCTGCCGGTGTCGATGTTGCCGGCCAGGCCGGTGATGGTCGTGCCGGCGGTCAGGCTCAGGTCCTTGTTCGCGCCGTTGACCAGGCTGGTGATGATCAGGGCGTTGGCGTCCCGCAGCCGAACCGCGCCGCCGCTGACGCTGATGCCGGCGAGATCGCTGAAGTCGTTGCCCGCCTGGTTGAGGGTGATGTCGCCGCTGCCGGCGGTGGCCGTCGTCAGGTTGCCGACGGTGACAGCGCCGGCGGTCTGGGTGATCGCCGCATTCGTGGTCGTGAGCTGCAGCGTGCCGGGCGTGGTGACGTTGTTGCCGAGGTTGATGCCGGCGGCGCCGGTCAACGCGATGTTGGCGCCGGACAGCGTTCCCCCCGAGCTGAGCGCGCCGGTGCTGGTGATCGTCAGGTTGCCGCTGGCGTTGGCCGCGGCGGTCAGGGCATTGCTGTCGTGGATGCTGACGCCGCCGCCCGAGGCCACGTTGATGCTGTTGAAGTCGTTGCCCGCCTGCGCCAGGGTCACCGTGCCGGTGCCCGCGGTGACGGTCGTCGTTCCGCCCGAGACGATCGTTCCGCCCGTCTGCGTGACCGGATTGTTCGTCGCGGTGAGGTTGAGGTTGCCGGCGGCGGTGACGTTGTTGCCGATGCTCACGCCGCCCGTGCCCGAGAGAGAGACGTTGTTGCCGTTCAGGGTGCCCGGCGTCGTCAGGATGGCGCCACTCGCGAGCGTCAGGTTGCCGTTTCCGGTGTTGACGCTGCCCGGCAGCGACAGGCCGAGGCCGGCGACGACGCTGATCGACTGGTTCAGGCCGGCCGCGAGCGTGGTCACCGTCAGGTCGTTGCTGTCGCGCACGCTGATCGCGCCGCCGCTGAAGCTGTTGCCCGGCAGGTTGCTGAAATCGTTGCCCGGGTTGCTGAGGACGATCGGACCGGTGCCGGTGTTGACGACCGTTGCGCCGGTGACGACGACGGCGGCGTTCTGGGTCAGGGCACCATTGCCGGCGCTGGTGTCTATGTTCAGCGAACTGGCGCTGATCGCATCGAGGGCGAGCGCGTCGCTGTCGCGGACCGAGACCGCGCCGCCGGTCGCGCCGAAGCTGCCGAGGTTGTTGCCGGTATTGACGAGGGTGACCGCGCCGGTGCCCGCGCTGACGGTGGTCGCACCGCTCACGGTCAGGGTGCGCAGCGCCGTCTGCGTGACATTGCCGTTGGCCGCGCTCGTATTGACCGCGAGGCTGGCCGCATTGACATTGTCGAGGGCGATCCCGCCGGCACTGTTTTCGGTCAGGCTGACCGCACCGCCGGTCGCGCCGAAGCTGCCGAGGGCGTTTGCCGCGCCGAGGGTGACCGCGCCGCTGCCGGCGTTGATCGTCGTCGCGCCGGTGATGTTCAGCGCCGCGGCCTGGGTCACGGCGCCGTTGCCGGCGCTGGTGTCGACGACGAGGCTGGGGCGCTGATCGCATCG
>Ga0207644_10001140_pt1 | contig 17020 bp, 15 predicted proteins | sample KBSS73metaG_FD_184326 | JGI IMG/M metagenome (GOLD analysis project Ga0207644, IMG submission 184326) | Switchgrass rhizosphere microbial communities from Kellogg Biological Station, Michigan, USA - KBS S7-3 metaG (SPAdes) (version 2) | ecosystem: Host-associated > Plants > Roots > Rhizosphere... | reverse complement strand
GCTGATCCACGATCCCGGAGCCTCCACACATGACCAAGCCCGATCATACCACAGGCTCACCGGCGTCGCTCAGTGAACATAGCGCTGACGGTCAGGGCCGTGATGATGCGGGTGTTCTTCTGCCAGAATCCGAGGACGTTGGAAGATGTCCAACGATGTCCTGTTCCAAGTTCCGATATGCTCGGAGTTTATCTCCTTCGCGGCGCCCGCGAACGTTGTCGCATCACTAATTCCATCTATGAGAAAGTCAGGCGGTCAGCCACCTGAGACAGGCCGGCCATCTTCACCGCCATGCGGGTCGTCCGACAAAACAGGCGAGGGCCGAGGAAGGTCATGCGTCACCCTTCTTCATCACCGGTACCGGCTCGCGGTAGCGAGGGTGGCGTTCCAGCCGGCCCGAACGCCGTTTCACCGGCTATATATCGCGCCGCTCTTTGTACCTGCTACATCTTGTGGGAGCATTCCACATGGCGCGGCATGCTGCCCATCACCGCATCATTCATAAAATCGAAGTCAATCGCCCAGTGACCGCCTCCATCGCGCTCGGTCACGTGATAGCGATGCGACCCGACAGCCATGAGGTAGTCGGAGCATTTCCGGCGAAAGGATTTGTAGGCGGAGACCGCATAGTCCCGATTCCGGTCGAAGGCCGGCACGTCGTCGTCGAGGCCGTAGCCGTAGTCGAAGTTCTCGTCGACGCTGAGCAACCCGTGATGGGTGAAGCGGTTGCGTTCGATAATCTCCTCGCACCCTCCACACACCTCAAGGAGGACCTGATCGTTGCTCCACAGCGATTCGCCATGCCTGTCGTAATTCCGGCCGAGCAGCACAATGGCCGGGAACAGATGGCCGCCGCACAACTCGCATCTTGGGAACGCTAGGTTAAGCACGTCCACGATCTCGAAGTTCTGGTGGTCCAGAAGGGCGATCTTGTAGGCCAAGCCCTTGCCCATGAACGGCTCGTAGTCCTCGAAGCGCTTGAAGGCGAGATTGGTCGTAACGTCGAACCTCGTCGGCTCCGCCCGATACATGCCCGCGAAATCCGCATGTTTGCCCATGTCGCCGCCGATAGTCAGGCAGTATTCCTGGCCATGCCTTTGGTAGAACCGCAATTCGGCCATGAGGCCGATGTAGCCATGTACGTCTAGCTGCTGGCGGTACGTCGCCTCCATCATGTCGTAGGCCGCGGAGAAGCCCCTTTTGGGGTCGTTCGAGACGCTGAACAGGATGCGACGAATTCTATTGTAGGTCTCTGCGCTCATCTGCGTGACTTAGCCTTTCTCGGAATGCAATCGCTAATGAGGTGCTCCGAAGAGGCTGAAGGCTGCCCAATAGGCAGGGGCGGACCACTTTTCACCGGCGCGACCTGCCAGGAAATCCGCCTTTGTCTGCTGAAGCGCGATCGCTGCGCTCGCACCATGATCCATCTTATCGAGAAAGCGCATCATGAATGTCGCGGAGCTCTGATCGCCGACTGACCAGTGAGTGAGCAATGTTGCCGCGCTCCCGGACGCGAAGAGTGCGAACGGCAAACCCATCGAACCTTCACCATCGAGCCAGTCGCCTACGCCGGACTCGCAGGCTGACACTACGATGAGGTCGGCGCTGGTACGCAGGGACATCAGTTCTGCTGCACGAACAAACCCGTCGCTGTCAGGATGTTGCCCGTCCCCCATCAGGATGATCGCATTGCGTTCGGAAGATGCCGGGTCAACGATCGCATGCGTGGAGAAGATGATCAGCTTGTAGCGCATGAGCGCGCCGCGCTCGTCAAGCTGACGGAGCCTCGCCTCCGTCGCCTCGGTGCCGGTGAAGACGGTCTGCCGCGGCGTCAGCCGATATCGGCGAGCAAGGTCCGACACCTCGGTCTTGGAGCCTGGAAGGGCACTCCATGCCTGCAAGGGAGACCCGACCGGCGCACGGTCGAAGGCCGGTGCTCCAATGACCATAACCGCGTCCCGTCTCAGCGACTGGTGCGCTTTCAGTCGATCGGTAAGGTCGATCAGGAGGCCGAGCGACGGCGCGTAGGAAACGACGGTGTGCGCAGCGATCGGTTCCCCTTTGATGAAGAGTGTGTCGAACGGGATTGCCGCGAGCGGACCATCCGGGACGACGACCCAGCGAGTTGATTTCTGGACCTCTGGCGGAAGTTCCGAAAGCAGGCCACGCGCCAAGGCGTCGCGTATCGGCCCAACGTCATTCACAAGCTCCGCATCGTCGGGAATTGCCTCGTCGATCCTGCGCAGGCGAAACGAGCCATCCTTCCACGCAAACACCGCCCGGTCCGCCAGGGGGTCGGCTGCGGTGCCCGCAAGGGCCGGAGCAGACAGCATCGCCACATAGGATCTTGCCGTCTCGGCTAGTCCCGGAATGGCGGAATTTGCGCTTCCCATCGTCCCGTCAGGGCTGATCCAGAGCAACAGAACCCGGTCACCGAGGACGACATAGTCGAGCAACGCACTACCGTCGCCCATGGCCAGGCGCAGGCGCGAGCGATCTATGGGCTGAAACTTGGACGAGAAATGAAGCTGGGGGTGTCGCGCTTGAAGCGCCGCTTCGGCCTGGCCGACACTCTCGGCGGCAGCGTCGATTGCAACTGCGTGCTGCATCCGGTCCGCGTCATTCATCTTGCTTGTGTCGGCTGTCGCCAGACGACCGAGCGCGCGCCGTGCCGCGCCAAGCTGCTCCGTACCGGCTGGATCCCCGGCCGATCGTAGGGCCTCCGAGGAGGTCGTCAGTTCGAGCAGTGTGCGCGACCGGGCCGCATCGGCATAGGCAAACGCGCTGTTCCGGCCTGCCTGCGCTTCCAAAAACGCCAGCAGCTTGTAGGTCTGGGCAGACTGGCTGAAATAGCTTCGGCGCTGTTCCTCCGTTGCCGTCGCCTTTACCCGTGCGCGCTCCATTGACGCGATCAGAGAAGCATAAGTCTCTCTGGCCCCCGCGAGATCTCCGGCAGACATCATAATGCCGGCGAGCTCGCGCCGGGACAGGATGGTGTCTGGATGATCCGGCCCCAGAATCCGGGACCGGATCGCGACGGCTTCGAGTACCTTCTCCTTTGCTTCGCGATATTCATCGGCCTGATCCAGTGATGTTCCGAGATTGTGAAGCGATGCGGCCACGGCCAGTTCGTTTGGCGGCGAGAGTGCTCTCCGCGCAGCGAGCACCTGGCGGTGGAGTGAGATTCCCTCCGCGAGCTCCGCCGGTCCATCATTGGAGAGATAGGCGGCAAGGGCCGATTTCGCGGATAGGGTTTCAAGCCCGCTTTCGCCGAACATTCGCGTCCGCTCGGCGACGACATCTCGCTGCGCCTTGGTGGCGTCCGCAAAATGGCTTTGCGCCGCTTCGACCTCGGCAAGGTTGTTGAGGAGCGTCAGGCGGTTCGCTCTGCTGAGGGTTGGATCGGCGTCATAGATCGCGATCAACGCGCGATATATTGGTTCGGCATCCGCCGGCCTGTTGAGCTCGCGGTAGAGGACCGCCCTTGTCACGTCCAAATCATAGGCAAGCGGGGTGTCGCGGATCTGCGGGGACCGCGCCCTTGCGTCCGACAGGATGTCGAGGGCCTCGCCGTACTGCCCGAGCGCGTTAAGAGCCTTTGCAAGACGAAGCCCCGCTTCGGCCGTGAGCCGCTCGATTGGATATGAGGCAGCGACAGTGATCGCATAAGCCGACCGAAGCTGGGCCAAGGCAGCCGTGCCATCTAGTGTCGCCTGGTCTTCCGCGACGTCGAGACGGGCCGAGCTGATACGCGGATCCTTCTGGTCGGACCGTTTGAGCCAGAGGTCGAGGATCGCCTGCCGTTCCTGAACGAAGGCCGGGTTCCCAGCCTTTGCCATCACCATTGCCAGAAGCGAACGCGCCTGGAGAGTGTCAGGGTGCGAGGAACCGAGCGTCACTGTCCGGATCCGCACGACCTCCTGCAAAGTCGTCTGTGCTTCGCTGACCTTGCCGGCGCCGAGCTCTGCCCGGCCCAACCAGTAAAGCGAGGAAAGAAGCCGCGGATCGCCGTCCGGCAGGTTTGTCATGCGCGCATCGCAGACTTCCGCCAAGGCGCCTACCGCCTGCTCGCCCAGTCCCATTGTCGTGAGCACGATCCCATAGGCCTCGCCCAAGGTATAGAATGCGTCCGTGCCGCCACCGCCGGCACGCTTTGTTTCGGCCATGGCTTCGAGGATCGCTCGGGCCGCCGATTGCGATTTCCCCGTGCGCGACAGCAGGCGTCCGCGGATAGCTGCCACCTGCGCCCTGCGCCGGACGGCCAGTTCACCGGCGACAATCTGTTCAGCGGCCGCATCAAGGGCCGCGAGCGTCACATCGTAGCGACCTTCGGCTCGCTCGTTGGCTTCGGCGAGCAGCAGATGATCGTCGAAATCGACGCGAGCGTGCGCTGTCTCTGCGCTCTGAAGGGTCCGGACTGCGGCCCCGTATTCGCCCCTGTTGAAGGCCTCTCTTGCGCCGCCGGCCGCCGTCGCAGGCTCGGATACCATCAGCAGCGCGGTCCACGCGATGATGCACCGGCGCCAGAGTGCCCTCACTGGATCGCCCAGTAGGGCGATCCAGCCGTTCCCATTCGCACGAGACCCCGGGCCTGAGCGGCGCGCTTCAGGAAGATCAGTGCCTGCATGTCGCGAATGACACGCGGGCTGTCGGTTACATACGAATGCCCGTAGCCTCGCCGCATTGGAGCGGCGCTGGTGGCATCGACGGTCTCAAACCCGCTGAAAAGCTGCACCTGCGGCCGTGTCAGTCCGACGCGCGGAAAGTCGTGGAGCGCGCTCGACGCGCGCAGCGCGACATCATTGTTGGAAGCGTAGATCGTCCGGGACGTTCCGGACAGGGCCGCCAGTCCCGGCGCGATCTGCTCACGGAATATGTCGGCGTTGATGTCCGGAGCAGCAAGCAGAAGACCTTTCAGATTGGCGGGCATCGCCTTGTGGTTGGCAAGGCGCCGCGCAATTGTTCGTGTTACGACACGGTTCCCCATGCTGTGAGCGACAATGTAGATTTCCGACGCGCCCAGTGTTCCAATCTGGTCAAGAAAGCGGTCGAAGGCATCGAGCGACAGTTCCGACATCTCCTCGTCGCGAGGGTAGGCAGCGGTACGCGCTGCCGACGGCCAGCTGAAGAACATGGGCAGGCCGGGAAAGTTGAGGTCATGGCTCAGCTGCGCGGTGCGCAACGCGGCATCGTTGAACGACACGTTGTAGCCATGGACGAAGATCAGGAGGCTCTTTCGGGAGAGTTGCCCCATTCGCGAGCGCATTTCCGAAAGGGCGGCGTAACCGCTCATCGGCACGACGCTCTTGATGATGAAATGCTTGGCCGGATCGGCGGGGAGTTCGAACAGCCACAGATTGAGCGGGAGATTGAGTTCCCCCGGCCGCCGCGCCGTGGGTATCGACACGACAACCCGGCCGAAGCTCGGACCCGACGCATTGCGCTCGGCACCGTAGGACGCGAGGCCGTTTGCAGCAGGCCCGCCTTGACGGTTGGTCCCGTAATATGTCGTGAGCGTCACCCATTGCGGTTGTGCTGCCGGTCCGCGAATGGGATCAGGTTGCATGTCGGGGCGAACGCATTCCTGGCGAAATATGAGGTCGGCGAGATTTGCTCTCGCGTCGTCCAGTTCCCCGTCTGGAGCCTTGCGCGCCTCGAGATCCGACAGCTTGGTCTTGGCTGCGGCGATGCGCTGCTCGAACGTTTCATAGCTTTCAGTGACCCCCGCGCAGACGTCGCGATCAGGCGATGCAGGCTGTCCTGGCGCCAAGCTGGCTGCTCCGAATCCGAGCACGAGCATGGCGATGGTCAGAACGAAGCGCAGGCCCCTCATTCTTCTGCCCCTAAAAGAAGAAACGATCGGCTCAAGGTATCAAACATGCCTGGAATCAGCAATTTCTTTGCGCTGATTAAATGTTCCACTTTGGCCGCGGAGCAGTTGCACGACAGCAGCGCTGAAGTTACACTCTTTTCACGCCGAGACCTACCCAGCTTCAGGGGGAGAGAAATATGGCCAAGACGTCAGCAAGTGAACCGCCAAAGAAATCCGCCGCGGTCAATCGTAGGCTTGTCAACGAACTGAAGAAGTATCTCTCCGATGCGCCGGCCGAAGTGGTCGGTCACATCGAGGCGCCTGCCTACTGCTGCGGCAATGGTACGGTAGCGCTGGTGAAGATCGACATGGGTGATCCCGCGCCGAAGAAGTGACCTCGGTGGCTTCTGCCCCCACTGGCGGTTCCACGCAATTCCTCGACGAGGCGGTCTCGGTCTGCTGGACCGGGGAACGCTTTGTGCTGAGACATGCCGGGGGGAATATCGATCATGATCTTTCGGCCGGGCAGGCCCTTTCGCTTCTACTTCTCGGTGAGAACGGAAATCCGGAGACCACTCGCGCGACGATTGCAGCGGTCGATGGCCGGTTTGCACACGAACTCGACCATGTGATCACGCGCTTTCCGACTTATCTTCGGGGCTCGAAGGCTCGGAAGATGGATGTGGACCTCTGGGGCAATGCCCTCCGGTCCTCGCCGCGTGCGCCGAGGCCGGACCAGGCTGCCCCGTCGTCAGTGACGTGGCTACTTACGCTCGAGTGCAATCGCCGCTGCCCCTACTGCTTCTATCAGATCATACCGGTAAGGCCCGAGACTGGCCGATGGCCTCGGGATGCTGCTTTCAAAGGTCCGACGGCTGCCGAGCGCATTGCGGAAATGGGGCGGATCGGCGTCGCGGATCTCTACCTCACGGGTGGTGAGCCGATGCTGAGGCCGGACATCGGGAGCATTATCGCTCAGGCGTCAGGTCACGGCATTCGCGTCCACATGGTCTCGAAATTTCACATGCACGCGCTGCAGGCCGAGGCGCTTGCGGATGCCGGCCTTCATCACATCACGATTTCACTGGATGATCTCCGTCCGGCGGAAGGGAAGCGGCTGACCGGAGCATCGAACTATCCTGCCGAAGCTCTGGCGAGTATCGAGGCCTGTCTGGCGGCCGGCCTTGATCTCGAAGTGAATGCTGTCGTGACAAGCCTCAATGCCGACGGGTTGGGTCCGCTGGCCCGTCGTCTCGAAGATATCGGCTGTCGGAAGCTGAGCATCAGCGCAATGCAGACACCCTATTTTCGTTCGAGCCACGCGAAGGGACTTGAACCTCAGGCCGACCTAAGGCCGCTCATGGACAGACTTCTGGCGGGTGCCTCCGGCACCATGGCGATCGATTTCGGTGCGGCGGGCGGGAACAGCAAGGCAAAACCATGTGGCGCCACGCTGGTGTGCGAAGTCGGTCGTCGATCATTGCACATACTTCCCAACGGGGACGCCACGCGCTGTCACTATATGCCGCAGCGACCGGATCTGGTGATCGGATCGCTTCTCACCCACTCGATCCTAGGCGTCTGGCGCAGCGACACGTTCGAGCGCTGGCGCCGGCCCGAGAGATCCATGTTCGGTGGTACAGGATGCGCCGACTGTGGCGGTTTCGACGACTGCAATTCTCGCGGACGCTGCGTGGCATCGGCTTTTCTTGAGGCTGGTCAGGCGAATGCGCCGGATGCCTTCTGCGGTGCGAGCTGACACATGGGCTGGCAGGCAGCATCGGGCTTTGCCATAGCTGTCGAGGATCGACGCTGCTTCATCCGCCGGACCTCCGACGGCGCACCCGTCGCCGCAGTCGAGCCGATCGAGGCCGCATTGCTCGGGATGGCCGGTCGTGCGGCGGTCCACTCCCAGTGGGGATCACGCGGATCGACAGCTCTGGATCATCTACTCTTTCGGCTGCGCGCGCTGATAGTCGAGACCGACAGGCCGGGTGCGTGTTGGCCTGACGTGGAGGCGCTGCGTGGTCACATCCCAGGCGCGATGCGACCGCTTCCGGCGCCCCGTATCCTTCACTGGTCCGTCACCGAGGTATGCCCGCGTCGCTGCGTCTACTGTTTCGCAAACCCTCGGCACGGATCGCGCGCATCCGACTCGACGTTGCAGCGGGACAGGCTGCAGACGCTGTTCGCCGAAGCGCGGGCACTGGGCACCGAAGGTGTGCTACTTTCCGGATCTGAGCCGCTGCTTCGTCCCGATCTCCCGGAGATCATCGGCGACGCACGACGCCTCGGCCTGGAGGTGCTCCTCACAACCAAGCATCCGATCAGCGCGAACCTGGCTCATCGTCTGGGTGACGCGGCGCTGCCGTCAATCGCGCTGTCCGTCGACACTCTGGATGCAGACATCTCGGCGAGCCTGATTGGAAGCAGCTCCTATCCGGAGCAGGTCCGATCCACGGTCGCGAACCTGAGGAATGCAGGGGTCGGATTCAGCATCCAGGCTGTCCTGACGCCTCAGACGGCAGCCCATCTCGACGCGCTTCTGTGCTTCGCCTCTAAGAACGACGCTGTCGCCATTCAACTCGTACCGTTCGAGCCGGTCACGAGCCCGATCGCTCCGTTCGATCAGGACGAACTTCACGTGGCGCGCGAGGTGGCGGACGATATCGTCGCGAATGCACAGGCTGATTTTCCGGGGCTTCGTGTGACCCTGTTCGACAAGGCAGCAGAAGGAGAATACTCCGGCGTCCACTGCGACATAGGCGCGACCAAGTTATTCTTCACTCCATCCGGGCGGGTCCACCGCTGTTACAAGCTGACGCACGACCATAGTCTTGATGGACCGAGCCTGACGGAAGTCGGCATAGCCGAGGCCTGGCATGGCCGGGCATTTGGCGCCACGCTGCTGCCATCGCGTGACGACTATGCTGGCTCCGCGTGCGGCACGTGCGGAAATTTCGGGTCATGCAATCGCAGCGGACGCTGCATCTTCGAGGCAAAGAGCCGCTTCGGCCGCTATGCCGCGCCGGACCGCCCCTGCGCCTCGACAATGGCTGAATGACGATGCGATACTCTTCCATCGCAAGTCGGTTGACGAAGGACGCATTCCTGCCTGCGGTGATAACATGCATGAACTTTTAATGAAAATCATTGCATAAGATATCTCGTGCGCATATCTGGGCGCAGGAGATTTGACATGTCGGCCCTCAGCGATCTCAAGCGCCACCTGCGCCCTGGACAGGTTTACCGCCGCAAGGATCTCGCGCGTTGGTCCAACGCCGTCGATCGTCATGTGCGGCAATTGGTGGACGAAGGGCGCCTCGAAAAGGTTTCGGCCGGTGTCTACATGGCGCCGCGTCAAACCAGGTTTGGGGCCGCGCCGGCCAAGCCCGAAAAGCTCGTCGAGACATTCCTCGGCGACGACCGTTTTCTGATGGTCTCGCCAAATGCGTTCAACGGGCTCGGAGTCGGTACGACGCAGCTCTATAACGAGCCGGTCGTCTACAATCGCAAGCGGCACGGGAAGTTTACCCTGGACGGGCGTGTCTATGATTTCCGGATGCGGCCGTCGGTACCCAAGCGGCTATCCAAGGAAGTCCTGCTGGTCGATCTGCTGCACAATCTCGATCGGCTGCCGGAAGACAAATCGGCAGTGCTTCCGCGCGCACTCGAGCGGGCGAAAGAGATGGACCGTTCGCGTCTCGCCAAGGCCGTCCAGGATTTCGGCTCCGCGCGGGCTGAACGCTTGCTCGCCCCGGTCCTTGAGCGAGCCTGAAGGCACACAAGGTGCTGCTGCACGATCATACCGATTTCGACGATCTCCTTGCTGTCGTCTCGCGCGAGCAGGCGATCGATCCGGGTCTGGTCGAGAAGGATTATTGGATCATGCACGCCCTCTGGGGCTTGCAGCAGTTGGGTTTTCGCTTTGAACTCAAAGGCGGAACGTCGCTCTCGAAAGGGCATGGCCTTATCCATCGGTTTTCCGAGGACATCGACATCCTGATTCACGCCGACGCAGACAATCTCCCAACTGGCAAGAACCACAACAAGCCCGCCCATATAGAGGCACGCCGCACGTTCTATGATGGCCTGGCGGCCAAGATCACGATCCCCGGCATCAGCGACGTCGGGCGCGACGAAGCATTCGATGACCAGCGCATGCGCAGTGCTGGCATCCGCCTGCATTATACTCCCCGCAACACTCTGCCGGAGGGCGTCAAGGACGGGATTTTGCTGGAAGCTGGTTTCGATCAGGTGGCACCCAATCGGCCATGCCGGATCAGTTCGTGGGCCTATGACAAGGCGGCGGCGACCGATCTTCCTGGCCTAACTGACAACCGGGCGTTCGACGTGCCCTGCTACGAACCTGGCTATACGCTGGTCGAGAAGCTCCAGACTATCTCGACGAAGTTCCGGCGGCACCTTGTGGATGGCAGCATGCCGCAGAACTTCCTCCGCCACTATTATGACGTCTACTGCCTCCTCGGCGATGCCGGTGTTCAGGCGTTCATCGGCACCGAAGCCTACATCGCCCATAAGGACGCGCGCTTCCCGGCTGCAGATAAAAAGGTGATCGCCGAAAATCCCGCATTCGATCTTTCAGACCAAACCACACGGGATCGCTTCGCCCATGCCTATGCCGCCACGTCTGCGCTCTATTATCGCGGGCAACCCAGCCTCGATGATATCCTCGGGCGCATCCAGGAGTATGCGGATCGTTTGTAGGAGATGACCGTGCGCCGGCAACAAGCGGACACTGCGAAAGTGGTTGGATCGGAGGCCTGCGCGACAGTCGAATCACGGCGGAGCCGGTCAGCTGGCGGCCAAAAAATACATACGAAGGGACTCGAACCTCACGATCAAAAAGTCGTAGGGTATCGAAGAGGGTATCGAAGAGGGTATCGAAGAGGGTATCGAAGAGGGTATCGAAGAGGGTATCGAAGAGGGTATCGGCTGGCGTCACCCAAAATTATAATTGTATTTCAAATCACTAGATCGGTTTTCGAGTCATCTTCTGGCATCATTTTCCCCTCCCGGGGCATCCCAAGAAAGTTGAAAAAATGGCAGAAATCTGCCATTTTATCCTTGGTTCTGTTTCACGACGTCCGAGGCGATCTCAGGCCATGCCACACCAAATGGGGCCACGAAGTCGACCTTTTTTGGAGCCTGTTTTTGGCCTCATGGCCCCAGCCCTTTTTGAGGGGCCTTCCCATGCGTCGAATCTGCCGAAGCAGTGCCGCGTAGGAAGGAGAATTGGTCATGCCCCTGACGGACATCGCGATCCGCGCCCTCGATACCCAGGACAAAGTCTACAAGCGCGCCGATGATCGCGGCCTCTATCTGGAAGTTCATCCCAACGGTTCGAAGCTCTGGCGTTACAAGTACCGCCATCAAGGCAAGGACAAGCGGCTCGCCCTTGGCCGTTATCCCCAGGTCGGTCTCGCAGAAGCCCGCCGCAAGCGCGACGAGGCGCGGCTCAAGGTCGTCGACGGCATTGATCCATTGGCCGAACGCAGGCGTCAAAAGCTTGTCGCCGCCTATCACGCCGCCAACACCTTCGGCGAAGTCGCTCAGGAGTATATCGACAAGATGGTCGCCGACGGCCGGGCCGTCGCCACGACCACAAAGGCGAACTGGCTGCTGGAGCAATTGGCACCCATCTCGAAGTTTCCGCTGATCGACCTGAAGCCGATGGACATCTTTGCCGCACTCAAGCGGATCGAGGCGCACGGCAAGTACGAGACGGCGAGACGCTGCCGTTCATTCGCGAGCCGGGTGTTCCGTTATGGCGTCGCCACCGGGCGAGCCGAAGCCGACCCGACTTTGGTGCTGCGCGGTGCGCTGATTGCGCCAAAGCCCAAGCACCATGCTGCGCTCCTTGAACCGGAGGAAGTCGGTGAACTGCTGCGGGCGATCGATGCTTACGCCGGTCACGGCGTGACCCGGATTGCGATCCAGATCGCTCCGCATGTGATGGCCCGGCCCGGCGAACTGCGCAAAGCCCAGTGGTCCGAACTCGATCTGGAGAACGCGGTCTGGAAGATTCCGGCCGATCGGATGAAGATGCGCCGCCCGCATATCGTACCCCTCTCCCGGCAGGTGCTTGCCATGTTCGTGGAGCTTCACGCGTTGACCGGGCCGGACGGCTTCGTTTTCCCCGCTCATCACACTTGGCGCCGCCCGCTGAGCGAGAACACCATGAACCAGGCCTTTCGCCGCATGGGCTACACGACTGGCGAAGTGACGGCGCATGGCCTTCGCACGACGGCGTCGACGCTGCTCAATGAAAGCGGCAAGTGGAGCCCCGACGCCATAGAGCGTTCGCTTGCCCATTCGGACAAGGACGCGGTTCGCGGCATCTACAATCGTGGGCGTTACTGGCAGGAACGCGTGGCGATGCACCAGTGGTGGAGCGACTATCTCGACGAACTGCGCAGTAGCGTTCCTGCTACGCTGCGCGGGTTCGTCGCTGCAGAGTGACGCTATCGCAGCGCCTCACTGAGGCGCGCCAGTTCCCTTTCGAACTTGGCCGGTTGCTCGGCGCGGAGCCTTTCCAGGTTGCGCAGCTTCCATTGCACCGCCGGTAGCGCGCTGATGTCTGCTTCCAGATCGAGCAAGGACCAATCCGGCTCGCAGGCGAAGAAGGATTGGAGAAAGGACCGGCTTTCCGGTGTTCGTGCGCGCTCGGCAATCTCGTCGATAAGCTTTGCGCGTGTTTCCAGAAGGGATTCGAGGGGGACGGTGTCCACCGTCATCTCCTCGAAGTCGCCCTGATAGTCGTTCGTCAGGTCCTTCAGACCGGGCTGAAGCAGTTCGTAGGCCGGACGGGGGTGGCTGATGAGATAGACTAGGAAGGTCGTGAATATGTCCTGGGTTATGCCGCCGTTGCCGTAGAGATACCGGACGTCGAACAGGTCGCGGGGGTGCTGGCGGTCGAGTGCGGCTGTGATCTTGCCGCCGTAGAGGTCGGGCAGCGAGACGACCTGCATTTCCGCGTAGCCAAATCTCTCTTCGACCGCCGGGCTGACCGCCCGGACTTCCGGCTCGAATACGGTGCCGCGAAGCACCGGGCTGAGCTCGACCTTGATCTGCGCTGCGCCCGCCCGCACCACCATCCGCGTGCCTTCGGCGGACTGGTTCTCTTGCACCCCGGCGCCGATGCGCCGCCGGAGGCGATCAGCGATGCGAGCGAAGCCAGCATGGATCGCTTCGAGTGACGCGGTGCGCTCTGCTACCGGTAGATAGACCAGATCGATGTCCACCGAGAAACGCGGCAGATCGTGAATGAAGAGGTTGATTGCCGTGCCGCCCTTGAGCGCGAAGGCTTCCTCGCGATTTCGGGAAGGCAGCGGACAAGAAGCGTAACCTGCGCCGCGTAGCGTTCAGCCGACATGCGAGGCGCTTCCTCCGCGCGCGGCAGTATCTCGTCTGGGAACGGTGATCTGGAAGGTCGGATCGAACTCGCCGCCGGGAACTATCTGGCGCTTGCCCTTGCCGAGGTCGTAGTCGGTCGAACGCAGGTCGCGCGCCCATGCGTGATTCTGCTGTTTGGCCAGATAGAGAAAGAGGCGCTTGGCCTTCACGCTTCGACATGCGGTGAGAAGCGATTTTGTGAGCTTGGGTCTTAGCGTGGTGAGGCCGTCAAACAGCTCCGCGCCATGCGAAAAGCTTATATCGCCCGGGACCTCGTCGAGAACTTCAAGGATGGCGCGTTCGAGGCTCGATACGCGCAAGTGTTGCTTGTGTTTCACGGTTGGTGAGCCGCTCACATCCACGGGCGACAAGGTAGACGTGACGAGATCGAACGCCCGCGTCTCAAGGCCTATCTCGGGCTGGTCGAACAGCTTTCGCGACCTGACTGCCATATCCGCGTCAAGGTCGAGCCGCGCCAGATAGGACTTTACGGCGTTGGCATCACTGTAGAGCCATATCGTGCGACGGCCCATGGGTGCATATTGCCAGTACCCGGCCAGTTCGAGAGCGGTCATGCCTCCGACATGGACCGGTTCATCGAGCAGCACTTGGAGCGAAAGAACCGCATGTTCCCAGCGTATCGCCCCGGGCTCCGTCTGTCCGGGCCGGCGATAGAGGCGAGGCGCGACATGTTCGAGCCAGCCGCGCGCGGCATAGTCGCGTATCGACGACGCCGACAATCCGACATCCTTCAGCCATTTCGCGTCCACCACGAAATCTTCCGGCAGCTCCCGGACCAGCCGGTTTAGAAGTGATGCTCTTTCCGCCTTCATGACGCATGCCCCGGCATCCTTTTAAACCAAATACCATTGCAAGTTTGGAAATATCCAGATTCGTGCGTCATAGGCCCGCGAATATGCACTTTCCTAAACTAAACTGAGGCCGCCGTCATCCAGCGGCTGGCACGCCCTTTCGGCGATGATTGCCGTCGCTCGTCCTCGTCCCTAGGCCGATCTATTCACCTCACCCGCTCTCTGGATCGGGCGATCAGAGGCTTCGTCGCCGACCCTGTAATACATGGGATTGTACATCCATTCCTTGATAGCCGATTCCCGCCATTCGGCGCAGCGCGTGGCAATGCGGACCTGCTTGGGAAAGGTGCCGTCCTGAATCTTCCGGTAGAGTGTGGCCCGCGACAGGCCAGTGCGGTCGAGCACGGTGTTGAGGCGGAGGATGCGGTCGGGAGGCTGGTCAGTCATCTTGCAATTTCCTGTGTTATGGTCGGTCGTTTTGCTCCCCTGGAATGAAATTTGAGATGCTATCGGCGGGCGTCAAGAGTGCCGAAAACAGTGCCAAACCGCCGATTCTTTCCGTATCTGTCCGCAGACGTGCCAATCTATCCCAGCCTGCGAAAAATAAATTTTCACTGGCATTCAAGCGGGCGTCTCAGGCCGTCTCGGCCTGACCGCACTCTACTTCCGCTTCACTCCAGCCGAGCCCGTCGGCATGGCCGTGACGATCGCCTGACGCGTTCCGGCCCGCCCTGAGCGGGCCGGGCGGGATGCCGTTCGCATCCCTTTGGCGGTCGCCGCGCTGGTGGCGCGGCGGCGTCGGGCCTTCGGCGTCACGGTGGCGGGGGCGTCGCTGCCCCGTAGCCCCGCCTCGACGGCGCGCAACCCGTCCGCTGCGCTCCCGGGTGCTCCTCTTCGTTCCGCCCCTTCGGGTGCGCCCCGCCTTTAGCCGGCGGGGCTCTTGGGGCCCCTCCTGCCGCCCCCCGCCCCCCTGGCGCCGGTCAATGGCGGTTGAGGAAAGGAGTGAAGGACCATGAGCACGTCGGAGCGTCAGAGCCTTTGGTGAGGTTACCGCCAGGATCATAGCGGAACTGGAGGAAGGCAGGCTCCCATGGGTGCAGCCGTGGGATGCCGCACGCTGCCCCTGCACGATGCCGCACAACGGAGTGTCGGGCCGGGTCTATTCCGGGATCAATGTGCTGATCCTGTGGGCCTCTGGGATCGAACAGGGATATGGCTCGCAGCGCTGGCTGACTTATCGGCAGGCTGAGCAGGCAGGAGGCCATGTCCGGCGCGGGGAGAAGGGAACGGTCATCTGCTATGCCGACCGTTTCACCCCCAGGGACGAAGCCGAGAAGGCGCGCGGCGAGGATCGCGAGGCAAGGACGATTGCGTTCCTGAAGCGCTTCACCGTGTTCAACGTCGATCAGTGCGAAGGACTTCCCAAGGAGCTGACCAGCATTCCGGCATTGCCCGATCCGATTCTGGCGATTGCCGAGGCCGACCGGGTGATTGCAGCGAGTGGCGCGGATTTTCGGATCGGCGGGAGCGAAGCCTACTATTCGCCGTCACAGGACTATGTGCAGGTGCCGCCGCAGGCCGCCTTTCATGATCCTATCAACTGGTACCGGACAGCGCTGCATGAGCTCGGGCATCACAGCGGCCATGTCAGCCGGTTGAACCGCGATCAGTCCGGCGCGTTTGGTTCGGCCGCCTATGCCAAGGAAGAGCTCGTCGCGGAGATGGCGGCAGCCTTCGCCTGCGCGTCGCTCGGCATCCAGCCCACGGTCCGGCATTCCGATTACATCGGCGCGTGGTTAGCCGTGCTTCGCGCCGACGAGAAAGCAATCTTCCGGGCGGCGAGTGCAGCCAGCAAGGCGGCCGACTTTGTCCTCTCGGGCGGGGAGGTGCGGTCATGAGCGATCGGCTTCCTCCCCATGTCTTTCGGCGGCGGGGCCATCGTGCCCTGCGCCGGATGACCGCGCGACAGCGCGCTATTTTCTGGGCGATGCGTCTGGAGGAAACGAGCTACCCAGAGTTGGCCGAGCGCCACGGCATCAGCGCCGACGAGGTGCAGGCCGAATTCACCGCAGCGCTCATCCTCTTCACGCGCATCCTGCGCGAGCCCGAACCATGGTGGCTGCGCCTGTGGCCGTGGTGATCAACCTGTTCCTGCGTGATGGCTTGCAGCCCAATGACTTGCCATCACGCGGCAAGCCCGACAGGGTAGAGACAATAGCATGCGCAGCGATCTCGATCATCTCCCCGCGAACAAGCAACGCGAACTGGAGCGCGTGCTCCAGCTGATCTTCGAGGAATTCGAGGACGCCTTCGCGTTCGCCAGGCACGAGTGGAAGAAGAAGGGCCGCATCCTCAAGGTCCTGCTCTACGGCAGCTACGCGCGCGGCAACTGGGTCGACGAGCCGCACACCGCCAAGGGCTACAAGTCGGACTACGACCTGCTCATCATCGTCAACGATAAACGATTGACCGACCGCGTCAAATACTGGGCCAGGGTCGACGACCGGCTGATGCGCGAATACGGCATTGCAGGCACCATCAAGACCCCGGTCAATTTCATCGTGCATACGCTCGGCGAGGTGAACGACGGGCTGGCGCATGGGCGCTACTTTTTCATGGACGTCGCCCGTGACGGCATTGCGCTGTACGAGAGCGATGACACCGAACTGCACGAGCCCAAGCCGAAGACACCGCATGCCGCGCTGGACATGGCGCGGGAGTATTTCGAGGAGTGGTATCCGAGCGCATTGGTATATCTGAACACGGCGCGTGATCTCGTTGTGCAAGGGCGGACAAAGGAGCCGGCCTTCATCCTGCATCAGTCCTGTGAGCGCCTCTATCATTGCGTACTTCTCGTGGTGACCTTCTACACGCCACACGTTCACAACCTTGGTTTTCTGCGAACGCAGGCCGAGCGGCTTGATGCCCGCCTCACCCACGTCTGGCCGGGCGGCAACCGTAAGCAGCGCGCGATGTTCGA
>Ga0207644_10001138_pt1 | contig 17039 bp, 20 predicted proteins | sample KBSS73metaG_FD_184326 | JGI IMG/M metagenome (GOLD analysis project Ga0207644, IMG submission 184326) | Switchgrass rhizosphere microbial communities from Kellogg Biological Station, Michigan, USA - KBS S7-3 metaG (SPAdes) (version 2) | ecosystem: Host-associated > Plants > Roots > Rhizosphere... | reverse complement strand
CGAGCCGTCCGCCTCGATAGACGTAGTCGTCGACCTGGTAGTAGCCCCGGAACGCCTCCTCGATGACCGTGATCCCGGTGAGCCATTTCACGGTGGCCATCGCGTACCAGCCCGGAACGAAGAGGCGCAGCGGAGCCCCCTGCTCGGGCCGCAGCGGCTCGCCGTTCATCTCGGTGATCAGAAGCACCTGTGGATCGAGCGCCACGTCGAGCGGCAGGCTCCGCTCGTAGGAGATGACGCGTCCCTCGACCGTCCCCGAGTCCGCGCCCGTGAAGACCACCTCGCGCGCGCTCGCGCGCGGACCGGCGCGCTCGAGCAGCGGGGCGAGCGGCGTGCCGCCGACCTCGACGACGCTCGCGCCTCCCAGCCCCCACTGGACGCGCGGCACCAGGGGACGGATCCACGCCCGCCCGTTGCCCGCACACTCGAGCGTGTGCGTGCGGCGCACGAACGGAAGGCCCTTCAGGTCTCCCAGGCCGAGACTCAGCGTGCGCCCCACGGCGCCGCCCACCGTCACGCGGAATCCGTCCGTGTCCATCGCCGGCACGGGGAAGTGCTGGCGCACGAACGTCGGACGCCCGGGAACCGGAGGCTCCGCGAGCGTGGCCAGCGGGACCTCGCCGACGTCCGGATCCCGGGTCAGCCAGATCAGCTCGTCCTTGCGCTTGGTGGCGGTGCCCATTCCGCGTCTCCGTGAACAACCTACCGCATGCGTGGTGCGTGCGGCGGTCATTTTACAGTGACACGCCCGTCACCGCGCGGACGGCGCCCATCCGCTCTCCCACGCGTCCCCAAAACGACAGTGGGGCCGCCGCGCTCGATCGCGCGAAGGCCCCACTCGAGGGGATTCGGAGCTGGTGACGGGCGCCGGGCCTACTCGGCCGGAGGACAGGCGCGCACGCATTCACGGAACGTCGCGCGGCAGGACTCGATCTCCGTGGGCCCCGCGCCCATGCGGAACTCCTCGCGGCAGTTGTCCCGGCAGGTGAACGCGTCGACCTGCGCCTGGTCGATGCAGCCGTCCAGGCAGGTGTTGTCGCCGTTGCAGGTCGTCACGCAGGTGGCCTTGGCGTCCGCGAGCGTATCCTGACAGCCGGTCACGCAGTCCACCAGCGGCTGGCTCGCGGTCTCGATGCAGCTCTCGCGATGACCCAGGCACTCGCGACCGCAGCCGGGCTCGACGTTGCGGCAGATGAATCGCTCGTTACGGAAATCGTTGATGCACTCGGCGCTGCAGGACTGGAGCTCTTCGCGCGCCTGCAGGACGCAGGCCCTTCCGGACGTCGCCGCCATCGCCGCGGCGCTCCCGAGCGCGAGAACCAAGATCGAAACCAGTGCATGCCTTCTCATCGTCGTACCTGTCCTTTCCATTGGAACGATCCCCTTGTCCCCCTGCGGTCTTGTCCATTGGACACGCCCCCCCCGCATGGGGATTAGTCCTCCCCCCTAATCTAGGCCCTGGGCCAGCTCCAGGGCCAGCCGGGGGGCGTCCGGATTGTCCTCGTGCTTGACGTAGCAGAAGACCTCGAGCCCCTGCCCGGTCCAGCCCCGGATCCGCTCCCGCCATTCGTCGAGAAGCGCGGAGGGGTAGTCCGATCGGCGCAGCCGCACGTAGACCAGGCCCGCCGTCGTCACCAACGGCGCCTCGCCCTCGTCCGCGTCGTGGATGCAGAGTCCCGCGTTCGCCTTGCGCAGGATCTCGTAGACCTCCTCCGTGAACCACGACGCATTGCGGAACTCGAAGGCGCGCGGCAGGCCGGGAGGCAGCGCCTCGAGAAAGGCGGTCAGGCGCCCGTCGTCGCGCTTGAGGTTGGGCGGAAGCTGGAAGAGCAGGACTCCGAGCCGCTGCTCGAGCCGCGCGACGATCCCCACCAGATAGTCGAGCGCCTCCGACGGGAGACGCAGCCGCTCGAAGTGCGTGATCTTCTGGGACGCCTTGATCGCGAACCGGAAGACCTCGGGCGTCCTCTCCGCCCACCCGTCGATCGTGGCCGCGTTGGGCATCCGGTAGAAGGTCCGGTCGATCTCGACCGAGCGCAGCCGCGACGCGTAGAAGGCGAGGAACTCCTTGTCGGACATCTTCTCCGGATAGAACGCCGGACGCCATTCCTTGTAGCTGAACCCCGAAGTGCCGATCCACGCTCGCGCCACGCTCACGCTCCTTCGCGCACCGCCGACTCCACGAGCCGCACGGCCTCTTCCGCGCAGCCCCAGGAGTAGGTCACACCCGACCCTCCGTGCCCGTAATCATGCACGACGACGCCCCCGGCGCGCCGCTCGGTCTCGAGCCGCACCTCGCGGCGCACCGGTCGCAGACCCGCCGCGTGCCCCAGAACGCGCGCCCCCGCCACGGCCGGCGCGAGCGCCGCGCACCGCTCCACGATCGCGCGCGCCGCCGCGGGGTCGGGCTCGAGGTCCCAGACCTCCGCATCCTCGGTGCCGCCGAGCACGGTGCAGTCCGCGTGCGGGATGACGTAGGCGAGCCCGCCGGGCGCATCGTCCGCTCCGAGGAAGCGCGCCGCCAGCCCCGGCTCCGCGCGCACGACCTGGCCGCGCACCGGATGCAGCTCCAGGTCCCCCGTCAACGCGCGCGCCCCGATCCCCGTGCAGTTGACCACGAACGGCGACTCGCGATGGAGGGCGTCGAGGTCCTCGACCGTGCGCTCCTCGATCGACCCACCCAGCGCCAGGAAGCGCTCCTCGAGACGGCGCATGTAGGTCGGCATCCGCACCACGGGCACGCGAAAGACGAACCCGTCCACGAACCCGGCCGGCAGATCCCCGGGGAGCGCGCGGCGGAAAACGTCTACCGCCGGCTTCCACCAGGGATCCTCCGCCGCCGGAGCCCGGAACAGCTCGACCCCTTCCTGCCAGACGACGCCCGCCCCGGGATCCGCAGCGAGATCCGCGAAGACCTCGAGGCTGCGGCGGCACCAGCCGAGCGCGCGCCCCGGCCCGCCGCCCAGGAAGGGCAGCCACACCGCGCCCGCGACGTCCGAGGTGGTCTTCGGAGTCCGCTCGCGCGCCAGAACGCGCACCCCATGGCCCGCTTCGGCCAGCCGCACAGCCGTCGTCATCCCGATCACGCCCGCGCCGACGACGAGCACCACCGGCCCCTCCCCGCCGCCGCCGCGCGCCGCTGGGCCGGGCCGATCGTCCTGCCGCAGCGCCGGCGGATCGCGTCGCCGCGAACCCGCCCACCCCCGATTGTCTTGCCGCGCGACCGCGTCTCCCAGCTCCGTGAGCCGGGAGCGCGGCGTCGAGCCGAGGAGCCTCGAGATCCCCCTCGAGCGCGATCCAGAGAACGCGCGGACCGGCGCCGTCGCATCGCGCCGCGGATCCGCCCGCCGATCGTCCTGCCGCGGCGCCGGCGCATCGCGCCGCGGATCCGCCCGCCGACCGTCCTGCCGGAGATCCGGCATCGCTCCTCCTGACAAGGGAGCGCCATCATAGTCTTCCCCGCGAGAGGAGGGCATCGCCCCCGGACGCGGGGAGGACGTGCCCTCGCGCCGGTCGTCCCCCGGTCGGACGCGGGGAGGCCGTGCCCCTGCTCCGGTCGTTCGCCGGTCGTACTTGGGAACGGCCGCGGTTAACGGAAGCCCTCCGCCGACCGTCACTTCCACCATGAGACCTTCACGCAGCGACTTTCCCGGGGGCCGGGCGATCGCCGCGCGCTCGATCTCACTGGCGTGGCTCCTCGCTGCCGCGACGCTCGCGACAGCGCCGGCGTCCGCCCATCCGGGCATCGGCATCGTGCGCGACCCTGCCGGCAACATCTTCTATACCGACCTCGAGCAGGTGTGGAAGATCGCGCCGGACGGCACCCGCACGGTGGCGGTGCCGCACGTTCACACGCACGAGCTCTTCCTCGACGCTCGCGGTGACCTCTACGGCGAGCACCTCTGGTACGAGGGAGACGCTACCGGGAAGTTCGGGTACCGCGTCTGGAGACTCTCGGCCTCCGGCAAGCTGGAGGATGTCGTCCCCGCGACGCAGGGGATCCGCACGACGTACAGCTTCGTCCGCGACGGGGCGGGCAACATGTATTCCGCCCGGCCCGCTCACGAGCCCGCCCCGCGCGTAAAAGGGGCGCCTCCGCCCGGGCCCGGCGAGAACCCCAGGGTGATCCTCGTCCGGCGCGCGCCCGACGGGACCACGACCGACATCGCGGGGGGCGGCCCCACCGGACGCGACGGACGCGGGGCCGCCGCCGGCTTCACGAACCTGCGCTGGCTCGCCGCCGCCGCCGACGGCGCCGTCTTCGCGGTCGACGCCGGAAGCGTCCGCCGGATCGCGCCCGACGGCACGGTCACCACGCTCGCGCGCGACATCGGCGACACGACCTTCGCTCTCTCGTGGACCCGTCCCCTGCACATGCTCATGGGTCTCGCGCCCGCCCCCGACGGCGGGGTCTACGTCGCCAACTACGGAGCTCGCAAGCTCAAGAAGATCGCCCCCGACGGCAAAGTCAGCGTCGTCATGACCTCCCCCGGCCTGTGGTCTCCCACAGGCCTCGCCGTCGCCCCCTCCGGCGACCTCTATGTCCTCGAGTACACGCTCACCGCCGCACGCGTGCGGTGCGTCGCGAAGGACGGCCGGGTGAGCCGCCTGCCGTAGGGCCCGTCGGGCCAAGCCTGGAGTGGCCGCTTCTTTCCCGATGGCCGGCCCACCGGGCGGCTCCGCGGATCCGCGCCCCACGCCTGACATCGGCGCTCCTTCCGCGGATAATGGGCGCGTGGGATCGATCCTCCTCAAGGCGCGCGACTACGGCCGCATGGTGCGCTTCAGCCACTCCGTCTTCGCGCTTCCCTTCGCCCTTGCGAGCGTGGCCTTCGCCTCGATCACGGCTCCCGTCACGGCGCGCATCGTCGTCTGGGTGATCGTGGCCATGCTCGCCGCCCGCAACGCCGCCATGGGGTTCAACCGGCTCGCCGACGCCGCCATCGACGCCCGCAATCCGAGGACCGCCGCCCGGGAGATCCCCCGGGGCGTCCTCCGGCGCGGCGAGGTCGCAGCCTTCGTCGTCCTGCTCTCCGCGATCTTCATCCTCGCCGCGGGGATGCTCAACCGCGCGTGCCTCTGGCTCTCCCCCGTCGCGCTCGCCATCGTCTTTCTCTACTCGTACACCAAGCGCTTCCTCTGGGCCTCGCAGCTCGTCCTCGGACTCTCCCTCGCCATCGCCCCCGTCGGCGCCTGGATCGCCGTCACCGGCGCCATCGCCTGGCCGCCGGTGCTCCTCGGCGCCTCGGTCCTCACCTGGGTCGCCGGCTTCGACGTCATCTACGCCCTCCAGGACATCGACTTCGACCGCCGCGAGGGTCTCCACTCCATCCCCGCGCGGTTCGGCGCCCGTGCCAGCCTCTGGATCGCCCGCCTGCTCCACATCCTGTCCGTCGCCGCTCTCCTGGCCGTGTATCCCCTTCTCCCGCTGCACCCCATCTACCTCGCCGGCGTCGGCGTCGTCGCGCTCCTGCTCGCCTACGAGCACACCCTCGTCCGGCCCGACGACCTGTCCAAGGTGAACCTCGCCTTCTTCACGACGAACGGCATCGTCTCGATCGTCTACTGCGCCGCCGCCGCCGCCGCGGTCGCCCTGGCCCGATAGCTCCAGGCCCATCTGCGATAAGCTCTCCAGAGCCATGAGCGAATCGCGGATCGTCGTCGGCATCACCGGAGCGAGCGGCGCCCTCTATGCCGTCCGCACCGTCCGCGCGCTCCTGCTCGCCGGCCACGACGTGCATCTCGTCGTCTCCGCCTACGGCGCGCGCCTCCTGCGGGAGGAAGCCGGGCTCGATCTCGACGAAGAGACCTTCCCCGAATTCCTAGCCCGCACCGAGGCCACCACCAAGGTCGTCGGCCGCACCGTCCGCTACCCCGAGAACGACCTCGGCGCCGCCATAGCTTCCGGATCGTTCCCCGCCGGCGGCATGGTCGTCGTCCCCTGCTCCACGAAGACCCTCGCCGGGATCGCACACGGCGCCTCCCACAGCCTCATCGAGCGCGCCGCCGAAGTGACCCTCAAGGAGCGCCGCCCCCTCGTCCTCGTCCCGCGCGAAGCCCCCCTCTCCCTGATCCACCTGCGCAACATGCTCGCCGCCACCGAAGCCGGCGCCATCATCGTCCCCGCCGCCCCCGGCTTCTACCAGAAGCCCGAGACCTTCGAAGACCTCGCCGACTTCATCGCCGGCCGCGTCCTGAACCTCCTAGGCATCCCCCAAAAACTCTTCACCCCCTGGGGCATGCCCCCCGAAGATCGATGACCCCCCGCCGAGTTATACAGACCGGCATATCTCCGCACCCCCCGCTCTCCTCCACTCAGCGCTCTTACGTCGTATCTCAAGCCCTAAGTGAACTTAAGAGCAGCCAAGCTCCATACCATAGCCCCGATATTTGCAGCATAAGTCGCAAGATATGGGCCAGATATCGGATATCCTAGTTCCGTACATTTATAGTTATGGGGGCCATTAAGCAGTGCTTTGAGGCGCTGCAGCATTTTCGTTTCGGGGGTTGCGAAGGTGGGAAGGGTGCCTGATTCGATCGCGCGTCTTGAACGGTCCTCCGGGCGTGCGCGAGTGCCTTTTCGAACTCGACTCAGCTCCTCGAATTCCAACAGGCACTCGCGCACGCCCTGCGGACCGTTCAAGAGAGTGCCTGTCGCTTCTGACCCTGTCCAGACCCTCCGCTCATCTCCTACTTCACCAGTGAAACGAGCGTGGTGGTCGTGTTTTCCTTTTGGTGTCCGCCCGCGGACAGGGGCGGTACCAAACCCGCGCCAACCCGACGGGGCGCCGACTCGCAAACGGGGTTCGACGTATCATCTGCAGTGGAGGCCCAACATGGTTGCCTGGCCCCATAACATCGCGATGAACCTGACGGTCCGGCCGGTCACGCACCTTGCTGGCTCAACGGGACAACAACAGCACGAAAGGAGACGGGCAAGGTGCGTGCCCGTCCAGCCCGCAGGTTATCGCGGGCGTTATACGACTTCTCAGACATGACCTTTCGATTGTCGACGCTCCGAGTCGCACTTCTGCTGCTCACTCTAATCGGCAGTTCGGTACTTATACTTCTTGCCTGCCTCCTGGGTGACCCACCGCTGACGTTCAAGGTCATCATGATTCTCCTATCTGGGGCGATGTGGTGGGCGTGCCTCTCGATTCCGTACGAAGTGACCGCTACAGATGATGGCTATGTCCGTTTTCGGTCCTTGCGAGGCAGTGCCTTCAGCATTGCTGCACTCGACATTCTGTCAATTGATGCTCCGCCCTGGTACATTCTCTGGAGCCGAGTAGTCGTGAGAATCAAGCACAAGCACGGCACAGTGTTCTTGCTACACGGACCTCGGAGTCTCTGCGCCTTCGCAACAGTCGTTTCGACCAAGAACCCATCAGTGGTTGTCTCAGGGCTGGCTGAAGTCGTATAACAACGCGGTGAACCTGACGGTCCGGCCGGTCACGCGCCTTGCTGGTCTCCTTCCAGTACGGGACTCGCACGGCCGCGCGCAAGGCGCGCGCCCGTCTCGGCCCGCAGGTTACCGCGGGCGTTATGGGGGCCATTAAGCAGTGGATTGAGGCGCTGCAGCATTTTCGTTTCGGGGGTTGCGAGGGTGGGAAGAGTGCTTGATTCGATTGCGCGTCTTGAACGGTCCTCCGGGCGTGCGCGAGTGCCTTTTCGAACTCGACTCAGCTCCTCGAATTCCAACAGGCACTCGCGCACGCCCTGCGGACCGTTCAAGAGAGTGCCAGTCGCTTCGGACCCTGTCCAGACCCTCAGCGCATCTCCTACTTCACCAGTGAAACGACCGTGGTGGTCGTGTTTTCCGCTTGGCGTCCGCCGGCGGACAAGCGTGGTACCAGACCCGCGCCAAGCCGCCTGGTCGCCGACTCGCAAATGGGGTTCGGCGTATCATCAGCAGTGGAGGCCCACCTTGGTTGCCTGGCCCCATAACAACGCGATGAACCTGACGGTCCGGCCGGTCACGCACCTTGCTGGCTCAGCGGGACAACAACAGAACGAAAGGGAGCGGGCAAGGTGCGTGCCCGTCCAGCCCGCAGGTTATCGCGGGCGTTGGACGGACCTCTTCATCGGGGGCTGAGGATGAATAGTCGACCAGCCATAGGCCGCATGTTGAGACCGGCACTCCACATCGCGATCGCGGCTCTCGCGAGTGCGGCATGCAGCGCACGTTCCATTGGCGATTACATCAGTTCCGATGGGACCACCTTCGATTCCCGTCGGAACGCGGTCATTACAGACGAAATGTTGGCGGAACTAAAGTCATACCCGCGGTTGACTTCGCTCGGGTTGCAGAGCACACACGTCACTCCCACCGGCCTCTTGAACCTGCGGAGTCTTCCCCGCCTTAAGCGGCTCAGCTTGGGCCCCATGAACGTTAGCGACGCGGGTCTCGAAGCGCTGGAATCGCTCCCCGAGTTGGAGCATGTGTTCCTTGGTGGCTGCCGCATCACTGACGCAGGCTTGGTGCATTTGTCAGGACTCTCTAACTTGAAGGAACTTAGCCTCAGAGACAACCCTATCGGGGACGCTGGAATCGTAAATCTCTCGAAGCTGAAACAGCTCGAGATCCTTGGCCTTCGGGGCACGCAAGTGGGTGATGCGGGCCTGGCACAAATCACTGGGCTAACGCAGCTGTCCCAGCTGTATCTTTGGCAGACCCGAGTGACGGATGCAGGTCTCGTTCATCTTACGGGGTTAGCCAACCTCAAGATCCTGAGCCTTCGGGACACGAAGGTCACGGATGTCGGGCTGCGTCAGCTAGTTCGTCTTTCATCATTAGAAGAGATCTCGATCGGCGGGACAGGCGTCACGAAACAAGGGATCGCAGAATTCGAGAAACAACTGCCCGCATGCAAGGTGAAGGAGTGACTTCTCAGGGAGCACGCGCAATCGCCGGGCCGTCCAACAACCGCATGAACCTGACGGTCCGGCCGGTCACGCGCCTTGCTGGCCTCTATCTCGCGGCCGGCTCGAAAGGTCGCGGGCAAGGCACGCGCCCGTCTCGGCCCGCAGGTTATGCGGAGCGTTAGCCAGATTTACGCTGATGACGATGGCAACCATCAACAGGCTATGCTTCGTTACATCGCTCGCTACATCGCTATTTGCCGCCGTAAGCACCACATATGGCCTCATCGGCTGCTTGCTTCCCGACGAGACACTTGAGGCTGCAATACCTCGAAGCCGACTCATCGTTGTGGGTACGATCCAGAAGTGCTACGCCGTTGACACCGGCGTCAATCGGTTAATACTCCATGTCGACGAGGTACTGAAGGGAGAAGCTGGCTCAACGCTCACAATTACAGGCCCATCAGTGCCCTGCGGTAGTTTTCCTTGTGACGACACGCGACTTGGCTTTACCCACGGCGTTCAGGTCCTCATTTTTGTTTCAGACGCCACTTTCGGTCAGGCCGACGAGGTACTGGGCTACCGATTTGCGGAGGAAACCTCTCTCGCCCCGTGGAGAACCAAGATCCATGCGTTACGTGGCCAGACAGAGTGCCCATGAAACTGGCTAACCAGCAGATGAACCTGACGGTCCGGCCGGTCACGCGCCTTGCTGGTCTCCTTCCAGAACGGGACTCGCACGGGCACGCGCAAGGCGCGCGCCCGTCTCGGCCCGCAGGTTATCTGCGGCGTTATGCGCACGTGAAGAGCAACCACCATCGCGCGATGATCACTCTAGCTCTGCTCTGTAGCTCACTCTGTTGTTCTGATTCAGAAAAGACTCTACGACACCTGGAAACCGTCATCGTACGTACGACGCATTCAACGCCCAACAGCTTTGAATTCACTTCTCTGACTTCCGCGAGCGAACCCGGCCAACTCATATTCACTGTAGACACGAGTCGTACTACAGACATCGACATGACTTGGCATGGCCCCTTTGTCGATCACGAGGCCAAGGAAGGGCTACCAGCAGGTCTTTCCGGAACGCCTCACCTTGTTGCCTCAGGCATCGCGTTCCTATTTTTTCTCGACAAGTATGCGGTTACCACAGACGGCGGGCGCAACTGGTCAGCTGTCGACATCTCAAGCAAGTTCGGGTGTTCGTCCAGGTGTGCATATGTCGAACAAGTGCAGATGACGGCAACTGGACGTGGTGAATTGACCGCACACGTGTACTCTAACGAGAAGCATCACTGGGAGTCCTTGACGACTACTGATTTCGGTAGGACTTGGCGACGGGCGGCGGCGGCGCATAACAACGGCGTGAACCTGACGGTCCGGCCGGTCACGCGCCTTGCTGGTCTCCTTCCAGAACCGGACTCGCACGGGCACGCGCAAGGCGCGCGCCCGTCTCGGCCCGCAGGTTACGCCGGGCGTTATGCGACTTGGATTCCCTTCATGCGCGGAACGCTCCTGATCTTTTTTCTCATCGCCAGCGGCGCACTTGCATCTGAGTACGTCGGGGTCCGTAACGGCGCAATAGATGGTGCAATCATTCCTGCCGAAGAGCCAACGGCGTGGCTTAAAAGCATTCGCGACGGACGCGGCTCCTCGTTCGGAATCGGGGTACTCCTCGGCGTCGATGCTGAAGGCTTTTGGACGCCAACTCGCGAAGACGTTTCGAAGGCCGAGTCTCTCTTGCCTGCCTCTCTACAACGATGGCAGCGGGACCCGCTCCTTGTGGAACCCTCGGCGCGGGAGAACAAAGCTCGACAGAAGTTTCTCGCAGACTCCATCCAAGCTATTCTAGCTAGCTATTCCAGTTACAGGCGGCAGTACATAGGTTTGACTATTCGCGGAAAGCGAGTGATCTATTTCAACTCGTTCCCATCATCCACCGATCCAGGGTACTTACGTGACCTGGTGATGGCCTGTGATGGTGGGTACGCGTATTGGCGAGTCCTATTCTCGGTTGATAACTCATCATTCCACGATCTTGACGTTAATGGGAACGCGTGAGCAAGTCGCATAACAAGCGCATCAACCTGACGGGCGCTTCCGTCACGCCGCTTGCTTCGGTGCCTCCCGCGATACTCCCTGCTCAACGCGATCAGCAAGCGGCGCGCCGGCCCGCCGCTTTCGCGGCGGACGCACCCGCAGGTTATGCGCGGCGTTATGCGGACCTGAACGATGCCTCTCTATCTTGAACAATACCCCGCTGGCAGCGCCGTGCGGGTCAAGCCGTATCCTGTTCTCCAGGACTTCCGGCACACTTGGCGTTTTCACAATCCTCTTTCCGACGAGATGCTCCGTTTCGCCGGTCGCGAGACATCCGTCACCGCAGTTGGCTTTTACCATGGTGGCGACGTTCTCTATACCCTGGAGGGCATCCCAGGAACTTGGCACGAGTCCTGTCTCGAGCTCGTTGAGTGACTCCATTGGCCAATGACCACCACATCTTCTTTCGCGAAGCCATGTCAGTCCTTGAAAGCCTTTTGGCCGATCTTGGCTTCGACATTTCGACCGAACGCTACGACCATTTTTCCTTCGGCAGCGCCTATGCTGAATATCGCCGCCCTAGCCTCTGGCTTCGTCTAATATGGGACGGTAAGGACCAGGCTTTCAAGGCTACAATCTCGCGCGATAACGGCGCGACATGGGTTGATGTGGAAGGTCGTGCACCCATCGATCACACCAAGGATCGAGCGCGACTCGAGAATCTTGCGAAAGCAATTCGACGGTTGTCGCATGCCGCATAACGAGGGCATGAACCTGACGGTCCGGCCGGTCACGCGCCTTGCTTGGCTTCCTTCCCACGGCGGACTCGAACGGGCACGCGCAAGGCGCGCGCCCGCCCGGCCCGCAGGTTATGCCCGGCGTTAGGCCGCATGGCACCTTTCGGCTCAATGACTACACATAGACATCGCCGCCTGTTCGTGGCAGCGATTCTGGGCGGCCTTCTCTACTCCTTGCCGATTCTGTTACGAAACTGGTTTCCTCGTCTGTCTAGCTCGTTCTTCTTTTTCCTCTATTCGCTGTCGGTTTTCGGACTTCTGGTCCTGTTGTTTGCTGCTCTCCTCTTCGCGTGTGCCATGCTGCTATGGGAGCGTATCCGCCTAGGCCGTGTTTCTGATTCACTTCGGCAGGCTTCCATCGGCCTCGTTATCTCATTCGTCTCGACCATTTTGGTCCTATGCGCCGCCAAGCTCATTGAGCGTGGTCTCCCGACCGGATCTTGGCTAGCTACGTTTGACTCCATCGCGTGGTGCAATCCCGATGCTGCTCGCTACGTTAAGAACGACATCACCATTCGTCAGAAGATGTTGGGCGATGTGGTGTCTCATGTGTTACCGGGCCATTCACGCGCCCAGATTGAAGTGCGTCTCGGTCCATCACTCGACACCGCCTATTTTCGTCAGTCCGGACGTGACATGATCTATGCCCTAGGCCCCGAGCGAGACAGCATTTTCGTCGCGGACGACGAGTGGCTTCTTATCTGGCTAGACCATGATGGGCGCTTTGAACGTTACGCCATTTACAACGATTAGCTGCATGCGGCCTAACCAGCGCGTCAACCTGACGGCACGGCCGGTCACGCGCCTTGCTTACCTCAATCTCACCGCGGACTCGCACGGGAGCGCGCAAGGCGCGCGCCCGGCTCGTCCCGCAGGTTACGCGCGGCGTTATGCGTCAGGGGCTGCATCTTGGAGGCGCCAATGAGGCTGCTTGTTGTTGCCCTCTCGTTAATCACGCTCTTTGGTTGTTCGCATCGCCAGAGCACTCTCACGATTAAATGCAAGCGCGCCGACCTCGCGACTTCAGCGTCTCACATTGCTGAATCTCAACTGTCGCAGTCCGATCGGGCCAAGCTTGACGAACTCGTGCAGGCCGCGGTCTCTGTGCCGAACTCTACGAAGACTGCGCTTGATGACTTCGATTGGGCGAAAGACGTTTACGTTTGCACGATACGCGACTTCCTGTTCGTGCTTCCTGTACAGCCATCCGTCGATGGCTTTCAGCTTTCGTCACAACGGACTGGTATCAATATTCTTGGGGAACAAGAAGACGTCTTTCTTACAGGTCAACATGGGGTCGACGTGTTCCTGCGTGACATGGACCAAGACGGACGGTTCGATCGAATCGAATACACCTCTTGTAAGTCGAACGCGTGCACGTCCGCCGAGGATTCGAATCTTGACGGCCAACCAGATACCCGCACCCGTCCTGGCGACGCTGGCACCGTTATCCACGAGGCCTGGGTCGAGGGTCGATGGCAACAGGTTGTGCTAAATACTACGGGCCTACGCTTGTTCGACCACCCGTCTCAGCGATTGCTGAAGAATGACCACGGCGACTACTACGTTATTGACGACCCCATTCCGTGAGGTAGTAGGCCTGACGCATAACGAGGGCATGAACCTGACGGTACGGCCGGTCACGCGCCTTGCTGGGCTTCCTTCCCGCCGCGGACTCGAACGGGCACGCGCAAGGCGCGCGCCCGCCCGGCCCGCAGGTTATGCCCGGCGTTATGCAGACTCGCTCCTAGCTATGCGGAATCCCCATGACATATCGACCTAGACGACTGCTACTTTGCTTGGTCGCTCTCGCCGTCACGCAGACTGCTGCACATTCCTACGGTTTGACCCTGGAAGATCTAGCCTTGGAGCCTCCAAGCGGGTGCAAGACCGTTGGTGGCGAGCATCCCGTCTCGCTTCAAGCCTCTATGCAGTACTCCGCACCATCACCCAAGCCTGAGCGAAAGACATTTCAGTCCTTTCACTGCAGCAATCACGATTCGACCGTTTACTTTTTCCAGTACTCGGCGGATACGGACATGAAGCTCGCCGTACTACTGGCTGGTGCCCTCGTATGCGGAGGACCCTGCCCCACCAGCGAGCATCCTGAGCGCATTCTCACAGTCGAGAATATTCTCGTCGTCATTTCCAGTCCCAAGCCCAAGACATTTGAATCTGCGATCACACAGAAGGCGTCGCGAGCTCGAGAGGCGACAAAGTGACGCTGCATAACAAGGGCATCAACCTGCCGGCCCGAACGGTCACGCGCCTTGCTAGGCTTCCTTCCAACGGCGGACGCGAACGGGAGCGCGCAAGGCGCGCGCCCGTCCGGTCCGCAGGTTATGCCCGGCGTTAGCCAGACTCCAACGCACTCGGTGGAACTCCTCAATTATCGGCGACACTTTACGTTGCTTCTCTTCGCGGGAGGACTACTGTGGTCGGTCTCAAACACACGCTTTTCCCACTTGCTTGAACCCTATCGCCTCGAAACATATTTCGCATCCGTCGGTCTACTGCACGCAGCGACAATTGCCTTTTCTGTCCGGGCAACGCTTTTGCGCAAGGTTACGTTGATCGCCGCAGCGACAATACTTAGCAGTTGCGCTATATTTTTTGCTGTCGGTGTCAGTTTCATTTCACCACTGAAGGAAGGCGCCGGGCTCCTATCGGATCTGGCGGCTACATCGGCGTTGAGTGCCGCCGTTTATTGGTTACTCATACGGCTTACTGTCATGCCGAAGCTAGCACTCTTGTCCCTCGCTTTCTCAACAGGCTCTTGCGCGTGTGCGACAGTACTCGCATGGCTAGCTATCATTTCCTTATCAACCGCGGGCAGCCCAGACCATCTCTTTGGTACTCTACTCGCCGTACCTTGGTGGATAGCATTTTCAACGTCTTTGTTGCTTGGCGACCACCGCAGAATTGTGAAGCCACTGCTCAAGCCGGAATCTGAAGGTAGACGTTAGAATGGACAGAATGTACCCTTGGAGCCCAGAGCTGGCTAACAAGCAGATGAACCTGACGGTCCGGCCGGTCACGCGCCTTGCTGATCTCCTTCCTATCCGGGACTCGCACGGGCACGCGCAAGGCGCGCGCCCGTCTCGGCCCGCAGGTTATCTGCGGCGTTGTGCGGACTCAGTGATGTCGGAGATCGAGCTATGAGGTTCCGTGCATTTGGAGTGTTGGCTATTACGCTGCTCCCGTTCCCGTGGTCTCAAGGTGCGACCATTCTGGCTGATAGCCCCGTTCCATACGCAGGTGAGCCATCCTTACATGCACTACTCGGAAAGCCTTTCACGTTTCAGCCCTGCCACAGCATTTCGTTGTTCGGAGCTTTCAACAGTTGCCCGACAACACACTTGATGGCTCAAGCTGTGGAGGCTACCGATCGAGACTTAGACTCCCATCAGCCCTACCTTCCGAAGTCCGCGAACACGAATCCCCAGCTGTCTTCCCTTCCTCCTCCTGGCGCTCTCGGTTTGCGTGATGCGCTCGGTAGTGAAGACACTTCTTCGCTAGCTTTGGTGGCGCAGCGTCTACTTGTAGCGGCTCTCACCGTTGCGGATGAAGTCTCCAATCGACCTGCACAATGTCGCCGTTCCACAAAATGACCATGTGGGGTTCGCCGCACAACAAGCGCATGAACCTGACGGTCCGGCCGGTCACGCACCTTGCTGGTTCAACCGGACAACAACAGATCGAACGGGAGCGCGCAAGGTGCGTGCCCGTCCAGCCCGCAGGTTATGCGCGGCGTTATGCCGGCCACAGCCGCGGGCGTACAATTGCGGTGTGCCCATCATCTCGGCCTTCTTCGGCATCGTCATCCGCATGTTTTACCGAGAGCATGGTGTCCCCCATTTCCACGCTGAGTATCAGGGGCAACAGGCATCCTTTACATTCGACGGTAAGGTCCTTGCCGGCGTCCTTAGGTCGCGAACTGCCGTCCGGCTGATTGAGGAGTGGGCTACATCACACCAGGCCGAATTGGAAGCCAACTGGAACAAGATGTCCGCTGGTCAGCCGTTGGAGAAGATTCCACCTCTCGATTGAGGATGCATCATGAACGAGCTACCGACCGTCGTTCGAGCTGAGTACAAGGGTCGCTTCCTCATCCACGTTGCGTTCAGCGACGGCCTTGAGAAGACCCTCGATTTCTCATCATGGCTCGAAGGACCCATTTTCCAGCCGCTTCTCGATCCAGCCTACTTCCAGCGGTTCTTCCTCGATGGTGGAACGGTGACCTGGCCGAACGGAGCCGACATTGCTCCCGAAACGTTATACGACCGCGCAAAGTCCAACGAGGCGGCATAACAACGGCGTGAACCTGACGGTCCGGCCCGTCACGGCGCTTGCAAACGGCGCAAGCGCCGCGCCGGTCCGCCCCGCAGGTTACGCCGGACGTTATGCGACTGAGGGCCCATAGGGTTCGAAATGTTGCAGTCTGAGGACAAAGGCTTCGATATCGTTCCTCGAGTATTCGGAACGGGCGAAGTCGATCACATTCTCGCAGTGCTACCGGCCCGCGACGCTCGACGAGCTCGGGCAGGCTCGCGCCACTTGCTCAGCACCCCGGTCATCAATTCGCTGGCATCCGATCCACGCCTGCTCGAAATCGCCGCTTCCTTCCTCGGCCAACATGCCGTGCCATTTCGCGCGACCCTGTTCGACAAGTCAGACGCGCGGAATTGGTTGGTTGTTTGGCACCAAGATACCGCGCTCCCCATTCGCCACACCCGAGACGTTCCGGGTTGGGGGCCATGGTCCGTCAAGGCGGGCATTGCCTACGCGCATGCCCCTACCGTAGCGCTCTCTCAGGTCGTCGCGCTCCGCATCCACCTCGACGACTCAAACGCCGCCAACGGTCCTCTTCGCGTGCTTCCCGGGACACATCGTCTCGGAGTGCTGACCGACGTGGCCATCCGTCAACTCGCAATGCAGATGGCTCCAGTTGACTGCCTGGTCGGCCGCGGCGGTATCCTAGCGATGAAGCCGTTGCTCATTCACGCGTCCTCCAAGTCGACCTCGCGAGTACCTCGAAGGGTCATCCATGTTGAATACGCCTCATGCTTCGAGCTCGGAAGCGGTCTTGAGCTTGCAGTCGCATAACCAGCGCATGAACCTGACGGTCCGGCCGGTCACGCACCTTGCTGGTTCAACCGGACAACAACAGCTCGAAAGGACACGGGCAAGGTGCGTGCCCGTCCAGCCCGCAGGTTATGCGCGGCGTTCGGCGGACAATTCGCGTAGCCACGGAAGATGCTCATGCTGAACATTCTACTGTTTGCAGCCGTGGGTATCGTTGCTGAGTCGTTTGTCCCACTCTCCAGTCCACCCTCTGAG
>Ga0207644_10001136_pt1 | contig 17051 bp, 13 predicted proteins | sample KBSS73metaG_FD_184326 | JGI IMG/M metagenome (GOLD analysis project Ga0207644, IMG submission 184326) | Switchgrass rhizosphere microbial communities from Kellogg Biological Station, Michigan, USA - KBS S7-3 metaG (SPAdes) (version 2) | ecosystem: Host-associated > Plants > Roots > Rhizosphere... | reverse complement strand
GGATATTGAATCCTAATTCCTAAATCCTAATTCCTAATTCTTAACTCCGCATCCTTCCTCCGTATTCACTGATCAATTCCGCAACTAATGCTGTCCAACCCGTTTGATGACTGGCGCCTAAACCTCTGCCGCTGTCACCGTGAAAATATTCGTAGAACAATATCAGATGTTCATTACCTGGTTTCTTATAAAACCAATTATAGCTGTCATATAGCTTGCGATTACCTTCTTCATCTCTTTCGAAAAGACTGATCACTCTTTGCGTTAATTCATCTGCAACTTGTTCGAGGTTCATCTTAATGCCTGAGCCCGCGGGACATTCAACTAATAAATTATCTCCATAAAATTTTCCGTACTTGCGAATCGACTGGATGATGAGAAAGTTGATCGGCATCCAAACCGGACCGCGCCAGTTGGAATTTCCGCCAAACATACTCGACGTGCTGTCGCCAGGGTCATAATTGATCGTGTAAGGAATACCATCAACGGTCACCGAATAGGGATTCTCCTCATGATATTTCGACAAAGCCCGTATGCCACCCGACGAAAAAAATTCATCCTCATTCAATAAATATTCAAGCAGGTGAACCAACCGGTCTTTGCGCACAAGCGACAATAATATCTCCTGCCCTTCGCCACGTTCTTCGTTGGGCCAGAACCTATTGTTCTTTTTCCGATATTTTTCAAACCATGTAATTCGCTTCTTGAAATCCTGCAGTTGATTCAATTCATCGGGTAAAATATTTGATACAGCAAAAAGTGGTGTTAGTCCAACGATAGAGCGAATGCGTAAAGGTGTAGGATCCGCGCCGGCGACGCTTAGTACGTCGTAAAAGAATTTGTCTTCGGCATTCCATAAATGGTGCTCATTTAATGCTTCTGCTATCAAAACAAAGTGCTCAAAGAATTTCGTTGCGGTATCTTCAAACGACTGATCGTGCAGCGCAATTTCTATCGCGATATCCATCATGTTCAAAGCATACATGCCCATCCAGCTTGTACCATCGGCCTGCTCAAGCTGCATCGTTCCCTGGTAATGAAAACTGCGGTTAAATACGCCAATGTTATCAAGCCCGAGAAATCCGCCTTCGAAAATATTATTGCCGTGCCTGTCTTTGCGATTGATCCACCACGTAAAATTGATAAGCAGTTTCTGAAAAATCTTTTTCAGGAACATCACATCTCCCCTGCCCGTTTGTTTTTGTTCGATGTAATAAACCTGCAGCGCAGCCCAGGCCTGCACGGGCGGATTCACGTCGCTGAAATTCCATTCGTATGCCGGGATCTGGCCGGTCGGATGTAAGAAGAACCGCTGCAACAATAGATCCAGCTGGTCCTTTGCAAAATCCGTATCCACAGTGGACAGCGCGATGGCGTGGAACGCCAGATCCCACGCGGCATACCATGGATATTCCCACTTGTCCGGCATCGAGAGGACGTCGCGGCTGAACACGTGCCCCCACTCCGCGTTGCGTCCGTCCTTGCGCGCCTCGGGAGGCGGCGGCTGGCCCGGGTCGCCTTCGAGCCACTCCTTCACGACGTAGTGATAGAACTGCTTGGACCAGAGGAGTCCCGCGAAGGCCTGGCGGGCCACGCTCCTCTCCTCCGGCGTCGCCGCCTCCGGCATGCGCGCGGCGTGGAACGCGTCGGCCTCCGCGAGCCGCGCGGCGAGCACGGCCTCGAAGCCGTCGCCGAAGGGCGCGCCCCGCTCAGCTTCCGTGTCGGAGCACAGGCGCAGCCGCAGCGACGCGCTGCGGCCCGCGGGAACCTCCAGCCGGTAGAGCGCCGCCGCCTTCGTCCCCGTCTTCTCCGGACAGACCGCCCCGGCGCGCCCGCCCACGACGTACTCGTGAAAGGCGTCCTTGACGTGCGCTCCGCCGGGCACACCGAAGAGCCTCGAGGTGTTCGTCTCGTTCTCGGTGAAGAGAAGCTCGGGGAGCGCGCCGTCAGGTCCCGTGTCGGCGAAGAACCGCATCCTGCCCAGCGTCGCGTGATCGGCGAGCAGGGCGCCGGGCCCGGTCTGTGCGAGCGACGGCTTCGCCCCCGTGGCCTCGTACCGGCTCCCCCACGACCAGGTATTGCGGAACCACAGTGTCGGCAGCACGTGCAGCCTCGCGTCCTGCGGCCCCCGGTTGGCGACGGTGATCTTGATCAGGATGTCGTCGGGACCGTCCTTGGCGTACTCCACGAAGACGTCGAAGTAGCGGCCTTCGTCGAAGACGCCGGTCTCGAGGAGCTCCAGCTCGGGCTCGGCACGGCCGCGCCGCCCGTTCTCTTCCACGAGGCGCGCGTAAGGGTATTCGCCCTGCGGATACTTGTAGAGCGCCTTCATGTAGGAATGGGTCGGCGTCGCGTCGAGGTAGTAGTACGCCTCCTTCACGTCCTCGCCGTGGTTCCCCTCGGGTCCGGTCAGGCCGAAGAGACGCTCCTTGAGGATGGGGTCGCGCCCGTTCCAGAGCGCGACCGAGAAGCAGAGCCGGCACTCCCGGTCCGTGATGCCGCACAGACCGTCCTCACCCCATCTGTAGGCCCGGCTGCGCGCGTGGTCGTGCGGGAAGTAGTTCCAGCAGTCTCCGTTCCCGGAGTAGTCCTCGCGCACGGTCCCCCACTGCCTCTCGGAGAGATAGGGCCCCCAGCGCTTCCAGTTCCGCTCCCGACGGGATTCCTCCGCCAGCCGGTGCGCCTCCGCTCCTTTAGCCCCGGGGGCCCCCGGCTCCTTCCCTTGGGGGGCGCTCCTGGATCCGCTGCTCTCTGCCATACGTCGCCGTCTCCTCCCCGTCCGTTCGATGCCGCCGCCCGGAGGCCGTGTCATTCTCCGGGAGGACGCTCCTCTTCGTGCTGCGACGCCCCGGGCGGCGCCGGAGCGAGAACCCGGAGTTGGAGCCGCATGAGCTCGCCCAGCGACCAGGCCTGGAATGGACACCCGCCGGGCCGATGAGGCGGATCGCCGTCGGCGAGCTCCGAGACGTGGTCGAGCCCGGCCTCGTCGAGGTGGCGCAGCAGCGGCGTCACGAAGCGCTCCGCGGCCTCGCGCTTCACGGCCTCCCCGCCTCCCCGCACCCTTACCCACGCCTCGACGAAGGGGCCGACGAGCCATGGCCACGCCGTCCCCTGGTGATAGGCGCCGTCGCGCCGGGCGGGATCACCCTCGTAGCGGCCCGCGTATCCGGACTCGCTCGGGGCGAGCGTGCGCACGCCGATGCCGGCCAGGAGACGCGCCTCGACGGCATCGACGATCCGGCGCGCCCGCTCCCCTTCGATGAGGGGGAAGGGCAAGCCTCCCACGGCGAGGATCTGGTTGGGCCGGAACGTGCCGTCGGCGGCGCCTGCGCGATGGTCCGGATCGACGACATCGTGGAGATATCCCGCCTCGTTCCAGAATCGCTCCCGAAAGCTCGCAAGGCCGGTCTCGTACAGATCCGCCCACCGCCCCCGTTCTCGTCCCGTGCCCGTCGAAGGGCCTCGCTCTGAGCCCGTCGAAGCGGGACCCGAGCCTGCCTGCGCCCAGGCCGTCGCTCGCGCCGCGAGAGCGAGAGCGTTGAGCCACAAGGCCTGCACTTCCACGGGCTTGCCGATGCGCGGCGTGATCGCGCGCCCCAGAACCCTCGCATCCATCCAGGTGAGCGCCGACCCGGGCTCGCCGGCGACGAGAAGCCCGTCCGTGTCCGCGCGGATCCCCTGGCGCGCTCCTGTCGCATAGCTCTCGAGGATCGCAAGGGCCGCCGCTTCGAGCCGCCTCCGGTCCTCGCCGCTCGAGGGCGAGAACCCGGCCTGTGTCTCGGAAAGGTACTCGTGGACCGCCACGACGAACCACAAGGAGGCGTCGACGGCGTTGTACTCGGGCGGCTCGGCGCCGTCCGGGAACCGGTTCGGGACCATTCCCGCCGACAAGGCCCGCTCCCACTCGAGCAGGACCGCGCGTGCGTCCTCCGGGCGTCCCCCGGCGAGGCACAATCCTCGCAGGGCGATGAAGGTGTCGCGGCCCCAGTCGGTGAACCAGGGATAGCCCGCGACAATCGTCCGGCCCTCTCCTCTCTCGACCAGGTACGCATCCGCTGCGCGGTGAAGAGGGGACGCAAATCCCGCGCGGCGCTCGGCCTCGCGCCCGGCGAGGCGCGTCGCGAGCACGGTCGCCTCTTCCCCGAGCGCGAACGGGAATGCTCCTCCCGCGCCTCGCGCCGCGAGGATCCAGATCGCATCGCCGGAACCGAGGCTCCACGAAAAGACACCAGGCGATGCCAGATCCTCCGCCTCCTCGAATCCGCGCCGCCTCTCTTCCTCGTACTGGAAGCTCCGATACCACTCGGGGGCGCTCTCGTAGGAGCCGTTGGAGATCGCCAGCACGGCCGGGACGCCGTCGTACGGATGGAAGATCCACGATCCCGAACGGGCGTCCGCATCGAAACGGAAAGCGCCGTTCTCGTGATGCATCGCATGATGATCGCGACCGGAGAAGAACGGTCTCACGTCGAGCCGGATGTCTCCACGGGCCGGTCCTTCCTGGCGCCACCTGACGACGACGGCGCTCGATCCCCTCGGCACGAAGATCTCCTGGACGATGACGGCGCCGTCCTCGAGCCGGTAGCGCCACGTCGGCCAGGGCCGCGTGCTGAAACTCTGGAGGCGGCGGAGTCCGTCCGGATGCATCACGCCCGGCGCGTAGAGCTGCGCGCTGATCGGGAAGAGGCCTTCGCTCGATGCGATCCGCGCATCGAATCCGTTGACCAGCACATAGCGCCCAGCCGGAGGTGTCGTCGCCGCGAGCAGGAGCGCGTGATAGCGCCGCGAGCGCACTCCCGAGACAGTGCCCGACGCGTAGCCCCCGAGCCCGTCGCTCTCGAGCCACTCGCATCGCATCGCTGCGTCGATCCATTCGGTTCGTTCGCCGGGCGTCGGCTCACGCTCGAAACGGCGCATTCGCTCTCCCGAAAAAATACTCCCGGTCACGCGACGAAAAAAACGCGCAGTCCGTCGTCGCGACATCTCGTTACCGCGCGCATCACCGCGCGCGCGGGCGAGGCGCGATGGACAGGGTCAGCATCGCACGACGGTCCGGATCTTGCTCTCACGCGTAGGGTCGAGTCGTGCGCCGCGCATCGAACGCGCCTGCCTCGCGATTCGCATCGCGCGCGTCTTTTGCGGCGCTCATCATGTTGTGGCGTCGCTCGCTCTCTCCACCATCTGTCCCTCGGTGCACGCGCACGCGCATCGCGATGAGAATTTTTTGTGAACGAAGTGTGACTAGAGATTGACTCACATGTTCGAGCGCGGCATACTCACGCCCGTTCCAACTCCAAGTCGAAGTCGTTCGATTCAAGAGGCCGCACGAGGGGGGATCTCTGTTCATGATGCCGCGCTCCGCCTCGCTCCCTGTCAGCGATCTGGTTCGCCACCTCGTCAGCTCCGACCGCCATAAGGTCGAGGAAGCGAGAACGCGGCTCACGCTGCTCGGAACGCGCGCGGTGCCGGCGCTGATCGGCGTCCTCGAAGGGGGCAACGACAAGCTCAAGCTGCAGGCCATCCCCGCTCTCTCGGTGATCCGCGACCGCGCCGGACGCGAGCCGATCATCGCGCTTCTGCGGGACGCGGAACCGAAGATCCGCGAGGCTGCGAGCCGCGCTCTCGGGCGGTTCCCCTCCCGTGAATCCATCGTGTGCCTCGAAAAGATCGTGAAGACGGAGCTTCGCGCGGAGGTGCGCGCCGCCGCGGTGCAATCCCTGGCGACGATCTTCGACGAAGGGTTCCAGGACGCCCTGCGCGAGCCGCTCGGGGTCCTCTTCGACGCGACGGAATCGATCCGCGTGCGTCTGGCCGCGCTGGCGGTGCTGCCGGGGCTGAACGCGCGCACGCGCAAGACCCTGCTCGCCAAGCTCCGCCGCGATCCCGACCGCGAGATCGCCGCCTGCGCCGCGAGCCTGGAGCAGGCCGAGGCGCGGACCGAGCCCGACGACGAGGATTCCGCTTCGCGCCTGACCACCGAGCTCGCGTCTTCCAACCATGCGCGATGGAGCGCGGCGATGCACCGCCTGATCGCCCTGGGGAGCCCCTCGCTCCCCTTCCTCGTGACGGCCATGCGCGCGCGTCACAAGGACCCGGAGTTCGCGAGCCGTGCGGCGATGGTCCTCAAGGGGCTGGGCCCGCGCCGCCTGCGTCCCGTGGTGGAATATCTGGCACACGTGGTGGAGCCTCTCCCTCTCGAGGTCCTCGTGGACGTGGTCGCCGGGCTCGAGGACCGGCAGCTCACGTACCGCCTGCGCGACGTCATCGATTCGCTCGAGACGCGCCGCGTGGCCGTGAACGGCTCCGCAGGACCCGACCCCTATGCCCGCGTTCGCGCGAGGGCGCACCTGGCCATCGCGCGGCTCGGCAGCCGCGTCGCCGTAGCGGATCTCAAAGAGACGCTGCGCAATCCCTCGCGCCGGATCGATCCCGATCTCCTCGTGGCCGCCGCGAGGATCGGCACCCGCGACGAGCTCCCCGATCTTCTCCGCGCCTGGCGGCGCGAGGAGCCCTGGATGCGCGCCAGGATCCGCGACGTCTTCTGGCAGATCGTCCAGCGCGAAAAGATCCGCCACCGCGGCACTCCCTTGAAGGATCTTTCGCGCCAGGACCGGGAAGCGCTCCGCCAGATCCTCGCCGAGAGGCGGACCCAGAAGCCTTCCGCCCCGACCCTCCCGGGTCTGCGCCCCCGCCGGTCGGGCGCGCGCGTTTCCCGCGGCCGAGCATAGGGTTCCCCTCACCCCTTAGAATACGGACGGAGGTCACCTCCGTGGAGGAACCCTTGCCCGAGAAGCTCTCCGTGCGCGACCTGGACGTCGCCGACCACCGCGTCTTCTGCCGCGTGGACTTCAACGTGCCTCTCGAAGAGGGACGGGTCTCCGACGACAACCGCATCGCAGCCTCGCTCCCGACCATACGCCTGCTGCTCGAGCGCGGGGCGCGGCTCATCCTGGCATCCCACCTGGGACGCCCCAAGGGCGCGCCGAAGCCGGGGCTCGGCCTGGCGCCGGTCGCGAGGCGGCTGGGCGAGCTGATCGGTCAGGAGGTCCCTCTCGCGCCGGATTGCATCGGCCCGGAAGCGGAGGCGCTCGCGGCGAGCCTCTCCCCGGGACGGGCCCTTCTCCTCGAGAACCTGCGCTTCCATCCCGAGGAAGAAAAGAACGACGAGGGGTTCGCGGCGCAGCTCGCCGCGCTCGCCGAGCTCTACGTGAACGACGCCTTCGGGACGGCCCACAGGGCCCACGCCTCGACGGTGGGCGTCGCGAGGCGGCTTCCCCGCGCCGCCGCGGGACTCCTCATGGACGCCGAGCTGCGCAATCTCTCGGTGCTGCTCACCGATCCCGCCAAGCCTTATGCCATCGTCCTCGGCGGCGCGAAGGTCTCCGACAAGATCGACCTGATCCGGAACCTCATGGCGCGCGCCGATCGGATCCTCATCGGCGGCGCGATGGCCTACACGTTCCTGCGCGCCCGCGGGATCGACACGGGCGACTCGCTCGTCGAAGCGGCGCAGATCGAGACGGCGGCCTCGCTCATGGAGGAGGCCGCCTCGCGGGGAGTCGCCCTGCTTCTCCCCTCCGACCACCGGATCCGCGCGGTCTCGGAAGGCGCCGCGTCCGAAGGGCGCGTCACCGACGGCGAGACGATCCCCTCCGGATGGCGCGGGCTCGACATCGGCCCGAAGACCATCGAGGCCTTCGCGCGCGCGCTCGGCGATGCGCGCACGATCCTCTGGAACGGCCCCGTCGGTCTCTTTGAGGAATCCCCCTTCGACACAGGGACGCGCGCCGTCGCCCGCGTTATCGCGGCGTCCGGGGCGCACTCCGTCGTGGGGGGCGGCGATTCGGCGTCGGCGGTGCGCAAGTTCGGGCTCACGTCCGACTTCACGCACGTCTCGACGGGGGGCGGCGCGACCCTCGAGTACCTGTCCGGCATGACCCTTCCCGGAGTCGAGGCGCTCTCGAACGTCGGACCCTGATGGCCATCACGCCTCTCATCGCCGGCAACTGGAAGATGAACGGGACGGAGGACGAGGCCCGCGCGCTGCTCGCCGACCTTCTGCCCCGCCTGAAGGCGTCCGGGAGCGGGGCCGAGATCGCGCTGGCTCCCCCCTTCACCGCCCTGCGCAGCGTGGGGGAGGCGATCCGCGGCACGTCGATCGCCCTCGCGGCGCAGGACCTTCATCCCGCCTCGCACGGAGCCTTCACCGGCGCGATCTCCGCGCAGATGCTCGTCGCGCTCGGCGTGCGGTACGCCATCGTCGCCCACTCCGAGAGACGCCGCCTCTTCCACGAGACCGACGCCGACGCCGCGGCCAAGGCCGCCGCCGCCGGCGCCGCGGGGATCGTGCCGATCCTCTGCGTGGGAGAGCAGGAGTCCGAGCGGATGTCGGGCGCGACGATCGAGGTCCTCGAGCGGCAGGTCGCCATCGGGATATCGCGGATTCTCCCGCTGCGCCCCGATTCCCTCGTCGTCGCCTACGAGCCCGTATGGGCGATCGGCACGGGACGCACCGCCTCCCCTGCGCAGGTGGGCGAGGCCCACGCGGCCATCCGCGCGACACTGGCGCGCGCGGCGGGGGAGGAGGCCGCGGGCGCGGTGCGCATCCTCTATGGGGGCTCGGTCACGGCGGGAAACGCCGCGGCCCTCCTGCGCGTGGCAGGAGTCAACGGCGCACTCGTCGGAGGCGCCTCTCTGGCCGCGGAGTCCTTCGCGGCGATCGTCGCCGCCTCACCCAGCCTCGCCTAGAAAGCCTGGATCCGGAGAGTCAGGTCCCGGACGACGAGGACGGGGCGCGTCCGCGGAGTTCCCGTGGGCGGCGTTCACGACTCACGCCGACTTTTCGTATACTCCCGCGGACGTAGAGGAGGGTCCGGACTCATGAGCCGAAGATCGATCCATTGTCTCGTTGCGGTTCTCGCTGCCTTGATGCTGTCGAGCGCCGTCGCCATGGCCGCGCCGACCGAGGAAGGGAGCCTGGAGTTCGGTCCCTACATCGGCTGGGTCAAATGGGACGACTACGGCCGGTTCCAGCCGGGCAACAGCGTCCTGTACGGCGCCCGGTTCGGCGGATTCTTCACCTCCCATCTCAGCGCGGAGGCCTCCTACCAGGAGAACCTCGCCGAGACCGGTGGCGGTCAGGACTTCGTCCTCAACTCCATCCGGGTCAACGCGCTGTGGAACTTCCTCCCCGGCAACATGGTGCGCCCCTTCGTCACCATCGGAGCCGACTACGACTCGCTCGAAGTGGAGGACTTCCGGGACCAGCACGACATGGCCGGCAACGTGGGCGGCGGCGTGCGGGTGATCCTCAACGACTTCGCAGGGCTGCGCTTCGACGCCCGCTACGTCTACCACCGCCTCGAGCGCGGCTTCCTCGAGGACCAGGCCAACATCGAGCTGCTGGGCGGGATCAGCTTCATGCCCTTCGGCGGACCGCCCAAGGACACCGACGGGGACGGCGTCCGCGACAGCAAGGACAAGTGCCCGGATACGCCGCACGGAGCGATCGTGGACGAGCACGGCTGCCCCAAGGACTCCGATGGCGACGGCGTCCTGGATGGGCTCGACGCCTGCCCCGATACTCCGAAGGGCTGCCCCGTCGACGCGCGCGGCTGCCCGCTCGACTCCGACGGCGACGGCGTGATCGATTGCCTGGACAAGTGCGCCGACACCCCGCACGGCGCCAAGGTGGACGCGAACGGCTGCCCGACCGATGCGGACGGCGACGGGGTCTGGGACGGCATCGACACCTGTCCCGATACTCCGAAGGGCTGCCGCGTCGACGCCAAGGGCTGCCCGCTCGACTCGGACGGCGACGGCGTGATCGACTGCAAGGACAAGTGCCCCGACACGCCTGCCGGCACGAAGGTGGACGCGGACGGATGCCCGATCAAGGTCGTGGCGCCGGTCTTCCCGGAGGGGAAGAAGGAGCTGGTCCTGCAGGGGGTCTACTTCGACACGGACAAGTGGGACATCACCGAAGGAAGCAAGGCCGTCCTGGACCGCGTCGCGGTCTCCTTGAAGGACAACCCGGACACGAAGGTCGAGATCGGGGGCCACACGGACTCGAGCGGCCCGGACAAGCACAACCTGGACCTCTCCGAGAAGCGCGCCCATGCGGTGCGCGACTATCTGATCTCGCAGGGCGTCCCCGAGAGCCAGCTCACCTGGAAGGGCTACGGCGAGACCAAGCCCGTGGCCGACAACAAGACGAAGGAAGGCCGGGCCCAGAACCGCCGCACGGAGATGACGAAGATCGAGTAGCGCCGCTTCAGATTCCCGTTCGAAGACCCCGGGGCGCCACGCTCCCGGGGTCTTCCTTTTTCCAGGCCCAGGGAAGGGTCTTGAAGCCTCGCCCCTGCTGTGGTTTAATGCGGGACTCCTATGAACATCCTGACCTTCTTGCTCATCGTGCTGCACATTGCCGTGTCCCTCGTCCTGATCCTCGTGGTCCTGCTCCAGACCGGCAAGCGGGCGGACCTCGCGGGCGCCTTCGGCGGCGGCGGCAGCCAGACCGCCTTCGGAGCGCGCGGCGCCGCGACCTTCCTGTCGAAGGCGACGACGATCTCGGCCGTGCTCTTCATGATCACGTCGATCTGGCTGGGCGTCCGCTTCGGATCCGAGAGCGGCTCCTCGGTCGTGCAGGACACAGGGACCGTCCCGGTCAGCGGCGCGCCCGCCCTGCCCGCGCCGACAGCCCCGGCTCCGGCTCCCGCAGGAGGGATCCCGGTCGCGCCCGCTCCCGCTCCGGCGCAGCCCGCAGCTCCGCCCGCCGGCAACGCCCAGAATCCTCCGCCCGCCCAGACTCCTCCGGCGGCGCCCAAGTAAGATTGCTCGTGCCGTTTTGCGTGCCGAAGTGGTGGAACTGGTAGACACACCATCTTGAGGGGGTGGCGCCCACAAAGCGTGCGAGTTCGAATCTCGCCTTCGGCACCAAGTTTTTCGCCACGACGCCGCGCGATCCGCGCGGCGTTCTCGTTTTCGGAAAGGAAGCGCGTCTTCGATTCGAGGGGCGCGCGGGCTGCGCCTACCAGCTCGAGTACGTGGTCCCGTCGAGCGCGGTGCCGTTCGACAGGGAGTAGACGTCGTAGAGGTTCTCCCCTCCCCACGAATCCGAGTCCGGCTCGTCCTGGTACGAGCGCATGCCCCAGACCTTCTCCCCCGTCATGGGGTCCTCGGGGATCGCGCGCAGATACGTGACCGTCTTGGGGGTCGGGTTCTGCGGCGCCGTGACCTCGACCCCTTCCACGAGCATGTCGAGATCCTTGGGATAGAACTCCCAGTCCGGGTCCCAGGCCTTGATCGCGCCCCCCTGGGCGTACTTGTGGTACTCGTCGATCGCGTCGCGCATCGTCTGGAGCGCGCGGTGGAGCTGGATCTCCTTGCCCCGCCGGACGGCGTTCTTCCCGATCGGGATCGCCGCGCTCGCCACGATCATGAGGATCGCGACGACGGCGACGAGCTCGATGAAGGTGAGACCCTTCTCCGGGGCACACGTCCGCATGTTCAGCTATACGGCGGATTCGCGCTTCGCGTCTAGCGAGCGCGGGACCCGGCCTCGAGGCGCCTGTTCCCGCCGCCGGCTCATCGATTCACTCGATCTGACGCTCGTGGGGATGCCCCTTGCTGGCATCGGTCCGCGTCTCGGCGCCCGCCTCCGCCTGCCGCTCCTTTCCGGGGAAGAGCCGCCGCCAGAACTTCTTGAAGACGCCGTCCGCGTGGATCGGGCAATCGCCGGGGAGCCGGTCCTCGATGAACATCTCCTCGACGGTGTCGTGGCAGCCGCCCGTCGCGAGGCCACCGGTCTCGGGATCCACCATTTCGAACGCGATCCCTTCGGGCCGCTCGAAACGCTCGTCCGAGTCCGCCTCCCCGATCGACCGCATGAAGTCCTCCCAGATGGGGACGGCTCCCTCCGCGCCGGTCAGGGTCGTCTCGGTCATGTCGTCGTAGCCGACCCACACGAGCGCGAGGATATTCGGCCGGACGCCGATGAACCACGCGTCGCGCTTGTCGTTGGTCGTCCCGGTCTTGCCCGCGACGTCCCCGCCGATGCCGTGCCCGCGCAGCGATCCGGCCGTGCCGTGATTGACGACGCCGCGCATGAGGTCGAGCGTCAGGTAGGCGGCCTGGGGGGAGATCACGGGCCGGGCCTGCGTATGGCCCTTCTGGATGATCTTCCCGTCGTCGTCGAGGACGGCGGCGATCGTGTAGGGCTCGACGCGCGATCCGCCGTTGGCGAAGATCGTGAAGGCCGCGGCCGCGTCGAGCGGAACGACCTCCTGCGCCCCGAGCGCCAGCGACGGATAGGCCTTGAGATCCGAGCCCATGCCGGCCGCTTCGCCCACTTCGACGATCTTCGGAAGCCCGATCTCGATCGCGGCGTGCACGGTCGGCACGTTCAGCGACCCCTCCAGCGCCTCGCGCGCGCTCACGGTGCCCCGGTAGTCCTCGTCGTAGTTGTGCGGGCTCCACTCGCGCCCGCCGATCGTCATCATGAACGGCTCGTCCTCGAGGATGGTGGCAGGAGTGAACGGCTCGTCCGAGTCGACGCGACCCGTTTCGAAGCCGGTCGCGTAGACGAACGGCTTGAACAGAGAGCCGGGCTGGCGGTGGGCCTGGGTGGCGCGGTTGAACTGGCTCGTCGCGTAGCCCCGCCCGCCGACCATCGCGAGGACCTCGCCGGTGTCCGGCTTGAGCGCGATCAGGCATCCCTCGAGATGCGTCCCCTTGTGGCGCTTGACCAGCTTCGGCCGGTCCCGCTCGATCTTCTCGAGCCCGCGCGCCAGGGCCTGCTCGGCTTGATCCTGGACGAAGCCATCGAGCGTCGTCACGACGCGCAGCCCCTTCTCGGCGAGGTTCTCGCCGGAATGGCTCTTGGCGAGGTCCTGGGTGACGTCGTCGATGAAGAACGGGGCGCGCCGCCCGCCGCCGAGCCCTCGCGAGATCGCGGGCATGCGGGCGGTCGCGCGGCTCGCCTCCTCCTTCGTCACTCTCCCCTGCTCGCGCATCTGCTCGACGACGAGGTTCTTGCGCGCGGAGGCGCGGTCCGGATGCGCGATCGGGTTGTAGACGGCCGGCGCCCGGATGAGGCCCGCGAGCATGGCGCTCTCGGAAAGATCGAGATCCTGGACGTCCTTGCCGAAGTAGAACTTCGCCGCCTCGCCGAAACCGCAGACCCCGTTGCTGCCCCGCTGTCCGAGGTAGATCTCGTTGAGGTAGACCTCGAGGATCCTCTCCTTGCTGTAGCTCGCATCGAGGATCAGCGCCATGACGGCTTCCCTCACCTTCCGGCCCAGGGTCCTCTGGCTCGTGAGGTAGAGGTTCTTGACGGTCTGCTGCGTGATGGTGCTCCCGCCCTGGACGACCTGCCCCGTGCGCGCGTCCTGCCAGAGCGCCCGCAGGACGCCGAGCGGATCGACCCCGTGGTGCGAGAAGAAGCGCTGGTCCTCGGCCGCGAGCACGGCGTTCACGAGCGTCTTGGGATAGGCCGCGAGCGGCAGCACGGTCCGCTCCTCCCGATCCTTCCCGAAGACGGCGGCGAGCGGCTCGGGCTCGAGCTGCACGTCCCGGAGCCCGCGCCCCTCCGGAAGCTGGACGATGGTGGCGAGCCTCCCGCCGCGGAAGACGAAGCGCAGATGGCGGCGCGGCCAGGGGTCGCCCGGGAACATGAACTCGCGCGCGTAGACGTCGACGACGCCGCCGTTGATCCGGTACTGGCCCGGGGCCCGAGGATCCGCCGGAATGCGCGTGTACCCGCACCGGTCGAGGCGCGTCTGGATCATGGCCGGCCCGCCCGACTGGCCGACGTGAAGGCGCATGGGCCCGGAATAAATGCGCGTGGGATTGGTCCAGAGCCGACCTTCGAAGGTCGCGCGGATCTCGCGGGAGAGCAGGAAGACGTAGACGGAGGCGATGCCGGCGGCGGCGAGCAGGAGGATCCCCGCGCAGCCGAGCAGGCGCGGCCGCAAGAGGAGCGCCCGCAGGCGGCTCTTTTTCTTCCTGGGGCGCGGAGGCGGAGACGGAGGCGCTCCCGAGCCGGACTCCTGGCCTCGGGGGCTCACGGACGCAGGGACATCCTGGGGGAAGGCATCGCGACCATCATACGCGCGCGGAGGAACGACGGCCGCGCGGGGTCGGCGGAGACGCCCTCATCGCCGAGGTGCGGCGACTAGGTGGCCTTGAGCCTGTCTTTGAGCGGCTTTCCGGCCTTGAAGGCCGGCGCTTTCGACGCGGGAATGGAGATGGTCTCTCCGGTCCGCGGATTGCGTCCTTGGCGAGGCTTGCGTCCCCGGGCCTCGAAGGTTCCGAACCCCGAGATGGTCACCTTGCCGCCGCCGGCCAGCTCAGCCGCTATCAACCCGGAGTTATCCTCCGTGTCGAACAGAGCATCCACTGCGGTCCGCGCGTCCTTGGGCGAAAGCCCCGTCCGCTGTGCCAGGCGCTCGATCAACTCGGCCTTGTTCATCGACCCTCTCCTCCAAGAAGCGGGCGGAGAATAACATGCACGATTCCGACTGTCCAGAACGGGCCGCTACGTCCCGTCTTCTCCGGTCGGGCGCCCTCCGGGACGCCCCGGGACGGCCGGATCAGGTACGAAACTCGACGGACTTCACCGACTGGTTCACCACGAAGATCCGGATATTGTTGTCGTCGGGATCCGAAGGATAGAAATCGAAGCCCGAAGCGTTCGGATCGTAGCTGGGGATCGTCCCCCAGATCGTTTCGCCGTCGTCGAAGGTGACGATTGCCCGCCGCCCCTCCTTGCGCGAATCCTCGAAGGCCTTGCGGGTGTTGTAGTCCCGATTGCCGATGTAGTCCTTCACGTAGAACAGCGCCTTCATCGTTTCCAGGGACACGCGCATGGGGATGCCGCCTCCCTCGGCAGGAAGAAGGTGGAAGGCTCCGGCGTCCGCGCGGAAATCGTTCGTGATTCCCTTGTGGATGCTTCCGTCCCGCATGTGAGCGACGACTTTGTTCTCCATCGAGATCCTCTGCGCCCTACTATACCGGACTTCGGGAGCCGCGCGGATGCGGGCCCGCGCCCGAGCGGCTACTTCTCGGCGAGGGGGATCTCCTCGTTTAGGACCCGCGGTGGATCCAGGATGGCGCCGGCCGCCACCCCGACCGTCTTGGTGAAGCAGATCTTGCGCCCTCTCGACGCCGTCGTCCGCGCGTAATCGACCTCGCGCACGAACTGGTCCCGATCGGAGGGGGCCGCCCCCGCCGCCGGGGCCGAGGTGTTGAGGCGCACGGGCCCGTTCCAGAGGAGCACCAGTTTATCGGTGTCGGTGGCGAGGCGCAGGACGTCCATCTCGACCCGGGTCGTCTCGGGCTGCTCGTTGTGGTGGTAGGTGACGAGCATTTCCTTGATCCCGTCGTGATCCAGATCGACGAGCTCGAGCGATCCGCGCGAGACATAGCCGCCCGCCGCGGCGTTGTAGTCGCGCGAGGCGACGAGGCGGCGCTTGGCGCCGTCCTGGACGTAGATGCCCAGAAGGAGGTTCATGGCCGTCTTCTCGTTCTTCTCGCCGGTAAAGAACTCCGTGAAGACCGCCGTGAGGTTCGGCCCGACGTTCATGCTGGTGGTGGCGTAGACCTTGGAGGGGGCCAAGGCGAGCGGGTCCTGGGTCGAGGCGAGAACGTGGGGAGAGCCCACGGTCAGAAGCGCCGCCAGAGCCCCAGCGGCACAGATGAGACGGGGCAGGATCGATCGCGGGGTGAGCAGGCTGGTCATCCGGTCTTCTCCACGGGACACGCGTGGAGATTATCGGGGCCGGAACGGCCGAGGGCAACCCGGTGCGCGGAGGCGAGGCCGCAGGAAGAGGAGCGGACCGGGGCGAAGCGCGCTCAGCCCTCGAAGGTCAGGCACTCATCGGCGAGTCCCAGGTCATCGACGAGGGGCCGCACCGCGGGGTCCACCACGAGCACGATGTACTGGTCAGGGCGCATGGTCCGGAACATGGCGAGGGAGGTGAGCTGCGCCGGGTCCGCGGAGAAGAGCGATACATAGAGCCGCTCGCAGGGACGCGCGAGACAGGAGCGCAGCGCCTCACCGAGATCCTGGGCGAGCTCGAGCTCCTCGCCACGGCGGGTCTGCGGGAGGAAGAAGCCGTCGCGCTCCTCCGAGCTTCCCATGGTCACGACGATTCGCCTGGTCTCCATGCGTCCTCCGTGCTTCTCTCGGCGCTAGGCTCGCCGGACCGGCGGAGCCGGCGGCGGGCGTTTGTGTCGAAGCCTGCGAGTGCAACTCCCGGGCCATGGCGGAGGTCGCGTTCCGGCGCGCCGTTCCGGGCCATCACGGCGCGCGCCGGGAGCTTCCGGGGCGAAAAAGTGGCACTTCGGAGCGCAGGCTGTCGGCCACGCGTTGCGCGCCGGGACGCCGAAACTATATTGACTGGGATGGAAGCACTTGCCGGACTGGCGGCGATCGTGGTGGCGGGCGTGATCATGCTCTCGCTCGGGCTCCTGATCGGCAATTCTCGAGTGACCAAGGAACGCGAGTTCAGCAAGTCCCAGCACGATCAGGGAGAGGCCGAGTACCAGAGGGTCGTCCGTGTGCTGGACCGGATGAAGGCCGAGACGAAGAGCCTGAGCAACTTCCTTGTCTGCATGCCCGAGTTCGCGCGGCAGATCAACACCAACCTCGAACAGGCGAAAGTCGCTCCGATGATCGTGACGATCCTCGAGCAGATGTTCTCGCCCCGGCAGATCGTGGTCTTCTACACGACCGAGCGCGGCGAGCTCACGCTCGAAGAATCGCGCGGCGTCGGCCAGGTCAGCCGGACGCTCAAGATCAAGAAGGGCGCGGGCAAGATCGGCTGGGTCGCCGAGCACCAGATCACGATGGAGAACGACGAGTTCGCGGCCCACGCCCGCGCCAAGTGGTCCGCGATCGAGGACGATCCCACAGGGATGAAGCTGGATCTCTACGCCCCGATGATCCACGACAACAAGCTCTACGGAGTGCTGGCCATCGGCGGGCTCGGCGTACGGCACCCCGAAGAAAAGAAGATGCTCAAGATGATCGCCGACCTCGGCTCGTCGGC
>Ga0207644_10001134_pt1 | contig 17065 bp, 17 predicted proteins | sample KBSS73metaG_FD_184326 | JGI IMG/M metagenome (GOLD analysis project Ga0207644, IMG submission 184326) | Switchgrass rhizosphere microbial communities from Kellogg Biological Station, Michigan, USA - KBS S7-3 metaG (SPAdes) (version 2) | ecosystem: Host-associated > Plants > Roots > Rhizosphere... | reverse complement strand
CGCGCAGAAGTTCGTCGACGCGAAGGTCGCGGGCGTGGTCGGCCACCTCAATTCCGGCGTGTCGATTCCCGCGTCAGCCGTTTACAACCAGGCCGGCCTGCCGATGATCTCCGGCTCCGCGACGAATCCGAAGCTGACCGAGCAGGGCTTCAAGGTCGTGTTCCGCACCGTCGGCCGCGACGATCAGCAGGGTCCCGCCGTCGCCGCCTACATGGCGAACGAGTTGAAGTCGAAGAAGGTCGCGATCGCCGACGACGCCACCGCCTACGGCGAAGGCCTCGCGAACGAGGTCGAGAAGACGCTGAAGGCCGCCGGCGTGCAGGTGATCGCACGCGAGAAGACGAACGACAAGGCCACCGACTTCAAGGCCATCCTGACCAAGATCAAGGGCAAGAGCCCGGACGCGATCTTCTACGGCGGCATGGACGCCACCGGCGGGCCGATGCTGAAGCAGGCGCGCGAGCTCGGCATCAAGAGCGTTTTCGCCTTCGGTGACGGCGCGTGCACGGCGGAAATGAGCAAGCTGGCCGGCCCGGCATCGGAGGGGATGATCTGCTCGCAGGCGGGCATCCCGACGCAGATGGCGTCGAAGGACTTCCAGGATGCGTTCAACAAGAAGTACGGCGAGGTCAAGCAATACGCGCCATTCTTCTACGACGCCACCAAGATCCTGATCGCCGCCATGCAGCATGCGGACTCCACCGATCCGGCCAAGTACCTGCCGGAGATCAGCAAGATCAAGTTCGACGGCGCGACCGGCCACATCGAGTTCGACGAGAAGGGCGACCGCAGGGACGCCGAAATGACGATCTTCCAGATGAAGAGCGGCAAGGTCGAGCCGGTGGCGATCATCAAGGCCGGCAAGACGACGAAGATCGGCGCCGAGCCGTCGGCCGCGGCGCCGGCGGCGGCGCCTGCCCCGGCACCCGCCGCACCGGCGCCCGCGATGGCCCCGAAGAAGTAAGCAAGGCGCAAGCGCATCACGCGAAACGGCGCCCCTCGGGGCGCCGTTTTTCGTTTTGGGGCGACTTTGGCGGCGGTCGGGCGACCATTTGCACCGCGAGGGATTGCCGACATGCCCCGCGCCTTGCACAATCGCTGCCGGCGCGCGCAGTGTCGGCGCGGCGAACGGGGACCCGGTTGGACATCTTCCTGCAGCAACTCGTCAACGGCCTCACGCTGGGCAGCGTCTACGCGATCGTCGCGCTGGGCTACACGATGGTCTACGGGATCATCCAGCTCATCAACTTCGCGCACGGCGAGGTCGTGATGATCGGCGCGATGGTGGCGTTCTCCGTGATCACTGTGCTTGCCGCCGCACAGCCGGGCTGGCCGGCCGTCGCCATCGTCGCCCTCGGCCTGATCGTCGCGGTGCCGGTCTGCATGGGCGTCGGCTACACGCTGGAGCGCGTCGCGTACCGGCCGCTGCGCAAGGCGCCGCGGCTCGCGCCGCTGATCACCGCGATCGGCCTCTCGATCATCCTGCAGCACCTCGCGATGATCATCTGGAGCCGCAACCCGCTGCCGTTCCCGCAGATCATCCACGTCGAGTCCTACCACGTCACCGGCAACCCTAACGGCGCGACGATCACCAACGTCCAGGTGGCGATCATCCTGGGCTCGGTCGCGATGATGGGCGCGCTGCTGGCGCTGGTCTATCGCACGAAGCTCGGCGTGGCGATGCGCGCGACCTCGCAGAACCAGCAGGTCGCGGGCCTCATGGGCATCGACATCAACCGCGTGATCGCCCTGACGTTCGTGATCGGCGCCGGGCTCGGCGCGGTGGCCGGCGTGATGGTCGGCACGTACTACGGGATCGCCCAGTACCAGATGGGATTCCTGCTTGGGCTCAAGGCCTTCTCCGCCGCGGTGCTGGGCGGCATCGGCAACCTCGCCGGGGCGATGCTCGGCGGCCTGCTGCTGGGCGTGATCGAGGCGCTGGGCGCCGGCTACATCGGCGATCTCACCAACCTCTGCCCGCTGTCGAGCTGGTCGACGACGATCGCGGAACGCTGCGAGAGCGACCCCAATCTCACGCTGTTCGGCAGCAACTACCAGGACGTGTTCGCGTTCTTCGTGCTGATCGCCGTGCTGATCTTCCGCCCGAACGGGCTGCTGGGCGAGCGCGTGGGCGACCGCGCATGAGCGCCGCGCCGCGTTCCGCCGCCGACCCGGCGCCGATCGAGCGCCACCCGCTGCTCGCCAAGGCCGGCTTCGTGCTCGTCGCGGTCGTGCTGGTGCTGCTGCCGTTCGCGCTGACCGGCATCGGCACGGCGTGGGTGCGCATCACGAACCTCGCGATCCTGTTCGTGCTGCTGTCGCTGGGCCTCAACATCGTCGTCGGCTTCGCGGGGCTGCTCGACCTCGGCTACATCGCGTTCTACGCGGTGGGCGCCTACGTGTACGCGCTGCTCGCGAGCCCGCACTTCGGCCTGCATCTTCCCTTCTGGGCCATCCTGCCGGTCGGCGCGCTCGTGGCCTGCATGTTCGGCGTGCTGCTCGGCACACCCACGCTCAAGCTTCGCGGCGACTACCTCGCGATCGTCACGCTCGGCTTCGGCGAGATCATCCGCATCTTCCTCAACAACCTGTCGCAGCCGGTCAACATCACGAACGGCCCGCAGGGCATCACGCTGATCGACCCGTTCCGCATCGGCAGTTTCAACTTCGCGCAGACCGAGACGATCGCCGGCGTCACGTTCACCGGACCGATCAAGTACTACTACTTCCTGGTCGTCGTGATGGTGCTGATCGTGGCACTCAACCTGCGGCTGCAGAACTCGCGGGTCGGCCGCGCGTGGGAGGCGATCCGCGAGGACGAGATTGCCGCGCGCGCGATGGGCATCAACACGCGCAACATGAAGCTGCTCGCGTTCGCGATGGGCGCGTCGTTCGGCGGCGTCGCTGGCGGCATGTTCTCCGCGATCCAGGGCTTCATCAGCCCCGAGAGCTTCGTGCTCGTCGAGTCGATCAACGTGCTGGCGATGGTCGTGCTGGGCGGGATGGGCAACGTGTTCGGCGTCGTGATCGGCGCCGTGCTGCTGTCGTTCACGCCGGAAGTGCTGCGCTACACGGTGGGGCCGATCCAGCAGCAGCTCTTCGGGCGCACGCTGCTCGATCCCGAAGTCATCCGCATGCTGCTGTTCGGCTTCGCGCTCGTGCTGATGATGCTGTTCCGGCCGGCGGGGCTTCTGCCCTCGGCGCTGCGCAAGCGCGAGCTCGAGGCCAATCGCGCGCCGGGCAACGGATGAGCGCCGGGACGAACGCGCTGCTGACGGCCTCCGCCATCGCCAAGCGCTTCGGCGGCGTGCAGGCGCTGTCGGACGTCAGCTTCCACATCGGGCGCGGCGAGATCTATGGGCTGATCGGCCCCAACGGCGCGGGCAAGACGTCGCTGTTCAACGTCCTGACCGGCATCTACGCGCCGGACGGCGGCACGTTCACGTTCGACGGCGCGCCGCTCGCCAACCTGAAACCCAACCAGATCGCCGAGCGCGGCATCGCGCGCACGTTCCAGAACATCCGGCTGTTCGCCAACCTGTCGGCGTTGGAGAACGTGATGATCGGCCGGCACGTGCGCACGCACGCCACGGTGTTCGGCGCGATCTTCCGCGGCCCGCGCACGCGCGCCGAGGAGAAAGCGATCGAGCGGCGCGCCTACGAGCTCCTCGACTACGTCGGCGTGCAGAAGCGCGCGAACGACCTCGCGAAGCACCTGGCGTACGGCGACCAGCGCCGGCTCGAGATCGCGCGCGCGCTCGCGACGGAGCCCAAGCTGCTGGCGCTGGACGAGCCCGCCGCCGGCATGAACGCCACGGAGACGGCCACGCTCAAGGGCCTGCTCCAGCGCATCCGCGCGGACGGCACGACGATCCTGCTGATCGAGCACGACATGAAGCTCGTGATGAGCGTCTGCGACCGCGTGATGGTGCTGGACTACGGCAAGAAGATCGCCGAAGGCCCCGCCGCGCTCGTGCAGAAGGACGAGAAGGTGATCTCCGCGTACCTGGGCGGTGACATTGCGCTTAACCTGAAGGGCGCGGCGTGAGCGCCACCGGCGAGACGCTGCTCGAGATCGAGCGCCTCGAGGTCGCGTACGGCGGCATCCAGGCGGTGAAGGGCATCGACCTCGCCGTGCAGAAGGGCGAGCTCGTGTGCCTGATCGGCGCGAACGGCGCGGGCAAGACGACGACGCTGAAGGGCATCTGCGGATTGCTGCCCGTCAAGAGGGGACGCATCCGCTACGAGGGGCGCGACATCACCGGCCGGCCGGCGTTCGAGCTCGTGCGCGGGGGCCTCGCGATGGTGCCCGAGGGCCGCGGCGTGTTCGGCGCGCTGACGATCGAGGAAAACCTCGCGATGGGCGCCTACGTGCGGCACGACCGCGAAGGGGTGCGCGCCGACATCGAGCACGTCTTCACGCTGTTCCCGCGCCTGAAGGAGCGGCGCCGCCAGACGGCCGGCACGATGTCCGGCGGCGAGCAGCAGATGCTCGCAATGGGCCGCGCGCTGATGTCGAAGCCGCGGCTGCTGCTGCTCGACGAGCCGTCGATGGGACTCGCGCCGCTGATGGTCCAGAAGGTGTTCGAGACGGTGCTGCAGGTCTCGCGCGAGGGCGTGACGATCCTGCTGATCGAGCAGAACGCCAAGCTCGCGCTGGAAGTGAGCCATCGCGGCTACGTGATGGAGTCGGGCGAGATCACGCTGTCGGGCAAGGCCGCCGACCTGCTGCACGATCCGAAGGTGCGCGCCGCCTATCTGGGCGAAAGCGCCTGACGGGTGACGACCCCCACGCTCACTGCGTTCGCTGCCCCCGGAGGGCGTGCAAACCTCCCTTGGGGCGGCCCGGCGGGAGGCTAGCCATGCGGCAGGCGCGCAGCGTCGGCGCGAACCGCGCGCTTGCCTGGTATCGCGAGGCCATGCGCCTGTGGCGGCGCGGCCCCGCGACGTTCGCCGTCCTCGCGCTGCTCGTCCTCGTCGCCGAGCTTGCGCTCACGCGGGTGCCGGTCGTCGGCGTCATGCTCACGCAGCTCGCGCTGCCGCTCCTCGCCTGCGGGATGCTCTACGCGAGCCTCGCCGCCGATCGCGGCGACCAGCCGCGCGTTGCGCATGCGGTCGCGGTGTTCGCGGCGCCGTTTCGTGCTTGGGTCGCTGTCGTGGCCAGCGGGCTCGTGGTGTTCGCCGCCGAGGCGTTCGCCGCGTACCTGCTCGCCGGCGTCGACATGCTGCAGCCGCTCGCCGCGGAGACGTCGCTGTCGGCCGCGCAGCTCCTCGCCGTCTACATCGTTGGCGTCGCGGTATCGCTCCCGTTCACGTTCGTGCCGTTCAGCGTGCTGTTCGACGGCGCCGGCATGACGGACGCGTTCGCCGAAAGCTGGAACGCCTTTGCGCGCAATCCCGTTCCGCTGCTGCTGTATGGCGTGCTGTCGCTCGGGCTGCTCGCGTTCGGCTGGGCCACCTACAGCCTGGGACTGCTGCTGGCGCTCCCGTGGTGGGCCGCGTCGTCGTACGCGGCATGGAAGGACGTGTTCGACGTCCGCGGCGCGAACACGCCGCCGCCGCTGCCGCCGGACTGAGCGGTCGGGCGCGTGCCGTCAGGCGGTCGCGGTCTGCGTGAAACCGGCCGCGCGCGAATCCGGCTCGCAGGCCTCGATGGTGACGTCCGTGACGCGCGCGGCCGGCGGGCCTCGCCGGCACCACGCGACGAGGGCGTCGACCGCGGCGGCGTCGCCCTGCACGAGCGCCTCCACGGTGCCGTTGCGACGGTTCCTGACCCAGCCGGTCGCGCCGACAGCGCTCGCGGCCTCGACCATCGCAAAGCGGTAGCCGACGCCCTGCACGCGCCCGTGCACGACGACGCGGCGCGCAATCATCGCGCGAGGGTGCGCGCGTAGAGCAACAGCGCGGCGACGGTCTTCGCGTCGGTGATCCCGCCTTGGTCGAGCAACGCCAGCATCGCGTCGAGCGTCATCGCTTCCACGTCGAGGAACTCGCCGTCGTCGAGCGTGCGCCCGACGTGCGTGAGGTCGTGCGCGACGTAGAGCTCGATCTGCTCGGTGGAGTACGAGATCACCGGGTGGACGACGCCGAGGCGCGTCCAGCGTTGCGCCGTGTACCCCGTCTCCTCGCGCAGTTCGCGCTGCGCCGTGGCGAGCGGCGACTCGCCGGCGTCGAGCTTGCCGGCGGGAAACTCGACGAACGCGCGGTTCATCGGATAGCGGTACTGCCGCTCGACGACGAGCGCGCCGTCGGGCAGGACGGGGACGATCAGCACGGCGCCCGGATGCACGATGTACTCGCGCACCGCGCTGCTCGCGTTCGGCAGCCGCACGATGTCGCGGCGTACGTGCAGCAGCGCACCTTCGTACACGTAAGCGCCGCCCTGCGGCGTCTCCTCGAGATGCGCGTCCCGCGCCGCGAGCGCGCGGGGCGGCCGCGGGTCGTCGTCCGTCACGCGAGCCAGTCCTTGGCGACGAGGAAGTCGCGGTAGAGGGCCGCCTCGGGCGTTCCGGGCGCAGGATGCCAGTCGTACCGCCACTTCACGACGGGCGGCAGCGACAGCAGGATCGCCTCGGTGCGGCCGTTGGACTGCAGGCCGAACAGCGTGCCGCGATCCCACACGAGGTTGAATTCGACGTAGCGCCCGCGGCGATAGGCCTGGAAATCGCGCTCGCGCTCGCCATACGGAGCGTCCTTGCGTCGCGAGAGAATCGGGGCGTACGCATCAAGAAAATGATCGCCGACCGATCGCGTCAGCGCGAAACAGCGCTCGAAGCCACCCTCGTTCAGGTCGTCGAAGAAGATGCCGCCTACACCACGGGGTTCGTTGCGGTGCCTCAGAAAGAAATAGTCGTCGCACCACTTCTTGTAGCGCGGATGAAGGTCTTCCCCGAACGGCGCGAGCGCGTCGCGGCAGGTGCGGTGAAAATGCACCGCGTCGTCGGCCACGCCGTAGTACGGCGTCAGGTCCATGCCCCCGCCGAACCACCAGAGCGTCTCGGCGCCTTCCTTGCGCGCGGCGAAATGGCGGACGTTGAGATGCACGGTCGGCGCGTGCGGGTTGCGCGGATGCAGCACGAGCGAGACGCCCATCGCTTCCCACGCCCGCCCCGCGAGCTCGGGCCGCTGCGCCGTGGCGGACGCCGGGAGGCGGTCGCCTTTCACGTGCGAGAACAGCACGCCGCCGCGCTCGAGCACGGCACCGTCCTCGACCAGCCGCGAGACGCCGCCGCCGCCTTCGGGCCGCGTCCAGTCGTCACGGCGGAACGCGCCGCCGTCGATGGCCTCGAGGGCCGCGACGATGCGCGCCTGCAACGCGGTGAAGTAGGACTGCGGCGTGAGCTCGCCCATCGGCGGATGGCGAACGACGCGCTACGGCTTGCGCGCCACGGCGCGATAGCCGATGTCGGTCCGGTACTGCATGCCGTCGAAGTGGATGCGCGCGACCGCGTCGTACGCGGCGCGCTGCGCCTGCCGGACCGAATCGCCGAGCGCGCTCACGCACAGCACGCGCCCGCCGCTCACCACGACGTCGTCGCCGTCGAGCGCCGTGCCCGCGTGGAAGACCTTGCACCCGGGGTGCGTCTCCTCGGTGACGTCGGCCAGGCCGTGGATCGCCGCGCCCTTGCGCGGGTCGTCCGGATACCCGGCCGCGGCCAGGACGACGCCGAGCCCGGCGCGCCGGTCCCACTCGGCCTCGACGCGGTCGAGCGTCCCGCCCACCGCCGCGAGCGCCAGGTCGACGAGATCGCTCTTCATGCGCATGACGATGGGCTGCGTCTCGGGGTCGCCGAGCCGGCAGTTGTATTCCAGCACGCGCGGCGCGCCGGCGGCGTCGACCATCACGCCGGCGTAGAGAAAGCCCGTGTAGGGGATGCCGTCAGCGGCCATGCCTTCGACGGTCGGCAGGATCACTTCGCGCATGATCCGCGCGTGCACCGCGGGCGTGACGACGGGCGCCGGCGAATATGCGCCCATGCCGCCGGTGTTCGGGCCGGTATCGCCGTCGCCCAGGCGCTTGTGATCCTGCGACGACGCGAGCGGCAGCACGTGGCGCCCGTCGACCATGACGATGAAGCTCGCTTCCTCGCCGGTCAGGAAGTCCTCGACGACCACGCGCTCGCCGGCGTCGCCCAGCGCGCGCCCGACGAGCATCCGGTCGATGGCGGCGTGCGCTTCCTCGCGCGTCGCCGCGACGACGACCCCCTTCCCCGCCGCGAGGCCGTCGGCCTTCACGACGATCGGCGCACCGCGGCCGTCGACGTACGCGTGCGCGTCGCCGGCCGCGCGGAACGTCCGGTACTCGGCGGTGGGAATCGAATGGCGCGCCATGAACGCCTTGGCGTAGTCCTTGGAGCTTTCCAGTTGCGCCGCTGCCTTGGTGGGGCCGAAGATCCTGAGGCCCGCGGCGCGGAAAGCGTCGACGACGCCCGCGGCGAGCGGCGCCTCCGGACCGACGACGGTGAGCGCCACCGATTCCGCGCGCGCGAACTCGACGAGCGCGGCGACGTCGGTGATCGCGACGTTCGTGAGGCCCGCGTCGCGCGCGGTGCCCGCGTTGCCGGGCGCGACGAACACCTTGGCCACACGCGGCGATTGCGCGACTTTCCACGCGATCGCATGCTCGCGCCCGCCGCCGCCGATGACGAGGACGTTCACCGGTTGTACTTGGTGTCGAGCGTGAAGCGCCCGAAGACGTACAGCACGCTGCCGTGGTTGACGCCGCCGCCGAGGTTCGGGATGTACGTCGTCACGAGATTGGCCTGCCCGTAGCGGAACGTCAACAGCGGCAGCACCACCGGCACCGGCACGCCGCTCGCGATGTCCGGCCGCTGGATGATCATCGCCGTGTAGCCGAGGCCGATCTGCGGCTTGTCGCGGTCGCCCCAGAACGTCGACCAGCCGTAGCCGAGGTTCGACTGCCAGTTCTTGTGCGAGTCGAGGAAGCCCAGGTAGAACACCGTGTGCGTGTTGCCGTTGGGCTCCTCGACGGTGCGGCCGTAGCCGCCGCCCCACGAATTCTCGTTGAGCTCCGCGCGGCGCTCGTCGGTCCACGTGCCCGGGATGTGCCACGAGTACCCGGAGACGAGGATCTCGTCGGTGCCGTCGCGCCACGTGTTCGCCACCGTGCGACAGCCCTTCTCGAGCCAGTCCCACAGGTCGGAGCACGCCGCGTGCGCGGGCGCTGCCGTGAACGACAGCGTCGCAAAGACGAAACCGGCGAGGGCGCGCTTGATCATAATCGGGGCGGGCTGAGGGCGTCAGTGACGAAAATGGCGAATGCCGGTGAAGAGCATCGCGAGGCCGCGTTCGTCGGCGGCCGCGATGACTTCCTTGTCGCGCATGCTGCCGCCCGGCTGGATCACGGCGACGGCGCCCTGCTCGGCCACGACGTCGAGTCCGTCGCGGAACGGGAAGAACGCGTCCGAGGCGACGACCGAGCCCGCGAGCGAAAGGCCGGCGTTCGCCGCCTTCATCGCGGCGATCCGCGTGGAGTCGACGCGGCTCATCTGGCCCGCGCCGATGCCGAGCGTGCGTCCGCCGGCGCAGTAGACGATCGCGTTCGACTTCACGAACTTCGCGACGCGCCACGCGAACAGCAGGTCGTCGACCTGGGATGGCGTCGGCGACTTGCGCGTGACGACGGTGAGTGCGTCGGGCGCGACGTTGTGCGCGTCGGGGGTCTGGACGAGAAAGCCGCCGCCGACGCGCTTCCAGTCGACGGCGTTGCCCGCGGGGGTGGCCGGGACCGCAATCTCGAGCACGCGCACGTTCGGCTTGCGCGCGATTGCAGCCAAGGCGTCCTCGGTATACGACGGCGCGATCAGGACCTCGAGGAACTGCGCGGCGACGACCTCGAGCGTCGCCGCGTCGACGGGTCGGTTGAACGCGATGATGCCGCCGAACGCGGACGTGGGATCGGTCGCGAACGCCGCGCGGTAGGCGTCGAGCGGCGAGGCCGCCACGGCGACGCCGCACGGATTGGCGTGCTTCACGATTACGCACGCAGTCGCCGTGAACGTTTTCGTGCACTCCCACGCCGCGTCGGCGTCGGCGACGTTGTTGTACGACAGCGCCTTGCCCTGCAGCTGGCGGTAGGTCGCGATCGTGCCGGCCGCGGGGCGCTCGTCGCGGTAGAACGCGGCGCGCTGGTGCGGGTTCTCGCCGTAGCGCATGTCCTGCAGCTTGGCGCCCGCCACGTGGAACGACGCCGGGAACGCCTCGGCGTGTCCGTCGCGATCGCGCGCGGTGATCCAGTTGGCGATCGCGCCGTCATAGGACGCCGTGTGCGAGAACGCCTTCTGCATCAGCCGGAAGCGCGTCGCGTCGGTCAGCGCGCCGCCCTGCTCGGCAAGCTCGCGCGCGAGCGCCGCGTAGTCGGCGGGATCGACGACGACGCCGACGTGCGCCCAGTTCTTCGCCGCGGCGCGAACCATCGACGGCCCGCCGATGTCGATGTTCTCGATCGCGTCGTCGAGCGTGCAGCCGGGCTTCGCGACCGTCTCGCGGAACGGGTACAGGTTCACGACGACGAGGTCGATCGTGGGGATGTCGTGGGCGGCGAGCGCGGCGCGGTGCTCGGGCAGGTCGCGGCGCGCCAGGATGCCGCCGTGCACCCTGGGATGCAGCGTCTTGACGCGGCCGTCGAGCATCTCCGGAAAGCCGGTGTAGCTGCCAACGTCGGTGACGGCGAGGCCGGCGTCCGCAAGCGCCTTTGCCGTGCCGCCGGTGGACAAGAGCCGCACACCGCGCGCCGCGAGCGCGCGGGCGAAATCGACGATGCCCGTCTTGTCGGAGACCGACAGCAGCGCCTGCGTGATCGGCTCGCCCACAGGCGTCAGATCAGGTGGTACTTGGAGAGCTTGGCCCGCAGGGTGTTGCGGTTCATCCCCAACATGTCCGCCGCATGCGTCTGGTTGCCGTTCGCGCGCGCGAGCACGGACGTCAGCAGCGCGCGCTCGACATGCGTGATGACCATGTCGTAGACGCCGTGCGGCGGCTCGCCGTCGAGCTTGCGGAAGTATTCGTCGAGCGACTTTTCGACGCTGCGGCCGATCTCATTGCTGCCGTTGATGCGCACGGTCTTCTTCAAGCGGCGAGGGCCTCCCCGACCCACGGCGAATCTTGTTGTCGTGATGCCGACGGAGCGTGCCCGCACAGCGTCCAGACCTCCGCCTCCTGCAGGCCGGCGCGGTCGATGACGACGGCGCCGTCCGCGACGAGCCCGTCGAAGAAGCGCAGCACCGCGGCGCGCTGCTCGGCGATCGTCTCGGTGCGATTGACCGCGGTGCGCAGCGCTTCGCCTCCACGCCATGCGGCGGCGTACCAGCCCAGGTGCTTGCGCGCGGTGCGCACGCCCTGCACCTCGCCGTGGAACGCGTAGTGGTCGTCGAGATGCGCGAGGACCAGCGCGCGGACTTCGTCGACGGTCGGCGGCGCCAGATGCACGCCGGTGGCGAGGAAATGCGCAATCTCGCGGAAGATCCATGGCCGGCCCTGCGCGGCGCGGCCGATCATCAGGCCGTCGGCGCCGGTGAGCGCGAGCACCTCGCGCGCGCGCTCCGGCGTGTCGATGTCGCCGTTGGCGATCACCGGGATGCGGACGGCGCGCTTCACCGCGGCGATCGTCGAGTATTCGACGGCGCCGGTGAACGCGCACGCGCGGGTGCGCCCGTGGATGGCGAGCGCGGCGATGCCGGCGTCCTCGGCGATGCGGGCCACGGCGAGCGCGTTGCGGCGCCCGGGCTCCGGGCCGGTGCGGATCTTGAGCGTGACCGGCACGTCGACGGCGCGCACGACGGCAGCGAGGATCGAGGCCACCAGCGGCTCGTTGGAAAGCAGCGCGGAGCCCGCCGCGGCGTTGCACACCTTCTTCGCCGGACAGCCCATGTTGATGTCGACGATCTGCGCGCCGCGGTCGACGTTGTAGCGTGCAGCATCGGCGAGCATCGCGGGATCGGCGCCGGCGATCTGCACGGCGATCGGCGCGGGCTCGCCGGCATGGTCGATGCGCCGGCGCGACTTGTCGGTGTCGCGCAGGCGCGGATTCGCGGCCACCATCTCCGACACCGCATAGCCGGCGCCCAGGCGCTTCGCGAGCTGCCGGAACGGCCGATCGGTGACGCCTGCCATCGGGGCAACGGCGAGATTGTTCGGCAGGACGTGCGGGCCGATGCGCATCAGCGATGACACTCGTGGATTTGAAGCGGAGGAAGGCGAATTATAACGCTGCCGCGTGCGGCGCATCACCAGCGCGTGACGTTTCGCGCGGTTTCTTCCAGGCGCGCACGCGGCGTTGGGAATTTGCCACAGCGTAGCAAGTCGCGCGCCAGAGAAAGTTGCGCACGGATTCACTTGTCATGCACCGCGCGCGAGCGGCGCGGATCAACGCATGCCGAAGATCATCGCGCGTGTGAACGCCCGCTTCGCCGCCGGCAGCGCGTCGAGCATCGTGAGCGCGATGCCGCGCGGCCATGCGACGAACGGAAGTTCGCTGCCAAACAGATGCACCAGGCCGTGCGTGAACGCGATTCCCAGCGCGCGATCGGCGCGCCGGCCGCGCGCGTAGGCGGCGAGCATGGCGTCGCCGCCGAGCGCCGCGAGCGGCGTGTCGACCATCGTGCGCGCGAGCTCGTAGGCGTCGCGCAGGCCGAGGTTGAAGCCTTGTCCCGCCACCGGGTGCAGCGCTTGCGCGGCGTTGCCGATGACGACCACGCGCGTGCGGATCGTCGGCCGCGCGACTTCGAGGCCCAGCGGAAACGCCCGCCGCTCGCCCGCGCGCACGAAGCGGCCGGCGTGACGACCGAACGCCTGTTCAAGCTCGGCCAGAAAGTCCGCGTCGGGCAGGGCCGCCGCGCGCGCGGCGGCGTCCGGGGCCATCGTCCAGACGACGCCGAAGCCGTCGCGCTCGGGCAGGAGCGCAATCGGGCCGCGCGGCGTGAAGCGCTCGTACGCGACGCCGCGCTGCGGCGGCTCCGTCTCGATGTGCGTGACCAGCGCGACCTGGCCGTAGTCGCGCCGCTCGCGCGTCACGCCGGCCACCGTCGCGCCCGTGCCATCGGCCACGACGGCCAGGCGCGCGGTGATCGCGTCGCCGCCGGCCAGCGTCACCGCGGCGTAGGCCGGCGTGCCGCCGACGTCCGTCGCGCGCACGCCGAAGCGCACGTCGACGCCGCGATGCGCGAGCGCCGCGTCGAGCGTGGACTGCAGCGCGCGATACGACGCGACGTAGCCGAGCGCCGGCAGGCCGTGGTCGTCGCAATCGAGCGTCGCGGCGCCGAAGCCGCCGGCCTGCGACACGTCGATCGTCGTGATGGGCGTGACGGCGCCCGGCGTTGCCGCCAGCGATCCCCAGACGCCGAGTCGCTCGAACACGAGCCGCGCGCCGTGCGACAGCGCGAGCGAACGGTCGCCGCGCAGCGTGCCGCCCGCGTTGCGCGCGTCGAGCGCGACCGTGCGCAGCCCGGCGTCGGCGACCGCGAGCGCAAGCGTGGCGCCGACCGGACCCGCGCCGACGATGACGAGGTCGTGCTGCATGCGGGCCTGCGCGCTGCGAAGGGCCGCCGCGGATCGCGGCGGCGACGTCACGGGCGGCAGGCCTCCTCGACGTCCGCGACGGTCTTCGGCGCGGCGCGGGTGAGGTTCTCGATGCCGGTCGGCGTGACGAGCACGTCGTCCTCGATGCGCACGCCGACGTTCCAGAACGCCTCGGGCACGTTGTCGGCCGGCCGGATGTACGCACCGGGCTCCACGGTCAGCACCATGCCCGGCGCGAGTCGCATCGACGCGCCCTTCACCTGGTACAGGCCGGCGTCGTGGACGTCCATGCCGAGCCAGTGACCGGCGCGATGCATGTAGAACTGCCTGTAGGCGCCGCTTTCCAGCACTTCGTCGAGCGTTCCCTTGCAAAGTCCCAGGTCGATGAAGCCTTGCGCGAGCACGCGCTCGGCGACCTTGTGATAGTCGTGGAACGCAGCACCCGGCTTCACCTCGTCGATGCAGGCGAGCTGCGCCGCGAGCACGAGCTCGTAGACAGCCTTCTGCGGACCGCTGAACGTGCCGTTCACCGGAAAGGTGCGCGTGATGTCCGACGCGTAGCCCTGGTACTCGCAGCCCGCATCGATCAGCAGCAGGTCGCCGTCGGCCATCAGCCGGTTGTTGTCGCGGTAGTGCAGTACGCAGGCGTTGGGGCCCGAGCCGACGATCGACGAATACGCGACCGCCTGCGCGCCGTGGCGCCAGAACTCGTGCAGGAGCTCGGCCTCGACCTGGTACTCGTACCATCCGGGCTTCGCCTTCTCCATCGCGCGCCGGTGCGCTGCCGACGAGATCTCGGCGGCGCGGCGCATCAGGTCGATCTCGTGCGCGTCCTTGACGAGGCGCATCGCGTCGAGCGCACCGCGCACGTCGACGACTTCGTCGGGCGCGGCGACGCCGGTGCGCACGCGCTCGCGCACGTCGTTCAGGAGGTCGGTGACCGTGCGGTCCCACGTCCCGAACAGGCCGAGCGGCGTGAAGAGCGCCGGACGATCCGCGGTCATGTCGGGCAGCTTCGCGCGCATCTCGCTGATCGGGTGCGCCTCGTCGAAGCCGAAGATCTCCTTTGCGGCCTCCGGACCGTAGCGGAACCCGTCCCAGATCTCGCGCTCCGCGTTCTTGTCGCGGCAGAACAGCACGTGCCGGTCGCCGTCGGGCGAGGCCACGAGCGCCACGACGGCCTCGGGCTCCGGGAATCCGGTCAGGTAATAGAAGTAGCTGTCGTGGCGATACGGAAAATTGGAATCGCGGTTGCGCGGCACTTCGGGCGCCGTTGGAATCAGCGCGACGCCGCCGCCGGCGTGGCTGCGCATCGTCTTCAGCACCGCGTCGCGACGCTCGCGGTAGATGTGGTGGGCGTGGTTCATCCGGAATCCTGCACGTGGGGTTCGCCATTATAAGTGCGCGTGCGGCGCAAGGCGCCGCCGCACGGCGGGCGTGCGCTACCATCGGCCGATGGCCCCGGCTCCCACGACGCCGCCGGCGTCGATCGTCGGCGGCGCGCTGCGCGAGGCGAAGCGCGCCGCGCGGGAGCGGGCGCTCGCCGCGCGCGACGCGCTGCCCGAGCCCGTGCGCGCGGCCGCGAGCCTGCGCATCGCCGACGGCATCACGTCGCTCGCCTCGTTCGCTGCCGCGCGTACGGTGCTCGTCACGCTGCCGTTCCGCAGCGAATGGGACACGCGGGTGGTGGCGCGCCGCGCCCTCGCCTCGGGCAAAGTCGTCGCGTCGCCGCGCGTGGACGCGGTCGCGCGCATGCTGACGCTGCACCGGATCGCCGACCTCGCGCGCGACGTCGAGCCCGGCTACCGCGGCATCCCGGAGCCGCGGCCGGAATGCACCGGGATCGAGCCCGCGACGATCGACTGGGTGCTGGTCCCCGGGGTGGCCTTCGACGACGCCGGGCGGCGGCTCGGCTACGGCGGCGGCTACTACGACCGGCTGCTGCCGCTGCTGGCGGCCGGCGTGCCGCGCGTGGCCGGCGCGTTCGACGTGCAGGTCGTTCCCGACGTGCCCTGCGGTCCGCACGATCTCGTCGTCGACTGCGTCGTGACGGAGACGCGGCTCGTGGTTCCCGGCGGCGCCGCGCGCCGATGACGCGTGCATCGCCCGGCGTCGCCCTTGCGGCGACGCTCGCCATCCAGGCATTCGTCGCGCTCGTCGCCAGCGCGCCCGCCGTGCTGGCGACGGAGGTCGCGCAGGCGTTCGCGATCGCGCCGAAATGGATCGGCGTGTTCATCGGGCTCACGTACGCCGGCGGCATGTTCTCGAGCCTCGCGGGCGGCGGATTCGTCGCGCGGTTCGGCGCGATCCGCGTGTCGCAGGCCGCCGTCGCGATCGCGATTGCCGGCGCGGTGCTGATGGCGTTCACGCCGGCAAGCGCGGTCGGACTGCTCGCGGTCGCCGCGGTCGTGATCGGCACGGGCTACGGCCCCATCACGCCCGCGTCTTCGCACGTGCTGATCCGCACGACGCCGCCGGCGAAGCTCGCGCTCACGTTCTCGATCAAGCAGACGGGCGTGCCGGCCGGCGCCGCGCTCGCGGGCGCGATGCTGCCGGCGCTGTCGCTCGGCATCGGATGGCGCGCCACGTTCGTCGCGCTCGCCGCGGCCGGCGTCGCGGTGATCGCCGCGGCCCAGCCGATCCGCGCCGCGCTCGATGCGGATCTCGACCGCGACCGTCGCTTGACACCGGCCGGCGTGTTCGCGCCGCTGTCGCTCGTGCGGCGCTCGCGCGAGCTGTCGGAGCTCGTGCTGATCGGCTTCTGCTACGCCGCGACGCAGGTCTGCGTGATGAGCTTCATCGTCGTCTATCTGACGGACGCGCTCGGCTGGTCGCTCGTCGCCGCGGGATTCGCCCTCACCGTCACGACGCTGGGCGGCGTGGCCGGACGGATCGTCTGGGGCTGGGTTGCGGACCGGCTGGTGCCGCCACGACGGGTCATCGCGATGCTCGGGCTCGTGGCGTTCGGGTGCAGCGTCGCGATGGCGTTCGTCGGCGCGGCGTGGCCCGCGTGGGTCGTGCTGACGCTGGCGGCGGTGTACGGGGCGAGCGCGATCGGGTGGAACGGCGTCCAGCTCGCCGAGATCGCCCGGCACGCGCCGCGGGGCGCCGCCGGCGCGGTGACCGGCGCGTCCGGCTTCATCACGTTCTCGGGGGTCGTGGCGGGCCCGCCGATCTTCGCCGCGCTTGCAGCGGCGACCGGCAGTTATCGTGCGGGTTTCGTGGCGTTCGGCGTCCTGAGCGGTGCCGTGGGCGCGATGTTGCTTTTTCGGGGGACGCGGGGCCGGCCGGTCGGGTGACGGGAGCGACGCACCACAGTCTGCGCGTGGCTACCAACCGGTCGCCTGTCGGAGCAGCGGGGTCAGACGCCTCGCGCGAGTATCCACGAGTTTGCAGAGGAAAGTGTACGCTTACTTACAGCGGAATGGGAATGATTTCCACGATGCGGTAAACTGCCATTTGCGCCCCGTCGCGCCGGCGAGGCGACGAAAGAGGTCGCAGGCGGCGCATAGAATCGACGGTTCGCGAG
>Ga0207644_10001132_pt1 | contig 17085 bp, 12 predicted proteins | sample KBSS73metaG_FD_184326 | JGI IMG/M metagenome (GOLD analysis project Ga0207644, IMG submission 184326) | Switchgrass rhizosphere microbial communities from Kellogg Biological Station, Michigan, USA - KBS S7-3 metaG (SPAdes) (version 2) | ecosystem: Host-associated > Plants > Roots > Rhizosphere... | reverse complement strand
ACAGGATGATCGCGATGCCCGGAAAGACGACCAGCCAGATCGCCTGGTGCGCGAACTGCTGGCCGCTCGAGATCATCGAGCCCCAGGTCGGCAGCACCGGCGGCACGCCGACGCCGAGGAACGACAGTCCTGCTTCGGCCAGCACCGCATACGCGAAGATGAACGTCGCCTGGACCAGGATCGGCGAGGCGATGTTCTGCAGCACGTGGATGAAGAGGATGCGCCAGGTCGGAATGCCGATCGCGCGCGCCGCTTCGATGTAGAGCAGCTCGCGCACGACCAGCGTCGAGGCACGGACGACGCGAGCGACGCGCGGCGTGTAGACGATCGCCAGCGCCAGGATGACGTTGGTCATCGAGGCGCCGAGCACCGCGACGAGCGCGATCGCCAGCAGGATGTCGGGAAACGACATCATCGCGTCGACGAGGCGCATCACCGGCCCGTCGAGGCGGCGGAAGAACCCCGCTGCCAGGCCGAGCAACACGCCACAGACCATCGAGACGACGACCACCAGCGCGCCGATCAGGAGCGAATAGCGGGCGCCGAAGATCACGCGCGAGAAGACGTCGCGGCCGAGCTCGTCGGTGCCGAACCAGTGCGTCGCACGCGGGCTCTGCAGGCGGTCGAGGACCTTCAGCGCCATCGGGTCGTAGGGCGCGATCCACGGCGCGAGCAGCGCGGCGAGTGCGACCACCGCGAGGATGACCGCGCCCGCGAGCACGACGCGGCGCCGGAACAGCTTGGCGATGAGCGCGGACCGCATCGCGTCAGTAGGTGACGCGGGGGTCGACGACGAGGTACAGCAGGTCGGTCGCCAGGTTGATCAGCACGTAGAGCACGGCGATGACCAGCAACGCACCCTGGATGACGGGGTAGTCGCGCCGCAGCACCGCCGACACGACCAGGTTGCCGATGCCCGGCAGGCCGAACACGGTCTCGGTGACGATCGCGCCGCCAACCAGCAGCGCGAATGTGAGGGCGAGCACCGTGAGCACCGGGATCAGGGCGCTGCGCAACGCATGGTGCAGGACCACGCGCGCCTCCGATGCGCCCTTGGCGCGCGCGGTGCGGATGTGGTCTTCGCCGAGCACGTCGAGCATGCTCGCGCGCGTGAAGCGCAGGATGAGCGCCGAGTTGACGACGCCGAGGACGATCGCCGGCAGCACCAGGTGATGGAGCCGCTCGGCAAGCGGCACGCCCGGATCTCCGTAGCCTGCGACCGGAAACCAGCCGAGCGCGACGGCGAAGATCTGCATCAGGATCAAGCCGAACCAGAAGCTCGGGATGCTCGCGCCGAGCATCGCGAAACCGGAGAAGAGCTGGTCGATGGCCCGGCCGCGCCACACCGCGGAGGCGATCCCGCACGGGACGCCGATCAGCGCCGCAATGACGATCGAGAAGAGCGTCAGGTAGAGCGTCGGCTCGGCGCGTTCGAGCAACGCCTGCGTGACCGGCCGCTGCAGGAAGATCGACTGGCCGAGGTTGCCGTGCGCCAGCTCCTTCAGCCAGTAGAGGAATTGCACCGGCAGCGGCTTATCGAGGCCGTACGACGCGCGCAGCTGGGCGATGTCGGCAGCGGTCGCCTGCTCGCCGAGCATCACCGCCGCGGGATCGCCCGGGGCCAGGCGGGTGATGAAGAACACCAGCGTGGCGACCAGCAGCATCACCACCGCCATCCCGGCGAAGCGGGATGCGAGGTACCGGGTCATCTCACTTCTGCAGGCCGGTGTTCCAGAAGAACGGCCACGGCATCGCGACGTAGCCGTCGAGCTTGCTCGAGCGCGCCGTCACGCTGTTGAAGTTGCCGACGCGGATGTAGGGCACCTCTGTGTAGACCACCGACTGGATGTTGCCCCACAAGGCGCCGCGCTTCTTCGCATCGGACTCGGCGTTGAACGCGGCCAGCGCTGCATCCTTCGCCGGCGAGCTCCACCAGCCGGGCGCGCCGTCGCCGAGTTGCGGCGGCGTCAAGGTCGGCTCGGGCAGCACGGCCGAATGCGTGATGTAGATGTCCCATAGCGCCGGATCGTTGCGGCGCTGGATCAGGGTCGACCAGTCGACCACCTGCATGTCGGTCTTCAGTCCGGCGGCCTTCAGGTTCTCGGCCATCACGAGCGCGATGCGGTAGTGGAAGTCGTACTGCTGGCTGGTCAGAATCTTGATCGGCGCGCCGTCGTACTTCGCCGCCGCGACGAGCGCCGTCGCTTTCTTCGCGTCGCCCTTGCCGTAGTTCTCGGTCCCGGCCGTCGAATAGAACGGCGTGTTCTTCGCATAGTGGTTGGCGTCGGCGCTGTAGAACTTCGGATCGCCGAAGCCGGCGCCGAGCATGTCGGCGTCGTTCAGGCTGGCCTGCACCGCCTGGCGCAGCGCCATGTTGGCGAGCGGCCCCTGCTTGGTGTTGAGCACGAGGTACGGAAAGCCGAACGGCGCGGTCAGCACCGGCTTGACGTTGGCCGCGCTCTCGAGCCGCGCGTACGACTCGACCGGCAGCACGTCGGCGAAGTGGTACTGCCCCGAGAGCGACCCTTCGACGCGCGTGTTGGCGTTGGGCACCGGGATGAAGCGCAGCTCGTCGAGCAGCGCTTCGCGCTTGCCGGCATAGCCGCTCGCCGGCTCGCTGCGCGCCTTGTAGCCGTCGAAGCGCACCAGCTGGACGTACTGGTCGGGCTTTCTCTCCTTGAACATGTAGGGCCCGGTGCCGACGAACTGGGTCAGCGGCGTGGCGATCGAGTCCTTCGCCATGATCGCGGCGAAGCCGTTCGGCAGCGCCAGGTGCGCGAGCAGCGGCGCGTACGGCCGATTGAGCGTGACGACGATCCCGTTGGGCCCCTGGGCCTCGATGCCCTTGATCTCCTTGCCGAGCGCCTTGCCGCGCGGCGCCGCGTCCATCCAGCGCTTCAATGACGCGAGAACGTCGTCCGACGTCATGTCGCGGCCGTTGTGGAACTTGACGTCCTTGCGCAGTGCGATCGTGTAGACCAGGCCGCCGTTCGAGATCGCCGGCATGCTCTCGGCCAGCATCGGCGTCACGTTCCAGTTGGCATCGAAGGTGTACAGCTGCTCGTACACGTGCAGCATGATCGTGCCGACCAGGTCGGCGGTCGACGCCATCGGATCGAGCGTCTGCGGCTCGCCGATCATCGCGATGTTGGCAGCCCCGCCGCGCGGCGGCGCAGCGAGCGACGCACTGCCTGCGAAGGCGAAAGCGGCAGCTGCGGTGATCGCGGCAATGGTGCGTTGGGCGTGGCGGGCGCGTCCGGTGCGGCCGACGGAAACGAATCTCTGGGCGAAGGCAAGCATGGAGATCTCCTTGGGCGACAGGTGCGTCGGACGTGCGCCGCTGCGGCTGCAGCAACGACCACCGCTGTAAATAAATTACATCCGGCGTGCAGTCTAGGCCGCCAACAGCCTGCGTCAAGGAGGCTGTTCCGAGGTAGACGTGTAAATATATTTCAGAGAATCAGGTCGGCCAGCGCCGACCGCGCAAGCACCAGCCGGATGAAGTACGCTAGAGGTCTCGCAGCTGACCCGAAAGGAGGTGATATGTTTTGTATCTCACGGTCCGGGACGGATCCCTACGTGCTGTAGTCCGGCTCTGTCGCCAGACCCGCGGGCGCTCCACACCATCGGTGCGAGCGCCCGCGTCACTTTGGCGGCGCTCGGCGCTCAACGTTCCATCGCCGCGTAGACCATGTTGCGCAGGATCGACCGATAGGGAACGCGCTGCTTCGGCGACTGCATCATGAACAGGACGTACGTATTGCTCCGCGGATCGACCCAGAAGTAGGTGCCGCCGGCGCCACCCCAGTTGTATTCGCCTGCCGGCGTGATGAAGGGTGACTCCCCGTTCGTCCGACGCACCGCGAAGCCCAACCCAAACCCATACCCGGCCCCGGGAAGGTAGAGAGGCGTGGTGGCCACGCTGGTGCCCAGGTGGTCAGACGTCATGTACTCCAATGTCTTCGGGCTGATGTAGCGCCGGCCGTCGAGGGTGCCGCCGCTGGCCAGCATCTGCAGGAAGCGCGAGTAGTCCGGCGCGGTCGAGACAAGTCCGCCGCCACCCGATTCGAGCTTCTGCACGACGCGGGGATCTCCGAACGCCGCGTTGGCCCCGATGACCCGGTCGTCCGGCCAAGGCTCGGCGATGCGCGTCTGGCGCGCCGCCTCCGGCACATAGAAGCTGGTGTCTTTCATCCCCAGAGGATCGAACAGCCGCTCCTTCAACAGCGCACCCAACGGCTTGCCCGTCACGACCTCCAGCACCCGGCCCAGCACGTCGGTGGAATAGCTGTAGTCCCAGGTGCTGCCGGGCTGGTAGTGAAGCGGCATCGTGGCCAGCTTGTCGACGAACTCGGCTGTCGACACGTCGCCCGAAATGCCGATGCCGGCATCCACGTACGCCTTCTTCACCAGCGAGTCGCCGAAGAAGCCGTACGTGAGGCCCGAGGTGTGGCGCATCAGGTCCTGCACCGTCATCGCGCGGCGGACCGGCGCCAGCTCCAGGCTCTTGTTGCCGGCAGCATCGACCTTTTCGGTGCCCACCTTGACGTTGCCGAAAGCAGGTAGATAACGCGAGACGGGCGCCTCCAGCAGCACCTGACCCTCCTCCACCAGCATCATCGCCGCCACCGAGACGATGGGCTTGGTCATCGAGTAGATGCGAAAGATGCTGTCCCGGCGCATCGGCTCGTCGCGCGCCGGATTCTGCTGACCGAACGCTTCGTAATACGCGGTCTTGCCATCACGCACGACAAGGACGACCGCGCCCGGAATTCGCTTGGCGGCCATCTCGCGCTGCAGCCACGCGCCGACGCGGCTCAGCCGCTCCGATGAAAAGCCCACCTCCTCCGGTCGCACCGAAGGCGGCACTTGAGCCAGCGCGACGACAGCGGCTCCGAAGAGGCTGAGGGCGCAAACAGTGCGGCGGAGGATTTGGCCTCCAGGGCAGAGTCGAGCTGTCATGAATGTCTCCTTGGAATGGGCGGCTTGCCGACCCGAACGATCAGATGGGCACCTGCGGATCGCACCGAGGCTCCATGTGGGGCAGAAGTCGGCACAACGGTGAGCCGCAGCGTAGCGCAACAACGGTTGTCGTCGCGAACTGGACCTGGCGCGGCACCGCGTCTATCGAAGCAGTCGATGGTTTCAATGGAAATTCATCACTTCCACCATTGCGCACCGAGTCACATGCTTCGGGAGCGCGGGTGTGCAGCGACGCACCCGAAATGAACGCAGGCGAAGACACTGAGGGGCCGCTCGCGGCTACCCAGTGCACCCCGATTACAAGGAGACATCCAGTGGACCGACGTCATTTCATTCGAGCCGCAGCTGTGGGCGCTGCGGTCATTTCCACCGGGCAGCTCGCGGGTTGCGGTGGCGGCGGCGACGACGCTGCCGGAACCGGGCCGGACCTCCTGCTGGTGAACGGCGACATCCACACGCTCGACGATCAGAACAGCGTGATCTCATCGATCGGCATCCAAGATGGGCGCTTCGTGCCGGACGGCGACATCAACCGGAGTCGAGCCCTGGTCATTGACCTGCGCGGCAAGACGGTGGTCCCCGGCCTCATCGAAAGCCACACCCACTTCGTGAGCCTGGCCAATCGCCCCGGCTACCACGTGGCCGAATGGGAGTTGGCCTCCAACATCGCCGGCGTGCTCGAGAAGCTTCGCGTACGTCGCCAGCGAGGGGTACCCGAAGGCCAGTTCATTACAGCCATGGGTGGCGGCACACCCAACATGTTTACCGAGCGGCGCTTGCCGACCCTGGCCGAGATCGACAGCGTGGTGGCCGATCGACCGGTCTTCCTGTACCAAGGCGGCGGTGGGCCCGCGAGGACGAACACGCTCGGCAAGCAGTTCTTCGAAAGCGCGACCGGCCCGCTGGCCGGACCGGTTACCGTGGGCGCCGATGGGACGATTGCCGGCGGCAACCCGAATATGGCTAACCGGGCGCTGTACCACCTGCGCATTCGCCAGACCTTCGACGACAAGAAGCGCAGCGCGCTCGACGCGATGGCGTACTCGGCAGCGGTCGGCGTCACCACCAACCTCGACCAGGTGCTCCCCGCCAAGCCGACCGGTACGCTGGACCCGGCATCGCTCGCGCCGCAGCCGACGGACGCGCTGTTCAATCTCGACCATTTCCGCATGTACGACGCCATCCTGGCGCTGCACCGCGAGGACAAGGTCCTGGTTCGGCTGCAGATGAATTCCCTGCACAACCAGAGCTACATCGCGGAGCTCGGCGACCTCAGCCACCAGTTGCCGGAGTTGCGGGAGCGCTTGAAGAACAGCCAGCAGTTCTTCGGCGACGACATGATCAGGACCGGCGCCATCGGTGAATGGGGCGCGCCATTTGCGGCACCGTCGAACGCCAATGGCTACGCCGTCTGGTACGAGGCGCAGCGGCTGATTGCCCAGGCCCGGTGGAGCAATGAGAACGCGCAGGCCAACAATCCGAACATCGAGCAGGTGATCGCGACGTACGAGGCGATGGATGCCGAGTTCGGCATCAAGGATCTGCGCTGGGGTCTGCACCATGTCGAGCAGGCGACGCCCGCTCAGATCGCGCGGCTGAAGGCGTTGAATTGCCGGGTGTCCATGTCGGGCTTCAAGTGGCTGAACAGCACGCCTCGGTCCGATGGCCTTCCGGTGGGGCCGTTTTTCGCCGACATCGTCGCCAGCGGCATCCACGCCGGCCTGCACGAGGACGGCGTGCACATCGCGCCGCACAACCCGTGGTTCGCGCTCCACTACGCGACCACGGGGCTCAACCTAGCCGGCGATCAGATCAACCCCGGCCAGCAGATCAGTCGTCTGCAGGCACTGCGCGCCTACACGCGAGAGAACGCCTGGTTCCTGAACCGCGAGAACGAGCTCGGCTCCATCGAGACCGGCAAGCTGGGCGATCTTGTCGTGCTGGATCGCGACTACTTCAACGTCAGCGTTGCCGAGATGAGGCAGACGAGACCGATCCTCACGGTCGTCGGCGGAAAGGTCGTTCACGACAGCGGTGAATTGGCCTAGCGCGACACGGCGGCGCCGCGCCGGGTGGCGAAGGAAGCGAGCTGGTTGACGACGTCGGCAGTCACAGCACCGACGCGGACTGCAATGAAAAGGCCCCACCGAGTCGCCTCGGCGGGGCCAGTCAAACAATGAACTTGCGCGTTAGGGCATCAAGCGGCGGTCGCCAACTTGCGGCGCTTCGCAACACCACCCAGCATGGCCAACCCAGCCAGCATCAGGGCGTACGTCTCGGGTTCCGGAATCGCCGACACCTGGAGGTTCAGGTCGCCCGTGCTGGTACCCGCCGTGGTCCGCGTGATCGCAGCACCGATCGTCAGCGAGTAAGGATTGACAGCCGAAGAGAAGCTGCCCGACACACTGTTCGAGTACGACGAGCCAGACTGCGCTCCCGAGGTGCCGATCAGATTCGCACCGGAGAACTGAAGGGCGGTATTGCTCGATCCGCCCCACGCTCGGCCAATCACCGACCCGCTGCCACCGGAGTTGGTGCCACCGAGGGCGAGAAGGAACGAGCCGCTCGACACGAAGTCGGTGTCAGAGGTGTAGAGAAAGACGCTTCCGCCGCCAGCGGCATTCGACGTCGCCGTGAAGGTCAGGTCGAGTTGCGGGGCTGCCGCGCTGCCAATCATCGGCTTGCTTTGGGAAGTGTTGACAAGCAGCGAGTAGCCGAACGCCGACGTCGAAAAGCTGATACCGCCAAGCGCTCCAACAGTGTCGCCCGCAGCGTTGTCCAGAATGGTGATGTCGTCGCCGCCTGTACAAGCCAGGTCATTGCAGACGGTCGCAAAGAATGCAGCGTGTGCCGGTGCACCGACAACTGCTGCCAGCGCGAAAACGGCGCTGCCGATCAACGAACGATTCATAGATTTCATACGGGCATCCTTAGGGGAAATGGTGCAGGTCCAGAGCGGCCAGTGTTCTGCCCCTGCACCGCGCTAACAAGCCCTTGTCTGGGGGTGCGATGGCGATGGACGCCTCTTTCGGCAATGTGTGGAAAAGTCCCCACTCAATCGCCGCCGCGTGCACTTCTTGTTACGAACATCCGTTCCCAATCCGTCGCTCAAGCACGTCTCTTCTTCGCTGTCCATCGAGCGCTTTCCGCCATGGCTTGTCAGCTTGCTCAACAGCCCAGGGGGAACCCAGAGCTAGGCAGGTGCGAGCCGCTCATCAAGGTGTGTAAGCTTGAACGATCTGCTGTGCGCATCCGCGCGCCATCCGGGGCGCTTGCTCTCGGGCGACTTCCTGTTGAAGCAGACCCGCGGCCAGGTGGCAGGGCCGTTCGATCGACAGGCGCGACGAGAGACGCGTCCGACCCCAGCCGACGCGACTTCTATTCGGCCTTGATGCCGGCCTGCTTGACGACGGCGGCCCAGCGCGCGGCGTCCCTGCGCATCAGCGCGCCCATCGCATCGGGCGAGCCCGTCGCGACTTCCATGCCCTGGCCCGCGAGGGCGGTCTTGACCTCGGGCAGCGCGAGCGCCTTCGCGATGTCGGCGTTGACGCGGCCAATGATCTCGGGCGGCGTTCTCACCGGCGCGAGACTGCCATACCAGAGGTCGGCTTCGACCCCTTTGAGTCCGAGCTCGGCAAGAGTCGGCACATCGGGCGCGAGCGCCGATCGATTCGCGCCGGCCGCAGCGAGAACGACGAGGCGGTTGCCCTTGACCTGCGCCATCGCGACGTGAACCGGCAGGAACATCAGCGGCACGTCGCCGGCCAGCACCGCATTGACGGCGCCCGCCGTTCCCGAGAACGGGATGTGCGTCAGCGAGACCTTGGCCTGCAGCTTGAACAGCTCCATCGCCATGAAGTGCGGCGTACCGACACCCGGGGAGGCGTAGTCGATCGATCCCGGCTTCACGCGCGCGGCCTTCAGCAGCTGCTCGACGGAACGGAATCCGGACGCCGCGCTCGCGACCAGCAGGAACGAGCCGGTCGCGCACAGACCGATCGGCGTCAGATCCTTCAGCGGGTCGTACGTCATGTTCGTGTACAGCGCCGGATTGATGATCAGCGTGTTCACGCCCATCAGCAGGGTCAGCCCGTCGGGCGGCGACTTCGCGACCGTGCCCGCGCCGAGATTGCCGGATGCGCCCGGGCGGTTGTCGACGACGATCGGCTGGCCCCAGGCCTGCTGCAGGTGCGGCGCCAATGTCCGCGCCAGGATGTCCATCCCGGTCCCGGGCGTGAAGGGCACGACGATGCGGACCGGGCGCGCCGGCCATCCGTTCTGCGCCCACACGCGAACCGACATCGGCAATGCCAGCACGGCGGCGGCCAGTGCCATGACGCGGCGGCGGGGGTCTAAGTTCGAGTCGTCCACTCAGGTTGTCTCTTCGAATGCCGCTCACATCTTGCGGGATTCTGCCAGCCGCACGCAAAAGAACTGCTGGGCCGGCACGACTGGGTGCGGGGCGCTGCTGTAGTCCGCTTCGCTCGCCGTTGACTTGGGTCGCCTTGGATCCACAGCTCAGTCCCCGGCAGCAGCATCAGTTCGTTCTCCTTCCGACTGACCGAGATCGCACCGAACGAAGACCACAACATTCCGACGAAGGATTGCGCTCGTGCGTCGAGAGGCCTGCTCGCGCAGACACAAACTCTGCCACGTCATGCGATCGGCTCCTTACCGGAACTACGGACGGCCGTGCCACGACCATCACCTTGCTTGCGAGCCGCTCGCAGCTGACGAAATATCTTCGTCACACGGTAAATGGCGATCAGCTCGATCGCAAGCCCAAGCGCAGCAATCCGCGACTTCCGGCGTTTTTGACTAGCGTCCATACGTGCCCGCTGGCAATTCCTGTGCGCAATGGATTTGGCCAGCAACGCGAACCGCAGCCGCGGAAAGCGCGCGGGGCGTGCTCAAATCCACGACCTGCCCCCCAATATTCCCCGACAAAGAAAAACGGCCTAAACGCGCAAGCGTCTAAGCCGTTGACTTAAAAAGAGAAGTTTGGTGCGGCTGGCAGGATTCGAACCCACGACCCCTTGGTTCGTAGCCTGACTAAACCGCAAGTATCAACCGAAAATCAAAGACTTAGCGGCGCCCACGACCCGCTTTGTGCATCCGTCTCACCAGGAGCGCTGACAAGAGTCACGCAAAAGTCACGCAGCTTTCCCATTTCCGTTTCAGCTATGAAGCGGACATACGCCTGTCGAATTGGGGGTCTCTTGACGACCCATTGCTGTCCTTCGGTCAGCGGGGCGGAGGGCAGTTTTGCACGTTAGCTGGGCTCCCACGCAAACGCCAATTGATCCCATTGCTCTAACGAGAAATACGTCCCGACGAGAATGATGCCGACAGGTTCAGACAAGGAGACGTTTTTCCGGCTTGAAGTGAATCCGTTGCCGCACTCTCGCGACTGCTCGCGCAGAGCGTTCGCTCTCAGATCCAAGGCTGACCACGCCTGACGGGGAACGGCTACTACCAGCCTGCGGTGTCACAGGGTATGCTGCTTTCAATCAGCTGTCGGCCGAGCGTTCAATGGGCGCTTCGGCAGCTCGGTCCTCGCCAATACGCGACCGATCCCGACGGCTACGAGCTTTCGGACCACTAGCGAGAGTCGCAACTCCGCTGCGCCTGGTGCGCGAGCTCTGGCAGCGGCTCGAACGCGGGGGCGAAGCGCAAGTCACCGACACCTGCGCCGCGGCGCATTGAAGAAAGCGGACCCGATGCAACCGAACGCCATCAAGAACGACATTCGCGCCGGCAAGACCGTGGCCGGCGCGATGGTCTTCGAATTCTTCTCGCCAGGCATGGCCAGCATCCTGGCCAACGCCGGCTGCAAGTTCGTCCTCTTCGACATGGAGCACACGGGCCTCGGCTACGAGACGCTGAAGTGGCTGTTCGCCTCATGCCGCGGTTTGCCGATCGAGCCGATGGTGCGCGTGCCGAGGGGCGAGTACACGTGGCTCGCGCGAGCCCTCGACCTCGGCGCGCGCGGCGTGATGATCCCGATGGTCGAATCCGCCGCCCAGGCGCGTTCCATCGTCGAGGCCTGCCGCTATCCGCCGGTCGGCCGGCGCGGGGCGGCGTTCGGCTTCGCGCAGTGCGACTACCTCGGCGGCGATGTCGGACAGAAGATCGCCGAGTCGCACGCCCGCACGATGGTCATCGCCCAGATCGAGACCGAGCGCGGGCTCGAGCAGGTCGAGGAGATCGCCGCGGTTGACGGAGTCGACGTGCTCTGGGTCGGCCACTTCGACCTGTCGAACTTCATGGGCATCCCGGGGCAATTCGCCGATGCGCGCTTCGATGCGGCGATGCGCCGGGTGGCCGAGGTCTGCCGCCGCCACGGCAAGGCGGCCGGCTTCATGGCGACCGACACCGCCTGGATCGAGCGCGCACGCGACATGGGCTATACGATGATCGCTGCCGGCACCGACAGCGGCTTGCTGCAGCAAGCCTACGCCCAACTCGTCGAGAAGATTGGCAGCGGCGCCGGCTGAGCAGCCATGTGTCAGGAAACGCGACGTTCGATTTGAAGCAGAAAGTGGCGCTGATCACCGGCGCCTCGCGCGGGCTGGGCTGGGCGATGGCGCAGTCGCTCGCAAGCGCCGGTGCCCACGTCGTGCTTAACGCGCGCGACGGCGCCGCCCTCGACACGCGGGTGGCTGAATTGCGGGCACAAGGCCTCTCCGGCGAAGCGGCCGCGTTCGACGTCAACGATGCCGCGGCCGCCGCGGCCTGCGTCGCCGGCATCGCTTTGCGCCATGGACGCTTCGATATCCTCGTCGCCAACGCCGGCATCATCCACCGCGCACCGATCGCGCTTTCGAGCGCGCCGACTTTGAGCGCGTCATCGGCACGAACCTCACCGCGGTATGGGTGCTGTGCAAGTCGGCGGCGAAGGAAATGGTTCCCCGCCGCGCCGGCCGCATCATCATGACCGGCTCGATCAGCGCCATCAACGCGCGCGCCACGATCTCGGCCTATGTCGCCAGCAAGGGCGCGGTGCACGCGTTGACCCGGCAGCTGGCCGTCGAGCTGGCGCTAGACCGGATCACCGTCAACTGCATCGCGCCAGGCTTCTTCGCCACGGAGATGAACACGCCGCTGCTGGCCGACGCCGAGTTCAACGACTGGGTTTGCAAGCGCACGCCGGCCGGACGCTGGGGGAGCCTGCGGGAGATCGGCCCGGCGGCGGTGTTCCTCGCCTCGGACGAGGACTCGTACGTCACCGGCCTGGTGACGACGGTGGATGGCGGCTTCACCGCGGCGATGTAGCGCGCGGGCAGAACCCTAGACCGCCTCGGTCGCGTCCTTGAAGAATCGCGCGGCCAGGTCGCGCTGGTTCTCGTAGATTGAGCCCTGGTTCGGCGCCGCCGGGTACGGCAGGCGGACCGGCAGCGCTGCCATGCGCGGCTCGAGCGTGTCGGCCCCCGACACCAACTGCGACGTCCACGGCTCCCAGGCGGTCGGCACGTGGATCAGCGGCCAGGCATCGGCGGCGCGGTACTGGTGGAGCAGAAAGCGACGGGGCCGGCCTGAGACGTTGGCGGAAGATCCATGTACCAGGCGGACATGGTGCACGGTGATCGATCCAGCCCTGCCGGTGCACATCACCGCCTTCGAGAAATCGATCCCGCTCGCCTCGGGATCGATGCCGCCGACGAAGTGTCCCTGGGCATGGTGGTCGTAGACCTTGCCTGTATGGCTGCCAGGGATGACGAGCATCGAGCCGTTGTCGGCGGTGAAATCGTCGAGCATGATGCCGACCGCCGCGAGGTCGTCGTTGGTGTGGGGGTAGAAGGCCCAGTCCTGGTGCCACTCGACCGGCGAGCCGAAGCCGGCCGCCTTCAGGTTGAGCTTCGACATGTCGAAGCGCACGTTCGGGCCCCACAGCCGCTGCAGCACGGAGACGATCTTCGGATGGCGGACCATGCGCGCATAGGCCGGATGATGCTTGTCCGGCGTCTTGATGCGGCGCAGACGCGGGGCCTCGGCGCGGTGGCCCGGCTCGAGGTCGAACACGTCGGTGTGCTCGCGAGCCTGGCGCGACGCCTCGACGAACTCGTCGGTCACGGCGCGCAGTTCGGCGATGTCTTCGGCCGAGACCACGTCGGGAACGACGATGAAACCCTCGCGCCGGTAGCGCTCCACATCCTGCTCGTTGATCATATCCCTGCGTTTCCCCGTGGTTGACGGCACTCATGGTAGCGCTACATGATCGATCGACGATGCCCGTCGAAACGGCTGCAGGTGCAGTCGCGCGATCGGCAAGGAGACGAGATGAGCCTGTCCAGACGTTCCGTTCTGAGCCGCGGCGCGGGCACGATCGCCGCCTTGGCCCTGCCTGCCGTGGCGCGGGCGCAAGCCGCGCCGATTCGTCTGGTGTTCTCGCACCATCTGCCCATCTCCCACATTGGCCACAAGGCGGCCGAGAGCTTTGTCGCCCGCGTCAAGGACGGTACCGCGGGCCAGGTCACGATCGACATCCGGCCGGCTTCGCAGCTCTTCAACCTGCGCACTTCTGCCGAAGCGCTGCAACTCGGCACGCTCGACATGTGCTGGAGCGACCTCGGTACGCTCGCCAACTGGCAGCCGCAGTTCGGCTTCATCTCGCTGCCGTTTCTCTTCAACGACTTCGAGCACGTCAAGCGCGTGATGTACGGACCGACCGGCAAGCAGGTCACGGAGATCGCCAAGGAGACACTCGGCGTCGAGATCCTGTCGCTCGGTGCCTCGGGCTTTCGGGTCTTCCTCGCCAAGAAGCCGATCCACAAGGCCGACGACGTGCGCGGTATCAAGCTGCGCGTGCCGGAAATTCCCACATGGGTCGAGATGGCACGCGCGATGGGCGCCAACCCGACGCCGATCCCCGCCGGCGAGATGTACACCGCCCTGCAGACCGGCGTCATTGATGCGATCGAGGTGCCGGCCGACTACATCGTCACCGCCAAGATCTACGAAGTCGCCGGCTTCGCCACCAAGACGCACCACATCTTCACCGAGGTCTCGATGATGGCGAGCGCGAAGAAGATGGCGACCCTGCCGGCCAACGTGCAGAAGGTGATCCGCGAGAGCGCCGTCGAGGCGGTGCAGAAGGAGATGTGGGAGGCCAACATCAAGGAGCAACAGGCGGCGTGGGACGCCCTGGCCGCGCGGGTCAAGGCCGACGCGGCGCCCGACATCGAGAGTTTCCGCTCGAAGATGGGCCCGGTGCTGACGAATTTCGTCGCCAAGACGGGTCCCAAGGGCAAGGCGCTGGTCGAGGCCGCGCAAGCTGCCGCCAAGGCCTGACCGGTGCCCGGCCCGGGCACTGTCGTGCCGCGGCGCGAAGCTGCTTTCGTCCGTCGCTTGCGCGCCGCCCTGACGGCCCTGTCGGCGGGCCTGCTGGCGAGCTATTTCGTGCTCGTGCTGCTCCAGGTCTTCTTCCGCTACGTCCTCAACGAGTCGCTGTTCTGGGCCGAGGAGCTCGTCCGCGGCCTGCTGGTCTGGGGCGTCATGGTGAGCTCGGCGCTCGTCGCCGCGTCGCGCGAGCACATCCGCCTCGAGATGCTGGAGCTGATGCTGCCGCCCGCCGGCCGCAAGGTCGTCGTCAGCGTCGCCAACGCGCTGGCGATCGCCTTCAGCCTGATCCTGTTGTGGGCCGCGATCCAGCTGATGGACCTCTCCTGGCTGCAACGCTCACCGCTGCTCGAAGTGCCCAAGTGGACCGTCTACATGTCGCTCGCCGTCGGTGCCGGACTGGAAGCGCTTCTCATGCTGCTGACCTGGAATCGCGAGCCCGCCAGCGAGCCGCATCGGGACCTGACCGTATGACGATCGGCCTGCTGCTCGGGCTCTTCTGCGTGTTCATGGTGCTTGGCATGCCGATCGGCTATTGCATGGGACTGGCTGCCGTGCTCGCGATCCTGCAGGACGGCCAGATTCCCGTGCTGATTCTTGCCCAGCAGTTCTACGAGGCGCTCGACAATTTCTCGCTGCTCGCGGTGCCGCTGTTCGTGCTCGCCGGCGAGCTGATGAGCGTCTCCGGCATCACCGAGCGGTTGGTCAACGTGTCGCGGGCGCTGATGGGCCATTTTCGCGGCGGCCTGGCGCAGGCCAACATCATGACCAACATGTTCATGGGCGCGATTTCCGGCTCCGCGCTCGCCGACCTGACGGCGATCGGCTCGATGATGATTCCGGCCATGAAGCGCGAGGGCTACAAGCCGGCCTTCGCCGTCGCCGTCACGGCCTGCGCGTCGATGATGGCGCCGATCATCCCACCGAGCGTGATTGCGGTGATCTACGGCTCGGTCACCGGCGTCTCGATCGGCGCGCTGTTCCTGGGCGGCGCGATCCCCGGAGTGCTTGCCGGCTTGGTGATGCTCGCCCTGGCCTGGTTCATGGCGCCGAGCGCCGGCGCCAAACCTTCGCCACGGTCGAACTGGGGCGAACGGCGGCAGGCCACGACGCGCGCGTTGCCGGCGATCTTCATGCCGGTAATCATCATCGGCGGAATTCTCTCGGGTGCCTTCACGCCCACCGAGGCCGGCGCCGTGGCCGCGCTGTATGCATTGCTGTTCGGCCTGTTAGGGCGCCGGCACGGCTTCGCGTCGCTCTACCGCAACTTCTCGGCCGCCGCGGCGATGACCGCGAGCGCGCTGATAACGCTCGCCGGCGCCGGACTCTTCAGCTGGGTCCTCAGCCGGGCCGGTGTCGGCCAGGCCGCCTTGCAGCTGATGCTGTCGATCACCGGGGACCGCTCGCTGGCAATGCTGGTGCTGATCCTGTTCTTCTTCCTCCTCGGCACCTTTCTCGAGCCGGTGCCGGCGCTCATCATTGTCGTGCCCATCATGCAACCGCTGATCGCGCACCTCGGCTACGACCCGGTCCATTTCGGCATCGTCACGATCATGCTGCTCGTGCTCGGCTCGGTCACGCCGCCGGTCGGCGTGCTGGCGATGGTGGCTTGCAAGATCGCGGGCATCAGTTACAACGAGTCACTCGGCATGCTGACGCCTTTCATCCTTGCCTGGCTCGCCGTCATCCTGCTCGTCGCCTTCGTGCCCGAATTGGTGCTGTGGCTGCCGCGCATGATGCAATGACCGCTCGAAGGGGAAGCTTTCGATGAGTGAATTTCGGGTCGGCATCACTGCCGACGTTCTCAGTTCCAGCGGTGAGCCGATCTTCGGCCGGGAGGTGCTCCGCCTGCTCGACGCCGAGGGCATCACTTGGGAATACATGACGCAGGAGCCGGGCGGAGTCACGCCGGCGCAGGCGGCGCGTTACGACGCGGTCTGTGCGATGCTGACGCGGGTGACGCCGGCGAGCCTGGCCGGCGCCGACCGCCGCCTGAAGCTGATCGCCCGCTTCGGTGTCGGCTACGACACGATCGACGTGCCTGCCTGCACGGCGGCCGGCGTGCTGCTGACGATCGCCCCCGACGGCGTGCGCCGCCCGGTCGCCACCTCGGCGCTCACCTTCGTGTTGATGCTGGCCCAGAAGGTGCTCATCAAGGACCGGCTCACGCGCACCGGCCGCTGGGGCGAGAAGCTCGACTACATCGGTACCGGGCTCACTGGACGCACGCTGGGCTCGATCGGCCTCGGCAACATCGGCGCCGAACTGTTCCGCCTCGCCCGGCCGCTCGAGATGAACGGCATTGCCCACGACCCGGTCGCCGACCCGGCCGTGGCCGCCGAGCTCGGCGTGCGCCTAGTCAACCTTGAGACGCTCTTTCGCGAAGCCGACTTCCTCGCCGTGAACTGCCCGCTCAACGAGGCGACCCGCGGCCTCGTCAGCGCCCACCTGCTCGGGATGATGAAGCCGAGCGCCTACCTGATCAACACCGCGCGCGGGCCGATCGTCGACGAGCACGCGCTCCACGATGCGCTCGCCAGCGGCCGGCTCGCCGGCGCTGGCCTCGACGTCTTCGAGGAAGAGCCGACGCCGGCGTCCAATCCGCTGCTGCGGCTCGAGAACGTCATCGTTACGCCGCACGGCATCTGCTTCACCGACGAGTGCATGCGCCGGCTCGCCGAGAGCGCCTTTCGTGCCGCGCTCGATGTCGCCGCCGGCCGCACGCCGCCCTACGTGGTCAACTCGCAGGCCTTGGCCAACAGG
>Ga0207644_10001127_pt1 | contig 17116 bp, 13 predicted proteins | sample KBSS73metaG_FD_184326 | JGI IMG/M metagenome (GOLD analysis project Ga0207644, IMG submission 184326) | Switchgrass rhizosphere microbial communities from Kellogg Biological Station, Michigan, USA - KBS S7-3 metaG (SPAdes) (version 2) | ecosystem: Host-associated > Plants > Roots > Rhizosphere... | reverse complement strand
CACCGAGACAGGCAATGACCACGTCCGCCTTCTCATTCTCGGCGTCGTCGATGACGCGGTAGCCCGCTGCCTCGACCATCGGCCTAAGCATGTTCTGCATCCACGGGTCCCAGTCCGGAATGAGGCAGACGAGCTGCTCCTTCTTGGGCGCCGCGGCCGCTGCATTGTTCGCGAACAGCCAGTGCGCGTCGACCAGTTCGGCGGGTTCGTTGCTAACCAAGGAGACGCCGCTGATTTCACCCGGCCGCTCGGCGTGGATGATGTCGCGATCGACGGTTGCGAAGTCGATGACCTCGGCAAAGGCGTAGCCGATCTCCTGGACGCCGTCGTTCAGGCGAAACAGACGGACCTTGCCGTCGCCGATGTCGGAAGCGGTGGCGCCCGCCAGAGGTAGGATCGCTTCGCCAAGCTGGACGCGGAGCTGGCCCGCTGTTTCCTTGACTGCCGACGACGACACTTCCTCGATGCGATCGACGACCGCCAGGCGAAGCGCGCGGCGTCCGCCATCGAGGCCGCGGAACAGCAGCACCGGAGTGGCTTTCGAGATGCTGGAGACGGGGCCTTCGGCGATCCGTGCGGCGCGTTCCTGCACCTCGAGCTTCACGCCGCCAACGGCAGCAATGCCAGCCGGGTCGAACAGGAGGATCGGGCTGCCGTCGTCGGCTAGGGTCGTACCGGCATAGAGGCCGGTCGCCATCACGGCAGGAGCTGCGGGCTTCACGACCAGCTCTTCGTGGTCGTGGATGCGATCGACCGAGAGCGCGTAAACATCTCCACCAGCGGGCCGAAGCACGACGAGGGTGCGATCCTGCTCGCCGACCTGGCTTTCGAGGCCGAGCACGGAGGCGAGGCTGATCTCCGGCACTCGACGGCCGCGAATGGTGGCAACACCTGCACCGCCGAGATGTTCGAGGGTGACGCTCTCGCCGTTCGCACGGACGATCTCTTCGATGGCAGAGCGCGGAATCGCGAAGTGCTGGCCGGCAATGGAGACCGTCAGGGCCGGGATGATGGTCAGGGTCAATGGGACGCGAAGCGTCATGCGCGTGCCCTCGCCGGGCTTGCTGTCGACCTCGACAATGCCGCCGATCCGCTCGACGTTTGAGCGGACGACGTCCATGCCGACGCCGCGGCCCGAGATGGCGGTCACTTCTTTCGCCGTCGAAAGGCCAGCTTCGAAGATCAGTGCGAGCTGGTCGCGTGGGCTGAGCTGTGCCGCTTCGTCCTTGGTCAGGACGCCGTTCGCAATGGCCTTTTCGACCAGCTTCTTGCCGTCGATGCCGCGACCGTCGTCCTGGATGTCGATCAGGATCTGATTGCCCGACTGGCGTGCCGAAACCGCCAGCAGCCCGATTTCGCGCTTGCCGGCCTTCAGGCGTTCGGCGGGCTTCTCGATACCGTGATCCACGGCGTTGCGGATGATGTGGGTCAATGGGTCGCGGATCATCTCGATCATCTCGCGATCAAGCTCCACGTCACCCCCCTCGATATCGACCAGAACTTGTTTGTTGAGCTCTGCCGAGAGGTCGCGGACCATTCGCGGGAGGCCGACAAACAAATTCTCGATCCGCTGCATACGGGTGCGCGTAATCGCGTCGCGCATCTCGGCGATGATGGAGGACAAGCGCTCGAACGCTCCATCGACCGGCACATCACTGGTTGACTCGCGCAGGCGGCGAGCCAGCTCGTTCCGTGCCAGCACCATGTCGGACACCGTGCTCATCACCCGGTCGAGCAGTTCAACCGAGAGTCGGATCGTGCGAGGTGCCGCCGATGCCCTGGTAGCAGCCTCTGCCGCGGCAACGACGGGTGCCGTCGCTCCTTCAGCACCAGGTGCAAGGGCGTCGATCAGATGATTGTCGTCACCGGTAGGCATGTCCTCACCGGCCTCGATGGCGGAGACCATCTCGCTGATGCGGTCGATGACGGCGAGCACCGCGCTGACGAGTGCGCCATCGGGCGTGCGGCGCCCGGCGCGGCAATCCGCAAGCGCATCCTCTGCGGCATGGCTGAGGGCTTCCAGGCGCGGAAATTCAAAGAAGCCGCAATTGCCCTTCACCGTGTGGACGAAGCGGAAGATGCTGTCGAGCCGAGCGCGGTCGTCCGGCTGCACCTCCCAGGCAACGATCTCGCCGCCCAGCGCTTCAAGCATTTCGCGGCATTCGGCTACGAAATCGGCAATCAGGTCATCCATCGGCGAAACCGCCCCTCAGCACTGGCTTTGAAGGCCTTATGCCGGGCAGGTGTTAATGCCGCGTTATCCCAAAATTGGGTTCAGCCGGGCGGGAGTTTCGCTCCGATGAGCAACGCCTCGCTCGAGGCATCGGACAGCTGGATCGAGCCGCCCGCATCGTTGATGAGATTGTGGGCCAGCCAAGCGGCCGCAGCGCGGGGCTCGACGGTACCCGTGGCGCCGTTCGCCAGCGTCTCGCGCAACACCGGATCGAGCAGGATCCGCGGCCCCTCCGCGCGGACCGCGAGTTCGACCTGGTCGCCGCTCCGCTCGGCACCCACATCCAGCCGGCCGCCGCGCACCAGCGCATCGCCGGCGATCAGTGCCAGGTTCAGCAGGACCTTGACGGCTACCTTGGGCAATTTGTCGTCGCCAACGACCCAACCAAGCTCGATCCGCCGCTCGGCGCCGAATAGCCCCTGAAGTGCGGCTTCGGCCTCGTGCGTGTCGATCTCTTCGCCGAAGCCGCCAGCGGCGCCGAAGGCCAAGCGGAAGAACTTGAGCTTGTTAGCGGATGCGCGTGCGCTGTCTGCGAGCAGCTCCAGGCACTTCTCGCGCATCTCCGGATCGGTCTCGTCGGCAAGCAGCTCGATGCCGTTGTTGAGCGCGCCGACGGGCGACATCAGGTCATGGCAAAGCCGAGAGCAAAGCAGACTGGCGAAATCGACGGAGTTCATGGCAAGCGGTTGATGGGGCAGAGTTTAACCTCACGCAAGCTCCGGCCGTTGAACAGCAGCAGCCCAATTCCCATATCCTGCTAGAAGATGGGGGGATTTCAGACGATCGACGTGCGCCTGGCGGCCGCCCACGCGGGGTGGCGTCTCGACCGCGCACTCGCTGACGCGGTCCCGACGCTGTCTCGGGAGCGGCTCAAGGCACTGATCCGCAGCGGCGCCGTCGAAGCCGAAGGCAAGGCGCTGCGCGACCCGGCGGTGAAGGTCCGCGGCGAAGAAGCCCTCCGGGTCGCAGTGCCGGAGCCTACGCCGGCGCATAATGTGCCGCAGGACATTCCGCTGACGATGGTCTTCGAGGACGAGCATCTCCTCGTCGTCGACAAGCCGGCCGGACTGGTTGTGCACCCCGCCGCCGGCAATTTCGACGGGACCCTGGTGAACGCGCTACTTCATCATTGCGGCGGATCGCTTTCGGGGATCGGCGGCGTCGCCCGTCCGGGAATCGTCCACCGCATCGACAAGGACACTTCCGGCCTGCTCGTCGTCGCCAAGACCGACGTAGCACACGAGGGGCTTGCAAAGCAGTTCGCTGCCCATTCGATCGACCGCCGCTACCTCGCGATCGTCAATGGCGTGCCAAAGGCGAGCGAGGGCAAAGTCGACGCGCCGCTCGCCCGCTCCGCGACCAACCGCAAGAAGATCGCGATCGTCGAAGGCAAGCGGGGCAAACGGGCAGTGACCCATTGGCGCCGCCTGAACGTTCTCGACGACGCCGCGCTGGTCGAATGCCGGCTGGAGACTGGACGTACCCACCAGGTCCGCGTCCACATGGCCTCGATTGGCCACCCCTTGCTCGGCGACCCGGTCTACGGCCGTTCGGGAAAGACGCATAGCAAGATATTGAAGGAGCTGCAGTTTCACCGGCAAGCGCTCCACGCTGCGGAGCTTGGGTTCACGCACCCCGTAACGAAGAACAGGCTGTCGTTCTCAAGTCCCATGCCGCCTGACATGCAGGAACTGTTCAACGCACTTGGTGTATAGGGTTTAACTCGCTAGGGCGCCGCAAGAGCCGCCCTCGCCAAAGGGAGAAGACGAAGAACAATGGCTACGCAAAAAGGGATCGTCTCGCTCCCCGCGTCCGGCGGGGAGGCCGGACTCAACCGCTATCTCGCCGAGATCAAGAAATTCCCGATCCTCAGCCCTGAGGAAGAGTACATGCTCGCCAAGCGCTGGCGCGAGCATGGCGACACCGAGGCCGCCGCGAAGCTGGTGAACTCGCACCTGCGCCTCGTGGCCAAGATCGCCATGGGCTACCGTGGCTACGGCCTGCCGGTCAGCGAGCTGATCAGCGAAGGCAATATCGGCCTGATGCAGGGCGTGAAGAAGTTCGAGCCGGATCGGGGCTTCCGCCTCGCGACCTACGCGATGTGGTGGATTCGCGCCTCGATCCAGGAATTCATCCTGCGCTCGTGGAGCCTGGTGAAAATGGGCACCACGGCCGCCCAGAAGAAGCTGTTCTTCAACCTTCGCCGGATGAAGAACCAGATCGACGCGTTCGAGGAAGGCGACCTCAAGCCCGCTGACGTCACCAAGATCGCGACCGACCTCGGAGTGACCGAGGACGAGGTGATCTCGATGAACCGCCGCATGGGCATGGGCGGAGACACCAGCCTCAACGCTCCGCTGAAGGGTGACGAGGGTGGCGAAGGCCAGTGGCAGGACTTCCTCGTCGACAGCGGCCCTCTCCAGGACGAGACGATTGCCGAAGATGAGGAGAGTCGCGTCCGCCACGACCTGCTCGTGAACGCGCTCGAAAGCCTCAACGACCGCGAGAAGCACATTCTGATGGAGCGCCGCCTCGCCGACGAGCCCAAGACGCTCGAAGAACTGAGCCAGGTCTATGGCGTCAGCCGCGAGCGCATCCGTCAGATCGAGGTCCGCGCGTTCGAGAAGCTGCAGGCGGCGTTGCTGCGCCTTGCCGGTGAGCGGCGCCTGCTTCCCGCGGCCTAGCCTTTCTCGTCGGCGACTTTGGGAGCGGCTTGAGTCAGCTTCTCCCCTTCCCTTTGCTCCTCCGGCCGGTCCTGTACTTTGTCGTCGGTCGCGACATTGTCCGCGGCCCATGCGCCGCGCTTGCCCATCGGGCGAGGTTGGCCCGTGGTGCTGTCCGTCGCCGTCTGGTGCTCGATCTCGCTGTTGAGCTCTGCGCCAACCAAGAAAGCATAGGCGGAGAGGTATAGCCAGGTCAGCAGCGCGACTACGGCTCCGAGCGATCCATAGGTCGCGTTATAGTTGGTGAACCGGCTGACGTAGATGCCGAATGCCCATGTGAGCAGCAGCCAAGTTACTGCGGCGAAGGTGGAACCGGGCGTGATCCATTTCCATCGCGCATCTTCCCGCGACGGCCCAAAGCGGTAGAGGGTCGAGGCAATACCGGCGGCGACGACCGTCAGCAGCACATAGCCAATGACCTTTCCGGCAACCACGAGGCCTCCGGGCGCTTGCGGCAGAAGGTGCTGCAGGTAAGCGAGCGCAGCGGTCGCGGCGAGCGCGACGAGGGCCACAACCAGAGCGAACAAGGTCATCGCGATTGCAATCAGGTAGAATCGGAGCAAGCTCCTCTTCTCCTTCTCCTCATAGGCGATGTTGAGCGCGGTGATCACCGACGCCGCACCATTGGTGCCGCCGTACACCGCGACCAGGAAGGCCAGAAGAATCCCCAGCCCCTTGGTCTTTTGAGAAGCCTGAACAGCGTTCATCAACTGGTCGCCGATGATCAGAGCGACATCGGTAGGCAGCACTGCAGTCAGCGCGCCCATGTTCTTGATGACGGTGAACGGATCCGCCGCAAAACCGTAAACGAGGACGATCAGGCCGAGCAGCGAGAGCAGCGCAAAGAAACCGTAGAAAGCTACGCCAGCCGCTACCAAGCCGACATTGTCATCCCAGATCCGCTTATAGGTCCTGGCGACAATATCCTTCCACGCGGGTGCCGGCATTTCCGCCGGTGATTTCGCCTCATGTCCCTTCGGGTCGACCATCCCTCGAAGAACCACGGTTCATCACGCCCTGTTCCGCGACTGGGTAAATGACCCCCCTTGCCAACGGCCGAAAACAGGCGGACGGTGGAGGTTTCCAGATAGGCGCCCGAGCGCCTCCTCTGAGCGACTCGCGCGCCGTAAAGGCACGAAGGGAGAGTCGCATGGTCGGACAACCATCCAAAGGCACCCGAGTAATTGCGCTGGTGGGACCCGCCGGCGCAGGAAAGACAAGCTTAGCCGAAGCGATGCTGTTCGCAGCCGGCGCCACCGACCGATTGGGTTCGACGGCCAACGGCTCCAGCATCGGCGATTCGAGCCCCGAAGCGCGATCACGCGGCGGCTCGACCGAACTCAACCTCTACAACTTCCAATATCTCGGCGACGATTTCGCGGTGATCGATGTGCCCGGATCGGTCGGCTTTACAGCAGACGGCGCGAAGGCGCTGGCGATCGCCGATGTCGCAATCGTCGTGGTCGACCCCGACCCCGCCCGCGCTCCGCTCGCAGCACCGGCGCTGCGCGCCCTTGACGAGCTAGGCATCCCGCACCTCATCTTCGTCAACCGGATCGATCAGGCGCATGGCCGCATTCGTGACTTGCTCTCGGCGCTTCAGCCGATGAGCGTTTCGCCGCTGATCGGCCGCCAGATTCCCATCTGGGACGGCGAGAAGATCAGCGGGTTCGTCGACCTCGCGCTCGAATATGCCTTCAAATATCGCGCCGGAAAGGAATCCGAGCGCATCGACATTCCAGCCGACCTCCAGGCTCGTGAGGCCGAGGCCCGTACCCACATGCTGGAACAGCTGGCCGATCATGACGATGAGCTGCTCGAACAGCTGCTGATGGACGAGGCCCCAGCGCGCGAAAAGGTGCTTCAGGACCTCGCTCGCGAGACGAGCGACAATCTCGGCGTGTCAGTCCTGTTCGGCTCGGCGATCAGCTCATGGGGCGTTCGCCGGCTATTGAAAGCGGTGCGCCATGAAGCCCCCGGTGCGGATGCGACCAGCAATCGGCTGGGTGTCGAGAGTCCCGCACTTTACGTGTTCAAGGTCATTCACGGCGCCATTGGTCGCCTAGCCCTGGCTCGCGCTCTCGGCGGCAAGATCAGCGAGGGCTCGGACCTGAAAACCGAAGATGGCAGCCACGCGCGCGTCGGTTCGCTGTTCAAGGTGCAGGGCGAAAAGACGATCAAGACCGGCGAAGCTCGCGATGGCGATGTCGTCGCCGTAGCCAAGATCGACACAGTGAAAGCCGGCCAATGGCTCGGCACGGGAAAGCTGCCGCCGGCCATCGAGATCGACTATCCGGCGCGCAATTGTGCGATCGCAATCGAACCCGCCGACCGCAAGGACGACGTGAAGCTTTCGGGTGCCCTTCACCGACTGGAGGAAGAAGACTCGGCGCTGATCGTCGAGCATGACGAGGCGAACCACGAGATTCGGCTGCGCGGCGTGAACGACGAGCATCTCAACACCGTGATCGCGCGTCTTAAGCGCCGCTACGGCGTCGAGGTGAAGACCCACACGCCGACCGTGGGCTATCGCGAATCCATTCGCAAACCTGTGACTCAGAAGGGGCGCCACAAGAAGCAGTCGGGCGGTCATGGCCAGTTCGGCGACGTCATCATCGAGGTGAAGCCCCTGCCCCGCGGCTCCGGCTTCGTATTCGAGGAGAAGATCCACGGCGGGTCTGTACCCAAGCAGTGGATCCCGGCCGTCGAGGACGGGGTGCGAGAGGCGATGGTCAAGGGGCCCCTCGGCTTCGAGGTGGTCGATTGCTCAGTGACCCTCATCGACGGGAGCTACCACAGCGTGGACTCGTCCGAGCTTGCGTTCCGCCTCGCCGGCCGCATCGCGATGCAGGAGGCGCTCGCCGCCGCCCAGCCGCACCTGCTCGAACCGATGCACAAGCTGACCGTCGTTTGCCCGTCGAGCGCGACTAGTCGAATTACATCGGCGGTTGCCGGACGGCGCGGGCAGATGCTTGGCATGGGCCCGCGTGATGGCTGGACGGGTTGGGACCGGATCGATGCCTTGATCCCCGAAGCTGAGCTATCGGGCCTCGAGGCAGAGCTTCGGTCGCAAAGCCAGGGTCTCGCCACCTATGAGGCGGAGTTCGACCATCTGGCCGAACTCAACGGTCCGCTGGCCGAAAAAGTGGTGCAGCAGCACGTGCCCGAGCACGCTTAGAGGCGCGCTTCTTCGAGGCCCCTGGCTTTCACGAGCCTGTCCAGATCGACCAGGGTGGAGAGGAGGCTCTCCATCCGGTCGAGCGGCCAGGCATTCGGGCCGTCCGACTTGGCTTTCGCCGGGTCGGGGTGAGTCTCCATGAAAAGGCCCGAAATACCCGTCGCGACCGCAGCGCGTGCCAGCACAGGCACGAACTCCCGTTGGCCGCCCGAGCTCGTGCCCTGCCCGCCTGGAAGCTGCACGCTGTGCGTCGCGTCGAACACGACGGGGCAGCCTGTCTCGCGCATGATCGCAAGGCTGCGCATATCGCTGACGAGGTTGTTGTAGCCGAACGACGCCCCGCGCTCGCAGACCATGATCGTGTCCTCGTTCACGCCGGCGGCCTGGGCAGCGCTGCGCGCCTTGTCGACGACATTCTTCATGTCGCCGGGCGCCATGAACTGCGCCTTCTTGATGTTGACCGGCTTCCCCGACGCAGCGACGGCGTGAATGAAGTCCGTTTGCCGTGCGAGGAATGCAGGCGTCTGCAGCACGTCCACCACCTCAGCGACGGCACCGATCTGTGGGATGTCGTGGACGTCGGTCAGCACCGGCACGCCCACTTCCGCGCGCACCTTTTCCAGCACGCGCAGCCCCTCATCCATGCCCGGGCCACGATAGCTCCTGTCGCTGCTCCGGTTGGCCTTGTCGAAGCTCGACTTGAAGATGAAGCGTACGCCGAGCCTGTCGGTGATCTGCTTGAGGCGCTCGGCTGTCCGCAGCTGCAGATCCTCGCTTTCGACGACGCACGGTCCAGCGATCAGGAACAGGGGCTGATCGAGCCCGACTTGCCAGCCCAGTAGGTTCATAACGCGCCGGTTAGCCGACCAAGTGCCTCACCGCCACTACCGCCTGACGTTGTGACGCGCCCAGCTGCCGAATCATGAACATCCTGCAATGGACGAACTCGGTTAATGGCGGTAATCGAAAGATATATGATCGCGAGCAAGTTTGCGGACGTTTGGGTGCTTTTGGGTCCGCATCGCGGTGACAATCATCAGGTGCTGGCTCTCGCCGAAGGGCTTGGGCTTCCTTTTCGCCCGATCCAGATGCGCTACCGCTGGTTTGCACATTTGCCAGCGGTGACGCGCAGCGTCGCGATCTCGCAGCTGCAGCCCGAGGCACGCGCCGAGATCGGGCCGCCATGGCCGTCGCTGGTGATCGGAATCGGCCAGCGGAGCGTTCCCGTTGCGCGATACATCAAGGAAGCATCCGGGGGCCGGACCACGATCGTCCGCCTTGGCGATCCAATGGTTTCGCCCGCCTATTTCGATCTTGTGATCACGACGCCCCAATATGCCGTTCGTGACATGGAGAATGTCGTGCGGCTCCCGGTCACGATCACCAACCCGCCTATTGCGCCCGATCCGTTCGAAGAGCGCTGGCTTGAAAGCTTCCCGCGGCCGCGGCGCCTGATGGCGGTTGGCGGTGCAACATCGCTTTGGGACTTGAAGCCCTCAGCCATACGCGCCGCCGCGCGAACGCTGCTTCAGGCTGCGGACCGTGATGGCGGGTCAGTCATTGCAGTCACCAGCCCGCGGACTTCTCCTCGACTTGCAGCGGCGGCGCGCTCCGAGCTCGGATCGCTGGCGGTGCTGGACGGCGATTTCCCACGTTACAACGCGTTGCTCAGCGCTGCCGACGAGATCCACGTGACGGGCGACAGCGTCTCCATGCTGTCCGAAGCGGTGAAGGCGAGAAAGCCGGTCGGTCTGATCCCACTCGAGCCAAACCCGATTGGTCACCTGATCCGCATCGCTGAGACAGTACGCGGCCGGAAGTTTCGGATCCGGGATTTGACCAAGTTCTGGACCGGCCTCACCGCCCGCGGCCTCGTGGGAACCGTCGAAGAGCCGCGCTGTGGCGTGCTGAACGCGGATGCACTCGAAACGGCGGTCTCGGCAGTGAACGCCGCGCTCGAGGGGCGACTGCCCGAGACGGTGGTACGCATTCGAGTTGAGGGCCGACCGAGAGGCGCCCGAACGGCGGCAGGTTAAGCGAGTCCTTCGACCACCGCGATCGGCTGCCAGTCGCCCAGGCCATAACGCGCTGCGAAATCGGCCGGGAACGGCTCTCCTGCATGAATGCCGCCGCTGACGAAGATCGCGTCGAAGCCCATCCGTGCGGCACCAAGTATATCGGTCTGCAAGCCGTCCCCCACTGCCAGCACCACGCTCGCAGGCGGGTCGCCGGCGAGGTGAAGCGCGTGGCGGTAGATCGTTTCGTGCGGCTTGCCGTACCAGATCACGCGCCCGCCGAGTTGCTCGTAGATGTCCGCGATAGCACCGGCACAAGCTTCAAGCTCTCCGCCCCGGACCACGACCCGGTCGGGGTTCAGGCAGTGCAGCGTCACTTCGCGCGCTACCCAATGCTCGAGGTCGGCACGATAGTCCTCCGGCCGCGGCCGCTCCGCGGTCAGCCCAGTACAAGCGAGATCGGTGAAGTCATCCGCATCGGCAATGCGGACGCCGCGGCCTTCCAGGATTGCGCGGTCCCCCACCGTGCCGACGAAGCCAACGGGCCTGGCCAACGCGTTCAGCGCCTCAATCCCGGCTTCGCCGCTGGTCGCGATCCCATCCCAGCATTCGCGCGGCAAGCCGATCCGGCCGAGCTGGCCCGTTACCGCGTCGGCGGTGCGCGGGGCATTGGTGATCAGGACGACGAAGCGGCCTTCCTCGCGCCACCGGCACAGGAGCTCGGCCGCTCCAGGATAGAGGTTCACGCCGTCGTGAACGACGCCCCAGATATCGCAGAGAATTAGCCGGTATTTGGGGTCCAGCGCGTCCAGGGCGCTCATTCGAGGCCTGCAGCGGCAAGCGCTTGCTCGATGGGGTCGACGTCTTCTGGATTATTGAGCTCGCGGAGTGCGAATGCCGGCGTTTCGACGTCGACCACCGCTATCGGCACGCCGGCATCCAGAAAACGCAGCTGCTCAAGGCCTTCGAGCTGCTCGAGTTCGCTCGGCGGTGTTGCTGCATAGAGTTCGAGAGCGGCGGGCCGATAGCCATAGACACCGACGTGGAGGCGCACCGGCGACATCTCGCTGTCGAGGCTTCCAGATGGGAGGTGCGGGATCAGCCGCTTTGAAAAGTAGAGTGCGCGACCGTTACCATCGGTCACAACGGTCGTTCCCCCGACCCTGCCCGCAGCCTCTTCCGCCTGAAGGGCTCGAACTTCATCGGAGCGAAGGCGGAGCGCGGGGGTTGCAACCAGCGCGCCCTTGTCCTGCTCCATGCATGCGATCAGCGCTTCAACAAAGGTCGGCGGGGTCAGCAGTGCGTCTCCCTGGAAGTTGATGACCAGGTCGACATCGTGGAGTTGTCTCGCCGCTTCGGCGCAACGCTCAGTGCCGTTGCGGCAGTAGGAGGAGGTCATGATCGCCCCGACGCGAGCAGGCGTGCAGGCGTCGGCAATCCGTTCGTCATCGGTTGTGACGAACACGCCAGAGATCCCCGCCACCCGTCGCGCCGCTTCGACGCTGCGCTGGATCAGCGGCTTGGCGACGCCGCTTGACCCTTTCAGCGTCACCAACGGCTTGCCGGGGTAGCGCGACGAACCGTAGCGCGCGGGAATCAGAATTACGGCATTCATCGAGCGGCTGGGCAGTCATGGATGTGCAGGACGCCAACCGGTTTCTTGCCGCGCCCGTCTTCCTTGACGACAAACAAGGCGGTGATCTTGTGCTCGTCGAACAGCACGAGCGCGTCATCGATCAGATCGTCAGGGCCGACCGTCTTGGGATCGCGGGTCATAAACTCCCCAGCGCTGTGCTCGAGGCCCCGCTCGATGTTCCGGCGAAGGTCACCGTCGGTGATGACGCCGATCAGATAACCGCAGTTATCGGTAACCCCGACCACGCCCAAGCGCTTCGCGGTCATCTCGACCACCGTGTCGTGCATCGAGCTTTCAGCACGCGTCAGCGGCATCGATTTGCCGCCATGCATCAGCCGCCGCACGGGCTTGAGCCGCGCCCCAAGTGAGCCGCCGGGATGGAGGCGACCGAACTCCGTTCGGGTCACGCCCTTCTGGCGCATTACCGTCATCGCCAACGCGTCGCCAAGCGCGAGCGCCATCGTCGAGGAAGTCGTGGGAGCGACCGATTCCGGCCCGACTTCAGGCCAGTGCGGCAGGACCAGCGACGCAGTGCCCGCCTCATCGAGCATGGTTCCGGCGTGGCCGGTGATCGCGATGATCGGAATGTGGGCAAGCTGGAAATGGTCGATCACCGGTTCGAGCTCTGAGGTCTCGCCGCTTTGCGAGATGAGAATGGCGATATCCCCCTCTGCGGCCATTCCAAGGTCGCCGTGGATCGCTTCGGCAAGATGAAGGAAGACAGCGGTGGTGCCCGTGGAGGCGAAGGTCGCGGCTATCTTGCGCGCAACGTGACCGGACTTGCCGAGCCCGCTGACGATGAGCTTGCCGCGGCACGCGCAGATGAGGTCCACCGCCTTTTCGAACGGCGCGCCGAGCTGGTCGGCAAGCGCGTCGAGGGCGCGTGCCTCGTCATGGAGAATCGCGCGCCCGAACTCGAGCACTCCGATCGCTGGACTGCGGTCTGCTGCCATGTCTGACCCCCCTAGCCACGCGCCCAGCGCCTGTGAAGCTTGACGGCCGTGACGCCAGCGGCTTGGGTCGCGCGTCCTGAGGGGAAGCTGAATGGCCAAGCGACTAACTCAATACATCCTCATCGCGCTCGTATTGGGCGTCATCGCCGGCTGGGCCATCAATGCTGCGATCGACGATGGCACGCCGCAAAGTGCCGCTCAGCTCAAGTCCATCGCGGAATATCTGAGCATCGTCACCACGCTGTTCCTGCGCCTCATCAAGATGATCATCGCACCCTTGGTCTTCTCGACCCTGGTGGCCGGAATCGCGCACATGGGCGACATCGCTGCCTTGGGCCGCATCGGGATCCGGTCGCTGCTGTGGTTCATCCTCGCGACCTTCGTGTCGCTGACCCTCGGGCTGATTATCGTCACTCTGCTTCACCCGGGCGTCGGGCTCAACCTGCCGCTGCCGCCGACGACGGCCACGAGCGGCGTCGAGACGTCCGCGTTCAACCTCAAGGACTTCGTGTCGCACCTGGTGCCGCAGTCGATCTTCGAGGCCATGAGCAACAACGAGATCCTGCCGATCGTGATCTTCTCGATCTTCTTCGGGGTCGCGCTGACTTCGACTGGAGAACGCGGAAAACCGATCGTGCGGGGCGTCGAAGCGCTCGTCCGAGTGATGCTCCAGCTGACCAACTATGTGATGCGCTTTGCACCCTTCGCCGTGTTCACCGCAGTCGCGAGCGCGCTCGCCGAGCGCGGTCCGCAGATCATCATGACATTGGGTAAGTTCGTCGGCAGCTTCTATCTCGGGCTGATCACGCTCTGGGCGATTCTGATCGCCGCCTGCTTCGTCATCGTCGGACCCCGCACGCGGCATCTGGTTCGCTACATCCGCGATCCGGTCGTGCTCGCCTTTTCAACCGCGTCGTCGGAAGCCGCCTATCCGCGGACGCTCGAGGAGCTGGAGCGCTTCGGTGTGCCCCCGCGGATCGCGAGCTTCGTCCTGCCGCTCGGCTATTCGTTCAATCTCGACGGCTCGATGATGTACATGACGTTCGCGTCGATCTTCATCGCGCAGGCCTATGGCATCCACCTCAGCCTCGGCCAGGAAATCACCATGCTGCTGGTGCTGATGATCACCTCAAAGGGGATGGCCGGCGTTCCTCGCGCCAGCCTCGTGGTGATCGCGGCCACCATCTCGATGTTCAAGATTCCGGAGGCTGGATTGCTCCTGATCCTCGCTGTGGACCATTTCCTCGACATGGGACGCTCGGCGACGAACGTCGTCGGCAATGCGGTCGCATCGAGCGTGATTGCACGGTGGGAGGGCGAGCTTGGACCCGAGCTTTCGCCGATCATCGAGCCGGCGCCGGCCCCGGTCAAAGCGAAGCCGCGACGCGCGAAGAAGAACGCCTAGCCGAACGGCCGGTCGATGCTCGGCGGCGGCTGGGTGAAGAACTTGGGCCCGTCGGTAGTCATGTACCAGCAGTCCTCGATCCGGACGCCGAACTTGCCCGGAATATAGAGCCCCGGTTCATCCGAGAAGCACATGCCGGGTGCGAGGGGCGTCGCTTCGCCGTGGACAAGGTAGACCGGCTCATGGACCTCCATGCCGATACCGTGGCCGGTGCGATGCGGCAGGCCCGGCAGCCGGTAGGCAGGACCGAAACCCCAGCTCTCGTACGTCCGGCGAACCACATCATCGACATGCCCCGCGGGCACACCGGGCCTGGCGGTTTCGATCGCGATCTGCTGCCCGCGATGGACCTGGTCCCACAACTTGCGCTGCTCTGGCGTCGCATCGCCGCCGAACACGTACGTTCGGGTGATGTCCGCCTGGTAGCCGTGGACGGAGCAGGTGCAGTCCATCAGAACGATCTCGCCGCGGCGGACGACCTGCGGCTTGTGGGAGCCGTGCGGGTAGGCCGAGGACTCGCCAATCAATACGAGGCCGCCGTCATAAGCGCCGCCCAGATGTTTCTGTGCAGCTGCGATCAGCGCGTCGACGTCCGCCTGACCCATCCCTTCACGAGTCCGGTCTGCGGCGTAGCGCAGGCTCGCGAGCATGATGTCGTTGGCCGCCTGCATCAGGGAGAGCTCTGCCGGCGACTTGATCATTCGGCAGCCGCGGACGACCGGGTTGCCGCTGACGACGCGGATTGACGGGATTTGCTGCTTCAGGCGGTCGAGGATGAAGTAGCGGTCCGTCTCCTCGAATCCGACTGTTCGTGCCCGCTTTGAGCGCAGGAAGTCGGCGACGAGCTTCAGCGGCTCCTCGTCCTCGTTCCAGGTGCGGATCTCGGAGGGGATCGACAGGCTTTCGGCAACCGACGGCTTTTCGAAGAAGGGCGTCACGACGATCGGCTCGCCATGCGCCGGGATGACCGCCGCGGTTAGTCGTTCCGAACGCCACCATTGGACGCCGGTGAAATAGTCAAGGCTTGCTCCGGGCTCGACGATGATGGCGTCGATGCCGTGCCGCGCCATCAGCGCGCGCGCCTTGGCGATGCGCTGGAGGCGCTCGGCGGACGTGATTGCAGGCGGGATCGGAATCGCCGGGAGCTCGGCAGCCGCCTGTGCGCAGAGGCGGTCAAACGGGATCGCCAGCGCCGCAGCCGCAGCGCTAACGCTGGTGAGAAAGCTCCGCCGATTGGTGTTCATCATCCTCATCATGGCTCCTCTTGCACCGTCAGAGCGGCGAGTTCCTTCACAAGTTTGGCCGCGACGGTGGCGGTCATCGCGTTCACGTCGCGCGAGGGGTTATATTCCACGACGTCAGCCCCGATGATCGGGCCTTCGACGCGATGGAGCACCGAGATCAGCTCTCGAACCGAGAGCCCGCCCGGTTCATGATGCGATACGCCGGGAGCGAACGCGGGGTCGAGCGCATCCATGTCTATGCTGATGTAGAGGGGAGCTTCGGGGATCGGCACGCGATCGGGCGCGAAGTCGCGCATCTCCGCGACTTCGACGCCGTAGGTCTCCACCTGGTCGCGGCAATGGCCGTTCAGAGTTCGAATCCCGACTTGGACGAGACGCCTCGCGAAGCCGCGTTCCATGATGCGTGCGAATGGAGACGCGTGGCTTAACGGGTCGCCTCCGAAATCCTCGTAGAGGTCCGGATGCGCATCGAAATGGAGGATGTTCACCGAGCCATATTCCTCGGCCAGGCCGGCGACGATTGGAAAGGTGACCATATGGTCGCCGCCCAGGAAGATCGGCACGGCGCCGGCGGCCTTGGCCTCTCGCGCAGCTTTGGCGATTCGTCCGACGTCCTCCTCGCTCTCGTCGAGCGAGAGATCGCCGGCGTCCTCGAGCATGATGTCGTCACCGATCTCCAGCCCTGATTCAGTGGCCATGTTGCTATGGTCGGAATGAAGCGCCGTGCGGATTGCAGCCGGAGCCGCAGCCGCCCCTCGAAGGAACGAGGAATGCGAGTCGGTTGGCAGGCCGATTAGCCTCACCCTCCCCCGCACCCGATCCATTGCCGCTCCTTTCGTCTGGCCACTGTTGCACGGCTCGGCCCGATGGGCCAGCAGGCGCGATCCCATGTTCGATTCGGCTTTCAACGACGGCGTTAAGCGCCCCGGCACGCGCGAGATGACGGTGATGCTCGCCGGCCTCATGGCGCTGAACGCCTTCGCCATCGATTCGATGATCCCGGCGCTCGCGGACATCGGCCGGTCGCTGCATGTCGCGCATGAGAACGACCAGCAGCTGGTCGTCATCGCCTATTTCCTGGGATTCGCGTCAACCCAGCTGGTCTGGGGACCGCTCGCGGATCGCTTTGGGCGAAAGCCGATCCTGGGTGTCGGGATCATCCTGTACGCCGCCTTCGCGTTGCTGTGCGCGGTTGCAACCAGCTTTCCGCTGCTCATCGCCGGGCGCGCGGCAATGGGTGCGTCGGCGGCCGTAACCCGGGTGCTGGTCGTGGCGATGGTCCGCGACCTCTTCGAAGCGGAAGCGATGGCGCGAGTGATGAGCCTGGTGTTCATGACATTCATGCTGGTGCCGGTGCTGGCACCGAACATCGGGCAACTGATCCTGCTGTTCTTCCCCTGGCGCGGAATCTTCATCGCGATCACCATCTACGCGGCGATCATGCTGGCCTGGTCATGGACGCGCTTGCCCGAAACGCTGCACCCGGAATTCCGGCGTTCGCTCGAATGGCGCGGAACGTTCGGCGCCATTGCCGAGACGCTGCGGGAGCGCCAGTCGCTCGGTTACACATTGGCGACGACGATCAGCTTTTCCGGACTGATCGCCTACATCAGTTCGATCCAGCAGATCGTGTTTGATGCGTTTCACGAGGGCCGGTTCATCGGCCTGGTCTTCGCATCGATTGCAGCGCCGATGGCCCTCGCCTCCTGGCTGAACTCGCGCGTGGTTG
>Ga0207644_10001126_pt1 | contig 17127 bp, 20 predicted proteins | sample KBSS73metaG_FD_184326 | JGI IMG/M metagenome (GOLD analysis project Ga0207644, IMG submission 184326) | Switchgrass rhizosphere microbial communities from Kellogg Biological Station, Michigan, USA - KBS S7-3 metaG (SPAdes) (version 2) | ecosystem: Host-associated > Plants > Roots > Rhizosphere... | reverse complement strand
AGATTGCGCCAGGCCTCCGCCACAGCCTGCTTGCCGCCTTCATAGGGGTCGGCCTGGACGTAGCGGGGGGTGACGTCGGAAGTCACGGCCAGCGCCTTGCGCCCGCCGTGCACCCGCACCACCCCGACGTCCGCGCCGGTGGCGGAATCCTCCAGGATGTCGGCCATGACGTGGCGGTCGTACTGCTCCCACAGCCAGCGCTTGGAGGCCATGTCCGGACAGCTCATCAGCTTGAGCACCGCCTCGGCGTAGTCGGACGGAGGCGGGACATCCTCAGGCCTGAGCCGCGGGCGCGGCGTCGGCGCGACCCAGGGCCGGTCGTAGGAGGGGGCGTCGTCGAACAGCGGCGCGAGCGGCACGTCGGCGACGACCGCGCCCTTGTGCTTCAGCACCAGATGACCGGTCTCGGTGGTGTGGCCGATGACGGCGGCGTCCAGGCCCCATTTTTCGAAGATCCGGTAGCCGTCGGCCTCGCGGCCCGGCTTGAGGATCGCCAGCATCCGCTCCTGGCTCTCCGACAGCATCATCTCGTAGGCGCTCATGCCCTCTTCGCGCTGGGGCACGCAGTCCAGGTCCAGCTCGACGCCCACCCCGCCCTTGCCGGCCATTTCCACCGAGGAGGAGGTGAGGCCCGCCGCCCCCATGTCCTGAATGGCGGCCACGGCGCCGGACGCCATCAGCTCCAGGGTCGCCTCGATCAGCAGCTTCTCGGCGAAGGGGTCGCCGACCTGGACGGTGGGGCGCTTCTCATCGGAGGACTCGTCGAACTCGGCCGAGGCCATGGTCGCGCCGTGGATGCCGTCGCGGCCGGTCTTGGAGCCGAAGTAGACCACCGGCAGGCCAGGCGCCGGCGCGGCCGAATAGAAGATCTTGTCGGCGTCGGCCAGGCCCACGCACATGGCGTTGACCAGGATGTTGCCGTCGTAGCCGGTGTGGAAGTTGGTCTCGCCGGCCACCGTGGGCACGCCGACGCAATTGCCGTAGCCGCCGATGCCGGCCACCACGCCAGCCACCAGCCGCTTGGTCTTGGGATGGCCGGGGTCGCCGAAGCGCAGCGCGTTGAGCAGCGCCACCGGGCGCGCGCCCATGGTGAAGACGTCGCGCATGATGCCGCCCACGCCCGTCGCCGCGCCCTGGTAGGGCTCGATGAAGGAGGGGTGGTTGTGGCTCTCCATCTTGAATATGCAGGCCTGGCCGTCGCCGATGTCGACCACGCCGGCGTTCTCGCCCGGTCCGCAGATGACCCGGGGTCCCGTGGTCGGGAACTTGGCCAGCTGCCGCTTGGACGACTTGTAGGAGCAATGCTCGCTCCACATCACCGAGAAGACGCCCAGCTCGACCAGGTTCGGCTCGCGGTTCAGCCGCCGAAGGATCAGCTGGTACTCGTCCGGCTTGAGGCCGAACTCGGCGGCCGTCTCGGCCATGGTCTTGTCAGGCTGGGCGCTCATGGCCTGCGCTTCTAGCGAGTCTCGCCAGCCCGCGCGATAGCGGCGGAACAAGTCGCTCCGGCCGTCCGTTGGTGCGCCGTTTTCCGGCGCCTTGGACGGCGTCGTCATCGGAGTGAGCGTAATGGCCAATCAGCAGATGAATCAGGACCGCCAGCCCCAGCAACAGCAGCAGGCCGGCGGCGGTCAGCAGGCCGATCGGAAGGACGCCGGCCAAGGACGGCAATCCGGCTCCCAGCAGGGCGGCCAGAACCAGCAGCGGCGTGACAAGCACTAGCGCCACGCCGGTCCGGCCCAGCCGGCCTTGAGGGGCTGTGCGGCCGAAGGAGAGGGCGGGATGCGCGAGGCGCTCCCGCCCTTTCGCATTTTCGAAGCCTCAGGCGCTGGCCAGCGCGCTCTGGAACAGGATCGCCCCGTCGGCCGAGCCGAGCTCGGGCTCGAAGGCGCGGTCGGGGTGAGGCATCAGGCCCAGCACATTGCCCGTGGCGTTGATCACCCCGGCGACGCCGCGGGACGAGCCGTTGGGGTTGTCGAGGTAGCGGAACACCACCTGGCCCTCGCCCTCCAGCCGGTCGAGCGTCGACTCGTCGGCAAAGAAATTGCCTTCGCCGTTGCCGACGGTCATCGACACCTGGCGGCGGCCGGCGTAGCCGGCGGTGAAGCGGGTCTGGGCGTTGGTCACCTCCAGCTCCACGGGCCGGCAGACGTACTTCAGCTTCTCGTTGCGCAGCAGGGCGCCGGGCAGGAGCTGGGATTCGCACAGGATCTGGAAACCGTTGCAGATGCCGACGGTGGCCACGCCGCGTTCGGCGGCGGCCTTGACCTCGCGCATCACCGGCGAGAGCGCCGCCATGGCGCCGCAGCGCAGATAGTCCCCATAGGAGAAGCCGCCGGGCAGAACGATCAGGTCGAGGCCGGCGGGGAGCGCGGTCTCGCGGTGCCAGACCATGTCCACCGTGGCGCCCGTGGAGCGCTCGACCGCCACCTTGCAGTCGCGGTCGCAGTTGGAGCCGGGGAAGACGATGACGGCGGCTTTCATGGGGCCTCAAGTGGCGGGGGACGGGGGCGGGGTCAAGCGGGTCACCGCCGCGCGGCCGCCAGGCTCTGCAGATAGCCCTGCAACTGGGCGTAGGCCGCCTTGTCGCCAAAGGCGCAGCCGGTGTTTCGCATCCCCTGCGGCGTCACCTGCTGCATCAGGATCGCCGGATGGGCCGGAGCGCCGGGTTCGGTGAGGAAGTAGGACGCCTGGCCGTCGGTGGTGGAATAGGCGCGGTACGGCTCCGAAGGATCCTCGGGCGCGGCCTTCAGGCCGGGCTGGGCGGTGATCGCCGCCTTCAGGCCTTCGAACCCCTGGGCGCAGTTCAGGGCCACCACGGCGGGAGCGGCCGGCTTGGGCGCGCAAGCGCCCAGGAAAAGCAGCGCGAAGGCGGCGATGCCGACGCCCCTTCCGTCTCGGCGCTTCCGGCCGATCCACCTCCCCCGCGCCACGGTGGAGGATCTCACCAGCAAGATGCTCCACCGCTTGCGGGGGAGCTGTCAGCGAAGCTGACTGAGGGGGTTTTCTGGGCCTTCGCCCTCACGCCAGCTCCACGCGGTAGCTTTCGATGACCGTGTTGGCGAGAAGCTTCTCGCACATGGCCTTCACCTCGGCCTCGGCGGCGGCCTCGTCGCCCGCGGCGAGGTCGAATTCGATGGTCTTGCCGACGCGGACGTGCTCGACGCCGCCCCAGCCCAGGCCGTGCAGGGCCTGCTCGACCGCCTTGCCCTGGACGTCCAGCACGCCGGGCTTGAGGAAGACGTGGACCTTGGCCTTCATCAGTGCAGGCCGCCTTGGATCACCGTCGGCATCTCCTTCATGATGCCCAGCCGGCGCGCCACCTCGGTGTAGCTCTCGATGACGTTGCCCAGGTCGCGACGGAAGCGGTCCTTGTCCAGCTTCTCGTTGGTCTGGGTGTCCCACAGCCGGCAGCTGTCGGGGCTGATCTCGTCGGCCAGGATGATGCGCGAGAACTCGTTCTCCCAGATTCGGCCGAACTCGATCTTGAAGTCCACCAGGGTGATGCCGACGGCGCCGAACATGCCCGACAGGAAGTCGTTCACCCGAAGCGTGATCGCCATCATGTCGTCGATCTCCTGGGTGGTGGCCCAGTTGAAGGCGGTGATGTGCTCCTCGGCGACCATCGGGTCGTGGAGCTTGTCGTCCTTCAAATAGAACTCGATGATCGAGCGCGGCAGGGCCTGGCCCTCGGGCATGCCGAAGCGGGTGGAGAGCGAGCCGGCCGCGACATTGCGGCAGACCACCTCCAGCGGAATGATCTCCACCTCGCGGATCAGTTGTTCGCGCAGGTTCAGGCGCTTGATGAAGTGGTTCTGAACGCCGATCGCGTTCAGCCGCGTCATGACATACTCGCTGATGCGGTTGTTGATGACCCCTTTGCCTTCGAGCACGGCCTTCTTGGTCGCATCGAATGCGGTGGTGTCGTCCTTGAAATACTGGATTAGGGTGCCGGGCTCAGGACCTTCGTAGAGGATCTTGGCCTTGCCCTCGTAGATCTTCTTACGGCGGGTCATCTCTCGCCTTCTCCAGGAGCGGGGCTTGCCGTTCGGCGAAACGAAAAACGCGCGCGGGTCCTTTTCGCGCGCGGGTCCGACTCGGCCTCTCGCTCAATTTAGGCTGCCGGAAATTAGCGGATGGCGGGCGCGGGCGCAAACTTGCCTGAAGCGTGACGCCAGCCGATTGCGGCCCCGCCCGGGGCGGGATATGTGACCGCTTCAAGCTGCTGCCTGGGGACCGCATGACCACCTTCGACGATCGGGAACGGGGCTTTGAGCGCAAGTTCGCCCACGATCAGGAGCAGGAGTTCAAAGCCGCTGTCCGCCGCAACAAGGCCTTGGCCCAGTGGGCCGCCGGGCTGATGGGCCTGGAAGGCGACCATGTCGGCGAATACGAGCGCGCGGTGGTGAAGTCCGACTTCGAGGCCCCGGGCGACGACGACGTGCTGCACAAGGTGTTCGAGGATCTGAAGGGCGCCGGCGTCCAGGTCACCGAGGGCGAGGTGCGCATGAAGATGGCCGAGCTGCTGGCCCAGGCCCGCGAAAGCGTCCGCAGCGAGAGCTGAGTCGCGCCCGGCGACGATTCCGTCCGCCCCTACTCCGCCAGCAGCTTCTCCGACGCCGTCTCGATCCGCGCCTTGAGCAGGCGCATGAAGTCGGCCCGCTTGAGGCCGGGCGGGATCGGCTCCAGGTATTCGAAGACGATGACGCCCGGCCGGCGCACGAAGCCGTGGGCGGGCCAGTGGGCGCCGGAGTTGGTGGCCACCGGGTGCACCGGCACGCCGAGTTCGCGGTACAGGGCGGCGACGCCGGGTTTGTAGTCGCCCTCTTCGCTTGGCGGAGTGCGGGTGCCTTCGGGGAAGATCACCACCTGACGGTTCTTGGTGAAGCGGTTCTTGGCCTCGCGGACCAGCTTGCGCAGCGCCGAGGCGTGGGCGTCGCGGTCGACCACCACCGCGCCGGCCCGCACAGCGTACCAGCCGAACCACGGGATCAGCGTCAGCTCCTTCTTCATGACGAAGGCCGCGGCGGGCAGCACGCCGAGCTGGGCGAAGACGTCGAGCATGCACTGGTGCTTGGGCGCGACCAGCGCGGCGCCGGTCGGCACATGCTCCCGGCCGCGAACCTCCACGCGGATACCGCAGATCGGCAGAAGGGCGGTCACGCCGCGGCTCCAGATGCGGAACATGACCAGCAGCCCCGACGTCGGACCCAGCAGCAGCGGCGTGCAGCCCACCGCCACGACGCTCGACCAAAGATAAAAGACGGCGACGAACAGGACGGAGCGGAGAACGGTCAAGACGCGGCCTTCTGTTGCGGGGTCTCGCGGGGTCCCAGGCCCAGGACGGCCTCCCGCGCGAGGATCGCCAGATACTTGCAGTATTCCACCACCATCAAGCGGGCGCTTCGGGGCGAGCGCCACCAGCGGCGGCCCTTCAGCGAGGCGGTCGGCGTGGGATAGGTCTGAAGCTGGAACTCCGGCTCGCGCATCACCGCCTTCAGCTCCAGCATGGCGCGGGGCATGTGGTAGTCGGCGGTGACGATGATCAGGCTGCGGTAGCGCATGCTGCGCGCCCAGTCGGCGGTCTCACGGGCGTTCCCCACGGTGTCGGCGGCGGTGAAGCCCAGGTCCACGCAGCAGTCGTAGAGCCGGCGCGAGGCCTTGGAGGCGTTGCGGATGTCCTCGCGGCTGGCGTCGCGGTTGACGCCGGAGATCAGCAGCCGCTTGCCCAGGCCGTCCTGCAGCAGCTGCAGGCCGGCGGCGATGCGCTCGTTAGAGTTGGCGCCGGTGAGCGCCACCACCCCGTCGGCCGGCTGCGGGTCGGGCGCGGGGGTCGATTGCTGGACCCGGCCCGCGAAGGCGAGCAGCCCCGCCGCCCAGATCAGCGCCAGCACCAGGAAGGCGGCGACGGACTTCATGGCGTCCCGTCTCCGATCCGCCGCACCGCCAGCCGCGCGGCGAGGCCGGCCACGAGCGCGGCCAGGACCGGGCACGGCAGGACGGCCAGCAGGTCGACCCAGGCGAAGGGGAGGGCGGGGGTCAGGCCCTCGCCGCCGCCCGCCAGTCGAAGCGCCGCTCCGGTGAGCGCCGCCGCCCCTGCGCCGATCGTTCCCGCCAGGGCCGCGGCGCGGGCGAAGCGGGCCTGGAACAGTCCGGCGATGAAGCCCTCCTCAGCGCCCGCCAGGCGCAAGACCTCGACCACCGGCCGCTGGGCGGCGAGGCCCGCCCGCGTGGCGGAGGCCGCCACGGCGCCCGCGGCGGCGGCCACCAGCAGGAACACCACGGCCGCCAGGCCGCGCGCGATCCCGGCGGCGCGGCGCACGTCCTTCAGCCACAGCGAGTGGTCGTCGACGATGGCGTCCAGGCCCTGGGCCTTCAGCGCGCGGCGCAGCGTGGCGGCGTCGGGGGGCCGTTTCCGATCCAGGCTCACCGCCACCAACCTCGGCACCGGCAGCTCCTCCACCTCGGCCACGTCGCCGATCCAGGGCCGGACCAGGTCGTAGGCCTTGCGCGCCTCCAGCGCCCGGGCCTCCGAGACGCCGGGAACGCCGGCCAGGGTCTCCGCCGCGGCGGCTGCGGCGGCGTCGGGCGTCAGCCCCGCCCCGCCACGGACGATCACCGTCACCTCGGACGACAGCTGGCGGCTCCAGCCGCTGGCGGCGCGGTCGGCGGCGATCACCGCCAGGCCTGTGACGCAGGCCAGGTAACAGAGCACCGCGACCACGAACACCAGCGCCCGGTCGCGGGTCTCGCGCTCGGGCAGAAAGGGGGCGGGCCGCCAGCGGGCGACGTCGAAAGCCTCGCTCATGCGGCGGCGGGCCCCTGCGGCGCGCGCCAGGCGAGGCGGCCGCCCTCCAGGTGCAGGGCGGGACGGCCGGAACGGGCGACCAGATCCTGGTCGTGGGTCGCGATCAGCACGGTCGTCCCCAGGCGGTTCAGCTCCACGAACAGGCGATAGATGCGCAAGGCCGCCTCGGCGTCCACATTGCTTGTGGGCTCGTCCGCCAGCAGGATCTGCGGCCTGGCCACCACGGCGCGCGCGATGGCCAGCCGCTGCTTCTCGCCCCCCGCCAGCTCCGGCGGAAACGCGCCCATTCGCGCGCCCAGCCCCACCCAGGCCAGCAGCTCGGCCACGTCGGCCCGGTAATCCGACGGCCGCGCGCCGGCGATGCGCAGGGGCGCGGCGGCGTTGTCGAAGGCGGTGAGATGGTCGAGCAGCAGCAGGTCCTGGAACACCAGGCCCATTCGCCGTCGAAGCTCCGGCCAGCGCCGCGCCGGCGTGCGCGCCAGGTCCTCGCCGAACAGCCGGATTTCCCCGGCCGACGGCTGCGCCGCCAGGTAGATCAGCTTCAGCAGAGAACTCTTCCCCGCCCCCGACGGCCCGGTGATGAAATGAAAGCTTCCCGGCGCCAGGCTGAAGGAAATGTCCCGGAGCACCTCCGCGCCTCGCCCATAGCGCATCGACACCGCATCGAAGCGCACCACCTCGTCAATATCAGCCGCAGCGGCGGCGACAGGGTTTCTGGACATGGGGGCCGAAATCGGCGACCTCGAAGGAGGTTGCTGGAGCGTCCGATTCGACCGTCATGATACTGACCTGTCCAGAGTGCGCCACCAGCTATTTCGTGGACGACTCGCGCGTCCCGGAGGCGGGGCGGAAGGTCAAGTGCGCGGAGTGCGGGCATCGTTGGATGGCGATGCGGGAGCCGCCGCCGCCTTCGACGGGCGGCCTGGACGATCTCGACATCATCGCCGTGGATCCCGCACCCACCGCGGAGGCTGAGGCGCCCGCGACCGAGACGGGGGACGTCGCCGAGGCTGCGCCGGAGGCGATCGTCGAGCCTGCGGTCGTCGCGGCGGAGCTTGGACCGCTGCCCGGTCGGCGCCGGCCGCAGCCGACGCGGCGGCCGGCCAAGCGCTCCAACGCCGTGGTCTGGGCCGGCGTCGGGGGGCTCTTCGTGGCGCTCGCGACCTGCGCGGTGGTGTTCCGGGAACAGGCGGTGCGGTTATGGCCGGCGAGTTCGGCGGCCTATGAGGCGCTGGGGCTGGCGGTCGATGGCGGCGGACTCGTCATCGAGAGGGTGCGCGTGGAGCCCAGCTTCCAGGCGGGACAGGCGGTGCTGTCGGTGACGGGATCCATCCGCAACGTCCGCAGCTCGCCGGTGGAGGCGCCGCCGATGCGCGTCACCCTGCTGAACCGGGCCGGCAAGCCGGTGGCGGCGACCATCGCCCGCCCGGTGGACCCGACCGTGCCGCCCCACGCGCTCCGGCATTTCGTCATCGCCATCTCCGACCCCCCGGTCACGGCGCGGGACCTGGAGGTGCGCTTCGCCACCGGGCGCGAGGCCAAGGCCCACGGCGAGGCGCCGCCCCACACGGGCGCCCCGACGCAGCCCGCGACGGCGGAGCCTCTGGCGCCCGGTCCCGGCACGGAACATGGCTGAGGCGCCAGGCGCGCTCCTGCTCAGCGAGGCCGAGGTGGCCCGGCGGGTGGAGCGGCTGGCCCAGGCGATCGCGCCGCAGATCGACGACGAGACGGTGGCGGTGTGCCTGCTCACCGGCGGCCTCTGGTTCTGCGCCGACCTGATGCGGGCGCTCGCGCGGGCCGGCCGACACGTCCGGTTCGACGCCCTGTGGCTCGCCTCCTACCGCGACGAGCGGGTCTCCAGCGGGCGCTGCGAGGTGCGCGCGGACCTGCAACGGCCGCTGGTCGGGCGCAAGGCGCTGGTGCTGGACGACGTGTTCGACACCGGGCTCTCGCTCAGCGAGGCCGCCCGCCTGGTGCGCGACGCCGGCGCGGCGCAGGTGCTGACGGCGGTCTTCGCCCGCAAGCCCTGGCCCACGCCCCGCGCCATGGAGCCCGACTTCGTCGCCTGGGAGGCGCCGGCCCGCTACCTGGTGGGCTACGGCATGGACTCCGCGGGCCGCTACCGCGGCCTGCCCTACGTCGCCGCTTTGGACTGAGCCGGCGACAGCCAGGGCGCCGGCCGCTCCCGGCCGAGCATCTCCTCGTAACTCGGCCGAGGACGCACGACGGCGTAGTCGCCGCCTCTGACCAGCACCTCGGGGACCAGGGGACGGCTGTTGTACTCGCTGGCCATGGTGGCGCCGTAGGCGCCCGCGCTCATAAAGGCCACCAGGTCGCCGGGCTCAAGCGGCGGCAACAGCCGGTCGCGGGTGAAGGTGTCCCCGGTCTCGCAGACCGGCCCCACCACGTCATAGGCCAGCGGCGCCCCGGGCCTCGGCTTCACCGGGCGGATGTCGTGGTAGGCGTCGTACATGGCCGGCCGCATCAGGTCGTTCATGGCCGCGTCGAGAACCAGGAAGCGGCGGCCTTCCGGACGCAGGTGGATATGCTCCACCCGCGCCAGCAGCACGCCGGCGTTGGCGGCGATCATGCGGCCGGGCTCGAAAGCGAGCTGCACGTCCAGCCCCTCGGCCACCTCCCGCACCATGGCCGCATAGGCCGCCGGCCCCGGCGGCTCCGGCTGGTTGAAATAGGGCACGCCCAGGCCGCCGCCGAGGTCCAGCCGCTCGACGGTCAGCCCCTGGGCGCGGAGGCGCTCCACCAGGCCGCGCATCTTTTCGAAGGCCGCCCGCATGGGGGCCAGGTCGGTGATCTGGCTGCCGATGTGGCAGGCCACGCCGACGGGCCGCGCGCCCGCCATGCCCGCGGCGCGGGCGTAGAGCCGCTCGGCCTCGGCGAAGGAGACCCCGAACTTGTTTTCCGCCTTGCCGGTGGAGATCTTGGCGTGGCCGCCGGCCTCGACGTCCGGGTTGACGCGGATCGCGACCGCCGCGCGCAGGCGCTTCTCGCGGCCGATGCGGTCGATCAGCTCCAGCTCCGGCTCGGATTCGACGTTCAGCTCGGCCACGCCCGCGTCGAGCGCGAAGGCGATCTCGGCGGCGCTCTTGCCGACCCCGGAGAAGACGATCCGTTCTGGCGGGACGCCGGCGGCTAGGGCGCGGCGCACTTCGCCCTCGGACACCACGTCGGCGCCCGCGCCCAGGCGGGCGAGCGTGCGCAGCACCGCCAGGTTGGAGTTGGCCTTGACCGCGAAGGCGATCAGCGGCTCGCCGCGGCCGGCGCCCGACAGCGCCTCGCGCAGCACCGTGAAGTGCCGCTCCAGGGTGGCGGTGGAATAGACGTAGGCGGGCGTGCCGACCGCCTTGGCGATATCGGCCAGGGGCACGTCTTCGCAGGCGAGCTCGCCCCCGCGGAGCTCGAAATGGTTCATCGCGGCGGGCGGGCGTAGGGGTTCGGAAGCGCCGTCGGAGGGGCCACCCCCATGGGATCGGGGCCTTGGCCCTGGATTGGGTCGGACCGCGACGGGGCGGGCGACATGCGCCCGACGTCGCGGGCGTCGATGGTCTCGATCGGCTGGGACGGGTCCTGGGTGTTGCGCGCCCGCTCGGGCGCCGGCGTGGCGCTCGCCCGACCGAACAGGGGCTTGGGCCGTTGCAGCTCACCTGTCTTGCCGCACCCGGCCAGGGCGGCGGCCGGCAAGATCAGGGCCGCGGCGAGGGCGGCGGCGCGCAGGGGCGAGGGGCGGCTCATTTCAGGATCTCCTTCCAACGCCGGACTTGCGCGCGCACCTGGTCGGGCGCGGTTCCGCCGTAGCTCTTACGGCTGGCGACGGAGGCTTCCGGCGTCAGTACATCATATATGCGCGCGTCGATGCGCGGCTCCAGCGCCTGAAGGTCGGAAAGCGGAAGTTCGGCCAGGGTCAGGCCCTTCGCCTCGGCCTGCTTCACCGCAGCGCCAGTGATGTGGTGCGCGTCGCGGAAGGGCATGCCCAGCTCGCGCACCAGCCAGTCGGCGAGGTCGGTGGCGGTGGAGAAGCCGGCGCCCGCGGCGGCGGCCATCTTCGCCGCGTCGGGCTCCAGGTCGGCGACCATGCCCGCCATGGCCCGCAGGGACAGCTCCAGGGCGTCGAAGGCCTCGAAGGTCGGAACCTTGTCCTCCTGCATGTCCTTCGAATAGGCCAGCGGCAGCCCCTTCATCACCACCGAGAGCTGCTGGAAGGCGGCCAGCGCCTTGCCGGCCTTGGCCCGCACCAGCTCCGCCGCGTCGGGATTCTTCTTCTGCGGCATGATCGACGAGCCGGTGGTGAAGGCGTCGGTCAGCTTCACGAAGCCGAACTGCGGCGTCATCCAGACCACGATCTCTTCGGCCAGGCGCGAAAGGTTCAGCGCGCAAATGGCGCCGGCGGCCAGCGCCTCCAGCGCGAAATCGCGGGAGGAGACGCTGTCCAGCGAATTGGCGGTGGGCCGCTCGAAGCCCAGCGCCTTGGCCGTCATCTCGCGGTCGATGGGGAAGGGCGATCCGGCCAGGGCGGCCGCGCCCAGCGGGCTTTCGTTCATCCGCGCGCGGGCGTCGGCGAAGCGGCCGGCGTCGCGGCCGAACATCTCCACATAGGCCAACAGGTGGTGGCCGAAGGTCACGGGCTGGGCCGGCTGCAGGTGAGTGAAGCCGGGCATCAAGGTGGCGGCGTGCGCCTCCGCCTTGGCCAGCAGCGCGCCTTGCAGCGCCCGGATCAGGCCCTGCGTGCGGTCGCAGGCCTCGCGCACCCACATGCGGAAATCCAGCGCCACCTGGTCGTTGCGCGAGCGCGCGGTGTGCAGCCTCCCCGCCACGGGGCCGATCAGCTCGCGCAGCCGCGCCTCCACGTTCATGTGGATGTCCTCGAACTCCTCGCGGAACGGGAAGGCGCCGGCCTCCATCTCCGCTTCGATGGCCTCCAGGCCTTTCTGGATCGCCGCCTCGTCCTCGCTTGAAATCACTCCGGCCTTGCGCAACATCGCCGCGTGCGCCCGGGAGCCCGCCAGGTCCTGACGGGCCAGGCGCCGGTCGAAGCCGATCGAGACGTTGATCGCCTGCATCAGCTCGGCGGGCTTGTCGGAGAAGCGGCCGCCCCACATCGCCTGGCCCGCCTTTGTCGTGGGGGCGGACGGCGTCTTGGCGGATTCGGAGGAGTCGTCGGTCATATGAGCGGGAATTCCGAGGAGGAGCGCCCTGTCGCCAAGAAGGCAGGGGGCGGGGTGCTGGCGTGGGCCCTCATGGGCGTCGCTGTCGTTGGCGTCGCCGCGGTTGTCTACATCATCGCCCAGGCATCGTTCAAACCTCAGCCGCAGAACTCCATCTCGAAGGTGGCGCAAGGAGAGATGCGCAAGCTGGTCGCGCCGGCCGAGCCGACCCCTCCGCCGCCCAACGCCTTCGTCGGCGCAGGCGGCCGGCTGGTGCGGGTCGCCGACTTCAAGGGCAAGGTGGTGGTGCTGAACGTGTGGGCCACCTGGTGCGCGCCCTGCGTCACCGAGATGCCGACCCTGGCCAAGCTGGCGGCGCACTACGCGGGCAAGCCGGTGGTGGTGGCGCCGGTGAGCGTGGACACCGCCGCCGACACCGACAAGGCGCGCGCCTTCATCGCCAGCCATCCGCCGCTGGCCTACTACGGTGATCGCGAGATGAAGCTGCCGTTCGCCTTGAAGCCGGCCGCGGTCGGCATGCCCACGACGGTCATCTACGGCCGCGACGGGCTGGAGAAGGCGAGGCTGTCGGGCGGGGCCGACTGGAGCGGCCCCGACGCCCGCGCGGTGATCGACCAGCTGCTGGCCGAAGCGCCCTGAAACGCGCGGATTTCATTCTCGACTGGTCAGCGCCGAGCATGTGGGCGACAAAGTCGACCATGGCGTTGAGGCTCGTGAGAGGACGGTCCGCGTGGCCGGCGAACCCATGAACATCCAGACCCTTCGGTCCCCGGCCCTGAAGCCCCGGTGGGCGGAATCCGAGCTGATCCAGATCGCCTTCGTCACCGACGACATGCAGGCCTCGCTCGACTACTGGTGCGGGGTCATGGGCGTAGGGCCCTTCTTCGAGCTCCGGCTGGTGGTCGATGGCGCCTATAGGGGCCAGCCCAGCCGACTGGAGACCACCACGATGATCGGCTACTGGGGCGACCTCCAGGTGGAGCTGATAAGGCAGCATAACGACGAGCCGTCGATCTACCGCGACTGGGACGGCGGCCCGTTCCTCCTGCACCACGTCTGCGTCATGACCTCGGACATCGACGCGGCGCGCGCCAAGGTCGTGGCTGACGGCGGCGAGGTGGTTCAGACCATCAACATGCCCGGCGGCGGGGTGTTCTACGCCCAGGTCGGGCGCGGCCCTTATCTCGAAGCGGCTCAGGTTCCCGAGCAGGTGCGCGCGCTTTCGGACGTCATGAAGCAGGCCGCTCGCGACTGGGACGGCGTGACCGACCCTGTCCGGCCGATCAGCTTTGCGGGCGGCTCGGCCTGAAACGCCCTGAAATGCGCGATTTCATTCTCGACTGGTCAGCGCCGAGCATGTGAGCGACAAAGTCGACGAGGCATTGAGGCTCTTGAGAGGACGGTCCGCGCGGCCGACGAACCCATGAACATCCAAACCCTTCGATCCCCTTCCCAGGCGACGACGCCCCGGTGGGCGGAATCCGAGATGATCCAGATCGCCTTCGTCACCGACGATTTGCAGGCGTCGCTCGACTACTGGTGCGGGATCATGGGCGCAGGGCCCTTCTTCGAGACCCGGCGGGTGGTCGACGGCACCTACATGGGCAAGCCCAGCCAACCCGATATCAACGTGATGATCGGCTACTGGGGCGACCTCCAGGTGGAGCTGATAAAGCAGCATAACGACGCGCCGTCGATCTACCACGGCTGGGAAGGCGGCCCGTTCCTGCTGCACCACGTCTGCGTCATGACCTCGGATATCGAAGCGGCGCGCGCCAAGGTCGCGGCTGACGGCGGAGAGGTCGTCCAGACTAACGACATGCCGGGCGGCGGGGTGTTCTACGCCAAAGTCGGAAACGGCCCTTATCTCGAAGTGGCTCAGGTTCCCGAGAAGGTGCGCGCGCTTTCGGACGTCATGAAGCAGGCCGCTCGCGACTGGGACGGCGTGACCGACCCTATCCGGCCGATCAGCTTTGTCAGCAAGCCGGCCTAACCCTGCCGGCCGGGGAACGCCCTTGGCGACGCCGATGACGCCCGGGGTTTGAAAAGCGTCCGGCCGCCCTAGGGGCAACCTTCGCCATGGTCGTGTGTTGCATGTTCCATGCGCGCTCGCACCCCGCCGACGCCCGCCATCGATCCTCGGTGGGGCGCATCCGTCTCCCGGGGCGCCGGCCGATGGGGCGCCGTCTTGGGCGCGGCCGGCGCGGCGCTCGCCTCCGCCGCCCTGGTGTACTGGATCGGCGGCTCGGAAGACCGGGGGCTGACGCCCGCCACGGTGACGCCTCCGTCGCCAGAGCCCCGCGCCTACGCCCCCGCCAGGCCTGACGCCGGGCAGGTGCTGCGGGCCTACGACCAATTGCAGGAGAGCTATGCCGACGAAGGTCTGGCTGGCGTGCAGGCCTTTTCAGCGGCGTGCGGGCGCGAGGTGGCCCGCGACCCGGCGACGCTCGACTTCTGCCTGGCCTTCGACCACTTCGCCGCCGCGCTGGACGGGGCGTCCGTCGATGCGGCGCGCGACCTGGCGCTCGCCCGCTCGGCGCTGGCGCCTGGCGCAGACGCCCAGGGCCGCCTCGCCGCTGTCCAAGCTCTGGCCCGGCGAACCAGCCTGGCTTCCGCGTCGTCCGATGAGACGCCTGCGCCGGCCGCAGCGCGGCCAAAGCGACCCAGGGCTCCGACAAACGTGCGCAAGGCCGCCGCCGCCCAAAGCGCCAAGGCGGCCCAGCGCGCGCGGCTGGCTCGCGTGGCGGCGGCCTGCCGCAAGCGCGGCCCGCCCGCGCGCCAAGTGGTCTGCGCCAGCCCGCGCCTGCGGCAAGCCGACCTGAGGATGCGCGGCGCATATCAGCTCGCGCTGGCCGCCGGCGCCGACCCGCACCGGCTGGCCAGGGACCAGGCCCGCTGGCGGGCCCGGGTCAACGCCGCTTCAAAGGACCGTGCCGCGCTCGCCCGGCTCTACCAGCGGCGAACGACGACCTTGCAGGCCCAGGCGCGCCGGCTGACGCGAGGCGGTTAAGCTCTTCTTGACCGAAGCACGGACGAATCGGGGGCTCCGCGGGCAACGAGCGGGACCCATGCGTACCAGTCGTTTACAGCTTGAGTTCGACCACGGCGCCGCCCTGCGGGTGCCGCCGATGCACGATTCGAAGAATTGGCGGGCCCTGTGGGTCTGGCTGGGCGAAGAAGCCCAGGTGGTAGCCGGAGGCGGAGCCATCCAGGTGCGCACGCCCGATGGCCCGGTGTTGGCCCATTGCGGCGACTGGATCGTGCTCTCCCATTCAGGCGCCTTCCATGTGGCCCACGCCATCCGGGCCTGTGACGCCTAAATCGCGCCCTCAAGGTTAACAACCGTAACCATTTGGAAAGGACGACTCGGCTCTAGGTGCCTTCGCGAAGGTCGCATTCCGGGGCGTTTTAATGGCCATTTCCATGCTCACGACGGCGCAGATCAGCGCGCTGTCGGTAACGGCTATTCAGGGCCTCTCGACCACAGACATCCAGTCCCTGGCGGGGACGCAGATCGCGGCGATGACCACCACGGGCCTGGGGGCGCTGGACGCGACCCAGGTTGGGGCGCTCACCTCGACCCAGGCCAAGGCGCTGACGGCGGCGCAGATCCCCTATTTCCAGAACTCGGTGGTGTTCAACGCCACGCAACTTGCGGTCTTCAGCCCTTCGCAAGCCGCCGCCCTCAGCAGCAGCCAACTCGCCTCCCTCGACGTCACGGGCCTCGACGCCTTCACCACGAGCGCCATCGCCGGCATCTCCTCGACCAATCTGTCGTCGCTGGATTCGACCCATGTTCAGGGCCTGACCTCCACCCAGCTCAAGGCGCTCACCGCCACCCAGCTCAAGGGGCTGAATTCGACCGACCTGGCTGAACTCACCTCGACCCAGGTGGGCTTGCTGAGCGCGACCCAGCTCAACGCCTTCACCACCACCGCGCTTGGCGGCCTCACCACCGACCAGCTGTCCGGCCTGACCTCGACCCAGCTCGGCGCGCTCACCACCAGCAGCTTGTCGGCGCTCGATTCCACCCAGGTCCAGGGGCTTTCGGCGACCCAGGTGGCGGGGCTGACCGCCGCCCAGATCAAGACGCTCAGCTCGGCGGACTTCGGCGAGCTGACCGACACCCAGGTCGATGCGCTGTCGTCGGCCCAGGTGGCGCAGCTCTCCACGACTAACCTGAACGCTATGAGCTCCACGGCCCTGCAGGGCCTGGACACCACGCAGCTCGCCGGACTGACCTCGGCGCAGATCGGCGGCCTGAACTCCACCTCCGTCGGCAACCTCACCTCGACGCAGGTCGGGGGCCTGACCTCGACGCAGGTCGCGACCCTGACGTCCACGGCGGTGACCGGCTTCAGCTCGACCCAGGTGGGCGAGCTGACGACCACCCAGCTGAAGGGCCTGACCGCCGCCCAACTGAAGGCGCTGACCAGCGACAACGTGGCGGGCTTCACCTCGACCCAGGTGGGGGCGCTGACCACGACCCAGCTGGGGTCGCTCACCACGACCAATCTGGCTCTGTTGACCACGGACCAGCTGACGGGCCTGACCTCGACCCAGCTGGGCTCGCTGGCGACAGGCGCCTACTCGGCCCTGACCTCGACGCAGGTGCAGGCGCTTTCCAACACCCAGATCGGCGGGCTGACCGCGGCCCAGGTGAAGGCGCTGAACGCCACCGACTTCGGGGAGCTGACGGACACCCAGGTCGATGCGCTAACCTCAGCCCAGGTCGCTCAGCTCTCGACCACCAACCTGAACGCCATGAGCTCTACGGCCCTGCAAGGCCTGGGAACGACCCAGCTTTCGGGGCTCACCGCGCTTCAGCTGGCGGCGCTGACCTCGACGGTGGTGGGTAACCTGACCGACACCCAGGTCGGCGGGCTCACCTCCACCCAGGTCGCGACCCTGACCTCCACGGCGGTGACGGGCTTGAGCTCCACCCACGTCGGCCAGCTGTCGACGACCCAGCTCAAGGGCCTGACGGCGGCCCAGCTGAAGGCGCTGACCAGCGACAACGTGGCGGGCCTCACCTCGACCCAGGTGGGCGCGCTGACGAACACCCAGCTTGGCGCTCTGACCACCACCAACCTGGCGCTGCTGACCACCGACCAGCTGGCCGGCCTGACGTCTACTCAG
>Ga0207644_10001124_pt1 | contig 17134 bp, 19 predicted proteins | sample KBSS73metaG_FD_184326 | JGI IMG/M metagenome (GOLD analysis project Ga0207644, IMG submission 184326) | Switchgrass rhizosphere microbial communities from Kellogg Biological Station, Michigan, USA - KBS S7-3 metaG (SPAdes) (version 2) | ecosystem: Host-associated > Plants > Roots > Rhizosphere... | reverse complement strand
TCAAACCCGTCGACGAGATCGCAGTGATGGCCTTCACCGACACCACTAAGCTGGTTCAGCCGTTCACGCGCAACCGAATACAGATCGAGCAAGCGCTGAATAACATTCCCGAGCAGGCAAAAACTACGAACGTCGCACATTGCTTCAACATCATGTTTGCCGAAGCCGCTGAGCATATGCTCAAGGCAAGCAATCCAGCCGGACGTCGAGTCATAATCGTAATTACGTCCATGACGCGTCTCTTCGATTGCACGAATGCACCTTCCAATCGAGCCGCCACCTCCGCGGTTTACGAATCAGGCGCGGTCGTTTGCGCCATCATTCCCAAGGTCATAGTCCAACAAGCCGAAAAGGTCATCCAGACCTTTGCTACTCGCGTGAACAGAGTTGTCGCAGCCAACTATATAGACCTGGAACATTTGGCGAACGAAACGGGCGGTGAAGTACTGGCAGACAAACCTGAAAAGCTAAACACGACCTTTCAAACGTTAATCGATCACCTGCGCAGTCGCTACAACATGGCGTTTGTCTCAACGAACAAGAAACGGGACGGCACGACGCGTAAATTGAAACTCGACATCGATCCCGCGCGCCAGAAATCGCGAGGCAAATTGGTTATCAAAGCCCGACGGAGTTATATTTCGCCCCGAAGCTGATATTTGGCATCGGTTCCGTCTCTCAATGCCAAGCAATTCGCGCCGCCGCGTCAACTCCGACGTGGGCGCAAGATTAGGAGGTTCAAAATGAAACCCAGACACGTCTCATGGTCGTTAACGCTCGTTGTTCCCTTTAGTTTTTCTCTGCTCGCACAGTCGCGCGTTGAGAACGATTGGCGAACTGTAAAACCTAAGACTGTCACTCTTCTCTCTCGCGCAAAATACAAAAGTGAGTCTGACGGCTATAACAAATCGACTTTCAGCTTTCGTGACGGCGTAAGAGCCGACGTTGGTGGCGTCACTCGCAACAACTACGAACTTCAGTATGGCCAAATCAACTGGAACGGCGACAGTGATTGGTTCACTGTGACACTTGGCAGCGACGATCGCAGCCGAATCAAAGACCTGGGCGTGTTGGAATGGTCTGACATAGTTGAAGTGCCGCTGCTTCCGGCGAGCTCTGAACTGGAGGGTTTTAATATGCCGTCGGAAGGCCACGAAGGATCGCCTAACGTTGCGAGAGTAGTTCTCGGACATCTTTACGTGGTGCATTCCAAAGACTCTGACTCTGACTTCTACGCTATGTTTCGCGTTGAAACTCTTGTGCCGAGTGACCAAGTTACGATCTCCTGGAAACTTGTCCCGTCTCCGGAAAATAAACCAAAAGTTCTTGCGTCCAACAGATCGTTGGACGCGAGCGGGGGGCAATGAAAATTCGAAGAAGACGTGGGAAGGGGATCTGTCTCTCACGTATACGAAAATACGATGAATGACATCTCCCAAATCATTGGACACGAGAGGCGAAAGCGCGCTGGCTAATGGCAAAGCGCAAAGGGGAAGAACTCGCGCCACATCAACTCGAACACTGACTTGTTGTTCATGAAGGCACGACCTGTGACGCCTGACGTACTCCTTTTCGATCTCGACGGGACTCTCACCGATCCCAAGCCCGGCATCGTTGGGTCCCTTCGTTTCGCCCTCGGTCAGCTCGCGGTTGCGTGCCCAACCGACGAAGTCCTGGCTGGGTATATCGGGCCACCGCTCCGAGCCACGTTCGCGACGCTCTTAGGTACAAACGAATCGGACCGGATTGAAGAAGCGATGCGGTTCTATCGGCAGCGGTTCGCCGATACGGGCCTCTATGAGAATCGCGTCTACGACGGCGTGCCGGAGATGCTTAAGCGTGCCGGGGCGGCCGCGACTGCGGTGTATGTGGCTACCTCGAAGCCGGCCATCTATGCTGAGCGAATTGTGCGACACTTCGGGCTCGCGCAACACTTCCGGAAAGTGTACGGGCCTGAACTTGATGGCCGGTATGAGGATAAGGCCGAGCTGCTGTCGCACATCTTGACGCGTGAGAGCGTGAAGCCTGAAGCGGCCGTAATGATCGGCGATCGTGAGGCCGACGTGCGGGCAGCAAAGGCGAGCGGCGTGAGATCAATCGGAGTGCTGTGGGGGTATGGATCTGAGCGAGAGTTGATCGACGCTGGGGCGGACGCGCTATGTGCCACGCCGCGTGAACTAGTCACGTGCGTTTGCAATTTGCCGTCGACCCAACCAAACAAATTGTTGTCCGCGAGCGGCTGGCAATGAACATTCGAATTTCGAAGTTTGAATTTCGAAATTCTGGCCGCGCCGCCGCGTCAACTCAAGGGCTGAGCGGCAATTGTAATGGTGAGACATCATGAATAGGGACTTTGTTCTTTTTAATCTGCGCGAAGCGCAAGAAGAGATCGAAAAGACAATTCGCGATCTACAAACGGACCCTGAATATGACGAACCCGAGTTCTTAGTCGCCATGATGCATGTGTACCATCATGTCAATACCGCGTGGAACGCACGCAACTCGACGCGGGAGCAAACAAACGTTTGCTCGGACGACGATTTCAAGCGCTGGCGGCGCTGTCCAACGGACACCGAACTGTTGCTCGGTTGATCCTTAGGGTGACTCAACAAATCGTCCGTGCCGCGTCAAACTCCGCCGTTTATGTTGCCTTCAGTAATCCCAGGCGAAATCTCATGAGTCGGGCGCTGCTAATCTCAGCATTCTTTCTTCTGGTCGTAGCTAATTCGACGTTGGCTAAATCGTGGCGCGGCATTGTTCCGCTTCATTCAACCCGCGACGACGTACACAAGTTGCTCGGGAAACCAGCTCAAGCGGGCGATTTGTTCGAGGATTATGACTTCCGCGGCTACAGCGTCAGCGTTCTGTACGCTACTGATAACGTGCTTGACCCAACGGAGACTTGCGCCAGTCCGTTGGGTTACTGGTGGGGCTACTACCGCGTTTCTGCAGGGACAGTATTAAGTGTGAGCATTTCCTATGACCGCGAAATACCTCTTACAAAATTCAAAATCGCCAACTTTACGAAGCTCACCAAAACGGAACCGGACGACACTTTAAGCGTTGATTACTTTGACGCGACACGCGGCATTCAATACAGCGTCCGTGAGCGGAAGCTGCACGAAATTGAATACGGCCCATCCCCAGTAACGGACGCGGCGCTGCGCTGCGCGCCCGACCTTGAGGCCGATGGTCGCGAAACGCGCGTCCGGCAAATCTGCCAGCAGCTTTTTGGTCCGATGATCGATCAGCGAATGCGACTCTACGCCGTGAGTCCGTTCTATGTCATGAGCCTTACCTTTGATCGCCATGGGGACTTAGTTGGCGTGGAAGTCCATCCGAAATACTTTTATGACTGGGTGCACATCGACTGGGAAAGTCGGACCGAATTTCCGCACCTATCAAACGCGCAATATGACCAACTATTAGTGCAGCTCGACCAGATCAAATCTCGTGGGCCGTTAATAAAGTCCGTTACGACGAACTCAAGCGGGTGGCGCGAGGAAACTTATCGCGACGCGGTCGTCGAGTGGGACGAAGTCGAGGACGATTCGTCGCGTGCTGCGCCGAGACTGGTTCGTTGGTTCAAGCTGCTCTATCCGAAACGACGGGCAACATAACCAAATCGTTGGACGCGAGGTGCGGTAGCGCGAACTGCAAGAATGAAGGATGAAGATAAATAGACGGAATTTACTTTTCGCCGGCGGGTTTTCTTTGCTGGCGAGCACGCGCGCGTTCAGTCATGCGGCCATTCGCGATACGTGGTCTCGAGGGCTGGAACCCAGACGTCGTCCGGACGATCTATGGTTATGACGCGGCTTTGATTTGGAAGGGCGCACATGCTTCTTCGTCGCTGAGCTGAGACGCCCACCGGGGAGTTGCTGTGGTCTCGTGGCCGCAAACATGATAGATCGTTGGACGCGAGCGGCGGATCTACTGAAAGCAAAGGGCAAACCGCAAAGCGGAAGAATTCGCGCCGCCGCATCACCTCAACAGTTAGCCTGCTGAGAAAGGAAGCTCGATGACTTCGACCACCATGAAACCGCGTCTGACGTCCTTCGCTCCACAATTCCTCGTCGACGACCTCGAGCGGTCGATCGCGTACTATCAGAAGATCGGGTTCAAGTTCGGCGACCCATGGGATGGTTTCTACGCTATCGGTCATCTGGACGGCTTGGAACTTCACTTGAAAGAAGCGCCCAAGAACGAAGGGTACCGCCAGCAACGGCGCGACAACGAGCACCTCGACGCTGCGGCCGGCGTCGATGGCATCGAAGCGTTCTACGAGCAGTGCATTGCCAATGGCGCAACGATCATCAGGCCGCTCACGCCTACCCCGTGGGGAACGAAGGACTTCTATGTCGAGGACCCGGATGGCAACATCACCTCCTTCGGCGGACGCCCGGCCGCAGACTAATGAATCGTTGGAGGGGAACGGCGGCAGCGTGAACTGCAAGGATGAAGATGAAGGCAGAAGGATGAATTGAAATCGCGTCGCCCCGTTTAACTCCGACGCTCTGTGGACACCGCGACTGTGTGCTCAATTGTCTGGTCAAAATCCGAGTTGAGATGATACAAATCTCAATCGATGTCCGGTTACGACTCAAACGTAATTCTCTCGCTGATCCTTCACGTGAAATGGTTCGCGCCGTTTGATGTGAAAGCGATGCCGAAGCCGATCGGCGAAGTCCTCAACGGTACTTTCATAAAATTCTTCCTGGCTTCAGTCGTGCTCATCTTCGGCTTCTTTCTGGCCGATCGGACGATGTATCGGCGCGGAATCCTGCGCGCTGTTGATGAGAGGCTCAAGCGGCTCGACGATTTTTCGATTCTCATTCTTCGTCTCAGTGCGGCAATCTTTTTCGTGGCAGTCTGGGGTTGGCATCAGGTTTACGGTGCTGCGTTCTACGTCACGCCCGAACTGAGAACAACTGCGACGTTTGTGCCGTGGCTGCAGTTGGGCCTGGCAGTTTGCGCGTTGTTTCCGCTGACGTTGCCAGCGGTTGGGATTGGAATATTTTTGCTCTTCGGGTTGGCATTGCGTGACTATCCACTTTTCCACCTGCTGGATTACTTCATCTTCCTGGGTCTCGGGTACTTCTTTATTGTCGCCAACGTAAAACGCGGCAAATGGCGGCAGTCTGGATTTGTGGTTCTCTTCGCGGCCACCGGAATTACTCTGCTGTGGGCAGCGCTGGAGAAGTTTGCTTATCCGCAATGGACCTACGCGATACTGCGCTCGCACCCAGACATGTTGATGGGCATGCAACCTGACACGTACATGGTGCTCGCGGGCTTCATGGAATTCGCGGGTGCGTTTGTGCTGCTGGGCGCGGCTTCAATTGCCGGACGGCTGGTGGCGATTGGTCTGCAGATGGTGTTTATGCTGGCGATATTCAAGTTCGGCCTGCTGGATGCCATCGGCCATTTGATGATTATCGCGATTCTGTTTGTTCTGTTTGCCCGTGGACCGACGCGCGCGAGAGAGATGCTGGTACTGCGCGAAAAGTCAGTCTGGACCGAAACTTATTTCATGACCGGCCTGTACTTTCTCGCGTTCGCGATGATTTTCATCGCCTATTACGGCTTGCACGCAGTGTTTTATCGAGTGTGAGCCTGACTTCGTTTTGCGATTGGAGGTGTCTCCGGACAATGAAGGTCATGAGAACCAACAAGCTGGCGTTGCGCATGGTCGTTTTGGCAGCGATCACAGCAGCTTCGACCGCGACCATTCTCGCTCAAGGGAGGCCCAAGGGAGGTTGGTTTGAGGAACGCTTCGGCTGGGTAAATGAGGATAGCGTCGACCAGAACGAGACGCCTCCGTGCGCTCGCTGGACAGAGACACGTCGTTACGTGTTTACGACCGCGCCGGGCAATCTCGATCTTGAAGTCTTTATTAAACCGTTTGGCAGTTCTGCCGACAGCGATGTGTGTTATGACGTGAGCCTGAGCGATGTCACCGCGAATCATCGCCACGGCATATTGCGGCCATCAATTGGAAAACTTTCGCCACGCACCAAGGGAAGAGGAGAACCGCGGCAGAGTTACACGGAGACGAGAAGATATTCGATACCTGATGAGTCACGCATCATGCTCATCATTCAAGTGAGCGGCAGATTCAATTATCGAATTACCCTGAAAGGTCCCAAGGAAGCGCCGGAGCCGCCGAGTCCTGAGAAAACTCAATAAGGGACTAGCCTCTCACTGAATCACGAAGACGTCATCGCCCAACGGCTGATTCAACTTTGCTTCCTTCACTTTGAAATCAGCAAAGAAGGCGCCCATGGCCATCTCAATGCGTTGCGAAAAACTAAAGGGAACGAGCACACCGTCGATCTCTTTGAATTTCGAATTCTCTGTTCCGAAGGTGTAGCCCATGTAGGGACTGACGTACTTCATCACGCGTGCCGTGGCCGGGTCGATGTAAAAGTCAGTCGTGTTTCCTTCAGCGTCCACGATCCGAAATCCGCGCAACTTCTTCTCGTTGGGCAAAGCCGAGATGATGTAACCCGGCTGGTCGTAACTTATCAGCACGGCCATGCCGAACTTATCCGCCGGCGGCATCTGCACGCCGGGAAGCGAACTGTAGGATTGCTGGCCGTCAAAGATCTGTTTGAACTTGAAGGCCGGTGACTCAACATCCATGCGGAACTTCGCGCCGGCAGTAACGATTGAGAATTTGCCGGGCTGCGGCAGGGTGCTGTTGGGTGCATACAGATCGACACTGCCGACGATCCAGATGTTTTTAAGGTTCTTGAACTTGTCACCACCAAGCGCTGCCAAAGCAGCGTGCGCGAGTTCTTTCGGCGTCGTGTCCGCGGTGATCGGTGGCGGAGCCGGGATTGAACTGGCCGCCGCTGATGCATTCTTGTTGGCCTCCGGTGGGGGCCCTGACGCAGAGGACGATGCGGACTGCGCGCTCACTGCGACGGTCATTAGCACCAGAGCAAATAACGACAGCGTTAGGATTCTCATGCGATTCTCCAGGATTGAGACTTTGAATGGATGGGCGCGAATGGAATGCAGCGCCGCAACTCAAAAACCCCTCTGGCGTGGGTCAGAGGGGTTTCGAGTATAACTACGCTGGTTGTGGTCGATTGGTTCTAAAAAGTGAACCGAGCGTTGAAATAAATTCTTCGGTTGCCGGCGCCGCTGCTGCCGCCCGCGCCACCGAAGCCGCCAAAGTTGCCTGCTAAACCGAGCGATTGACCGAAATTGGGTGAAGTCAGAACTCCATTCGGATTGCCCAGGTTCACGTGATTGAGCACGTTCTGAGCATTAATTGAAAAAGTCAGCGAATACTTTCCGGCGCCGCCGCCGCCACCGCCCATCATCATCATGCCTGGGCCGCCGCCACCGGGACCGCCACCATGTTGCCCTCCGCCGGCTGCCGCGCCGGCGGCACTGCCGATCGAAGGACCTCCACGGCCGCCACCACTAGTTCCGCGCTTCGCGTTCTGATCCCCGCCGCGCCGATTCGAGGCGCTGCTTCGGGACTCGCCACCCCACGAGAAGGTGCGGCTGACGCGCAGATTAACGCTCAGTGAGCCCGGGCCGTTGCCATAGTTGCGTGGAATGAACTCGTTGCTCGTATTCGAGTAATCGAAGGTCGTGCAGCGTGATTGATGGGTCGTACAAAATGCATTGAGTTGCGCAAACGTCGGCCGCTCGTTGTATTGCCGGTCGAGGTTCGAGTCCTGGCCCGTCGTGATATTAAACGGCGCGCCACTGTTGGCCACGATGAACGGATTGAAAACCAGCTTCCACCATGGCGAGTTGTACGTGCCGAACAGAGTGAATCGATGCCGCACGTCGAACGATGCGCGCCCGAACTCGGTGCTGAGATCGTAAGAGTTCATCGGGAACAGGCTGCCGCCCTGACCATCAGTGTTGTTCCTAGTCTTGCTGAGGCTGTAATTCCCCGACAGTGTAATCCTCGGATTCAGACGGCTATTGAAACCGATGAACATTTGGTTCTGTTTGTAGACGCCGCTTGATTCGTATTGATAGACGTCGCCAAGTGCGCACGGGCCACTTGCGGTCCAAAACTGAGCGCACACTTCAGGAAGATTGGGCCTGGTGCCCTGCTTGTTCGCGTCTGTAATAGTTCCCGGCAAGGGGGCATTGATGTCGCGCGCGCGAATCACATGCTGGATCCGCAAACTGAAGACACCGACGAACGCCGTAATGTTTTTCGGTAATTGTCGCTCGACCTGTAGACCCGTTAGATAGACAGCGGGCGCCTGCAGATTGTCAGCGACGTTCCAGATTGTTTGTTGACTGACGGGGACGCCGACTGTTGGAATATTCGGAAAACTGTTTAGGAAACCGTACGAAGCGTTAAGTGACTGATAGCCAGGAGTCGGAGGCGTATTCACGATGTTTCCAAGTGCGTCGCGCACCCCTGGGTCAGTAATCACGGTTTGCAGTTCATTGACTCCATTAAAGCGATTTGCTTGTAATGTCTGACCTTCACTGAAGCGGTTGTAAAAGATGCCAATACCACCGCGGAAAACCATCTTCGGCGGCTTAGTTGAATTGGCGCCACCGCCCGGTGCCCAGGCGAAGCCAATGCGCGGGGCAAAGTTGAGATGGCTGTTGGCGTTCGTTTGATTCTCGTAACGCAAGCCATAACTCAGAGTGAAGTTCGGCCGGATGCGCCAATCGTCCTGAGCATAAACGCCGGCGTCAACCTGAGAAACTCCGGCATTCGCGTTCCCACTGTTCATGCTGAATTGGTTAGCGCCACCGCCAAGGGATCGAATGCACTGGGCAAATGAGCCGCCACCCACGCTGTTGCAGTAATTTTGCTGGCTGGCAGTAAGTGATCCCTGTTGAAGCAGCGCCACCGTACGCCTATAGCGCTCGATACTGCTGAGCAAAACATTGGTACCAGTAATCGGGTTATTAGAAGCGTCGAACTGTGGACCAAAACCGCCGGTAAAGTTCCAACCGCCGCCAAAATTGCTCGGGGCGAAATCGCTGACATGCACTCCGCGAACTCGTCCACCAAATTTGAGGGTGTGCAGGGCGTGCTGTATCTGCGTAAAGTTGTTCAATTCCCAGCTATTTCGTTTATTGATGGCATGGCCGATTGACGGACAACTGGGCGCGTTGTCGACGCAGCCATTGAAGGCTCCGCTCACGTTCAAGGTCGCGAACGTGTTGTCCCCGAGCGATTCACCATCGTTGTGCGAGAACTGAAAACGAGTCTCGTTGATCGTCGTCGCATTGATGACGGCCGTCTCGGTCAACTGGATGTTGTGATTGCTGTTGACATTGTTATATGCGCGCGACGGCAGCGAGAAACCGCCGATGCCCTGATTTTCAGTGCGGTTATGACCGTAGTTGTAACGGGCGATCAGCGTGTTGCGCGAATTAATCGCGTACTCGATTCGCGGACTGATGTTGAAATTTCTGCGCGGCACGAGAAAGCCCGCACCAAAATCCCGAACACCGAGGGTCGTCGGATCCAACAAGGTCGCACGTACAAGCTCGTTATCATCAGTTTCGTTCCGATTCAGCTCAAGAAAGAAGGACGCTTTGTTCTTGATGATTGGACCGCTCAAACTGCCGCTGTATTGTCGCACCTGATAAGGCGTGCGCTTAGGCGAATTAATGGCGAACGGATTGCGCGAATTCAAGCTTTCGTCCGTGAAATTGATCGACGCGCTGCCGCGGAATTTGTCAGTGCCGGGCTTGGTCAGAATGTCGATGCGGGCCGACGGTTGATCGTTTTCAGCGGCAAAAGGATTCTGATTGATACGAATTTCACGAATGGCTTCTTTCGGCGGCAGGTTCGCGCCGGAAAAACCATCGATGAAAATTTGACCGCCACCCGGGCCAATGGACGGGCCGGCGAGCGCCTGCAAAGCCGCCGCGAGTTCATCCGGATCATCAGGCAGGGCTTCCAGATCTTTTCCGGCCAGCACTGTTTGGTTCGCGTTGCTGTTGCTTTCGGTGCTGATTGGCGGATTGGATTCAACCTTAACTTCGCTCTGGATCTCGGCGACCTTCAATGTAATCACCGTCGGATCGCGGCGACCAGTCGTAAGGTCGATTTCAATATCATCCGACTGCGCAAAGCCTCCAGCCTCAGCGCGCACGAGGTACTTGCCGGGAGCCAGGCCGGTGAAAACGAAGGCGCCGTCGTTGCCCGTGGTGGCTGTCTTCTGCGCGCCCGAGGCATCGGTCAACGTTACGGTGGCGCCTACAATCACGGCGCCGACTTCGTCATTGACCGACCCGCGAAAATTCGCGCGGCCTTGTGCGGCAACCGTCACCGACACAACGGCGACCAGCATGAAAGCAGCTAAATAAGTAGTTAGTTTTCGCAAAGTCATCATCAATTCTCGTTTTCCAAAATTATTCGTTAGGGGACGACCGCGTGAGTTGGCGACGCGATCGTAAAATAACGCCGCCGTAAACCGTCTACGCAAGTCGATTTGCGCTGGAGTCTCGGCGGCCGATTCAAAGAATTACGGTACGCCGACGCCGCCGAACATACCGCCAAAATTGCTGTTCAGGTCCTGTGGGCGAGGTTGAGCGCCACCCGCCCCCTGACGCGCCGCCATCATTTGCAGCAGCGGCTCAATGCCGGCGACCATCGAAATCGCTGTGAGCCGCGCCGGATCGCTGCCCTGAGTCGAAGACAAGATAATCATGTCACCGACCTTCAGATCGCTTGCCGAAATTATCGGCAGGCGCTCCAGCAAGTCAGCCATGCTCATGCCGCCTCCCGGCCGGGGACCTTGTCCGCCGGGACCTTGAGCTCCGGGTCCCTGGGTCCCGGGTCCTTGAGCAGTTGGCCCCTGGCCACCCGGTCCTTGTGCGCCGGCGCCCGGTCTGGCGCCGCCTCCATTCGCACCGCCCGGACCTCCGCCTCCGCCGAACATTCCGGGTCCGCCCTGCGGAAAACGGCGAATGACCGAATCGGGCCGCAGCATGATCGTCAGCGGCTTCTTCGTCTGCAGGTCGTTGATGTGCACTTCGTTGGTCGCCGGGTCAATCGCTGTGATAGTTCCGCCGACGACCTTGAACGAGCCCGAAACAATTTCTTCTGCGTTCAAGTGCATTCCATCGGGTGACTTCTCGCCGCGGGCGGCCAGCTGATCACCGACCTTCACATCTTCAAACTTGCTGGCCTTGGCCTCGACGTATTTGGGAATTGAATCGGGCGGATAACGTTTCAACTTGGCCTTTTCACTGGCCACCGTGACCGCCTGCGACGCTCCCATGAGCGAACGACTGGTAACTGTGAATTCCTTTGTCGTCGGATTTACCGCCGAGACGACGCCTTTGACGCCGGTCGCCCACTTGGCGCGTTCGGCAGCGTTTCTTTTCGCGATGTCGGACTGGCTGACAACGTAAATCTTTTGCGCGGGTACCGATTTGCGATCCGCCGCCACATAACCAAGAGCGTAAATTCCATCTCCGACTGTAATTTCGGTCAGAGACGTTGCTTCGGCCTTGGCGCGATCCGTTTCACCCGGCGGCATTCGCTGAAAGGTGGTCTTTTCATTTGTGTTGACGACAACGACTGAACCGGCATCGGTCTTGACGTTTAGTGTGCCAGCGGAAGTATTTATTTCCGTGACTTTGCCGTACACCCGAGTCGCCGAAATCGCCGGGTCGGCTTGCTGAAGTGAATTTGCGCGAGCCGGCGGTAGGCACAATCCGGCAGACGCCAGGACAAAGGCTAGTCCAATAACTAAAGAGGTTTTTCTCACGATCGTTTGATTTGCTCCCCCGAGGAAAAGTTAACCCTTTTTACGCCACTACTAAGCAGTTAGTTGCACAAATATCCGAAAAAGTGACTTTGATTTAAATTAAGAACGATGTTGCGACGAGGCCTTACTTTTTGCCGTTGTCCGCGTCCCGCGCGTTGTGTTCGGCGTCCTGCTGCGCCACGAGCGCATCGAATTTCTTTTGCTGATCTGCGTTAAGCAGCGCGCGAATCTTCGCGCGTGCTTTCAGGCGCGGCTCTTCGAAACGCGGCCGCAATTCTTCGCGCAGCGTTTTATATTCACCGCGCGTGTCTTCCAGAATGGCACGGACTTGCGTCGTCTGTTGATCCGTAAGATTCAACTCCTGACGCATCTTCTCAAACCGCTCTTTCATCGTGCGCTCTTTTGCTTCGCGGCCAGTGCCACTGCTTGCGCGAGAGCGATACAATCCGGCCAGGGCGCCCCCCGTGACTGCGCCTAACACGAACACCGCTACCAGCACCAGCCAAATCTTCGCCTTCGTCTGTCCCGTCAAAGTCATTTCTTCTTCTCCGCTGTGCCGCGGTCAATCACAATGTCCAAAACGTCGTCGTGCGAAAGGTTGTTTCGGCTGAGGACCGTTTGTTCGACGCCGGGATCGCTTGTGTCGCTCAAAGCCTCTTCGTAGATCCCAAACCCAACCGGCGCGTTCGCAGTGCTGGGCGTGGTGGTTGATGCTCCCGACCAGAGCATCAAGCCGCCGGTGATTGACGCGATCAGCGCCATTGCCGGAATCGCGCGCCATGCAATCAGCGGCAAAGACTGCCAGCCGCCAGATTCATTGTCGCGCAATTGTTCTGCGATCCGGGCCCGCACGCGCGTGAAGAGAAACGGCGTAGCCGCCGCCGCCTCAATCTGCTTTTCTTCGGCCGCGGCCGCACGCAAGATTACTTTGCCCGCGCGGTCAAGATGCTGTTCGTTTGCTGAATTTCTTTTGAACATACAGGCCAGCCTCCGTGAGCCTCATAGCCAAAGACGATTGCAACCCTTGGCGGGTTACAGAGTTATTGAGCTGGTATCGGCAAAAACTGGCGGAAAATCACACGAATTTCCGCAAAACCCGTCGCAAGTGGGCGCGGGCGCGATGCGCTCGGACTTTCACTTTCGAAATTGACCAATTAGTCATTTCGGCGATCTCCGCGACGGAAAACCCTTCAACATCCAGCAGCGTCAGAACCAGCCGATCCTCCGCGCTTAGCCGCGTCAATAGTTTCAACGCCAGGTCGCGCGAAATCAGCGCACTTTCCACGTCGCTACCGGCAGCTCGAAGCTGCGCAGAAAAATCCTTTGTCTCGCTGTCGGTAAAGTCGCCTAACATCTGTTCAGAACGACGGCGGACGCGACGCAGTTGATCGTAGCAGGTGTTGACGGTGATTTGCGCGAGCCAGGCTTTGAACGAGGCTTCGTGAGTTCCATGATAGGTGTGCAGGGCGAAATAAAGTTTGGTGAAGGCGTCCTGAATAATCTCTTCGATCTGTTCACGCTGCGCAAAGAAACGTCCGGCGATGCGGGCGACCTGACGGCGATGGCGATTAAATAATTCTTCAAATGCGCCTTCGTCGCCGGCTGCCGAGGCAGCAACCAGCGCATCATCCGTCGGTTCAGTCGCAGGATACACGAGGATTCTTCTCTGTTTGTAACCGCATCCCAGACAAATCCGGATTGCGGCACGAACTAACAGTTTGTGTTACAACTCAGACTTCTTCCAGCTCAGGCGATAGCGAGCAGTGAGCGCGAGACCCAAGCTCACCAGAAGTATTCCGGCATCGACAATCGGCCAAACGTATGGCAGCGAGGCCACCAGCACCCAGAACATCACGCCGACCAGCAGAATTACGGAGTCGGACTTCAGCCGCGGCAAAAACTTGCGCTGTAGCCAACGGCCGGTCGCCACCGAGATAACCACGCGTCCAAACAACGTGGCTACAATCAAAAGTAACGCCGCGAGGATGGACAACACAGCTCCGACCAGCGAAGGCAAAACCAGCAGGCATAGAAATACCCCAATCGTAAGGACGAACAATCCGACGATTCCAATAACAGCGACACGCAAGCTGGTTAACTGCAAGCGAGCGACGGCGCGGCTGACCGTGTTCGGCATCGCCGCCGAAAGTGCCAGCGAAATAATGAACCAGAACAAGATCGCCAGCAGCCTAATGCCAAAAAAAGCAGGCGTTAATTGCGGGCTCAAGAGACTGAACGGCTCGCGCATCGCCTGGCGAAGCTGGTTCTCGTAACCCGCATACATGATGGTCACGGAATTCGGATTTCGGCCTTGTCCGGATTTGTCCGAATAATATCCCCCGCCCAAAACGATTACATCGCCGCCGATGCGCGCGCCAGGACGTTGAATTACAGAGCCGCCAATCGAAGCCACGTCGCCTTCGACTGTGCCTTCGACAATCACGTCACCGCCAAAAGCCATCGCGCCTTCTTTAACAGTGCCCGTGATCCGAATCGATTGACCCATTCCGAAGACGGTCGTGTTGTTAACGCCTTCGATCACGCGAGCATTAGGATCGTTTGGGGGATTCGCAGCGGCAGGTTGAGCCGCGATTGGGGCAGTGAAAAGTAAAAAGAAAAAAGCAAAAAGGAAAAAATAAGAGCCAATGCTTTTCCTTTTTCCTTTTCCCTTTTGCCTTGTGTTCCTCCTACTCAATGAATTCGGTCCGATGGTAGTTGGCGATTAGCCGAGGCAGGAGCGAAATCGCGACGAGAAAAATCAGAGCAATCAGAATCCCAAATCCGTGCGGGCCGGTGAAGCTGGGCCGCGCAATCATGCGCATGATGATGCTCGCGCCTTCCGTGGCGTCAGCAGCAGTCCGCAACAGCACGTCGAGTGCGCTGCCGGTAACGCGAAGAAACGCGCTTGCCGGTCGAAAGATCAAGCCGCTTGAGGCTGTGCCCAGGAGCGCAAAGGCTGCCAGCAAAAGAATCGCGCACAGTTGCAACGCCCGCCGGCGTTCACCTTTATCGCGCAGCCCGCCCAAATTGTTTTCCGCGTGTGCCGCCACTACCCGCGTGAAGTTTTCCGGCAATTCGATCTGGCGCGTACTGCCGAACGCCGCGGCCAGCGTGCACAGCAGTTGTCGTTGACTGCGCAATTCCGCTGCACAGTCGCCGCACTGGTCAACATGCGCCTCAAAGCCAGTCAACGCAGCGCCGTCCAACTCGCCGTCAAGGTAAGCAGCGATCTCTTCGCGCGGGCAGGTGTTGGCGTTTGACGGAGTCATGAACTCTTAACCACTAAGACACAAAGTCCAACCGTAGAGAAATCGATTGATATCTTCGAAAGCTCCGTATCTTTGTGGCTTTGTGATTGATCTTCCTTCACGGGGTAGTGATCCCTCTTTGCATCAGATGTTCGCGCATCGCTTCACGCGCGCGAAACAGACGGTTTTTCACTGTGCCCAACGGCAAGCCTGTGACTTCGGCAATCTCCTCGTAACTCAAATCCTGCGAGTGCCGGAGCAGAATCAGTTCGCGGTAGGGCGCCGCTAGCAACTGCACCACTGTCTCGATTTCTGAACAGCGCTCGCTGCGTTCGCTTTCCTGTTCCGGAGACAACCGGCGACTCTCGATCGTTCCTTCGGCGCGATCGCTTTCGGAGTTCGCCACCGGTTCGCGCGTGGCATGACGCCGCAAATGATCGATTGCTGCGTTGTGCGCAATTTTGTAAATCCACGTCGAAAACTTGAACTCAGATCGATAGCGCGCCAGTGACGCATATACTTTAATGAAGACTTCCTGCGTCAGGTCGAGCGCAGCGTCATAATCTCCGACCATGCGATACACGTAGGCGGCGATGGGTCGCTGATAGCGCCGCACCAGCTCTTCAAACCCAGACTCACGACCGGCCAGCGCGCTCTGCACAAGATCGCTATCGGCCAGCGCGTTCCAGTTCGCCACTGCTATCGGGGTCGTCATTTGCAATTGCTTCGAGTTTACGTTTTGCGGATTGTTAAAGTTTCAGGACCAGACGTCAAAACACCAGAAGTTACACCTGGAAATGACGTTCGGACGCCTGACCTCCGACGTCCGACTTTCGGCGTTTACCACGCTAATCGGGCCAATCCGGCAGGCGCGGCAATCAAGTCGAAAGGTAAGTTTCCGGGAATTGTCAGGCCGACGTCGTTTGCCGTCAGCGGCCGCAGATTCACCCCGAGCGTTTCTTGAGCGATTTCTGCAACGCGCTGCCTGGTGAGCAAATCACCCATCACGAGCAGCCGATTGACTGAGTTTGCGTCGCCGTTCGTGCCCGCACGATCGCGGTAAAACAAGAGCAGTCGATGCAGTTCGTCGTCGCACTCATCCGGAGCGCAGAAAACAGTGCGCAGCGTAATGGGGCGATTGTTGCGCAGCAGCACCGCCGTGAATCCTTCTTCGTGCGCACTCAAGAGTAGCCCATCCCCGGCGGCCCCATTGGCCAGCCACTGCTCTTCGCCGACGTGCCGCGGTAGCATCAGTCCCGTGTGCCATCCCAGCGAAGCAAATACCGATTCGTATTCTGCCAAGACAGCCGCGCGCACCGCAGTGATCAGATAGCGCGTATGCTTTTGTTCGTTGGGTGGCAACTCTTCGCGGCCAATGCGCAGTTCGTCAAGTGCGGCGCCGAAAACACGCTCGATCTTCCATTCGATAACCTCTTCGATTTCACGCCGAGAACCGCCGGTGGTTTCGACCGTGATGATGGTGGTGCGAGCACTCGCTTCCGGAAGTGTTGCCGACCACTTTTTCTGCCGCAGCAGGCCGGCGCTCGTCGCGAGATCCGTCAAGGCTGCGGCGAGGCCGCCGGCATCGAGCACATTGTTCTCATCGAAGCTGGCGCGGACAACACTCTGGGGCAGATCGATGGTTGCGGCTCGTTTGACAAGAAAATTGCCGCGCGAACGCTCCAACTGGACGACGGACGCCGTTCCGGTCTTGATGCCGACTGCGCAAGAAGGGAATCGAGGTTTCAGAAGCTTATCGAACATTTTTGTCAGTGGTCGTGATCAGTTGTCACTTGGCAGTCGCGAGTCGCAGAGATCGATAGTGCGATTGCAACTGACCACCGACAACCGAATGTCACCATTCGCTGTACGCGGTACCTTCGGTCGAAACCTCACCGGATGAACTGTGGACATCCGTAATACCGGAGCCGGCTTCGGATGAATATGGATCTTCGCCGGTCACGGGCGACCAATCCTTTTGATCGGTGATCGGGTCGACGGGAATCTCGCGCATGTAACCGGCGCTGACTAGATCGTCGAGCGATTGCGGCAATTTGCCTTTGTCGGCCGCGTACTGATCGATGAGCGAACGCATGCGAAACAAGTCGTCGCGCAAAACCGTCTCGCGCGCGTGCATGATTGTTTTCTGATACTGGG
>Ga0207644_10001117_pt1 | contig 17225 bp, 16 predicted proteins | sample KBSS73metaG_FD_184326 | JGI IMG/M metagenome (GOLD analysis project Ga0207644, IMG submission 184326) | Switchgrass rhizosphere microbial communities from Kellogg Biological Station, Michigan, USA - KBS S7-3 metaG (SPAdes) (version 2) | ecosystem: Host-associated > Plants > Roots > Rhizosphere... | reverse complement strand
TCGCTGCCGAAGCCAGCGCCGCAACGGTCACGGAGGATCCCGTCAGGGGCTCTGTAGCCACGAGGCGGCAGTGATCCACCGCCGTCGTGAGGGCGGAGAGCGGCGGGGACCACGTCGCCAGAAGGCTCGACGAGGAGGGATACGCGGATCCTCCCACGACCGCGCCACCCGTGTTCGCGACGCTCAGCGTCACCTGAAGATCGATCGCCTCGATCGCGTAATAGATGACGCTGCCGGAAGGAGGCGTTTCGGTCCACGATCGGGCGGGGGTGTCGCCGGCGCCGAGCGCCGGCGGCGCGTGCGTGCCGCGCAGGACGCGGAACGGCGGCGCGCCGCCCGTCCAGGCAAGATCCACGCTTCCCGGGGCGGTCCCCTTGGTCACGCTCAGGTCGATCCCGTCGCCGGTCTGGGGCGCGGCGGGGAAGGCCGCCCCCCCGGCCCACGCGGACGAAAGGATCGCGGCCGCGAAGAAAGCAGCTCTCGGGCGGGAGGGGACGGGCCTCGGCACGCGCATGCGCTCAGCACTTACGGCGCATACGGCCCGGAGTCAAGGAGCGGACGGTGTTTCGTGCGTTTCGGGAGGGCCCTACGACTTGCGCTTCGGGACCTTCGCCGCGTCCAGGTGCTTGGCGATGTCCTCGGACGCCGTCGCCGGCGACACCTTCTTGTCGATGTCGAGGATCTTCCCGTCGGGCCCGATGTAGAAGGTCCAGCGGTTGGCGACCCCGTACTCGGGCATCAGAACGCCGTACGCCTTCGCCACGCTCTTGTCTGGATCGCTCAGGATCGGATAGTCGACGTTCAGCGATTCCGCGAACTTCTTGTTCGTCTCCGCGTCATCGACGCTCGCCGTGAAGTAGGCGACGTCGTACGAGCGGATGGCATCCCCGTGCTCGTGCATGGACTTGCACTCCGCGGTGCAGCCCCCAGTGAACGCCTTCGGGAACCATGCGAGCACCACCGCCTGCTTGCCCGCGTAGTCCTTCAGCGCGTGAACCTTCCCATCGGAGCCCATCATGGAGAACGCCGGCGCGGGATCTCCGACCTTCAGAGTCACGGCAGGAGCCGCATCTGCGGCCTTCACGGGCTGTTCCGCGAGGGCGGACGATCCGGCACACAGGAACGCGGCGACGCAGGCGATCGAGATCAGAGAGAGACGACGGGTCATGGGGGTGTCCTCCAGGAGGACATCATGCCACGGACGCCGGCTCGGCGGAGGCGCCACGCCGACGGTGGAAGGGTTTTCCCCAACTGTCCCAACGATCGTGGCGCGCGACCTCATGCCGGCGTAGAGTTTTCGATGTCAGGATCGACACCCACAGGACTCCCAACCCCCACCAGGAGCGGCTTCCATGCGAACGAATGCGCGCGCCTCCCGAACCTCCCCCTCTCCGTCTCCGATCCGCCTCTTCTCCCGGACTCCCCGCTCCGTCTCGGCGATCCTTTTCCGCGCCCCGCATCGGGGCACGGCCGCGGCAGCCGTCTTCGCGGTCCTCGCCGCCCTCACCGCCACGGTCTTCTCGGTCCCCGCGCACGCCGCCATCGCCACGACCGCGATCGAGAGCTTCGACGGTACCCTCGACGAAGCCACGTGGCGTCTCAGCATCCGCGACGAGATCGATCCCGCCGGCGGACATCCCGGCTCGTTCCTGCACAACCCCGAGACGGACTCCGCCGTCCCGCAGCCGATCTACGTCGGCCCTCCCGGCACACCGTTCCTCGGGAACTACCAGGCCGCCGGCGTCGTCTCCCTCGGGATCGACGTCAACATCTATTCCGCCAGCATCGCCGTCGAGCGCACGCGGCCCCTCTCCCTGGCCCTCACCAGCGACATGGGCACGCCGGACGATCCCTCCGACGACTGCGACGCCTACACCGTCGGCGCGAAGCTCCCCCAGCCCGGGAGCGGCTGGAAGTCCTTCAGCTTCAAGGTCCCCTCCGGCCGTCCCACCCTGCCTTCCGGCTGGGTCATCCGCGGCGCATGCGCGGGCCTCTCACAGGACGACGCCTGGAAGGCGGTCATCACGAACGTGACGCGCGTGGTCTTCCCCTTCGCGGATCCCGACACCCTCTGGTACTTCCAGATCTGGGACATCGGCCTGGACAGCGTGCGCGTCTCGTCGCGCACGGGACACCGGGCGCCCGTGGCGCCGGACGCTCCCGCCTGGACCGCGACGCCCTAGGGGCGGCCGGCGCGGGCGCGATCCAGCATCCCCTCCAGCTCCGCGTCGAGGCCGTAGATGTCGTCGCCGAAGCGTACCTCGCCCTGTCCGTCCGTCCACGCGGTCATATAGAGGATGAGAACGGGCATCGGCCGGGGCAGCTTGACCTCCTGGGTGTCCTGCTCGTGATCCATCGCCGAATCGATGCGCAGCCTGTCCCACTCCGTTCCGCGAAGCAGGTATTCCGCGAGCTCCGCGGGTTTCTCGAGGCGAACGCACCCGTGGCTGAAGGCGCGCTCCTCTTTGGCGAACAGGCGGCCCGACGGCGTGTCGTGCAGGTAGATGTCGTACTTGTTGGGCATCACGAACTTGATCCGTCCCAGGGGATTTTCCGGCCCCGGTTCCTGGCGGAACACGAAGGGCAGCTTCCCGGCATTCCGGGAAGCGCGAAGCCGCGCCGGGGAGATCGCGCGAGCGCTCTCCTCGTAGTTGCTGAGGGCGCGGATTCTCTTGCGGCGCAGGGAATCGGGATCCCGCAGCGCGGCCGGCAGGATCTCCTCGCGGGCGATCTTGTCGGGGATGTTCCACGCCGGATGAAAGAGGATCGAGGTGATCTCGTCCCGGAACAAGGGCGTTGGCGAGAAGGCCTTGCCGGCGACGACGCGCATCGCGAGGACGCTCTGGCCGTTCTCGCGAACGTCGAGCTGGAAAGCGGGGAGAGCGATGACGATGGCGGGATCCTCGAGCTCGCGCGGCACCCAGCGCCAGCGCTCCATCGAGAGGACGACGCGGCGGATGCGCTCGGCTACCGGTACCGGAGGAGGGGCCGGCGGCGTGGATGCGGCGGGCCGTCTCGCCGTGCGCTTCGCGCGAGACGGGGAAGAGGAAGGGCGCGCGCCCCCGTGCGGGGCGCCTGCGGCGGCTCTTTCCTGGCCGGCTTGCGGAGCGTCCGGCGCCGCGGACGGCGCGCGGAGCGCGGCGAGCGCCTGCCGGAGCCGTGCATACTCCGGATGCGGCGGAGGAAGCTGGCGGATCGCGTCCTCGACCCGGTTCCCTTCGAGGGCGGCGCCGAGCGTCGCCACGACGTCCACAGCGTTCGGCGGCAGGTGCCAGTCCTCGTGGACCGCGCGCGGATCGACGCGTCCCGTGGCCACGTCGGAGGCATAGCGCAGGAAGACCATCGTGAGGGAGCCATCGAGGGACGCCGGATCCCCGGGCGATCTTTCTCCTGCAGTTCGCGAGTCGCCGCCAGGGAGGCTGCCGGCAGCGGGCTCCCCGGCCTGAGCCGGGGGTGCCGGGGGCGCAGCGGCGACCGCCGCGAGCGACGGATCGATCGACGCGAGATCGTAGTCGGCAGCCTCGAGACCCTCATCCGACGCGTGGCTCACGGCCGCCGCCATCGCCTGCCCGGCGGGGTTGAGACGGCCGCTCCCGTCGAGCCAGGCGACGCGGTACGCACGCTTCTCGTAGAAGGCGCGCGCGCGGTCGTCGAGGTTCGCGGCCGGGACGCGCAGTTGGGCAAGGTCTGCTCCGGCGGCGCGTTCCGGCGCGGAGCTCGAGGAGGAAGAGCGGGCCCCGCCCGGCGCGGCGGATGGCGGAGCCGGCGAAGGAGAAGTCGGGGACGACGCCGTCCCCGGCCGCCCTCCGAGCCAGGGGGGAAGGCCGCCGTCGTGCCACACCACGGCCCCCGCCCCTACGACCGCGGCGAGGAGACAGAACGCGAGGACGATGCGCAGAGCTTTCATGCTCCGGGCTGATGCAAGTGTCTCGCCCGCGCGAGCACGCGCGAATCGAGCGGCTTCCGCCGGCCGGCACCTGGCAACCGCGCCGCCGGGTCGGATTTCCGCGGACGCGGAGATCCCTCACGTGTCCGGCGAACCGGACGGTGGGATCGACGAAGCGCCGAAGAGGGCGGATCCCCCGCACGCCAGTGCCGCAGCCTCCCGAGGGCCGGCCCGATCCTCTTTCAGCGCGCGGTGTGTCGCCGGCCGGGTCGCGCGCGGCGGGCGACGTGGGGGGGCGGCTCGGCCGCTGCGGCCGCCTCTCCGCCCGGCACGAGCTTCGATTCGATCCGGTCGTGGATCCAGTGCGCGTCCCACCACTCGATCGGGTTCACCGGGACCCCCTGCACCAGGACGCTGAAGTGCAGATGGTCCCCGCCCGCGAGGCCCGTCGCGCCGCTCTTGCCCACGACCTGTCCGCGCTTGACGGCGTCCCCCAGCTTCACGTCGATCGACGAGAGGTGCGCGTAAAGCGTCATCAGACCGTAGCCGTGATCGATCACGACGGTGTTGCCGTAGATGCCGAAGTACTTGGCGAGCATGACGAGGCCGTCGTTGGCGGCCTCGATGGGGTGGTTCGCGGTGACGGCGAGATCGAACCCGAGGTGGTCCTGATGGTCGATGACCTGGCCGTTGTAGACGTAGGCCCTGTGGTCCGCGAAGGCGGCCTCGACCTTGGAGTTCCCGAGCTGGGTGAAGGCGCCGTTCCAGAGCCGCTCGGGCTTGGAATGGGCCGACATCTCGACGAGATAGGCGGCGTCGAGGCGGCGCAGGCGCCCGTTGATCTGGAGGAAGTCCTTGACGAGGTCGTTCTCGCTCGTGACCTGCGGGCTCTCGGCGAGGATCGCCGGGACGACGCGCCGGAGGAACTCGTCGGTGACGGGGAGGCTCTGGTCGGGGAACTTCTTGGGAAAGAGCTTGAAGAGGAACGTGGCGGTGCTCTCGTTGTCCGCGGCGTCGCGCGCGTAGACGACGGGGATGGTGGCGGGTGGCTCGTTGTAGGGGAAGGCGAAGATGCAGAAGCGGTCGCCGGGACCCCCGCCGGGCAGCGGGAAGCCCCGGAAGAGGGCGTTTCCCACCTTGACCCCGGATTCCACGGCCGTATCCGAGACGCGGTAGGTGACGCATTCGGATCCGCCCTGGTTGATGTAGTGCTGCGACGAGACGGTCTCCACGCGCGGCGGTGTGAGGACGACCGGCAGGGTGATCTCCTGGACGGTGGTGCGCCCCTTGCCGAACCGCGCCCAGGAGTCGTTCGTGGACTCGGCGCGGATGATGGCCGGGCCCTCCTTCATCTCGGGGATCTTGTCGCGGCCGACCTCGACCTCGAGCAGGACGCTGGGCTTGATGTCGCGCTTGCGCCAGAAGCGCCAGATCGAATTGTGCGGGTGCGTGACTTCGCCGAGCGGGACCTCGACCGTCCCCTGGACGAACGTGGCGCGCAGATCGCGGACGCCCCATTTGGCCTCGTCGGCCTCGATCGTGACGCGCGCGCTCTTGCCGATCGCCTTGGCATCGCTCTTCAACGTGACCGCCGGAGCGCTCCCGTCCCACATCCGTATGGCGGCGCATCCCCCGGGCACGAGGACGAGCAGCAGCAGGATGACCAGCAGGACGAGCGCGCCTCGTCCGCGCTCGCTCTCTCTTCGGTGTTTCATGTCGTCCGCGATTATACGGGAGCGCCTGCTTGCCGGCGGGAAGACGGATCTACAATGCGGTGATGGATGCCTCTCGCAGCCCGTCGCAGGAAGAGCCGCGCCGTTTCGTCGCGAGCCGCTGGACCTCGGGGAACTTCCTCTTCCCCACCGTCATCGAAGTAACCGCGATCAGGGTCGCGAAGATCAAGCGGTCGTGGTTCACCTCCGACGAAGAATCGATCAGCATCAGCCACGTCGCATCCGTGAGGATCAAGACAGGAATCCTGTGGTCGGACATCTGGATCGAGTCGTCGGGCGGGACGAATCAGATCGCGAGCCACGGCCACTCGAAGGGGGACGCGCAGGAGATCAAGAGACTCATCGAGGAACATCAGCGCGCCCTGAGGCCATGATGCGATGAGGCCACAAAGCGGGGAACGCGCTGTCGCGCGGGTCAGCCGATACTGACGCAAGGGGGGCGGCCGGGCCCATCTGAACCCCTTCCCCTACGAACCGCCCCCCGTGCGCGGGCGCCGCTCCAGCCCCATCACCCCAAGCGGGACGCCCTCAACTCTTACCAGGCGTCACAGGCACCCGAGACCCGTCACTCTCCAGCCGGAGGCGCAGAAAATTCCCGAAAGCTCCCGCGACTCCCTTCTGGGGCGTAACACTGGTCCACGTAGGAGACGAACCGAACCCCCCGTCCGGTGACACCCCCTTGCGATGAACCTGGGGCGAAGACACACCGGAATCTCGTGTTCCCGCGCCCGAACCGACGGGGAGCCGCCCGGCATCCCTCCCGCCACCATCCCCCTTGACAGGAGGGCTCAACTCCTTTAGAGTTGCCCCTTTCCAGAATCAAGGAGGTCGTCCATGTACGCGGTGATCGGTATCGGGGGAAAACAGTTGCGCGTGAGCCCGGGCGAGACCGTTCACGTGGAGACGATCCCCGTCGACCCTGGAACGACGGTCGCGTTCGATCAGGTGCTGATGATCGGCGGCGAGTCCGGAACGAAGGTGGGCACGCCCCTCGTGAGCGGCGTCACGGTGCACGGCACGGTCGTCGAGCACGGACGGGCCAAGAAGGTCCTCATCTTCAAGAAGAAGCGTCGCAAGCAGTACCGCCGGACCAACGGCCATCGCCAGAACTACACGGCGGTGCGCATCGAGAAGTTCGAGGAGGCGTAGCGATGGCTCACAAGAAAGCAGGCGGCTCTTCCCGCAACGGGCGGGACAGCAACTCGCAGCGGCTCGGCGTGAAGCGCTACGGCGGCATGCTCGTGACGTCCGGTTCGATCCTCGTGCGCCAGCGCGGCACGCCCATCAAGGCCGGCAAGAACGTCGGGCGCGGCAAGGACGACACGCTCTTCGCGACGATCACGGGGATCGTCGAGTTCCGCCGCCGCGGAAAGATGGGACACCAGGTCAGCGTTCTTCCCCCGCCGGTGAAGGCGGAGGCCTAAGGCTCGGGCCAACCGGGCCCGTCCCGGACCCGAGCGATCGGGCCGAGAACGGGCTCTTCGGGCCGGTGCCCGTTGGACGGCGCTCCTCCGGGAGCGCCGTTCCTCTTTCACGCAACCGCGAACCTATGACATTCGTCGATGAAGTCTCGATCCTCGTCCACGGCGGACCCGGCGGCGACGGCTGCCTCTCCTTCCGCCGCGAGAAGAGCGTGCCGCGGGGCGGGCCGGACGGCGGCAGCGGCGGGGCCGGCGGGTCGGTGTACCTCGTCACCGATCCGTCCTCGAACACGCTGCTCGCGTTCCGCTACCAGAAGAAGTTCGTCGCCGAGCGGGGACGTCACGGCGAGGGGTCCGACAAGCACGGGCGCGACGGGCACGACATCGAGATCCCCGTCCCGCCCGGAACGATGGTCTACGACGCGGACGATCAGACGCTGCTCGCCGACCTGTCCGAGCCCTGGCAGAAATTCCTCGTCGCGAACGGCGGACGGGGCGGGCGCGGCAACGGCGTCTTCGCGACATCCACCAACCGCGCTCCGCGCCGGCACGAGAAGGGCGGGGAGGGCGAGGAGCACCGTCTGCGTCTGGAGCTGAAGCTGCTCGCCGACGTCGGGCTCGTCGGCTTCCCGAACGCGGGCAAGAGCACGCTCATCTCGCGCATCAGCGCCGCGCGACCGAAGATCGCGGACTACCCGTTCACGACCCTCGTCCCCAATCTCGGCGTCGTGGACGCCGGCGGCTTCCAGAGCTTCGTCGTCGCGGACATACCCGGACTCATCGAAGGCGCCCACGCGGGACACGGCCTCGGCGACAGGTTCCTGCGCCACGTCGAGCGCACGCGCCTGCTCCTGCACCTGGTGGATCTCTCCTCGATGACCGGACGCGACACCGTCTCGGAGTTCGACACGATCAACAAGGAGCTGCGCGCCTACGGACACGGCCTCGCGCAAAAGCCCCAGATCGCCGTCGCGACCAAGCTCGACGCCATGCAGGAACCCGAGCGCCTCGCCGCCCTCAAGGCGCACTGCCGCAAGAAGAAGGTGCCGCTGCTCACCATCTCGTCCGTCACGGGCGAGGGGCTCCCCGAGCTCATCCGGAAAACGTGGGCCGCCCTCGAGAAAGTCAAAGCGAAGGATACGGCGCGGGAAACGAAATCCGAGCGACCCGCTCAAACTCCCGTATATTGAAAGGGTGCACTAGGGTAGGTACGGTTGCGACCGTATCTGCCGGGAGGCCGACACGATCAAGAAAGACCTCGATCTCGCCATCGAAGCCATCCTCGACAAGAAGGCCCTGGACCTGGTCGTGCTGGATCTCCGGGGCATCGCCACCTTCACCGACTACTTCGTGATCGCCAGCGGCACCTCGGTGCGGCAGACCCAGGCCATCGCCGACTCCGTGGAGGAACGCCTGCGCGCGGAGAAGATCCGCGGCAGCGTGGAGGGGTATCGCGAGGGCGAGTGGATCCTGCTCGACTACGGCGACTTCCTCATCCACGTCTTCACGCAGAGCAAGCGCGACTACTTCGATCTGGAACGCCTGTGGGGAGACGCGCCGCGGATCGCGGTCGAAGGGGGCGCCGAGCCCGTGTCGCGCCGCAAGCGACGCGCCGCAGCGCCTGCGGAAAAACCCTAGGGCGATCTCCCCCCGGCCGGGCGCCCTGTCGCCCGGCGTCCCGGCACCCGGCGCTCCGTCGCCCCGCGTTCCGGTGTCCCGGCGTTCCCGCGCCGCGTTCCGCGCGGACGCACTGGGCCCTCGAGACCCGGGAGGAAGCGATTTCCGGGAGCCCATTGGCTCCCGCGGCTCCCGAGGGCTTATCTTCCATCCGGATGTCGACCCGACCGAAAGCCGCTGCGCCGCGCGCGCGCGGGACGAAGGGCCCGAAGCCAGCGCGCTCCCCGCGCCCGGCCGGGCCCCGGTCCGCCGCGAAGAGGCGCCACGCGCCTGACTGGCTGGAGTCCAAGGACCCCGCGACGCTCAGGGTCGTCGAGCTTGCGGACCGCGTCGCGCGCTCCCAGACCAACGTCCTGATCGTCGGCGAGAGCGGCGCGGGTAAGTCCGTCCTCGCACGGCGGATCCACGCGTCGGGGCCGCGCGCGCCGGGGCCGTTCGTCGAGATCGCCTGCGCGAACCTTCCCGAGGAGCTGATCGAGTCCGAGCTGTTCGGGCACGAGAAGGGCGCCTTCACCGACGCCCACGCGGACCGCGTGGGACGCTTCGAGCAGGCCCAGGGCGGTACCGTTCTGATCGACGGCGTGACGGAGCTCCCCGCGTCGGTGCAGACCAAGCTCCTGCGCGTCCTGCAGGAGAGGACCTTCGAGCGGCTGGGCGGCAACCGCACGATCGCAGCGGACGTCCGCTTCCTCGCGAGCTGCGGGCCGGACATCGACGCGCGGGTGGCGGACGGGTCCTTCCGGGAGGACCTGTTCTACCGCCTGAACGTGGTGCGCCTGGAGATCCCCCCTCTGCGCGCCCGAGGGCCGGACGCGGTGCGCCTCGCGAAGGGATTCCTCGCCGAGATGCGCCGGCCGCGCGGGCCGTCGCGCTTCGCCCCCCAGGTCCTCGACTTCTTCCGCGGGCACGCCTGGCCGGGGAACGTCCGCGAGCTGCGCAACACGATCGAATCCGCGCTCCTGCGCGCGCGCGGGGCGACGATCCGCCTGGAAGACCTCCCCGCCGGCGCACAGGACGACGTCCAGGAGATCTTCATGAGCGCGGCGGACCGCAGCCTGACCCTCGCCCAGCTCGAGGAGCGCTACATCCGCGAGGTCCTGCGCCGCACGGGCGGGAACTTCTCGGCCGCGGCGCGCCTCCTCGGGATCCATCGCAAGACCCTGCTCGAGAAACGGCGCCGTTACGGGATCGACTGACGTGCGCATCCGGATCCTCTGGGTCGGAAAGACGCGTGACGCCGCGGCCGCCGGCTGGATCGCCGAGTATCTCCGGCGCCTCGCCCGATTCTGTCCGATCGAGATCGTGGAGGTCCGGGACGCGGCCGGCAAGGGCTCGGCCCGCTCGGCGCGCGAGGGGAAGACGCTCGCCGCGAAGATCGAGAAGCGGGGACTGACGGTCGCGCTGGACGAGTCCGGACGGGAGATGAGCTCGGCGGAGCTCGCCCGCTGGCTCGGCAAGACTCTCGAGAGCCGGGGCGAGATCACGTTCCTGCTCGGCGGGCCCGACGGGCTCGGCGACGGGCTGGCCGGGACGGCGGGCCTGACACTGTCGCTCTCCCGGCTGACCTTCACGCACGAGATGGCCCGGGTCCTTCTTCTCGAGCAGCTCTATCGGGCGTTCACCATCCTCGAAGGGACCCCCTACCACCGGTCGTAAAAGGCTCAATCCGGAATTCCGTATCGCTCCTATACGACGCGCGCCGGCGGCGCGCCGGCGTCCCGATCCGTCACACGCGTTTCTCACCGATTTCACGGTGTGTTTTCTTGACCTCGGCGAAAGCGGGACGTAGACTCACTTCGTCGATCGGGGTCCCCAATGAGATTTCGTACATTCATCTATCTGCTTCTGGGGTTCCTGGTTGCCGGTGTGGCCCTGTACGGCTTCTACACCAACCGCAGCATCCTCGACGCTCCCTTCTTCCTTCACGGCACGCACAGCCTTCCCATCGGCATCATCATCATCGTCGCGGGGGGCGCCGGGTTCGCGCTGGCGATCTTCGTCGGCCTCATGCGCGAGGGGCGGTTCATCGCGGACCGGTGGCGGCGCAAGCGCGAAGAGAAGCGGATGATGGGGATCGAGGAGCGCTACTACGAGGGCGTGCAGGCCGTCGTCGAGGGGCGCGAGGAAGACGCGCTCCGCAACTTCCGCAGGATCCTGGAGCAGGAGCCCAACCACTTCAACGCGCTCCTGAAGGCGGGCGAGGTCCAGGTCGCGAAGGGCAAGTACGCCGAGGGGATCGACTACCACCAGCGCGCGCGCCAGGCCCGACCCGAAGACACGCGCCCTCTCTACGCGCTCGCCAACGACTACGCCATCCAGGGCGATCTCGACAAGGCCAAGGCGATCCTGCAGCGGATGATCGAGATCCGACCGCGGTACGCCGTATCCGCGTACCGCCGGCTGCGGGAGCTGTTCATCCGCGAGGCCGACTGGGCGCGCGCGCTCGAGGTCCACAACCGGATCGAGCGGCTGACCGAGAAGGGCGTCGAGACGAACCCGAAGGACGCGCGGACGGGGATCGGGATCCGTTACCAGCTCGCGATGAAGCAGCTCACCGAGGACAAGCCCAAGGTCGCGCTCAACCTCTTCCAGAGGATCATCAAAGAAGACCCGAAGTTCATCCCCGCCTACATCCGCGTGGGCGAGATCATGCGCGAGATCGGCGACGATGCGGAGGCCGCAGCGGTGTGGAACCGCGGCTACGACCAGAGCGGCTCTCCCATCTTCCTGACCATCCTCGAGGAGCATTTCCTCGACCGCGAGCAGCCCATCGAGGCGATCGAGGCGCTCAAGTCATGCGTGGCCCGCGCCTCGAACGACATCCTGCCCCGATTCTTCCTCGGCAAGCTCTTCTTCCGCCTGGAGATGCTCGACGAGGCGCACGCCACGCTCAAGACGCTCGAAGGGCGCGCCTCCTACGCTCCGACGCTGCACTACCTCCTGGGCCGGATCAACGAAAGGCGCGGGAACTTCCGCCAGGCGAGCGAGGAGTTCCGCAAGGTCATCAAGCATCTCGAGCTGGTGAAGCTCGAGTACCGCTGCCACAACTGCCAGCAGCGCCTCTCGGAGTGGTCCGACCGGTGTCCGAAGTGCGAGGAGTGGAACACCATCGAGATCGACTTCCGCGAGGACCTCTCACTTCAGGAGCTCGGCATCACGCGCGCTCCGATCTACTCGCAGCTCCTATAGCGCCGCTCCTCCCGCGCCGCGCACACCGGCGCGGACGCGCGAGCCGTGCGACAATGACCCCCTTTTGCTCGGGAGGGGGACCCTGGCCAATAAGCCGCTGCCTCTGGGATTGATCGTCATGGACGGATGGGGCGAGGCCCCTCCCTCCCAGTGGAACGCCGTTCGCGGCTGCAATCCCGAGAACCTCGACGCCCTCGCCGCCCGCTTCCCCAAATCTCTGATCGAGACCTCGGGCCCCGCGGTCGGGCTTCCGCCGGGGCAGATCGGCAACTCCGAGGTCGGCCATCTCTGCCTGGGAGCGGGCCGGATCGTCCTGACCGACCTCGAGCGCATCAATCGCGAGATCGCCTCCGGGACGTTCGACAGGAATCCCGCGCTCGTCGCGGCGATCCGAGCGGCGATCGCGGCCGGCGGCGCGGTCCATCTGATGGGCCTCTTCTCGGACGGCGGCGTCCACTCGCACATCGACCACCTCGCGGCGCTCGTAAAGCTGTGTCAGCGCCTTCAGGCGCCGCGCGTCTTCGTGCACGCCTTCCTGGACGGGCGGGACACACCGCCGCGCTCGGCGCTCGGCTTCATGAAGGCGTTCGAGGCGGCATACCCGCCGTCGGGGCCCGTGCGGATCGCCACCGTCCAGGGCCGGTTCTACGCGATGGATCGTGACAACCGATGGGAGAGGGTCGAGACGGCCTACCGCGCGCTCGTGCGCGGGGACGGCCTGCCCGTCCGCGGCGGGACCGAGGCGGTCGAGGCCGCCTACGCGCGCGACGAGAACGACGAGTTCCAGAAGCCCGCCGTCGTCGTCGACGACGCGGGCAAGCCTATCGGGAAGATCCGCAGCCGCGATTCGGTCGTCTTCTTCAACTTCCGCGCGGACCGCGCCCGCGAGATCACGCGCGCGCTCACGGCCGACGAGTTCGAGCACTTCGACCGAGGCGCCACGCCCTACCTGTCCGGCTACGTGTGCTTCGGCACCTACGACCGCACGCTCGCGCTGCCGGTCGCCTTCCCCAATGAATCCCCGAGGAGGATCTTCGGCGAGCTGCTCTCCGAGGCGAAGCTGCGCCAGCTCCGCATCGCCGAGACCGAGAAATACGCGCACGTGACCTTCTTCTTCAACGGCGGACGCGAGCAGGTCTTCGACGGCGAGGAGCGGATCCTGGTCCCCTCGCCCCGGATCGCGACCTACGACCTGCAGCCCGAGATGAGCGCCCCCGAAGTCACCGAGCGTCTCCTCGCGCGGCTGCGGGAGAAGGCGGTCGACTTCTTCCTCCTGAACTTCGCGAACGCCGACATGGTCGGCCACTCGGGGATCTACGAGGCGGCGGTCAAGGCCTGCAAGACGGTGGACGTGAGCGTCGGCGCCATCGCGAAGGAGGTCCTCGCGCAGGGGGGCGGCCTCATCGTCACCGCCGACCACGGCAACTCCGAGCAGATGTGGGATTTCGAGACGAACTCCCCCCATACGGCGCACACGACGAACCCCGTGCCCCTGATCCTCGCGGGCGATCCCTTCAAGGGCCGCACGCTGCGCGGGGGCGGGGTCCTCGCCGACGTCGCCCCGACCCTGCTCGAGATCCTGGAGATGGAACAGCCGCTGGAAATGAGCGGCAAGAGCCTGCTGAAGTAGGCTCGGCCGCTCGGTCAACTCCATTCCGGCACGTGCTTAGCCCGTCCGCTTCAACTCTTCGCGCAGGATCCGTCTTAGCGTCTTCGCATCCACAGGATGGCTGGACTTGCCGAGGCGCTCACGAAGGACCTGATTGATGGTCGTCTGGTAGCCACGGCCGCTGGCTTCCGAAAGCCGCCGATACTCCAGAAGGATGTCGTCGTCCAGGTAGATCGTAATCCGCGTCTTCCCCGAAGACTTGATCACGGGACCGCGCTTCGCACCCCTCAAATCGTATTCTTTTCGCATATTGGGATCCTCTCTCCGTGTTGCCCGTCGAGCTGAAATGAGCCGGATACTCTCCCCTCTTTGCGTGAACACGACCACGACGACCCGACCCAGGTAGTCTCTCCCGATGGTCGCAAATCGCTGCTCACCCATCGAATCCTCGTCCTCGCGCGTGAGGGCCATTGGATCGAGGAGCGCCCCTTCGGCATCCGAGAACGCCATTCCGTGCTTCAAAAGGTTGGACTTGGCCTTCTGTCGATCCCACACCACCCGCATATATGCATGATATACATATGACGATATCTGTCAAGCGGCGGGTCTCAGGTACGGCGCTTCCGATGCGCCTTCGTCCGCAGGACGTCCGCGCGGCGCCGGACCTGGGAGCGCACCCTCTCGCGCAGCGATGCCGGGCCTGGCGACGGTTTCGCCTCCGGCCAGGCGAGGACGGCCCGCGCGACGTCGAGCGCGGCCTGCGGCCTGCCGAGCGCCCGCGCGCCGGCCTTGAGCCGCGCGAGGCGCGCGGGGTCGCGCAGGAGCGCGCCGATCTTGAACGCGAGCGTCGCGGTGTTGTTGATCTTGATGGCCGCGCCGTTCTCGAGGAGGAAGTCGCTGTTGCGCGTCTCCTGCCCGGGGATGGGATTGACGATGGCCATGGCCGCGCCGCGGGCGAGGACCTCGGACGTCGTCAGACCGCCCGGCTTCGAGACGACGAGGTCCGCGACCGCCATCAGCTCGTCGATCTGGTCCGTGAAGCCCAGGACGTGCACTTGGTGGCGGTCGGGCCGCTTCAGCGATGCGAGCCGGCGGCGGACCTCCGTGTTGCGCCCGCAGACGGCGACGATCTCGACGGGGACGTCGATCTCGAGGAGCGCACGGTGGATCCCCTCCACCGGACCGACCCCGAACCCGCCCGCGAGCTGCAGGAGGATCGGACGGTCGCCGGTCAGGCTCTGCCGCGCGAGGCACTCTGCGCGCGGCTTGGGGCGGCTGAAGACCGGATCGATCGGGATTCCGGTGACGGACGTGTCCTCGCGCGGAACGCCCCAGTGCTGCAGGTTCGCGGCGGATTCCTCGGTCGCCGTGAAGTAATGGTCGCACGGCTGCTGCACCCACAGCCGGTGGGTCTCGAAATCCGTGGTGACGGTGACCTGCGGCGTGGCGATCTTCCCGTCCCGGCGCAGCTCCGCGATCAGCTCGGAAGGAAGAAAGTGCGTGTTGACGATGACGTCCCAGGGAGCGTCCTCGAGGAACTTCAGGAACTTGCGGAGGTTCACCTTCTCGACGAGCGCGCGCAGCCGGTCCGTGGCATGGGCCTTGGACGGGGCGCGGTCGAGCCAGTCGTAGACGTATCCGAGCACATGAGGCGCGCGGTTGACGAGATCGAGGTAGGCCTCGCCGTAGAGCCGCCTGAAGGGGGCGTTGGTCAGCGAGAGAACGTCCACGTTCGAGACCGTGGCGCGCGGATCGAGCGCCCGGAGCGCCTCTTCGACGGCCTGCGCGGCGCGCAGGTGCCCCGCCCCGACCGACGCCGACAGAATGAGCACCCTCCTGGCCATCCGCGCATGATAGCGGATCTACCGCTCGCGACTTGCGCGACGGGCCATTGCGGTTCAGCATGTGCGGATCGCGGTGCTCTCGCAACGGGGATGCAGCGCTCGTTTGTGCGGCTCGATCCTGGGGCCCGCTCGGGCCGGGACGGTGATCGTGGGGGCCCGGGCGCGAAGGAGAGCATGCACTTGTCCCGTCCGCATTCCGGAATCGACGCGCGCACCCACGGACGCCTCCGCGCCCTGCGCACCCACCGGCCGTTCGTGACGCGCCTCCCCCACGACTCTCGCATGCTCGGCGCGCTCTCCTGGATCGCTCTCGCCGTTCTCACCGGCTGCGGCGGGTCGAAGGGAACGGCTCCGCCCGCGCCACCGCCCGTCGTCGAGGTCGCTCCCGTCGAGCGTCGCGACGTGGACGTGACGCGGGAGTGGATCGGCTCCCTGGACGGGGCGGTCAATGCGGAGATCCGGCCCCAGGTCGAGGGGTACGTTCTGAAGCGCACGTATCGCGAGGGGGAATTCGTCCACCGCGGCGAGACGCTGTTCGAGATCGATCCGCGGCAGATGCAATCGGCCCTCGAGCAGGCGCGCAGCCAGCTCGCCCACGAGGAGGCCACGCTCGCGCGCGCCAAGATCGACGTCGCGCGCTTCACGCCCCTCGTCGCGGACAAGGCCGTGAGCCAGCAGGAGCTCGACAACGCGATCGCCTCCGAGCACGAGGCGCAAGCCAGCGTCGCCGCCGCGCAGGCGGCGGTGAACCGCGAGCGCCTGAACCTGGGATGGACGCGCGTCGTCTCCCCGATCGACGGCATCGCCGGCGTCGCGCTGGCCCAGGTGGGCAATCTCGTCAACGGCGGGACCCTGATGGCCACGGTCTCGACGGTCGACCCGATCAAGGCCTACTTCAGCCTGAGCGAGCCCGAGTTCATGGCGTGGGTCCGGCGCTACGGCGCCATGGACCGGCCCGGCGCCCTTCCCGGCGCGAAGGGGATGTTCCAGCTCGTCCTTTCGGACGGCTCTGTCTATCCCCATCGTGGGGACCTCGGGATGGCCGATCGGAACGTCGACCAGAAGACGGGAACCATCAAGCTGTCGGCCCTCTTTCCGAACCCGGAGCATCTGCTCCGTCCGGGCCAGTACGCCAAGGTGCGCCTCGTGGAAACGAGGACGGGCGCGCTCGTCGTACCCGAGCGGGCGATCGGCGAGCTGCAGGGAGTCCCGCAGGTGACGGTCGTGGGCTCCGACAACAAGGCGGATTCGCGCCCCATCACGATCGGCGACCACGTCGGGGCGCTGTGGACGGTGGAGAAGGGCCTCTCGGAGGGTGAGCGCGTCGTCGTCGAGGGCCTCCAGAAGGTGCGGCCGGGGATCGTAGTGGATCCGAAACCGGCGGCGCCCGCACCCGGCGCTCCTCCCGGCGGCGCGACCCCGTCCGCAGGCGCCGGAGGAGGTCCCGCGGGAGCCACCGGCGCTTCCGGATCCTCAGGCGACTCCGGGCCGGCCCGGGGATCGCGATAGCCCATGTCGCGCTTCTTCGTCGACCGTCCCATCGTCGCGATGGTGATCGCCATCGTCACGGTGATCGCCGGTCTCGTCGCCATGCGGTCCCTGCCGCTCGCGCAGTTCCCGCAGATCGTTCCGCCCCAGATCATCGTCTCGACGTCGTACACGGGCGCCGACGCGGTCACGATCGAGCAGTCGGTCGCCACCCCCCTCGAGCAGCAGATGAACGGCGTCGACAACATGCTCTACATCCAGTCGATCAACGCGAACGACGGGACGATGCAGCTCTTCGTGACCTTCGACGTCGCGACCGACCCGAACACCGACCAGGTGAACGTCCTGAACCGCGTCGCGCAGGCCCAGCCCAACCTG
>Ga0207644_10001116_pt1 | contig 17225 bp, 12 predicted proteins | sample KBSS73metaG_FD_184326 | JGI IMG/M metagenome (GOLD analysis project Ga0207644, IMG submission 184326) | Switchgrass rhizosphere microbial communities from Kellogg Biological Station, Michigan, USA - KBS S7-3 metaG (SPAdes) (version 2) | ecosystem: Host-associated > Plants > Roots > Rhizosphere... | reverse complement strand
CGAGCCTCCCGCGCGCCGCTTGGTCTCCGCCGTCGGCCTGCTGGCTTGCGCGCTCTACGTAATCGGCGTCGTGCTGCCGCTGATCGCCGCGCTGGTCATCCCGCGGTGCTGGGCATGAGCGGCCATCACCATCCCTCCGAAGCGCTCGGTTGGACGCTCGATCCACTGCTAACGGTACCGCTTGCGTTGGCGCTGTTGGTCTACCTGATGGGTTGGTGGCGCCTGTCGAAACGCGCCGCGACGCCAGTGCGCCCAACCCTGTACCTGTCCGGCTGGGCGGTACTTGCACTGTCGCTGACGTCGCCGTTGCATGAAGCTGGCGAGCGCAGCTTCACCATGCACATGATCGAGCACGAGCTGATCATGCTCATCGCGACCTTGCTGCTTGCAGCATCCGGCGCGGGAGCAGTTCTCGCCTGGGGTCTGCCGCGTCCGATTCGGCGGGGCCTCGCCGGCAGCTGGAAGTCCCCGCTCCAATCGCTGTGGCGCACCCTCACCGAACCAGTCACGGCAACGATCGTCCAGGGAGCGGTCATGTGGGCGTGGCACGCGCCGATCCTGTTCGACCGTGCGCTCGACAGTTTCGGCTGGCACGTTGCGCAGCACGCTTGCTTCTTCCTGAGCTCGCTTATCTTCTGGTGGGCGATGCTTCACCCGCGCCAACGCAATTACGGACTGTCCGCAGCCTGCCTGTTTGCGACGTCGTTGATCGGTGGCGCGCTGGGGGCTTTGATGAGCCTGTCGTCGAGCCCCTGGTATGCCGATTATGCCGCGATGGGCATGACCGGGATCGGGCTCGACCCAGTCGATGACCAAAGGCTCGCGGGCCTGATCATGTGGATCCCGGGGGGCGCGTTCCACGGGTTTGCTGCGCTTGCTCTCTTCTACAAATGGCTCAAGTCGGCGGAGGGGCATCATGCGCTTCCTGTCCACTAAAAGCTTCTTCGGCGTTCTGTCGGCGCTGCTGTTCGCCGTCGCGCTCGTCGGCGTCATCTACGAATATATTGAGCAGCGCGAACGCATGCGGATGCATGCCTCGATCGAGACCGGCGGCGACCCGAGCCGCGGCGAGGCGATGTTTATTCAGTACGGCTGCGGCAGTTGCCACGCGCTCAAGAACGTGCGGACCGCAACCGGCATGGTCGGGCCGCCGCTCGACGGAATTGCCGTTCGCGAGATCATCGGCGGCCATCTCGCCAACAAGCCGGAGAATATGGAGCGCTGGATCCGCGATCCGCAGCATGTCGCGCCCGGAACTGCGATGCCGGACCTCAAGGTCGGCGAGGCCGATGCCCGCGACATCACCGCGTTCCTCTACACTCGCGCCAAATAGAGGTTCACGCCGCTTCGGAAGATTCACGCCAGTCGGATTGCGCGATGCGCACCAGCTTGGTCCCGCAGCGCCTACAGCGGCTGTGCCAAAGCCCCTTGATCTGGTGAGCATTCCGCCGGGAGCGGCGATGGCCGATTACGCCGCAAAAGATACGCAACAACATTGCCCGGTCCTCGAATGAAACTGACCGAGCGCGCGCCTTATCGAAAGTCTGTGACAGCTTGCCAAGTGGGCCGAGATTACGTCGCCAAATTGGCGCGATTGCCTTTCCCGGGGTGGCTGCCAGGGCGCTGCGGGATCAGCAGAATCAGCGCGACGATTGCGACCGCCAGAACCGCCGAAGCGATGGGACGGCTGAGCTCGAGCCCGCCCTTGGCGACCGGCTTGTCGAGGAAGTCGCCAACGGTCGCTCCAAGAGGACGTGTCAGGATGAACGCCGCCCAGAACAGGAACACGCGGCTGATGTTCGTCGCGAAATAGAGGATCGCAAGGACCGCAAGCCCTGCCCCGAAAACCAGCGCTCCGCCCGAATAGCCAAGGCCCGCATCGGCGATCCAATCACCGAGCGCAGTGCCCAGGGTCTGCGAGAAAGTGATCGTGATCCAGTAGAAGGTCTCGGCCTTGGGCGTGCTGATGCTGTTGACGTCGACGGTTCCGAGCGTGCGATGCCAGGCGAACAGCGACAGCAGCACGCAGGCGAGCAGCAGCAGCGAACCGCCGGGATAGCCAATGCCAAGCGAGCGATCGGCAAAGTCCGCGAGTGTTGTCCCGCAGGTAGTCGAGGCGACGATCGTCGCCCAGTAAAGCCACGGGTTGAACCTGCGCGCCCTGATCTGCGCCCACACCAGCAGAACCAGCAGAATGCCGAAGATCGCGGTGCCGATCAGGTAGCCGTTGGGCATCGGGTGATCGGTGGTCTCCCCGAGCCAGGTCATGGTGACGGTGTCCCCGCCCGTCTCGCCGAGCGTCGTCGCCAGGATCTTGATGATCCAGAAGCCGAGGGTGATCGCGGGGACCTTGGAAAGCGCGTCGGTGCGATCTGCGTTTCCGGTCACTTGCTTTCCTTCACTTGGGGTGGCCGCCCATCTGGGCAAACCCCTCGCTTGCGCAACGGGTTCATTAATCGCCCATCGAGGCGTAAAGCCACCCGCGGGGCAACGGTGCATTGGAAGGATGGAGGTGCCCATGGGGGGCAGGCTATTCATCGTTTGCGCAGCCGGCCTGCTCGTCACCGGCTGCTTCAAGCAAAAGCCGGTCGATCAGAACGCCGAATCGGCAAAGCAGATTCACCAGCTTCTCGACAATTGGTCCAAGGCCTTCGCGGCCAAGGACGTAAACGCGGTGATGGCGATGTACGCGCCGGGCGCGGCGCTGACCGCCTACGACATCGTCCCGCCGCTCCAGTACAAGGGCTTTGATGCCTACAAGAAGGATTACGCCGAGTTCTTCGCCCAGTTCGATGGACCGATCCGGGTGCAGATCGCGGACGAGCATCTCGAAGTAAGTGGCGACCTCGCCACCGACTATGCGCTCGAGCACATCACGGGGAAGTTGAAGGACGGTAAGCCCGCGGACCTCTGGTTGCGCGCGACCTCGGTCTTCAAGCGGATCGACGGGAAATGGCTAGACATCCACGACCATATTTCGGTCCCGGCCGACATGGCGACCGGTAAGGCTGCGCTCGACCTGAAGCCCTAGCGGAGCCGCAAGCCGAGCCACCAGGTCCGTGGCGTGGCGCGCTCGACCGCGCCATCGCTCCCGATCCCGGCCATGACCGGCGCGTCGGTCGCATTCTCGACGCGTGCAATGATCTGCAGCCCCCGTGCAAGCGGCCAGGTCGCGAACGCATCCAGGGTCGTTGCGCCGCTGAGAACACGCGTGTTGAGGTCATCCTCATATTGGTTGGCGACACGGTGCAGCGCGATCTGAGCTCCCTTTCCATCCCTCTCCCAGCTCGCCGACAGCGTGCCCGCAAACTTCGGCGTTTGCGCTGGCCGCAGGCCGTCAAGTGCGGCAGCCGAACCGCTCGTCACCATTCGCGCGTGCGTCAGGCTCATCGCTGCTCGCAGCGACCAGGGTCCGCGCGCCCACTCGGCAGATACTTCGATCCCACGCACGCTGACCGCATCGACATTCTGGCGCTGGCGGAAGGAGCCGCCGGCCGCGACGAAGCCGACCTGCGGGAAGGTGCCGGGTCCCTGGCCGAGGGTCACATTGGCGATCGCATGGCTGAGGCGGTTGACGAAGCCGGTGGTCGAGAGCCGCCACGGCCCCCCCGCATATTCGAGTCCTGCTTCGGCGCCCGCCAGGCGTTCGGGGTCCAACTCGGGATTGGCGGCCGTCGCATCGGCGCCGGCGCGGAACGGCCGGAACAGCTCGTTCAACGTCGGCATTCGCCATCCGAGATACGCCGCACCCCGCAGGCTGAGCCCGCCACCAAGAGGTGCAAGCAAGCCGCCGCGCGCGGTCGGCAGCCAGCCATGCCGCGCCGCGAACAGGTCGTTGCGAGTGACAGCGCCAGTGGCGATCGCCTGCTCGATGAGATGACCGTTGGAGACCTCCCAGCGATCGATGCGTCCGCCAGCGCTGAGCAATACTCCACCGGTCTCGGCGGACGTCTCGACGAAAGCGCCGCCGGTCCAGGTGTCTCCTCCGGCATGGCGCCGCCTGATTGGCGAGCCGGCGACATAATTGGCGAACTCCCGCGTCTCCCCAGTGGTGCGCCGAGCATCGGCTCCAAGCCGGAGCTCGATTCCGCGTGGCATGGGCGGCCGCACTTCGATGCTTCCACCGGTCCCATACGAGGGCACAGCATCTTGAAGCAGCACCCGCGTCGCTGTGGTCCGTCCGGCGCTCACACTCGCGGTGCTGCTTTGAAGGTCACGCCACTGCCAGTAGCCGAGCGCGCTCCAGCGCCAATTCCCTTGGCCCACGAGCCGAAGTGAAGCATCCGCGCCGTTCGTGCGGTCGGCGCTGAAGTCCGTCCCGCGCGTCCGCCAGTCGTGGAAGCCAGCGAGATTGGCCTGCAACTCGAGCTTGCGCGCCACGGGTGTTACCCAATGTGCCCGCCCGCTCCATTCGTCGTAGGGCGCAGCCTTGTCGGCAGGACCGCGCGTCGCCTCGGTGATGGGCGCAAAGCCCTTCCCCCGCGCCATCCGTCCCGACACCGACAGCACGCCTCCGGCCGTTTGCACGCCAGCCCTGCCGAGAGCTTCCACCGAGCCGCGGCTGCCTGCACCCACCTCACCCTCAAGGCCGGCGTCGGTCCGGCTGGTCATCTCGATCGTGCCCGCCAACGCACCTGGACCATTGGCAACGCTGCCGCCGCCTCGCACCACGCGAATGCCAGCGAGACTTGCCGGATCGTAGGCCGGCCAGTTGACCCAGCCGCCGAACGGATCCGACTGCGGCACTCCGTCGAGCACCAGCAGTGCCCGGCTGGATGCATTGCCGCCGAGTGCGCGTAGCGTCACACCCTGGCTGGTCGGGTGCCCACTCCGTGCATCGGAGCGGCGAAACAGCTGCAAGCCGGGAACATCCTTCAGCAGCTGGTCGAGCTGATTCGTCGGCGACTGCTCGATCTGGCGCCGACTGATGCGCGCCGTCGCGTAGACCCGCTCGGCCTTGGGTTCGGGAAGCGCTGCACCCGTGATGACAATCGCCGGCGGCGGTGCGGGCAGCGCGTCGGGCACCCTGCCCTACAGAATGTCGTAGAGTGTCGCGCCGATGGTCAGCACCGAAGTGAGCGCGACCGCAAGTAGCGCCCACGATGCCCAACCGGGCCACGAAAGTTCTTCGGCGTCGTCGCGTTCGGCCATCTTCAAACCCCTGGTTGAGCAACGCTCACGCGTCGAGTTCTTTCCCGGCGATCAGTCGTTCCGATCTGCGTCAAACATGATCATGGTTATATTTTCATTGGTCGTGCGCCCGTAAATTGTTCTAGAGCCGACAAATCTTCGAGCACGACTCGAACAATTCGAGCGGGGAAGGGGCGCCCCGGTGAAGTTCGGAAGGGGTCAACTGCCGGCATCCGTTTGCCCGCGGCGATACGCGGGGCGCGCTTTGTTGTGCGCGATATTGGCGGGTCAATCCAGCGCTTCAGCGGCCCAGACGACCCCGCCTCCGGCGCCTCCGACGCGCGAGGAAGTGACGCGCCCGGTAGCTCCTCCGCCGCCGCGCCAGAACCGGGTCGAGGTCGAAGGCGGGTTCGAACGCGCGCCCTGCGCGCTCGATGGGCCGGAGTTCCAGTCGATCCGCTTCACCCTTCAAGGTGCAGAATTCGAGGGCCTTCAGGGCCTCACCAACGCGGACCTCGCGCCGAGCTTTGCTTCCTACGTCGGCCACGACGTGCCGATCTCCACCGTCTGCGAGATCCGTGACCGCGCCGCAGCGATCCTTCATGACGCCGGCTACATCGCCGCAGTGCAGGTCCCGCAGCAGCGGATCGAAGGCGGTGTCGTTCGCTTTCGCGTGCTGATGGCGCACCTGACGCAGGTCCGCGTCCGCGGCGAGGCAACCGGCGCCGAGGCCGCGCTCGCCGCGTACCTCAGCCGCCTCACCCGCCAGCCCTTGTTCAATCGCCTCGACGCAGAGCGCTACCTGCTGCTCGCCAGCGATCTTCCGGGCTACACGGTGCGGCTGACTCTTCGACCCGCCGGCACCGCGCCGGGGGATGTGATCGGCGACGTCACTGTTCAGCGCCTCCCCGCCTACGCGGACATGGTCATTCAGAACGGCGGCTCGCGCGCACTCGGGCCTTGGGGGGTTCTCGCTCGCGGCGAGTTGTTCGGCCTGACCGGACACGGCGACCGGACCATCCTCTCGCTCTACAGCACGCCCGATCTGCAGGAACAGCAGACGGTTCAGCTCTCACATGACATGCGCCTGGGGCCCGAGGGCCTGATCCTCTCGAACGCCTTCACTTATGCCTGGGCGCGGCCGACGGTTCCCGACGCCAAGATCCTCGCTCGCACTCTGTATAATTCGACCGAGCTCGCCTACCCTATCGTTCGTCGCCAGACGGAGACGATCCGCGGATCCGTAGGTTTCGATTTCGTCGACCAGTCGGTCAGGATCGACCACGTAAAGTTCAGCAGCGACCGGTTGCGTGTGCTTTTCCTGCGTCTCGGGCTCGACGCGATCGGCGCCCCAACGTCCGGCTACTCGTCGGCGGTTCCGCCATGGCACATCAACGGCCTTTTCGAACTGAGACAGGGCGTGCGCATCTTTGGTGCGACGCCGGACTGCACCTCCACCACCTGCGCCCTTCCGCCGAGCCGCCCCGGTAGCCAGTCCGACGCGACGCTGATGCGCTTTACCGGCATCGCCGAACTCCGCCCGACCCCAAACTTCACGCTCGCTCTCACCACACGCGCCCAATATGCGTGGCAGTCGCTGATGAGCTTCGAGCAGTTCGCGGCCGGCAACTACACCGTTGGGCGCGGCTATGACCCGGGGGCGATCATCGGCGACCGCGGTTTCGGCACCCAGCTCGAAATGCGCTTTGGCAGCCGGGTCGCTCAAAGCGCAAAGAAGCCCGCGACCGAATATTATGTCTTCTGGGACGAGGCGCAGGTCGGCAACCGCGACCGCATCTCGTCCACTGGCGGGCCCGAGCATCTTCACTCGGTCGGCACCGGCCTTCGCGTCAGCTGGCAGCGCTTCCAGCTCGACACCAACCTTGCTGTCCCGCTGAGCCGGGTCGGCTTCAACAACGAGCGGCCCAGCGTTCGGCTACTGGTTTCCCTCACTACGCGGCTGTGGCCATGGAACTACTGACCGCAGCGCGCCCCCGAACCTCGACTCCGATGGAGGGTCTGATGGGAAGGATAGTACTGATTGCCGCCGCAATTGGGATGATGCTTGCTGGAGCCGTATCGTCGTGGGCTGCGACTCCGCTCAGCGTGCGAGACAGCTGGCGCATCGGCAGCTCGGGCACGAGCTTCTGCTCGGCGCAGAGCCTGACGGTGGACAAGGTGCTGACCGGCATGTTCGACGCGGGCTATTCGATCACCTGCCGCGACGCTGCCCTGCCCGTAGGCAAGCTGTACAAGATCAGGAGCGCACCGGGGGCCGCCGAACGCATCGCCGCCGACCGGGCCGAACGTGCCACCTGCGGGGCTCCACGGCGTAGCGAGATCGCGGGCATCGGTTCCGTCGATGTCTACGACTGCAAGCTGAAGGACGTCTCGGAGGTCGACTATCGCGCCTACGAGCTGAAGCGCGGCCCATTGATCTACGCGTCGCAGGGGCTCGGCGGTTACGACAGCGCGCTCGTGCTCGGGCTGAGGAGCTTGATCGTCGACCAGCCGGTGAAGGGCGAAATCTCGATCGCGACCACCGGGCTCGGCGATCCCGCCGCGTTCGCGCGCGTCCAGGCGGGTACCTTGGCGCCCGACAAGGCGCTCGAGGAAGCATATCGGCGCAACAATGCCGGTAGCTATGCCGAAGCCGCGGAGTTCTTCGCGGCGGCGAGCAATGGCTCGACCGATGCTCCGCTAAACCGCGCCGAAGCGTTGGTGAACGAAGCCCTGCAGAAATCGAACCTCGGCCGCTATGCCGAGGCCGATGCCTTGTTCTCCAAGGCGGCGGAAATTGTCGGCAAGGACCCGATCGTCGCTCGCCGGCTCCGCAATTATCGCGCGATCCACTTGCTCAACCAAGGCGACCCCAAGGCCGCGATGGACGAGCTCGACAAGCCGTTGCCGAAAGGCGTCGTAGCCACCCAGAATGCTGCAGCGGCCCGGCTCGAGATCGACTCCGGCCTTGCCCAGCGGCTCAACGCTGACAATCGGATGGGGCAGAGCCTGACCTCGCAAAGCGATGAGCTTCTGCCCGACGAGAAAGCCGCCATCCTCGATGGGCAGGCAGAGCAGCTCCGCGGCACCGCGCTTCGCCTGACCGGCGACCGCGAGGGCGCGCGCGAAGCGCTGCGTCACGCCGACGGCCAGCTGCTTGCGGTGCGCGGCGGCAAGGTCGCGTCCATCCTCTGGATGCGCGCGCAGATCTTCGGCGATCTCGGCGCAATCGCAGAGGACGCGGGCAGCCAGGCCGAAGCGCAGAAGCTCTACGCCCAGGCTGTCGACCTGCTCGAGACGAACTATCCGGGCTCAGCGGTGCTGCTGAACGCCAAGGCGCGGCTCGCGGGTTATCTCGCGCGGCACGGACAGCGCCAGGTCGCGGAGACGATGTTCAGTGACATCGTCCACTCCCAGCCGGACACCAGCAACTTGCCCCCGAGCTTCGCCAATGTCCTGCGCCCATACGTCGACCTGTTGCTCAAGACGCCCGACGACCCGAAGTCGGTCGACGAGATCTTCTCGGCGACGCAGCTGATGGTCCGGCCCGGCCTCGCGCAAACCCAGGCCGTGCTCGCCCGCGAGCTCAACGGCGGCACCGACGAGGCCTCACGCCTGTTCCGCCAGTCCGTGACGCTCACCCGCCAGGTCGAGCGCTCGCGGATCGAGCTTTCGCGCCTGACCGACCTCGCCAAGCCGAGCCCGCAGGACATCGTCCGCACGCGCATCCTTCGCGCCACGCTGGACACGTCGCAAAAAGAGCAGCTTGCGACCCAGGCAGCGCTGGCGAGTTTCCCGCGCTTCCGTGCCGTTACCAGCGACACGATCACCCTTCCTGACCTGCAGAAGGTCCTGCGCCCCGGCGAGGCCTATTACCGGATGACCGTGGCCGGGGAGAGCGTCTACGCGACCCTAGTCACTTCAACGACGGCCCGCGCGGCCAAGCTCGAGGTGACGGCCAGTCAGCTCAACGAGCAGGTCGGATCGCTGCGTGACACCATCTCGACGATCGAGAATGGCAGGCGCGTCACCTATCCGTTCGACGTCGCCTTGTCGCACCAGCTCTACGCCGAGCTCTTCGGCCCGTTCGCGGCGTCGATCGTGCCGGTCACGAACCTGATCTTTGAGCCAGACGGAGCCCTCCTGCGGCTTCCGGCAAACCTTCTCGTCATGGATCAGGCGTCGGTCGACGCGTACCAGCAGCGCGCCAAGGTCAGCGACGACGCGGCTTACGACTTCCGCGGCATTGCCTGGCTCGGCCGCGACCGCGACATCAGCACTGCCGTCAGCCCGCGCTCCTTCGCACAGCTGCGCGCCGCGCCGCCCTCGGCGGGCCGCAAGGCCTATCTCGGCCTCGGCGAGAACGTCCCTCCGTCCGCGTCCGCGCAAGGCCTGATCCCGGCTGCTGCCGACCGCGACTGCATCCTGCCGCTATCGTCGTGGAACAACCCGATCTCGGCCAAGGAGCTCGAGACCGCGGGCGGGATCATCCGCAGGTTCGACCCGAATGGCGTCCTAATCCTGACTGGCGATCAATTTACCGACACGGGTCTCGAGGCGCGCGGCGACCTCGACCAGTTCAGGATCCTCCACTTCGCTACCCACGGCGTGGTCACGGCGCGCGCGGCGAAGTGCCCCGCGCAGCCTGCGCTGCTTACCAGCTTCGGCGGCGGCGGGTCCGACGGCCTCCTTACCTTCAAGGAGATCTTCGACCTCCACCTCGACGCCGATCTCGTCATTCTCTCCGCCTGCGATACCGCCGGCAAGGCCAGCGCCGCCGCGACCGCACAAGCGGGTCTTGGCACTGGCGGCGATGTTGCACTCGACGGCCTGGTGCGCGCGTTCGTCGGCGCCGGCGCGCGTCTCGTGGTCGCCAGCCACTGGCCGGTGCCGGACGATTTCAACGCCACCCAGCGATTGATCACGGGGCTCTTCTCGGCGCCGCCCGGAACGCCAACTGCCACAGCCCTGCGCCTGTCGCAGCGCGAGCTGATGGACGACGTCAACACGTCGCACCCCTTCTACTGGTCCGCGTTTGCGGCAGTCGGCGATGGTGAGATGCCGGTCCTTCGCGCTCCGAAGGCAAACATCGTCCAGGCCGCGAAGTAGGCTTATTCGTCGGGCTGCTGGTCGACCGATTGGTCCTGACCGGCCTTGACATCTCCGCACCGGCACGTCGTGACCCGAGGAGCGGGGCGACGAACAGGCATCGATTGGTCAGGACTTGCCGGCGATGCCCGCCGAACGTCGTTTGCCGAAGCGAGCACCACGGGCGGTGCCGCTACGGGCGCAGGCGAATGGGTCCGCTGCGGCTTCTGGTCAGGCTGCGCACCCGCGGTTCCGGCCCAAGCCGCCGCAGCAATCGCAAACGTAGTGACGCGGAATTTCATCGGCCAGACATTTGGCCGAGACTCATCGCTAAACCGTTAAGACTGCTCGGATAATCGCCCTAACGATGGTTTAGGCTGCCGAAAAAGTTCTGATATATCAAACACCTGTATCGGGAGCTGGGTAATGTCGCTCATCCGACTTTGATTGACTTTTCGTTAACCAAACGTCAAATTGCTCGGCCTTGACACCGTCAAGGGGGCAATCATGGCAACTAGTCTTCCGACTTCTCACAATCGCAGAATGATTCTTACCAGCGCCGCGGTGGTCGCCGTCGGCCTTGGTGCATATGGACTCGGGCGCGTTTATCCGCCGACAGGGTCGACCGCGGGCACAATCGCTCCCGCCGACCGCTATGTTTCGAGCCAGCTCAGCGATTCCGACGTGACGCTCGGTGATACGGCCGTTCCGCAGCTCATGCAGACCGACGCCTTCGAGCTGTTCGTCCACGATCCGAGCTTCCGCGCTCTCGCCGGCAGCCCGGGGTTCAAGGCGCTCGCCGACAACCCGCAGGTGATGTCCGCGCTACTCGCCAATCCAAAGGCGTTCGCCGACCTTGCCGGACAGCCTAAGGCCTTTGCCGACCTCGTTGAGGCGGCGAAGACGGCCGGTTCGCTGGGGCACCAGTCGCAAGGAGTCAGCTCCGCGTTGCTCGGCCTCGTCGCGGGCCACACGGCTGCGATGCAGGGGCTCGCCGCGCATCCTGAAGCACTGCAGGCGATCCTGTCCGACGGCCATGCGTTCGGGAAGTTCGCGAACGACGCACGCGCCTTTGAGCTCGAAGCCGCCAAGGGTAGCGCGTTCGGACGCCTCGCCGCCGACAAGCAGGCGATGAGCGCGATCTTGGCCGATACCTCGCTGTTCGCCGACATCTCGTCGAACGCCGGCCTGTGGAAGGGGCTCTCCGGCCAGCAGCAAGCGTTGCAGGCGGCGGTCGACGGCGCCGTCAGCGCGGTCCGCCAGTTCAAGCAGGCTGGCGTTTCCAATGATGGGCTCCAGGTGCTCGGCCGCAACGGCCTGGCGTTCGAGCAACTCGCCGGGCAGCCGAAGGCGCTGGATGCGATCGCGGGCCATTGGCAGGCGTTCGCAGGCCTCGCCGGTCATTCGGCAGCGTTCCAGGCAATCCTGTCCGAGGGTCACTCGTTCGGCAAATATGCGAACGATGCCCGGGCGTTTCAGCTGGACGCCGCCAAGGGCGCGGCGGGAAGCCCGATGGCGAACAACGCCAAGGCTTTCCAGGAACTTGCGGCCGACCAGGTAGCGATGGATGCGCTGCGGGCAGATCCTCAGTTCTTCGACGCCATCAGCAGGAATGCCCAGGCTTTTGGCGGCCTCGCCGGAAATGCGAAGCTGTTCAGCTCCGACCTGATGAAGGCCATCGGCAGCAACGGCTCCGCCTTCTCGAAGCTTTCTAACGACGCTGCCAAGCTCAGCCTCGCCGGGCACTCGCTTCAGGCGCTCGACGCGCATTCGCTGGTGGCTTCGGCCGGCAGCGCGGGCATCCTCAACGCCGGCTCGTACAAGGCAGCACTCGGTAATCCGCAAGCCTTTGCTGCGATGTCGGCTAACCCGAAGGCATTCGACGGCGTCAGCCGGAATGCGGCGGCGCTCGCAACGCTTGCGGCCAATCAGAAGGCCTTTGCAGCGCTGTCCGCGCAGCCGAACATGGCCGCACTCCTCGCCAACCCCAGCTTCTCGGCGGCCCTGAATCAGGCCGGCGTGTCGCAGTCGCATAGCGAATAAGGCCGCGGTCGGGGGCGCCGCGTACATGGCGGAGGGGGGTCTAGAAGCGCGAAGGATCGCGCGTGCGGCGCTGGCGCTCGCTTTGAGCGCCGGGGCCGCACCGCTCTTCGCCCAGACTCCGGCCAAGCAGTCGCCGCCTCCGCCGCTGCCTGACACCACCGTCGTCGTCGAGAAGCCTGACGACAAGCCGCAAACGGCCAACCCGCCTGCACCTGAGACGAAGGCGCCGGAACGCGTCCCTCCCGATGCGTCCGGCTTTCACCTGTCGAAGCTCGAGACCAAGGACCTGACGCTCCTCTACCTGGACCCGCTTCAGACGTACCTGACGCCCTACATCGCCCGCGCGTTCGAGAACTCCGTCGCCTTCCACGAGAAGAACCTTCGCTGGAAGCCGTGGGAGCCGGTGACAATCCTGCTCAAGGACTTCGCGGACTACGGAAATGCGGCGGCCCTCGGATCCCCAAGCAACATGGTGCTCTTGGACGTGGCGCCATTGTCGCTGTCGATGGAGACCTTTTCCCCGGGCGAGCGCTTCTACACGCTGATGAATCACGAGCTGACGCACGTCGGCACGATCGACGTGTGGAACAGCCACGATGCCGGCTGGCGCAAGTTCCTCGGCGGCAAGCCGATGCCGATCCAGAAGCACCCGGAATCGATCCTCTACAACTTCCTCACATCGCCAAGGAACCTGACTCCGCGCTGGTACATGGAGGGGAGCGCGGTCTTCCACGAGACGTGGATGGCCGGCGGGCTCGGCCGTGCACAGGGGGGCTATGACGAGATGGTCTTCCGCGCCAAGGTGCACGATCATCTGAGGCTGTTCTCGCCCTTGGGTCTCGAGAGCGAGGGCACGCAAATCGACTTCCAGGTCGGCGCCAATTCCTACCTCTACGGCACCCGCTTCTTTTCCTACCTCGCGCTGACCTACGGCGTCGACAAGACGATGGACTGGCTCCGTCGCTCGGAGGATTCAAAGGCCTTCTATTCAGCCAACTTCCGTCACGTTTTCGGCAAGTCGCTCGACCAGGCCTGGGCCGACTGGATCGCGTTCGAGCACAAGTTCCAGGAGGCCAACCTCGCCCGCCTCGCCCAGTATCCGCTCAGCGAACCGAAGCATCTCTCGCCCCACGGCCTCGGTTCGATGTCGCGCGGCTTCATCGACGGCAAGACCAACAGCCTCATCGCCGCCTTTCGCTATCCGGGCCGGATCGGCTTCCTCGGACGGATGGACCTCTCGACCGGCAAGCTTACCCACTTCACCGACCTCAACGGCATGATGCTCTACAAGGTGACCAGTATCGCCTTCGACCCGGACAGCCGCACCGCCTTCTACACCGACGAGAATTACGCCTATCGCGACATTAACGCTATCGACGTCGACACGGGCAAGAAGCGCCGGCTGCTGACCGACGCTCGCATCGGTGACCTCGCGTTCGACCGCGCCGACAAGAGCCTGTGGGGCATCCGTCACCAGAACGGCTTCGTCACGCTCGTGCGGATTCCGGCCCCCTACACCAGCTTCAACCAGATCAAGACCTTCAACTATGGCGAGGTCCTGTTCGACCTCGACGTCTCGCCAGATGGGGAGCTGATCGCCGCTTCCTACGGCGGGATCGACGGCAAGCAGTCGGTCAAGGTGTGGAAGCGGACCGACCTCGAACAGGGCGATACCGACAACCCCGTCACGACCTTGTCGCTCGGCTCTTCGGTGCCGGAGAACTTCACCTTCACGCCCGACGGCAAGGCGCTGCTTGGCAACAGCTACTACACGGGCGTCTCGAACGTCGTCCGGCTCGACATCTCGAGCGGCAAATACGATGTGCTGACCAACGCGGCGACCGGCTTCTTCCGGCCCCAGCTTCGGCCGGACGGATCGCTATTCGTCTACGATTACACCGGCGAGGGCTTCAATCCGTCGATCGTCCAGCCGGAGGTGCGGCAGGACCTGGCCAACATCCGCTTCCTCGGCACCGAGGTCGTCACCGCGCGGCCCGAGCTCAAGCAATGGGGCGTCGGTTCGCCGGCCAAGGTGCCGCTCGACGAACTCATTACCGCGCGGGGCACCTACTCGCCCTTCAAGCGCATGCGATTCGACGCCCACTATCCGATCATCTCGGGGTACGACCAATCGCCGGCCTTCGGCTATTATTTCCATCTCGCTGACCCGCTGCAGTTCCGCCAGTTCAGCGCCAGCCTTTCGGTTTCACCCTTCGAGAAGGTGCACGGCGGTGAGAAAGTGCACGTCAACGTCGAATATCAGACCCCCAACTGGCACCTCACCTACTGGCACAATCTGGCGGACGTGTACGACCTTGCCGGGCCGGTCCTTCGCGGCCGCAAGGGGAATGCCTTCATTGCTGAATATACCCGGCCGCTGATCTACGACCCGCCGCGCCAACTGGATGTCTTCGGTTCCGCGGCCGCCTATTTCGGCCTTAACCGGCTGCCGAGTGCGCAGAACATCGTCAGCCCAAGCGAAATTCAGTCCGCCGACATCGGCCTCAAATATACGAACACTGCCAAGTCGCTCGGCGGCGTCGATCACGAAAAGGGTATCGAGGCGAAGATCGTCGCCGCGGCGGATCGCGCGAGCGGAGAATTCTTCCCCAAGCTTTACGGCGGCCTCAGCCTCGGCACCGCACTACCGTGGAGCAACAGCTCCGCCTGGATTTACACTCATGCGGGGATCAGCGGCGGTCAGCGTTTGAACCCCCTCGCCGCTTATTATATCGGCGCATTCCGCAACAACTACGTCGATGACCGCCCGGAGAAACGGTACCGCGACCTGGAAAGCTTCCCCGGCTTCGACATCGACGAGATCGCTGCACGGAAGTTCGGGCGCGTCACGGGAGAGATCAACCTGCCGCCGATCCGCTTCGCCGAGGTTGGCACGCCTGCCTTCTACCTAAGCTACGTGCGCCCCGCGCTGTTCGCGGGTCACATGATCACTCAAGCGCCCGACGGAAGCGGCCACCACTATTCCGATATCGGAGCGCAGCTGGACCTGAACTTCACAGTCGCCCTACGGCTGCCTATGGTTCTCTCAGTGGGAACCGCCGCCGGTTGGGCCGACGGCCATCATCGCGGGACCGAATGGCTGGCATCACTGAAGATCATGTAGCGTGCTGACCGCGTTCCTGATGGAGTCGGCCCATTGGGGCCTGGCACTCATTCCGGTGCTCGTGCTGCTGGCCGTGTTCGACTGGCTCGATGCGTTCGAGCTGGTGAACTTCAAGGAGATTTGCGCCCTTCTGCTGCTCGGCGCGATCGCCGCGGCGCTGTCCTGGCCGGTCAGTGGTCGGTTGCTCGACACGCTACCGATCGGCTTCTCCTTCTACAGCCGCTTCATCGCACCGTGGATCGAGGAAGCGATCAAGGGCGCGATGATCGTCATCCTCTTCCGCATGAACCGCATCGGCTACAAGCTCGACGCGGTGATTGCCGGCTTCGCGATTGGCGCCGGCTTCTCGGTAGTCGAAAACATTATCTACCTGCTGCGCTTCCCCGATTACGGCATCGGCACCTGGCTCGTCCGCGGCTTTGGTACCGCCGTGATGCACGGCGCGACTTTGGCCGTGATGGCAGCCATCGCGCACGAATTCGCCGAGCGCGAAAATCACGAGCCCGCGAGCGACTTCGACTTCCACTACTGGTGGTTCCTGCCCGGCTACCTGGTCGCGGTCGCGCTCCACACCGCCTTCAACCAGTTCCCCGATCGTCCGCTGATTGCGATGCTCGGTGCGATCATCGTCGCTCCGCTCGTTCTGATCGGCATCTTTCACTTCGGCACGAGGGAGGCCGAGCGCTGGCTGGTTGCCGAGATGGCCGAGCACCGAGCCGCACTCGAGGCACTGCGCAATGGTCGCTGGCCGGACGGCAAGGCCGGAGAGAAGATCGGCGCTCTGGCGTCGCGCCTCGACGAAGAGGGCGCGAAGCGGGTTCGCCGCTACTGGGAGCTGCAGACCTGGCTCGTCGCCGAAGCCGAGGAAACGATGATGGAGGAGGCGACCGGCGACGCCGAGTTCAGCCAGCAACAGGTCCGCGCCGCCTTCGCGGAGCTCGAGGGGCTCAAGCGCGCCCTCGGCCGCAGCACCTTCACCGCCTTGCAGGCGCTGCTGCCCTTCAGCCGCAACGACGCGTGGGAAGTTTCCGAGCTTAAGCAGCGGCTCAGCCAGCGCTAGCCGCCGCGATTAGCCTCAGCGAGCGCGAGCCCGGCGAGCGAAGTCGAACGATACCCCGCGGTGCTCTCCGGCCGCCCATTTGATTTCACCTGGCAGCGACCGCTCGCCGACGCTCAAAGTGAAGTTCGTGGGGCGGGAGGGCAGGTCGCGCCCGAGCAGTTTCGCTCCGGTCAGCGACAGGTCCTGCACCAGCACCGGCGTCGACCAGTCCTCGAACACAGCAATCGCGGAGATGCCGACGCGCTTGCGCTTCAGCCAGCGCTTGCCGTTCGGCCCATCGTTCCGCTTACCGAAATTCGCCAAAGCCCGACTCCCTCTGCGTATCGAGCCTTCACTCTGCATCGAAGGACGAGGCGTTCAATTCGCACTTCAGCCCCTGTCCGATTGCGGGACGCAGGAGACACCGCCCTCCGTCGAACGCCCGCAACGCCTCGGCCAACCCCGACCGAAACGGTTACCCTTTATTAACCATCGGCCCCTGACTGCTGTTGGCAGGAGGCGCGTTTGAATGCCGATGGTCGCTTATTTCCAGGAACGTGCACCCGTTGCGGACCGCCGCCGTTCGGTACGCCGCGCGCTGAGGCTGGGCGTCGCAGCCGGCGACGGCGACGAACTGGTAACGATCCACGACCTGTCGCTCACTGGTGCTCTGCTCGAGACGTCAGTGCCCATGCTCGTGGGCGCGACGTTCGAGGTCGAGCTCCCACAGGCTGGCACCGTCGAGGCCAGCGTCATCTGGAACAGCGGTGAGTATTACGGCTGCCAGTTCACGCTTCCGAT
>Ga0207644_10001110_pt1 | contig 17282 bp, 9 predicted proteins | sample KBSS73metaG_FD_184326 | JGI IMG/M metagenome (GOLD analysis project Ga0207644, IMG submission 184326) | Switchgrass rhizosphere microbial communities from Kellogg Biological Station, Michigan, USA - KBS S7-3 metaG (SPAdes) (version 2) | ecosystem: Host-associated > Plants > Roots > Rhizosphere >... | reverse complement strand
GTTCGTCGCGGGAGCGTTCGCCCATCCCTGGACGCTCGAAGTGACGTCGATCGCCGCGGTGCCGAGAGCGGCCGGGCTCGGCCCGAGCACAGGTCCCATCTCGTCCGCCTGGATACCGGCCTCGCCCCCGAAGTTGTTCCAGTTCACCGTGTCCTGGTCCCAGGGAACCAGGCATTGGTGCATCTCACCGGCCACGCCGGCGGCGATGACGGTGAGGTTGAGGACCGCCGAGGCGATGCTCGCCCCCACCGGGATCTGTCCGGGACCCGATCCGAAGATGTTGTCGAAGCGCTGCAGGCCCGCGATCTCGCTGTGGGCGCCCTGCGACTGCGCGTCCCACTGGTAGAACACGACACCACCGACGATCGTCGTCGGAGCGGCCTCCTCGATGTCGGTGTCCTGCGCTCTCGGGTACCCGTTGAACCCGGCCTGGAAGGAGGCGCTTCCTCCCTGTCCCTCGCACAACCCGGTGCCCAGGTTGCAGAGGGCGCCCCCCGTGCACGCGTTGACGTGCCGGCAGCCCTGGACGGGGTCGCAGCTGTCCGCCGTGCAGCCGACGGTGTCCGCGCACGAGATCGGTGTTCCGGGCTGGCACGAGCCGCCCGAGCACGCATCGCCAGTCGTGCACACGTTGGCGTCGTTGCACGAGGCGGCGTTGTTCGTGTGGAAGCAGCCGGTCGCGGGATTGCACGCGTCGTCGGTGCACGGATTGGCGTCGTTGCAGTTCACCGCCGCCCCCGGCACGCACGCGCCGCCCGCGCACGTATCCCCCGTCGTGCAGACGTTGCTGTCGGTGCAGGGCCCGGAAGCGGGAGTCCCGGGCTGGCAGGCGCCTCCCGAGCAGGAGTCGCCGGTCGTGCACGGATTGCCGTCGTCGCAAGGTCCTGGCGCGCTCGTGTGCACGCATCCCGTGCCCGGGGCGCAGGAGTCGGCGGTGCAGGGATTCCCGTCGTCGCACGCCGCGGTGGGTCCGCCGACGCACGTCCCGCCCGAGCAGGTGTCGTTCTCGGTGCAGAGGTTCCCGTCGTCGCAGGGAGCCGTGTTGTTCGAGTGCACGCAGCCCACGGCAGGCGAGCACGAGTCGTCCGTGCACGGATCCGCATCCGCGCAGGCCGCCGGCGGTCCGCTCGCACAGGTCCCGTTCGTACAGACGTCGTTCGCGGTGCACGCGTTCCCGTCGCTGCAGGGCGACGTATTGTTCGCGTGCACGCAGCCCGTTCCCGGCACGCACGCATCGTCCGTGCACGGATTGCCGTCCCCGCACGCGAGCGGAGCGCCTCCTACGCACACGCCCCCCGAGCACGCGTCGTTCGTCGTGCAATTGTTCCCGTCGTCGCAGGGGCCGCTCGCGGGCGCGCCCGGCTGGCACGATCCGCCTCCGCAGGCGTCGCCCGACGTGCAGACGTTGCCGTCGTTGCAGGGCGCGGCATTGTTCGTGTACCGGCATCCGGACGCCGGGACGCAGCTGTCGTCCGTGCAGGGGTTGCCGTCGTTGCAGGCCGGCGGCGGCCCGCCGGCGCACACTCCGCCAGCGCATGCGTCGTTCGTCGTGCAGGCGTTGCCGTCGTCGCACGACGCCGTGTTAGCTGCGTGGACGCAGCCCAGGATCGTGTCGCACGCGTCGTCCGTGCACGGGTTGTTGTCGTTGCAGCCGAGCGGACCCCCGCCGATGCACGCCCCAGCCTGGCAGGCGTCGCCCACGGTGCACGCGTTGCCGTCCTCGCAGGCACCCGCGGCGGGCGCGCCTCCCTGGCACTGGATGCCGGCGCACGTCTCTCCGGAGGTGCAGGGGTTCCCGTCGTCGCACGCGCCGGCGCGCGGCGCATGGGCGCATCCCCCGGGCGGGGCGCACGTGTCGTCGGTGCAGGAGTTCCCGTCGTTGCAATCGGTCGGTCCCCCTCCCGCACAGGCGCCGCCCGAGCAATGATCGTTCGTCGTGCAGGGATCGCCGTCGCTGCACGCGGCCGCGTTCGGGGCGTTGGCGCATCCCGTGGCGGGGTTGCAGGAGTCGTCCGTGCAGGGGTTGCCGTCATCGCAGGCCAGCGGCGGACCCGGGACGCACGTCCCTCCGGTGCAGGTATCGCCGGCCGTGCAGACGCTTCCGTCGCTGCACGGGCCCGAGTTGTTCTGATGGACGCACCCCGTGGCCTGGCTGCACGAGTCGTTCGTGCAGGGATTGCCGTCGTCGCAGCTCGCCGGAGCTCCGCCCACGCACGCCCCGATGACGCACGCTTCGCCCACCGTACAGGCGTTGCCGTCGTCGCAAGAGGCCGTGTTGATGATGTGCAGGCAGCCCGCGATCACGTTGCAGACGTCGTCCGTGCAGGCATTCGTATCCGCGCAATCGGGCGGCGGGCCGCCTACGCAGGCGCCTCCCGAGCACGCGTCGTTCGTCGTGCACGCGTTGCCGTCGTTGCAGAGGAGCGCGTTCGGGAGGTGGACGCAGCCGCTCGCAGGGATGCAGGCGTCGTCGGTGCAGACATTGGCGTCGTCGCAGTTGGGCGGCGGTCCGCCGGCGCACGACCCGCCCGAGCACGTGTCGTTCGTCGTGCATCCGTCGCCGTCGCTGCAGGGAGCGGTGTTGTTGGTGTGGACGCAGCCGAGTGAAGGCTGGCAGCCGTCGTCGGTGCAGGCGTTCGCATCGTTACAGTTCGGCGGCACGCCGGGATTGCAGATGCCGTTCGTGCAGGTCTCGACCCCGTTGCAGGCGTTGCCGTCGGCGCAGTCCGCATTCGTCGCGCACGCGAACGTCGTCGTGTACTGCACCGTGAGCTTTGGCCTCTGGCTCGCCGTGGTGTACTCGGAGGAGCGCACGTCGACCTCCGCGTTGGAGAGCGGGAGGAAGAGCCAGCCGAAGTTCGTCGAGGGCGCGTTCGTCCATGACTGAACGTTGGAGGTGACGTTGAGGGAGAAGGCGCCGAGCGCGATCGGAGCGCTGCCGACGAGCGGTCCGGTCTCGTCGGCCTGCACTCCCGCATCCCCGCCGAAGTTGTTCCAGGTCGTCGTGAGCTGGTCCCAGGTCACCAGCGACGTATGGATCTCCCCCGCCGGCGCGCTTCCGGCCGTCGAGACGGTCAGGCCGAGCGTGGCCGAGACGATCCGCGCGCCCTGCGGGATCTGCGAGCCGCCCGCGCCGACGATGTTCGCGAAGCGCAGCAGCCCGATGACCTCCGAGTTGCTCGCCTGCGCGCGCGAATCCCAGAGGAAGGCCTGCGCGGTCCCGGTATTGGTCGTGCCCGCAGTCTGCTGGAGGTACGCGTCGTGCGTGCCGCTGTAGGACGCCGTCCCGTTCTGGAACGTGAGCGCGACGACGTTGGCCTCGCACAGACCGTTGCCCGTATTGCAGACGCCGCCCCCCGAGCAGGAGTTCGCGTGCTGACATCCGGCGACCGGATGGCACGTGTCCGCCGTGCAGTTGACCGCGTCGTCGCAGGACACGGGCGTCCCGGCGCAGACGCCGTTCGAGCAGACGTCGCCGGTCGTGCAGACGCTGCTGTCGTCGCAGGAGTTCGAGTTCGGGACGTGCGTGCATCCGCTCGCGGGATTGCAGTCGTCGTCCGTGCAGGGATTTCCGTCGTTGCAGTCGACCGGCGCCCCTCCGATGCAGACTCCCGCGGAACAGGTGTCGTTCGTGGTGCACGCGCTGCCGTCGTCGCACGCCCCCGGAACGGGCGAGCCGCCCTGGCACAGGCCGTCCGTGCAGGACTCGTTCACCGTGCAGGGGTTCGCGTCATCGCAGCCCGCGCTGTTCGGCGTGTGCACGCACCCGGTGTCCGGATTGCAGGTGTCGTCCGTGCATGGATTGGCGTCGTCGCAGTTCGTGGGCCCGCCCCCGGAGCAGAGGCCGTTGTGGCACGTTTCGCCGGTGGTGCACTCGTTGCCGTCTTCGCAGGACCCGGTGGCGTTGAGGTGGTAACAGCCCGAAACCGAGTCGCAGAAATCGGCCGTGCAGCTGTCGGCGTCGTTGCAGTTGATCGCCGGGCCTGCGATGCAGGTGCCCGAGAGGCACGTGTCGTTGCTCGTGCAGGCGTTGCCGTCGTTGCACGGAGCGGTGTTGTTCGTGTAGGTGCAGCCGCTGGCCGGATTGCAGAAGTCGTTCGTACAGACGTTGCCGTCGCTGCAGGCCGCGTTGTTGCCCGTGTGGACGCATCCCGTCGGCGGGTTGCACGTATCGACCGTGCAGGGGATCCCGTCGTCGCACGTCGGAGGAGGGCCGCCGACGCAGGTCGCCCCGCTGCACGTGTCCCCGCTCGTGCACGGATTGCCGTCGCTGCAGGTCCCGGGATCCGCGATCGTCGTGCTCTGCTGGGCCGTGTTGTTCGCCGGGCTCAGATCGGACGAGGCGCTCGTCACGGACGCCGAGGCGACGATGTCCCCGTTGCCTGCGCACTGGACGACCTTCACGACGACGGTGATGACCACCGGCGAGGCGGGGTCGAGGCGCGACGCGGTGCATGCGATGGACCCCGTCCCACCGGGAGACGGCGCCGTGCAGGTCCATCCCGCGGGGGCTGCGACGGATACGAAGGTCGTATTCGGCGGGGTGGACATGGTGAACGACGGGGCTTCGGAGGTGCCCGGCCCGTTGTCCACGACGGTCGCCGTATAGGCGACGTTCTGCGTCGTCGCGACCGGATCGGGCGCGTCCGCCAGCGTCACGGCGAGGTCGGCCGCGGGAAGCTGCCCTGCCGTCCCGCATCCCTTCGAGATCGCCAGGAGATAGTCCCCCGCTCCGGTCGCGCCGCCCGTTCCGGTTCCGATCGATACCCGCGCGTAGAAGGTCCCGCCGGCGCCGGTGCGGGCGACGATCGCTTCGGACGGTGATGACGGCGTCGTGCCGGCGAGGGTTCCCGGCGAGGCGGTCGTGCTGGAAGCGGAGTCCGGATCGTTGGAGGTCAGAAGGACGAACCCGGCCGCGTCGAGAAGCTCGAGCTTGGCGTTGACGGGGGTGGCGTCCCGCAACGGATCGCCGTCGAGGCTCAGGTAGATGAGGTCGCCCGGCGCGGCGCTGAAGCGATAGACGTCGGCGTCGGAGGACGGGGCGGGTCCCGCGAGCGCGCCCAGGAAGTACTCGCTCGGGGCCTGGTTGGCGGCCGCGATCGTGTCGTTGGGCTCCGACTCCGGGGTGGCGCCCGCAACGTCCGGCTGGAGCGTCCAGTAGATCCGGTAGGGCTCCGCCTGGCTCGCCGCGTTGGCGTGATCGAGGCGGATGAAGAGCGGATCGCCCGTCAGCGGCGTTCCTGCGACGCTGGGCGCCGCGGCCCCGAAGGCGCTGTCGGCGTCGTCCTCGTCGAATTCGAGCGTGTCGTTCGCGGTCGTCACCCGAAGACGCAGATCCGACCCGCTGAGATTGCTCCCCGAGCCGTTGCCCGCGAGTGTGTCGGCCATCGCGAAGAGGCGCGTGCCCGCCGGCGGCGCTCCCAGCCGGTAGAAGTCGGTATCGCCCGCGGGAGCGATCGATCCCTCCGCCCCGCACGGCAGACCGTCCGCATCGGCGGTCGTTCCGTTGGGCTCGGATTCGCGCGAGCACCGGTTGACCTCGATCGTGAACGGGTTTCCCGCAGACACGGACGGCTCATCGACATAGGCGAAGACGGTCGTTCCGGCCGCAATCGTCTGGCACATCACTTCTTCGGCGGGGCCGGCCGACCGGTTCGCGGCGGCCAGGCACGAGCTCACGGTGATGGGCTTGGTGCCTCCGGGGCAGGCGCTCGCGAGATAGAGAACGGAATTACCGGCGCCGTACTGGCCCACCCTGAACGAGTAGGATCCGGTGGAGGGGGCCGTGAACCGGTACACCACGTCGCGCCCCGTCGCGACCGAGGGCGACTGCCCGACGCCCGTAAAGCAGGTGGATCCGTTCAGCCTGTAATCGTTCCCCGCGAACTGCGTCGTGCCCGCGACGGGCGTATTGAGAGTCAAAGGGACCGCGGACTCGCACGCGTCGTTCGCCGGCCCCCGATTCACGTAAAGCTGTGCCGTGTTGATGGCCGTGGCGCTCGCGCTGTAGGCGAGGATGTAATACGTGTTCCCCGCCGTCAGCCCCGCGACCAGGGTGGACTGGCCCGTCTGGGCAGAGCAGAACGCGTCGTCGTCGTTGCACGCGACCTGCGAGCCCTGAGGGCACGCGCCCGACGTGGCGTTGTAGAGAGCGAGCACCGTGTTCGTGCGCGTCGTTCCGGGCGCGAGGCTCTGGCACGTGCTGAAGGTGTAGTTCGCCGTGACCGACGGCGCGAAGGAAAACCAGACGCCTCCCGAGACCTGGGACTGACAGGTCGGGACGGGATCGCCGGCGGAGGTGGCGGTCGAGAAGTCCGCGATCGCGCTCAGGTACGGGAATGGCCCGGACGGAGGGATGGCCTCGGCTCCGGCGCAGGTGTCGTTCGGCGCCGTGAGCGTCTCGGCGGCCGTCCGCACCCCGCGCTTTCCGCGCGCGGACCGGGGCGTCTTCGGTGAAGGGGCCTCCGCGGCGGGGTCCGAAGCGGTCTTCGAGGCGCGTCCGAAGGCCGTCTCCCCCCACCCCGGGGCGGCCAGCAGAAAAACGAGGATCGCCAGAAAATGCGCCTTCAGCAAACCCCTCGCAGGGAGCCCCCTGGAGGGCGAAGCGGAACCCCCACCCCGGAAGCGCTGGGTGCCCATCCGACCGTCCACGCTATTAAGCTCTTTTTCTTCTAGTGGTTAGATCGCGTTCGATTCGTTCGCAGGTGACGCCCGAAAGGACGATCGCCCCCCTCTTCAGGATCAGCGGGTTTTGTCAAAATACGATGCCCCCAAGCGAAGTCAAGGTGATATCTGGGCGGGGCCGTGGCCCTCCCGCAGGTCTTCCCCGGGCCTGAGCGAAAGAGTGGTCAGCGGGAGAAGGCGTCCCCGGCGGAATCAGCCGCTCCCGCCACGATGGCGTACAGGAATTGATCGATCGTGCGGCCGTCCTTGGTCACGCTCCGGCGCAGGCGCCCTTCGAGCGTGAATCCGGCCTTCTCGAGAACGCGCGCCGAAGCCGGGTTCCACTCGAAGACGAAGGCGTAGAGGCGCGCGAGGCCGTGCGCGCGAAACGCGTGCGCGGACAGGGCGCGCACGGCCTGGGTCGCGATGCCCCTTCCCCAGAAGGGTTCGCCGAGCCAGTAGCCGATCTCGGCGGAGAGGTTGTGAACATCCTCCTGGATGTGGAACCCGATCCCCCCCACCGCCTCGCCGTCGACGTCGATCGCGAAGTTCGTCTCCGGCCGGTCACCGTCCACATGCTCCAGCCAGGCGCGCGCGTCCGAGCGGCGGTAGGGATGCGGGAACCGATCACGCAGGTTGATCCAGATGTTGCGGTTGTCGGCGTAGCGGACGAGCGAGGACTCATCGCTGCGCCGCCAGCTCCGGATGCGGCAGCCTGTGAGCGGGATCTCCATGTCGCGCGGCCGGCGACCCTTCTACACCGCGCGCGGGGCGAGCGGGCGCCCGAGGGCGAAGACCTTCACGAGCAAAAGACCAGCGACGAATCCGCCGACGTGGGCGGCGTAGGCCACCCCTCCCGAGGCCTCTCCCCCCAGCATCCCCAGGCCGCTGATGAGCTGGAAGACGAACCAGAGCCCGATCGCCACGTACGCCGGGACGTCCGTGAGGAACCTCATCAGGATCACGCGGACGCGGCGCCCCGGGAACAGCAGGAGATATCCACCGAGCACCCCGGAGATGGCGCCCGAGGCCCCGAGGCTGGGGACGAGCGGATCGCCCCCCATCGCCACGGTGGCGAACACGTGAGCGAGCGAGGCCAGGATCCCGCACACCAGGTAGAAGATCAGGTAGCGCACGTGTCCGAGCCGATCCTCGACGTTGTCCCCGAAGATCCAGAGGAAGAGCATGTTGCCGAAGATGTGAGCGATCCCGCCGTGCATGAACATCGAGACGATGAGGGTGAGATAGACGCTGCCGGGCGTCGCCTGCAGCCCCGGCACCGCGTACTTCTCGCCGGTATCGGGATCTTCCACCTGGCGATCCGGCGTCACCTGGTCGTGGCCCGTCACGATCTCCTGGGGGACGGTGGAAAACGCGTAGGTGAACTTCACGTCCGTCCCGAGCTTCTGCAGGAAGACGAAGACGAGGATGTTCGCTGCGATCAGGAGGTAGTTGACGACCGGGGCGAGGGTTCTCCCCGAGTTGTCATCGCCTATCGGGAAGATCATGAAATAACAGTATCATGCGGCATTACGAGTCCGGGAGGCGATATGCAGGACACACTGACGCTCTACATCGGCGAGAAGAATATCTCCTCGTGGTCCATGAGGCCTTACGTGGCCCTGATCGAGAAGGGGGTTCCCTTCGAAGAGAAGACGATCTCGCTCCGCGAGGACAAGGACCGTTCGCGCCGGCGCGCGATCGGGCCGACGGGAAGAGTCCCGGTTCTGCACCACCGGCGGGGGGAGGCAACCGAGCCCCTGGTCGTCGCCGACTCGCTCGCCATCATCGAGTACATCGAGGACGCGTTCCCCGCCCCCGCCCACCCGCCTCTCTGGCCCGCGGGGATCGAGGACCGGGCCCGCGCGCGCTCGCTGGCAGCGACGATGCACTCGGGATTCGCGAAGGTGCGCGAAAGCCTGTCGTTCAATCTCTGCTTCCTCCCCGCGCCGCCGCCCGCCACTCCGGAAGCGCTCGCCGAGGCCGCCGAGATGCTCGCGATGTGGGAGGACGCGCTCGGCCGCAAGAAGGACCCGCGACCCTTCCTGTTCGGTCCGTTCGGCGCCGTGGACGCGATGTTCGCCCCCGCCGTGGTGCGGCTGACCGCGTTCAAGGTCCCGACGCAGGCGGCCCCCCGCTCCGCCGCGTATATGCAGGCCATGCTCGCGCAGCCGTCGATGAGGCGCTGGCTCGACGAGGCCCGCACGCTCGCGCCCGTGACGTCCTATTGAGTCATCGAAAAAAGGAATCGCCGGGCGGCGCGTGGGGCGCACCGCCCGGCGATCTGGACGTTCACTGAACGACCCTGCAACGCTCACTTACCGCGTGCCGGGGCCGTAGGAGTTCGTGTAGGGGCCGTGCGAGCTCGTGTAGGGACCGTGGGAGCTGTCGTAGCGGGACCAGCGCGATGGGCCGCCGTAGTTCCGCATCAGCTCATCCATGCGGACGCGGACGTTCTGGTAGTCCGTGCGCGCGCGGCCCGTGGCCTCCACGGTATCGAGCGCCTGCCCAGCGGTGTAGTACGCGCGCACCAGCCGCTCGAAATCGGCCTGGGTGTGCGCCGGATCCCGCTGGTAGCTCTGGACCTGGGCGCGGAAATGAGAGGCCGCACCCGTCAAGGCCTGAATCTGACCTAGCGCACGGCGCTCCTGCCAGGTGAGCGCGTCGCGGCGTATGAACGTGTCCTGTTCGAGCTGCACCGCCGCGCGCTCGACGTTCTCTGCGAGGTAGTTCATGCGCCGCATCGACTGCATGCGCGGATAGGACGGGTATCCGCGGCCGTAATCCTGATTGGGGCCGTGATCGTCATACGGACCGTGGTCCGGTCGCTGGTACTGGGGCGACGGGTAGCTTTGCGCCAGGACGGGCGCGGTCGTCGACATCAAGAACGGTGCCGAAAGTCCTATGAACGTAGCGGCTATAAGAAATCGTTGCCTCTTCATGATCGTGCCTCGTCTTGAAGCGTCCCGGCCTATTCAAAAGCAAGCGACGTGCCATGAAAAGGCCTGTCGTTACGTGGTTTTCAGGAGGTTGCCTGAGGAAGTGTCCCCACGAAGCGATCCCGCGGAGAGACGTCGGGATTTCGCGACGGTCGGCTCACCGGACAGCGAGCCCGCCCAGACCACGGCGACCGAGGACGGCCGTCAGCGCTGCAGGGCGTAAGAGAGCTTGAGGAAGAAGGCGCGGGAGGCGGGCTCGAGGGAGCTGTCGCGGTTCGGCTCGTTCAAGAGCTCACGGTCGTCCCCGTAGCCCAGATAGAGGACCGACTGCCAGTTGAGCTTGTACGCGAAGAGCGCGGACGCCGTCGTCGAGCGCTCCTCGTCGGTCACCTCGAAGTTATAGCGCTCCGGCTCGCGACGCGTGCTGACGTTCTGGCCGATGAGCCTGAGATACGATCTCGCGGTGAAGGTGTACGTCGCGCGCAGCCGCGCGACGTCCGCGGTGAAGAGCCGACCCTCGTCCCCTCCCTCCGGCTTCACGTCCAGCCACCGGCGGTTGAAGTTCCCCGCGAGCTCGAGGTGGTCCATGGGGCGGATCGTGGCCTGGAAGGCGACGGTGCCGCCGTGTCCGCGACGGCCGTTCGCAAAATCGATCTGCTCGCCGTAGTCGCCGTCCAGGACGAGGAGCGCGATCGTGCGCGAGGGGCTCACCTGCGCCGTATAGATGAAGCGGCGCCGCGGCAGCGCCCGCTGCTCGGTCGTGAAGTCCGGATTGTCCAGCTCGTGCTCGGTGTACGGCTCGATCGTGCTCACGCGGTCCCACGCGAAGCGGTAGCGCATGAACGAGCTCCAGCGCCCGTCCATCCCCGCTCCGGGAGAGAACTGGCGGTTGATCAGGGTGTTGTCGCGGTCCTTCGAATAATCCGTGATGAAGAAGAGCCGCAGGCGCGTCAGGAACCCGGTCGTCGGACGGAAGGTCCACCCTTCCTCCAGGTACTCCTGGCGGAAGCCGTTCTGCGGGACGAAACCGTTGTCCGCGCGGAAGTGATTGCCGTAGTCGCGGTACTGGACGAAGACATCGAGCGTGCTCGTCTGGTGCGACCACCAGAGCTCCCCGGCGTGGGAGTCCTTCGTCTCGCCCGTCCAGTCGCCGCCCTCCGTCGCCGGAGGGTCGGGCTTCGAGGTCCGGCTGCCGAGGAGCTGCCCCGTGATCGTGTCCGCCTCCCCGATGCGCCACTGGAAGTCGGGACCCAGCACCTGGTTCGCGCCCTGTCCCTCCACGTTGCGCGACGTGGCGAGCAAGCTCACGAACGACCGCCCCAGGTCCTGCCGGATCCGCCCGATGAACACCAGAGAGCCGTTGTCCTGCGGCGCCAGGTCCGTGCCGTTCGGTCCGGGGATCAGGACGCTGCCGCCGGCGCGGTCCTGCGCCACGAGCGCCGTGTAGGCCAGGTCGTCGAACTTCCCGGTCGCGCGCGCCCCCCAGCGGGGATTGCTGATCGTGCGTGTGTAGACCGCCTGCACGGGGGTCGTGAGCAGCTCGACGCCCTCCAGGAAGAAGGGCCGCTTCTCCGGATAGAACAGCGCGAACCGCTCGTTGGCCGTGATTTGCGCCACGTCGGATTCGATCTGCGAGAAGTCCGGGTTGATGGTGCCGTCGACCACGGTCCGCGCACTCGGCGTCCACTTCAGGTCCAGGTGCGCGTCCCCGTCGAAGCCTTCGCTCTCGAGCGGCGTGCCGAGACCGTCCTGGGGGAAGTAGTTCTGCGTGGCGGTGACGGAGGGCGCGATCACGAGGTGTCCGCCGGAAGGGAGTCCCCCCAGCCCCTCGAGGACGTTCGAGCGGCAGATGAAGCAGTTCCCTCCGTGCGGGACCTTCGCCGAGAACATCTGATAGCGGAACTCACGCGGATAGTTGCGGTAGAGCAGGATCCCCCACGTCTGCGGATCCTCCTTGCCATAGCGCAGCGACGTGAACGGCACGCGCATCTCGAGGACCCACCCCTCGTTCGTCACCTTCGCCGAGGAGTCCCAGAAGAAGTCGGGAGACGAGTCCTCGTTGCCCGTGACGTCGTCGGTGATGGCGTCGTACTGGATGCCGCGCGCGTTGGCGAGCAGGAGAAGCCCCGTGCGGCCGTCGTTGCGCGTGTCCAGGATCACGCCGCCGTAGTCGGTGTAGCCGGGGACGTTGTCGCGGTCCCCGAACGGGGCGCGGATGAGGCCGGGGTTGGGGTCGCTGAACTCGAACGCCGCATAGAAGAACGTGTCGTCGTAGCCGAGCCATGCGACGGACTTCACCTTGGGCGTGACGTTGTCGCCGGGGTTCGTCTCGTACCAGGTCTCGACCTTCGCCGCGCTCTTCCAGCCCTCGTCCGAGAGATCGCCGTCCACGGCGATGGCGCCCGTGATCTTCCTGATGGTGACGGGATCGCCGTGCAGCGACTCCTGGGGGTCGGAAAAAGCGGCCGAGTAGGCCCGGACGTGGCAGAGGGTGAGGAGCAGGAGGGTCCGGGCGCTCGGCCGCACTGACAATTAGACGGTCGAGGACGGGATTGGTTTTCAGGATTTACGACTTTTTACAGGCTCGCGCGGCTCGCGCATCCGCGGAGGACGCGCGCGAACGGGGCGCGCCCTTCGTGGGCGCGTGCGCCGCCGCGCGAGGTCTCAGTGCAGGACGCCGGCGGAGACGGCGGGGCTGTACACCTTGCGGGCGGGGTCGCCCTTGGGGAGGTTCTTGTCCACACCGAAGACACGGATGTGAAGGCCGTCCCCCGTCCTGGCGCAGACCTTGATCCACTTCTTGGCGCCGGGCGTCCAGGAACGAGCGCTCAGGAGCGTGGTGCCGCTCGTGATCCTGCTGGAGAAGTCGGCCATCCAGGAGAGCTCCACCCGATAGCGATCGTAGGTCCCCGCCGTCCAGACGATGGAGGGGCGCGGCGCGCCGGGACGGCAGTCGAGGATCGCGTCCACGACGGGATCGACGATGCCAAAGTCGCACGGATCACCCGTTCCGTCCTCATCGAGGTCCTGCTGTCCCGGGTTCGCGTCGAGCGGGCAATTGTCGGCTCCGTCGCACACGCCGTCCGCGTCGCCGTCGGCCAGCCCCTCATCCACGGTCCCGTCGCAATCGTTGTCGAGCCCGTCGCAGGACTCCGCCGTCGGCGAGCCGGGCGTGCACGACTGGGGCGTTCCCGCGACACAGAGCGGCACGGTCCGGTGGCAGGCGCCCGTTCCGCAGCTCGCGGTGCCCCCTCCATCGAGCGGCTGATGGGCGCAGCCCCCGGGCCGGCACGTGTCGGTCGTGCAGACCTCGCCGTCGTCGCAGAAAGCGTCCGATTCGCAATACGGCGAGTCCATGTCCCCGCGGCTCAGGTCGTAGGAGGATCCCCCTACGAGAAGCGGGAGCACGAGCCCGGTGAGCCCCGAGCCGGGATCGACGCCGTACAGGGAATTGTCCGTCGGGCTCCATCCGTACATCTCGTTGGTGTGCCCGAGAGCGGTCAATCCCGAGAACGTCAGATCGGGCCGGTTGTCGACCAGGGTGGCCGCCGCGGAACCGGGGTCGAGCCGGTAGAGCCCGGAGGCTCCGCCGATGTTGCTCCAGTCCCAGAGACGCCCCTCGCCGTCGAAGGTGATGTCTCCGCCGTGCAGATCGATCCCGGTCGTTCCGATCGTCGTGGCTTCGGCGGTCGCCGGATCGAGGACGTAGAGCTCGTCCGACTCCTCGCTGATGGCATAGAGGATCCCGTTGCTCCGGAAGGTCAGCCCGACGACGCCGACCAGCATCTGGCCCGTTCCCGAGTCGACGATCGTCCCGATCGGCGTGATCGTGGGGACCGTCGAAGGGGGCGCCAGCTCGACCTCGAGGAGGACGCATCCTTGAAGGCCGGCGCCGCACCTCGCGTCGGTCCCGGTCATGTAGAAGGCGGTGGACGTGACGGCGGCGAGGCCGAGGTAGGGCGCATACGAGGCATCCAGGTCGGCCTCGAGGGTCATGTCCCCGGTGGCGGGATCGACGAGGAACAGGCGCGCGACGGGTGTGGCGTCGAAGGAGCTGTCGACGAGATGGAGCGTCGCGGCGCGCGGGAAGGACAGCAGGAAGAATCCCCCGACGGCCACGGACAAGAGTCCCGCCACACGGACGCACCGCGTCCGGGCACGCGTGCTCGCTCGAAAACCCATCTCCCTTCAATCTCGGTTCCGGACGGGGAGGTGACCACCCCCCCCCAAGGCGGGGCTCGAATCGGCCCGGGGACGGGGTCCCGAGGGGTGGTCAAGGCCTCAGCGGATTTTGACTCCCATGGCGAGACCCTCTTCGGTCGGGATCATCGTCGCGCGGAAGCGTCCGCTCCTCGCGAGCGACTCGGAAAAGGCGCGCAGCGCGCGAACGGACTCCGCGCTCTCGCCCTTGTAGTCGGGATCGGCGACGCCGCCCCATCCGAACGCGTTGTCGCCGAGCACGATGCCTCCGATCTTGAGGTGCTCGGCCGCCCACTCCAGATAGAAGGGATACCCGACCTTGTCGGCGTCGATGAACACAATGTCGATCGGCTTCTCGTCCGCGATCTCGGAGAGGGACTTCGTCGCGGGTCCCAGATGGATGGTGAAACGTCCCGCAAAGCCCGCGCGCATGAACGACTCGCGCGCGACGCGCGCGTTGCGCTCTTCGAGCTCGAACGTGTGCAGGTAGCCGCTCTCTCCCATTCCTCTCAGGAGGCAGACGCCGCTGTACCCGCCGAGCGTCCCGATCTCGACGGCCTTCTTCGCGCCTGCAGCGCGCGCCAGGACCTCGAGGTGCAGCCCGTCGAACTTCCCCACCGCGATCGCGGGGAGCCCCTCGCGCACGCTGCGCTCGCGGATCTCGGCGAGGACGCTGTCCTCGGGCTCGTAGACGCCCTCGGCCCAGCGCGCCAGCTCCACGCTTCCCTGTCCGAATCCCTTTTCCGGTGGTGATGTCACGGGCGGCCTCCTCCAGGAATCATCTTACGCGTTCCCGGGCCGCGGGGGCACGGGCCCGCACGGCGTGCGGCCGGTGCGGAATCAGCGCAGCGGCCGCGTCCCGAAAGAGGTGCCCGCCGCTTCGCCTCCGGCCCATAATGAAGGCATGGCGAGCCCCCGTTCCCTGCGGGCGCAGCCCCGGCCGCCGCGCGCCCGGCGCCGAGCCCGGATCCTGTTCGCCGCCGCGATCGCTGGAATCCTACCCGTCGCCGCCCCCGCGCACGCGGGCGAGAGCGTCCCCGCGGCGCCGGCGAGCGGTCTTCAGGAGCGCGCCGGAGTCGAGCTGGTGCTCGTTCCCGTGTCGATCCGGGACGCCGCCGGTCTTCCGATCGCGGGCCTGACGCGCGAGGACTTCACCCTCTACGAGAACGGAGTGCGCCAGGAGGTCGCGACGTTCGACCGCGAGCCGACCCCGGTGTCGATCCTCTTCGGCGTCGACACCAGCGGGAGCATGGACCAGTACCTCACGTTCGTGAAGGCGGCGGCGATCCGCTTCGTGGAGAGGATCCCGCGCGCCTTCGCCGTCTCGCTCGTGAGCTTCGCGGACGAGACGACGACACACTGCGGGTTCAGCGGCGACCGGAAGCACCTCTACTACGAGCTCGATCACCTCAGGGCGGACGGCGGAGGCACCGCGATCCTGGACGCCACGCGCGAGGCGATCTCCGCCGTCGCGCGACGCCCGGGGCGCCGCGCGGTGGTCCTCTTCACGGATGGGGAGGATAACGCCGTCGCGCCCGAGGAGCGGCTTCGCGCCGAGCAGACGGTGGTGACGGGGGCGCGCGCGTCCGGAGTCACGGTGTACTACGTCGGCTACGGCTGGGTCGCGCGGACGGGGATGCTCGATCGGATCGCCCGGGCCACGGGGGGCGCGTATCTCGCCGCGGGACGGGAGCGTCGGATCACCGAGGCCTTCGATGCGATCGCCCGCACGCTCGACTCCCAGTACACGCTCGGCTACGTTCCGCGGCCGGGCTCTCCCGGCGAATGGCGCCCGATCGCGGTGGAGGTCCGCCGCGCGTCCGTCCAGGTCGCGGCCCGTCCCGGCTACCTCGTCCCCGTTCCGGACCCCTCCCTCAAGCCTTGAGCTTGGCGCGCGTTTCCGCGAGCCCCTTGCGCAGGAGGCTGAAGAACGCGGTCAGGTCGTCGGAGTCGCCGAGGGTGCGAAAGCCGATCCGCGGGTGGCCGACGTAGACGGTCGGCGTCCCTGGGATCTTGTGATCCACGCACCACTGGAAGGCCTGCGCCGTCTTCGCCTGCGCCGATTGCGGCCCCGATTCGAGAAGGCACGCCTGGTGCGCCTTCGAGTACTGGCGGTAGCGCGCCGAGACGAAGCCGTCCGTGCACTTCGACAGGCACGTCTCGCGCGCGGACGTGTCCTTCGCACCCGCCGCGGCGGGCGCGGACTCTGCGGGACATTCCTGGCGGCAGGACCGTGCCTTTGCGCAGAGCTTCTCGCAGTCGGCGTCCCCGGCGCAGGCACCCTCCGCGCAGACGGCCTCGGCGCGCACCTTTTCGGTCTGGTAGTCGCGGCGGCGGCTCGAGAGGACCTTGTGCTTGTCGTAGCCCGCGTCGAAGAAGCCGTTGTCCTTGGCGAGATCCTCCATCGTCGCGGTCTTCCAGCCGGCCTCCGCCTTCCACGGCGCGACGATGAGCCAGTCGAGGTAGGACGCCGCATCCCATGACCGTCCCGCGCGCGTGGCCTGGAGGCAGAACGCGTCCTCAACGATGTGCGCGGACTGATCGTGGTACGGAAGCGGATAGAAGACGTGGACGACCGCCGCACGGGAGACCTCGGGGTCCGCGTTCTCGCGGGCCTTCTCGATGCCGAGCGAGAGCTGCATGCAGTAGGGGCACTGCGGATCGTCGACGATCAGGATCCAGGGCTGGTCCTTCGCAGCGGACTCGGACTCCTTGATCGCCCAGTCCGGAACGTCGAGGGGTGCGTAGCCGGCAGGGGCCGCCGTCGCAGCGGCCGCCGGAGGGCCCGCCGGAGGGGCCGGGGGCGCGTCCGCGGCTCGGGCCGCGCCGAGACTGCTCGCGAGGAGACATCCACACACAACCGCTCGAACGGCGATCTTCATCGTTTTCCTTCCCTTCACGATCACAGGGCTCCGAGGACTTCGAAGTCGGCGCGCGCGCCATCACCCGAGACGACGACGCGCACCGTGGCGGGCCGGGCGGAAAGACTGGCGTTGTGAGCGCCCATCGGCGTCACGACGTAACGGCCGGGGGGGACGTGCTCGAGCGTGAAGGAAGCGCCCCCCTCCGAGGGGACGACCTTCACGCGCGCGTATTGCTTCAGAAGGCTGTCCGGGCCGAGGACGACGATCTCCGCGACCAGCGCGAGCTGTCCCGTGATCCTCCCCGTGATCGACCCGCCCCCGGGGGCCTCTCCGCCCGTCTTCGCGGTCGGGGCTCGAGGGGCGCCCTGCGGCGCGGCCGGGGCTGGGATCGGAGCCGCGGTCTGCGGCTCTGCCGGCTGCGTGGCTTGCGGTGCGGCCGGCGGTGGGCTCTGGGCCGCAGCCGGGGCGGGAGTCGCGGCCGGCGGAGGCGGTGGAGTCGTGACCGGAGGGCGGGAGGTCGGTGTCGGAACGGCCGTAGGAGGCGCGTCCGGGAGTTTTTCCGGGGCGGTGGAGGGCGGCTCCGTCTTCGACGCCGGGGGCTCCGACCTTGCAGGAG
>Ga0207644_10001109_pt1 | contig 17286 bp, 14 predicted proteins | sample KBSS73metaG_FD_184326 | JGI IMG/M metagenome (GOLD analysis project Ga0207644, IMG submission 184326) | Switchgrass rhizosphere microbial communities from Kellogg Biological Station, Michigan, USA - KBS S7-3 metaG (SPAdes) (version 2) | ecosystem: Host-associated > Plants > Roots > Rhizosphere... | reverse complement strand
ATCTCGTTGTCGAAGTGCTGGTTGATCTCCCGATCGACGTACCAGGTCGCGCCGACGACGCAGCCCAGCCAGACGCCGCCGACCCAAAGCATCAGGGTGCGCGCCAGCCGGTCGGCCAGACGCGCCGGGCGACCGCGACGGGTCACGTCGCCGGGGCGGAGAAGGCCAGCCGGTAACCGAGGCCGCGCAAGGTCTGGATGTGCTCGCGGCCGAGCTTCCTGCGCAGCCGGCTGACGAAGACCTCGAGCGTGTTGCTGTCGGCCTCGTCGCTGAAGCCGTAGAGGGCATCCTGGAGCGCGTCGCGGGTGTGGATGCGCTCGGGCCGCATCGCCATGACGCGCAGGAGAGCCCACTCCTTCTGCGTCAGCACCACCGGGACGCCGTCGCGCCGCACCATGTCATGGGCGAGATCGATCTGCAGCGAACCGAGCTGCACCACCGCCTCGCCACCTCCGGAACGGCGCTGCACCGCCCGCAGGCGGGCGAGCAGCTCTTCCGGATCGTAGGGCTTGGTGAGGTAGTCGTCGGCGCCGGCGTCGAGACCGCGGATCCGGTCGCTGACCTGGTCGCGCGCGGTCAGGATGATCACCGCCGGCTGCTCGCGCAGGGCGCGCACCGACGGCATCAGCGCCAGGCCGTCGCCGTCCTCGAGATGGAGGTCGAGCAGCACGGCGCTGTACTCGGCGGTGAGCAGGGCGCTCCGCGCCTCGTCGAGGCGGCCGACGACGTCGACCACGAACGCCTTGGCGCGCAGATAGCTGCAGACCGCATCGGCCAGGTCGACATCGTCTTCTACCAATAAGATGCGCAAGCTCGGGCCCCGCTTCGTGAGCAGAAGCCCGAGTCTAGTTTCGCCATTCGGCCCAGGCTGAACGGATTCTGAGCAAACGCTTCAGTACCTCTTAAGCCGCGGTTCATAGGCTCGCCTGATGCCCATCGATCTCCCCGCCACCCCGCCGCTCGCCGAGCCTTCGCCGGCACCGGTGCCGCCGGAGGCAGCGGGCGCCGGGCTGCGGCGCGATCTCCTGATCCTGGGAGCGAGCCTGATGGCGCTGGTCGCCTGGGACCTGCTCGGCCTGGACCTGCCGATCTCGCGTCTGTTCGGCAATGCCGAAGGCTTCGCCCTGCGCGACCAGTGGTTCATCTCCGACGTGCTGCATTCGGGGGCGCGCTATCTGGCCTGGGCGTTCGCGCTGGTCCTGGTGGCTGGGATCTGGCGGCCGCTGCCGTTCGCCCGCGGCCTGACGCGCAGCGAGCGCGTCGCCTGGGTCCTGGCAACGGTCGCCTGCGCCCTCCTGATCCCCTTGCTGAAGCTCGGCAGCCTCACCAGCTGCCCCTGGTCTCTGGCCGAGTTCGGCGGCACCGCAACCTATGTCTCGCACTGGGCGTTCGGCCAGGCCGACGGCGGCCCGGGCCGGTGCTTTCCGGCCGGTCATGCGACCGCCGCGTTCTGCTTCCTGCCCGGCTGGTTCATCCTGCGCCGGGCGGCGCCGGTGGCCGCCCGGCGCTGGCTGATCGCCACGCTTTTCGCCGGTGCGGTGCTGACGATGGTGCAGGTGGTGCGCGGCGCCCACTATGTCAGCCATTCCCTCTGGACCGGCTGGTTCTGCTTGCTGCTTGGCGTGGTGCTGGTGCATGCGATCCGGGGCCGGGGGCCGGGGCGGTGGAAAATCGCCTGAGAACGGCGCCATCGTCCCTGCCCCTGGAACCCACAGACACCGCCTCCTCGCTGGCTCCGCCCGGCCCGCTCCCCCGCCGGCTGCGTCGCGCCTGGTCGGTACCGCGCTCGCCGCAGGCGATCGTGCTCGTGCTCGCCGCCTGGATCGTGCTGGTCGGCAACGTCGCGCTCTGGCGCGGCGTCACGGCGATCGAATCCGGCCCGCGGGGCCTCTTCATCTCCCTGGGCGTCGCCGTGCTGCTCTTCGCCGCGGTGGCGACGCTGCTGGCCCTGACCGCCTGGAGCCGCTGGATGAAGCCGCTGTGGCTGGCCCTGCTCTTGGCCGCCGGGGTGTCGCAGCACTACATGGTCAACTTCGGCGCGGTCATCGACAGCACCATGATGGCCAACGTCTTCGAGACCAACGCCACCGAGGCCGCCGACCTGCTGACCTGGGGGCTGCTCGGCAACATCCTCCTGGTCGCCGGCCTTCCCGCGCTCTGGCTCGTGCCCTTGCCGGTGACGCGCTTCCCGCCGCTGCGAACGGTGCTGCGCGTCGCCGTCCTGTTCGGTGGGTCACTGGTCGTCGCCGTGGCCGCGACCGCGGCGATGTACAGCGTGCTGGCACCGCTGGTGCGCAACAACATGGGCCTGCGCTACCTTCCGAATCCGATCGTGCCGGTCTGGTCGACCGCCCGGGTCGCGACCCGGCCGCTCTGGAGCCGGCCGAAGCCGCTGGTGACCATCACCGCCGGGGCGGCGCTCGGCCCCAGCCACGCCCTGGCGTCGGCCCGGCCGCCGCTGCTGGTGCTGGTGGTCGGCGAGACCGTGCGCTCCGATCACCTTGCCTTGAACGGCTACCCGCGCGACACCACGCCCGAGCTGGCGGCGCGAGGCGTGCTGAGCTTTCGCAACGTCTGGTCCTGCGGCACGAACACGCTGGCGTCGGTGCCCTGCATGTTCTCCTCGCTCGGCAAGGCCGGGTTCGAGGCCCGTCAGGCGGAGCACGAGAACCTGCTCGACGTCGTCCAGGCCGCCGGCATGGCGGTGCTGTGGGTCGACAACCAGGCCGGCTGCAAGAGCGTCTGCGCCCGGGTGGGAAGCGCCTCGACCGACGACCTGATCGGCACGCCGGCCGGAGAGCGCCTCTGCGCTGAGGGCGAATGCCTCGACGAGGCCCTGCTCGAGGGCCTGGACGCGCGCATCGCGGCGCTGCCGGCGGAGCGGCGCAAGAAGGGCGTGCTCCTGGTGATGCACCACATGGGCAGCCACGGCCCGGCGTACGGCCGACGCTCGACCGGCGCCTACAAGCGTTTCAAGCCGGAATGCCGGACGACGACCCTGGGCGACTGCGTCCCGGCCGAGCTGATCAATGTCTACGACAACTCGATCGCCTACACCGACCACGTGCTCGCCCGCACCATCGACTGGGCTCGGGCGCAATCCGGCTACGCGCCGGCGTTGCTCTACGTCAGCGACCACGGCGAGTCGCTCGGCGAGTACGGCGTGTTCCTGCACGGCGTGCCGTACGCGCTGGCGCCGGATGCGCAGAAGCATGTGGCGATGGTCACCTGGCTCGGCGACGGCATGACCGCCCGGGCCGGCCTTGCTTCCGCCTGCCTGCGCGGCCGGCTCGACGAGAAGCTCTCGCACGACAACCTCTATCACAGCGTGCTCGGCCTGCTCGACGTCACGACGCCGACCTATGATCGGCGCCTCGACATCTGGAGCGCGTGCAAGCGGCGCGACGAAGGCTGATCTCCCCTCCCTCGGACGACCAATTCAAGGGCGCCACCGGACTGCGGCGCCTCGTCAACGCCTGTGGCTACTCGATGGCCGGCCTGCGCCACGCGATGGCGCGCGAGGCAGCGATCCGGCAGGAGCTGCTCGCCTGCGTCGTCCTGATTCCGGTGGCGGTGCTGTTGCCGGTGCCCGCGGTCGAGCGGCTGCTGATCATCCTGTCGATGCTGCTGGTGGTGCTGACCGAATTCCTCAACTCGGCGATCGAGGCGGCGATCGACCGGATCTCGCTCGATCGCCATCCGCTCTCGGGCCAGGCCAAGGACCTGGGCAGTGCCGCCGTCGCCACGGCCCTCCTGATGTCGGCCCTGTGCTGGATCGTCATCGCCGGGCCGGTGGCGGTGCGCTGGTTGAGCCGCTAGGGCTGGGCGCTGCCGGGCGCCGCTTCGAGCGCCGCCTTCATCGCCGCTGCGCCGCGGGTCATCATGTCGTCGATGTACGGGGCGAGCGCGTCCGGCAGGACGTCGACGGTCCAGACGAAGCGGCAGCCGCCGCCGTCGCCCTCCTGCACCTCGGCGCTGGCGGCGTAGTGGGCGGCGCGCCCGCCGATGATCGCGTAGGCCAGGCGGCGCAGCGTGTCGTCGCGGCCGACCAGGGTCTCGCGGGCGGAGCTGCCGTTGAAGAAGGTGACGACGCGCACGTCCTTGCCCTCCATCGTCGTGCCGGTGACGAAGCCCGGCGCCAGCCGCTCGTGCACGGCGCCGAAGTCGCGCAATGCCGACCAGACGTGCGCCGCCGGGGCGGCGAGGACAAGCTCTTTGCGCAGGGAGGCCATGGCGGCATGATGAGCCCTCGGCGGACGGGCGCCTCGCCGCTTTCGGACATCTTCAACCCGCCGGCGGCCGTGCCATCATCGGCCGGACCTTGATCCCGCCCCGCAGCAGCATCTTCCACCCGGCCCTCCCCTGGCTGGGGCGCGGCCTGCTGTTCATCGCCGTCGTGCTGCTTCTCGAGCACGCCCGGCCGCTGCTGCTTCCGGTGACGATCGCCATCGTCTTCACCTTCGTGCTCTCGGCGCCGGTGCGGATGCTGCAGCGCATGGGCATCCACGAGTACCTCGGCTCGGCGATCGTCATCGGCGCGGTGCTGGCCTTGGTGGTGCTGATCTTCGCCCTGATCGCCGCGCCGGCCGCGGCCTGGTGGTCGCGCGCCCCGCTCATCGTCCACGAGCTGGTCGAGGCGGTCCAGGGCTGGCGCGACGCGCTCTTTCCCTATGCCGCGCCGGCGCCCCTCACCCGTGGGCCGGCACCCGTGCCGCCGACCCCCGACCCGCTCAACGAGCGGCTAGCGATCGAGGGCTGGACCTTCACCCGGCTGGCGATCGGCGGCACCCTGTCGTTCGCCGTCTCGGCCTCGGCGACGGTGATCCTGCTCTATTTCCTGCTCGCCACCGAGCGCTGGCTGGTCGAGCGCACCGCCGCCGCGATCCACGAGCCGCGCACCCGCGCCCTGGTGCTGGCGGGCATGCGCCAGGCGGAGCGCGACATCGGCCGCTTCATCAGCACGATGAGCCTCGTCAACGTCGCCCTTGGCATCGCCACCGGGCTGGCGCTGTGGGCGATCGGCCTGCCCAACCCGGTGCTCTGGGGAACGACCACCGCGGTGCTCGCCTTCATCCCGTACCTCGGGCCGCTGCTGATCGCGGTGCTCCTGCTGCTTGCCGGCAGCGTCACCTTCGGCACCGGCGTGGCGATGCTCGGCCCGCCCGCCGTGTTCCTGCTGCTGCACGGGCTCGAGGCCAACTTCATCAGCCCGATGATCATGGGCCGACGCCTTCGCCTGAGCCCCGTGTTCGTGTTCCTCTCGGTCATGGCCTGGGGCTGGCTCTGGGGCGTGGCGGGGGCCTTCATCGCCGTGCCGCTGCTGCTCGCGCTGCGCGCCGTCTGCAAGCGCTCGCGGCGCTTGCGCCTGGTCTGTGTCTATCTGGAAGGTAAGTAAAGACTGGCGCCGCTGGTGGCGCCGTTAACCTGGGCGTCACGTATCCGGAGGAACATTCGGCAGCTTGCCGTGTCCACCAGGGCGCAGCGGGCATGTCGCTTGCCCCCGGTCCCATTCAATCCACGCCTCGCCGATGCGCATCGCCTACGTCACCGAAACCTGGCCGCCCGAGCTCAACGGCGTCTCGCTCACCGTCGAGCGAACCGTTCGCTTCCTCCGTTCGCGCGGCCACCTGGTCGAGCTGATCCGCCCGCGCCAGCCCGGGGAAGCGCGTCTCGATGCGAGCGACGAGCTTCGCACCGCCGGTTGCGTGATACCGATGTACCCCGACCTGCGCTTCGGCCTGGCACGGGCCGGCACGCTGGCGCGGCGCTTCAGGCAGAGCCGGCCCGATCTGGTGCACCTGGCCACGCCCGGGCCGATGCCCTGGGCGGCGCTCGCCGCCGCCGGCGCGCTCGGCCTCGCCACGACCTCCGACTTCCGCACCAATTTCCATCAGTACAGCCGGCATTACGGCCTCGGCCTCTTCGCCGGCTCGGTGCTCGGCCTGCTGCGCCGGTTCCACAACCTGACCCGGCGTACCTTCGTGCCGACACAGGCGGCGCGGCGCGAGCTGGCCACCGCCGGCTTCCACCACCTGACCGTGGTCGGCCGTGGCGTCGACACCCAGCGCTTCACGCCGGCGGCGAGAAGCGACGAGCTGCGTGCGCAGTGGCGCGCCGGCCCCGACACGCCGGTGCTGCTCGCGGTCGGCCGGATCGCGGCCGAGAAGAACATCGCGCTGGCCCTGCGCGCCTTCGAGCGGGCGCGGCGCGACCGGCCGGACCTGCGCATGGTGGTGGTCGGTGACGGCCCGGCCCGGGCCCGGCTCACGACCGCGCACCCGGCCGCGACCTTCGTCGGCGCCAAGCGCGGCGCCGAGCTGGCGGCCCATTACGCCTCGTGCGACGCGTTCCTTTTCCCGAGCCTCTCGGACACCTTCGGCAACGTCGTCATGGAAGCGCTCGCTTCCGGCCTGCCGGTGGTCTCGTTCAACTGCGCCGCGGCCGCCGAGCATGTCGACGACGGCATCAGCGGCCGCTTGGCGGTGCCCGGCGACGAGGCCGGCTTCATTGCCGCCACGGCCGCGTTCGCGGTCGCGCCGGCATCGCTGCAATCCTTCCGCGAGGCCGCCGTCGCCGCGGCCCGCCGCGCCACCTGGGACGAAGTGCTTGAGCGCTTCGAGGCCCGCCTCCAGGACACCGTCGATGCGTTCCAAGCGTCGCCCGCGCCTGTTCCCGTCGTTGCCTGAGCAACAGGAATTCTGGCGGCACAGCGAGCCGGTGCTGCGCTGGCTCGAGCGCGAGCGTCTGGTGGCGCTGTGGATGCACGGCGCGGCGACCCGGGCCTGGGTGGTGCGCGCCCTGACCACCGTGAGCCTGGCCGGCGACGGCTGGCTCTGGTACGCGATCATCGCCGCGCTGCCCTGGTGGGGCGGGCCTACGGGCGGCTCGGCCGCGGCGCGGATGCTTTGCGTCGGCACCGTCAACCTGATCCTCTACAAGATCGTCAAGCGCTGGATCGCGCGGCCGCGGCCGTTCCGCGTCTGCGAGGGCTTTCGCGAGTGCGCCCGCTCGCTCGACGAGTTCAGCTTCCCGAGCGGCCACACCCTGCATTCGGTCGCCTTCAGCTTCATCCTGACGGCGTACTACCCGGCGTTCGCGATCTTCGTCTGGCCGCTCACGCTCTTGATCGCGGCCTCGCGGATCATCCTCGGCCTGCACTATCCGAGCGACGTGATCGTCGGCGGCCTGATCGGCGTGACCACCGCAGCGATCAGCTTCAACCTGCTCTAGCCGATCGTCAATCGGCGCTGGTCGACTGCCACTGCGTCGTCGGCGCGACCGACACGGCCGGCAACACCGTCGGCGCCGCCGCCCGGTCGTGGCGCATGAAATCGGCGACCGTCACCGCCCGCCGGTCGCGCAATGCCCGCGTCAGCACCTTCTGCCAAGAACGGCGGACGGCGACGAAATCGGCGTCGCGCGGATGCAGCTCGAGGCGAAGCACCTTGTTGCCGCGTTCCAGCCGGGCGACGGTCGCGTTCCAGAGCAGCGAGCTTTGCCGCCGCCAGGCGTTCCAGGTGCTGTAGACGACGCTCTGGCTCTTGACGCTGGCGCGTCCGGGCAGATGCACCAGCTCGCGCAGCGTCGCCGTGTACTCGAAGCGCTGCGTCGCCAGCGCCTGCCACGCGCCCGGGCCGAGCAGCCAGGCCGGGGCGACGAAGCCGGCGAGCGGCCAGCCGTGCTCGCGGAACCAGGCGACGCCGGCCTCGATGCGACGGCTCGCCTCGCGTTCCGACAAGGCCCAGAACTCGCCTTCGCCGCGGGTGTAGACGCGGCGGCGCAGGCCGTCGACCATGCCCGTGGGCGGCTTCTCTTCGTCGCGATGGCTCCAGCCGTGCAGCGCCAGCTCGTCGCCGCGGCGCTGGCGCGCACCGAGCCAGTCGACCAGGTCGGGCGTCGATGTCTCGCCGTGGTAGCGCGGCACGGCGAGCAGCGTCACCGGCACGTCGGCGACCTGGGCGACGGCCGCGAGGACGCGCATGCAGGCGGCACGGGTCGAGGGCGCGACGTCGTGGAGGACGAGGCAGACGAAGCGCTCGCTCTCGAAGCGGCTCGGCGTGATCGTCGTTTCCTGGCTCATCGCGCCGGCGGCAGGGAAGAGGCTTCGATCGCCCGCCCCGGAGCCGGCGATGCTGCCCCGCCCTCGAGCAGGCGCCGGTAGTGATCGAGCAGTCCGGGCAGCACCTGCTCCCAGTCGCTGGCCTCGGCGCGCGCCCGCGCGGCGCGGCGTTGCGCCGGCCGATCGCCGGCAAGGAGCGCGGCGATCGCTTCGGCGAACGCTGCCCCGGTGCCGTGCTCGACCGCCAGGCCGCAGGCGCCGTCGGCGAGCTCGGCGAGGCCTTCGGCCCGGCGCACGACGATCGGCGTGCCGCAGGCCATCGCCTCGAGCGCCGACAGGCCAAAGGTCTCCTGGTCGCCGGCATGGACGAAGGCATCGGCGCCGGCCAGGATCGCTGCCAGCACCGTGGCGTCGGCGACGAAGGGAACGACGCGCACCCGCTCGCCCGCCGGCGGCATCGGTCCGGCGCCGATCGCCAGCAGGACGTGCGGCGGGCCGAGCCGCGCCACCGCGTCGGCGAGGACGTCGAGATGCTTCTCCGGTGCAAAGCGGCCGGCGTAGACGAGCACGCGCGCGTCGGCGGCCAGGCCGAGCTCGCTGCGCCACGGCGTCGCCGCCGCGCGCCCGGGATGGAACAGCGCGGTGTCGACGCCGAGTGGCTGCAGGGCGACGCGCTCCACGCCCCAGTCGTGCAGATGGCCGCGCATGCTGCGGCTCGGCGCCAGCACCAGGTCGAAGCCGCGATAGACATGCCGGGCGTAGCGACGTGCCGCACGCGCGGCGAAGCGGCCGAGACGGGATCCGGCGGCGAGCCGGGCCATCGCCTCGAGGTTGGAATGGCAGGCCGCCACGGCGGGGGCGTGGAGCGAGCGCGCGGCGTCGAGCACGCCCCAGGCGACGCGGTAGGGATCGCCGGCTTCGATCAGGTCCGGCCGCAGGTCGCGCAGCACCTGCGCGATCGCGCCGCGGCGCAACGGCAAGCGATAGCCGCCGCTGCCGGGCAGGGGCAGGGAGGGCAGGCAGGCTCGGCCGGAAACGGCGTCGCCCCCGGGCACGGCGATCGTGTGCCGCCAGCCAGGCCGGCGCGCCAGCCAGTCGTGCTTGGTCAGGAGGTAGCGGCGCACGCCGCCGCCGGTCGCGCTCCAGAACATCGTCGCGTCGACGACGTGAATCGGCTCGGTCATTCGGATGCCTTCTTGCGCCGCCTCGCGGATTTCGCTCGCGGGCGGACCGGCGGACTCATGGCTTGCGATTGTGCCGAACCGGCGCCTCCTTCTGCTTGCGGTAGGCGGCGTCGGCCGGCGGGCCGCGGTCGGTGTCGACCCGGCCGGCCTCGATGTCGCGCGCGGCCTTGCGGATGATGTCGCGCGGCGCGCGCCCGGCGCTGTCGGCGGATTCGTCGCGCTCGTGCGGCAGGCGCGGCGCCGGCTCGCCTTCGGCCGCGGTACGTGTCTTGCCGGAGTCGGAGGATGTTCCTGCGGTCACGGGCGCGCCTTCTTCCGCTGCGATTTCCGTCGCCGGCAATCGGCATGCCCCGGCGGCTGCCCGCGTCGCCAAGCGCAGTATCCTGATCCCCGTGGACGCCGCCTTCGCTCCCGAATCCGTCCCGAAGGGATCGAGCGGCCTCGATTTCCCTGTCGTCGGCATCGGCGCCTCCGCCGGCGGGCTCGGCGCGATCAAGACGCTGCTCGAGGGCCTGCCCGCGGCCCCGGACATGGCGTTCGTCGTCGTCCTCCACCTGTCGCCGACGCACGAGAGCAATGCCGCGGCGATCCTGCAGATGTCGACCCGCATGCCGGTGGCCCAGGTCACCGGCAGGATGAAGATCGAGCGTGATCACGTCTACGTGATTCCGCCGACCCACGATCTGTCGATGGTCGACGGCTCGCTGGCGCTGGTCGATGCGGCGCGGCCGCGCGGCAGGCACATCGTCGTCGACCTGTTCTTCCGCACCCTTGCCGAGGCGCATCGCGAGCGTGCGATCGGCATCGTCCTGTCCGGCACGGGCGCCGACGGCTCGGGCGGCATCGGCCGCCTGAAGGAGAACGGCGGCATCGTCATGGCGCAACTGCCCGAGGACGCCGAGTACGACGGCATGCCGAGCAGCGCCATTGCCACCGGCAAGGTCGACATCGTCCTGCCGGTCGCCGAGATTCCGGAACGCCTGGTCCAGCTCTGGAGCAACGCCCGGCGGATCGAGATCCCCGATGCGGAAAAGGTGTCGCCGGTCGTCAAGCCGCCGTCGGCGCCGGAGGTTGCGGAAGAGGCCCTGCGCGACATCATGAAGACGCTGCAGCAGCGCACCGGACACGACTTCAAGAACTACAAGCGGGCGACGGTGCTGCGCCGGATCGAGCGCCGCCTGCAGGTGAACGGCGTGCCGGACCTGATCGCCTATCGGCGCTTTCTCGCCGCCGCGGCCGACGAGCCGAAGGCCCTGCTCGACGACCTGCTGATCGGCGTGACCCAGTTCTTCCGCGATCGCAGCGCGTTCGAGGCGCTCGAGCGCGAGGTCCTGCCGAAGCTGCTCGAAAGCGCGTCCGAGGAAGAGGCGGTGCGCGCCTGGGTGGCCGGCTGCTCCACCGGAGAAGAGGCCTATTCGATCGCCATGCTGCTGGCCGACGAGTCGAAGCGCAGCCGCCGCGTCCGCCCGGCGACGGTGTTCGCCACCGACATCGACGAGGCGGCGATTGCCGCCGGCCGCGCCGGCTACTACCCGGAAGGCATCGCCGTCGACGTGCCGCCGAGCCGCCTGCGCACCTCGTTCTCGAGCGAGCCGGGCGGCTATCGGGTCAGCAAGGCGCTGCGCGACAGCGTGATCTTCGCGGTGCACAACGTGCTACGCGATCCGCCGTTCTCGCGCCTCGACCTCGTGAGCTGCCGCAACCTCCTGATCTACCTCGACCGTGCGGCGCAGCAGCAGGTGCTCGAGATGTTCCATTTCTCGCTCCGGCCGGGCGGCTACCTGTTCCTCGGCACGTCGGAAACGGTCGACGTGGCGGCGCGCTTCTTCACGCCGGTGGACGCCGTGAACCGGCTGTACCGGGCCAATCCGGTCGGCCGGCCGCTGCGTCCGCTGCTGGCGGTTCCGACCCTAAGTCGCACCGACCAGGCAACGCGAAGGCCGGACGCGATGCCCCCTGTGCCGCCGCGGGCAGCAACGGCTGCCGATGTGCACCGCCAGCTGCTCGAGGAGGCCCTGCCGCCGAGCTTGCTGGTGACCGCCGACTACGGGATCGTCCACGTCAGCGGTGCCGCCCGCCATCTGCGGATGACCGAGGGCGAGCCCACGCACAACCTGCTGCAGGCGATTCGCCCGGAGCTGCAGCAGGAGCTGCGCACCGCCCTGTTCCAGGCGCTGCAGCTGCACGATCGGATCGACAGCCAGCCTGTGCGCGTGTCGGCCGAGGGTCGGGACGTGTTCGTGAAGATGTCGGTCCGGCCGGTCCGGCACGACGCCTGGCCCGGGGAGATGCTGCTGGTGCTGTTCGAGGAAACGCCGGCGACGGAAGTGCCGGCGGCCGTTGCCGCGGCCAAGGAAGACCCGGTGGTCGCCGAGCTGCAGAGCGAGCTGCTGCGCCGCAACCAGCAGCTGGCGGCGACGATCGAGCAGTACGAGACCTCGTCCGAGGAGCTGAAGGCGTCGAACGAGGAGCTGCAGGCGATCAACGAGGAGCTGCGCTCGGCGACCGAGGAGCTCGAGACCAGCAAGGAGGAGCTGCAGTCGACCAACGAGGAGCTGATCACCGTCAATCACGAGCTGAAGACGAAGATCGACGAGACGACGGAGATCAACGACGACCTCAACAACCTCATCAGCTCGTCGGACACGGCGACGGTGTTCGTCGACGCGGCGATGCGGATCAAGCGCTTCACCCCGGCGGCGGCGGCGCTCTTCAACCTGATCGCCGGCGATATCGGCCGGTCCCTGTTCGACATCACCCACCGGCTCGAATACGACGGCTTGGCCCAGGACGCCCGGGCGGTGTTCGCGACCCTGAAGACGATCGAGCGCGAGATCCGCAGCACCGACGGCCGCTACCTGCTTGCGCGCCTCCTGCCCTACCGCACCGCCGAGGACCGGATCGGCGGCGCGGTGCTCAACTTCGTCGACGTGACCAGCCTGCGCCACGCTGAGGACACGGTCACCTCGAGCGAGGAGCGGATGGCGCTGGTCGCCGAGTCGATGACCGACTTCGCGATCCTGACGATCGACAAGGAGGGCCGGATCGCCACCTGGACCGCCGGCTGCCGCCATGTCTTTGGCTACGAAGCCGAGGAAGCCATCGGCCAGCTCTTCGACATCCTCTTCACCGACGAGGACCGGGCGCGCGGCGCGCCCACCGGCGAGCTGCGCCAGGCCGACCAGGAGGGGCGTGCGCCCGACGAGCGCTGGATGCGGCGCAAGGACGGCAGCGCCTTCTTCGCCAGCGGCGTGACGGCGCCGCTGCGCGGCGCGACCCGGGGCTACGCCAAGATCTGCCGCGACACCACCGAGATGGCCACCGCCCAGGAGCTGGATGCGCGCCGGCTGTCGGCGGCCGAGGCCGGGGTCGACCAAGCCATCCAGGAGAGCGAGCTGAAGAGCGAGTTCCTGGCGGTGATGTCGCACGAGCTGAAGCATCCGCTCAACCTGATCAACGTCAACGCCGAGATGCTGATGGTCCTCCCCGAGGCGCAGAACTTGCCGGCGGTGCAGCGGGCGGCGGCAACGATCCGGCGCACGGTCCAGGGGCAGGCGCGGATCATCGACGACCTGCTCGACATGTCGCGCACCAATGCCGGCAAGCTCGCGGTCAACCGGGTGCCGCTGCTGCTCGGCGAGGCGATCCAGCCGTGCATGGCCTGGGGGCTGGCCGAGGCGCGGAGCAAGGGGGTGCGGCTGTATGCGGAGGGCCTGGCCGAGCCGGTGCTGATCGACGGCGATCCGGTCCGGGTGGAGCAGATCGCCTGGAACCTCCTCAGCAACGCGATCAAGTTCACCCGCAGCGGCGGCTCGGTCACGGTGCGCCTGTCGCACGACGACGACGAGGCCCTGCTCGAGTTCATCGACACCGGCCGCGGCATCGCGCCGGCGTTCCTGCCCCAGGTGTTCCAGATGTTCCGCCAGGCGGATGCAGCGACCACGCGCGACGAGGGCGGCCTGGGCATCGGCCTGGCGCTGGTGAAGAGCCTGGTCGAGCTGCACGGCGGCCGGGTCGCCGCCGAGTCGGCCGGGCGCGGGCGCGGCACGACGATGCGGATCTGGCTGCCGATGCACCAGCCCACCGGCTTCGGCGAGCTCGACGAGGCGCAGGCGTCGAATCCGGCGCGGACGATCGCGGGCTCGCGCGTGCTGCTGGTCGACGACACGCCCGACATGCTCGAGACCTTCGGCTACCTGCTCGAGCACGAGGGTGCGCGGGTCACGCCCGCGAGCAGCGGCGCCGAGGCGCTGGCGCTGGCGGAGACCGAGGACTTCGACCTGATGATCTCCGACGTCGGCATGCCGGGCATGGACGGCTACCAGTTGATCGCCGAGATCAGGAAGCGCCCGCGCACCGCCGGCCTGCCGGCGATCGCCCTGACCGGGCACGGCCGGACGCAGGACATCGAGCGCGCCCTGGAGTCGGGGTTCAACGCCCACGTCGGCAAGCCGGTCGACTTCGCGCGCATGCGCGCCGCCATGGCCGCGGTGCTGGCTGGCGCACCGATTGCCGGAAAGGCTCCGGATCCATCCTAGGAGCCGGAGCCCATGAAGAAGACGCAAAGCCCTCGGGCGCCGAAAGGCGCGGCCGCCACCGGCGCCGCTTCGCGCCGGATCCAGCGCACCCAGGACGCGCGCGATTCCGCCGCGGACAAGGAGAAGAAGAAATCCCGGGCCGCGGTGCAGGCCGGCGCACGCCGCGAGCCGGCGCAGCTGCCGGCGCAGCACCAGGCCAAGCCCGGCGACGAGAGCCGCCTCGACCTGGCGCCGCAGTTCCTCGCGCCCGACTATCGCGGCAGCGGCAAGCTCGAAGGCTTCGCCACCATCGTCACCGGGGGCGATTCGGGCATCGGCCGCGCCGTATCCGTGCTGTTCGCGCGCGAAGGCGCCGACGTCACGGTCGTCTACCTCGATTCGCATCGCGACGCCAGGGAGACCAAGGCGCGGGTCGAGGCCGAGGGCCGACGCTGCCTGCTGATCGCCGGCGACGTCAAGGACTCGCGCTTCTGCGACCGCGCCGTCGCCAAGGCGGTGAAGACCTTCGGCCGGCTCGACGTGCTGGTCAACAACGCCGCCTACCAGCAGCACGCCGACTCGATCGAGGACCTCACCGACGAGCGGCTCGACCTGACCTTTCGCACCAACATGCACGGCTATTTCCACATGGCCCGGGCGGCGCTGCTGCACATGAAGGAGCGCGCGGCGATCATCAACACCGGCTCGGTCACCGGTCTGAAGGGCAGCGCGAAGCTGCTCGACTACTCCTCGACCAAGGGCGCGATCCACGCCTTCACCAAGGCGCTGGCGCAGAACGTCATCGACCAGGGCATCCGCGTCAACGCGGTCGCCCCGGGTCCGGTGTGGACGCCGCTCAACCCGGCCGACTCGCCGGCCGAGCGGGTCGCCGAGTTCGGCGCCGACACGCAGATGAAGCGCGCCGCCCAGCCGGAAGAGCTGTCGCCGGCGTACGTCTTCCTCGCCTCGCCGGCGTGCTCGGGCTACATCACCGGGATCGTGCTGCCGGTGACGGGGAGCGTCGGCGCGATCTGACGGCAGTCACGCTAGTCGATGCAGATCTTGCCGACGCGTACCGGCACGGTCATCTTCACGCTCTGGCGCAGGATCGTCACCTGGAGCACGACGCCGTCGCGATGGGCGTCTTGCCAGACCTCGGGATTGAGCACGATGTCGTCGTGCTGCAGGCCGGCCCTCGATGCCGGCGTGTCGTCGCCCACCAGCATGATCCGCTCGGTGCGGAGCTCGGCGGTGACGCCGACCCCGACGTAGCTGCTGCCCGCGCACGCCAGGCCGCGTGCCGACAGGGCGGGCCGGATGTCGACGCTGACGATCTGCGCGCCGGTCTCGTAGAGCTTGTCGACCATCGCCTGCTGCCAGGCCGGCCCCGGCGGCGGCTTGACCGCGCTGGCCGTGACGTCAAGAAGGGCGAGCAGGATCAGCAGGTGCAGCAGCACCGTCATCGTCGCGGCGACGGCACGGGGCACGAGGTACATGCCAGCTCCAGAGGCGCTCCAGTTCGAGCCCGCACGATAGCGCCATCCGCCTCGTCTCGCGGACGGCCGGTCAGAACACGCCCAGGGTCTTTCCCGCCTTCGTGAGCGTCTGCCGGGTCCTGGAATACGCCCGCCAGGGATCGACGTGCTCCTCGATCCGCTCCTGCAGGTTGCGGATGGTCCAGTGGGCGCCGCCGGTGAGCGTGCCGAGCTCGTCCCAGGCGCAGGGCACCGAGACGCCCAGCCCGGGGCGGGCGCGGGCCGACCAGGCGCAGGCGGTGGTGGCGCCGAAGCCATTGCGCAGGTAGTCGACGAAGATCCGGCCGACCCGGTTCTTCGCCCCGCTCTTGGACACGAAGCGCTCCGGGATGATCGTCGCCATGTGCTCGACGATCGCCTTGGCGAGCGCCTTGACCGTGTCCCAATCCTCCTTCGGCGCGATCGGCACGATCACATGCAGCCCCTTGCCACCGCTGGTCTTGAGGAAGGCGACGAGGCCCAGCTCCTCGAGCAGCGCCCGGGTCAGCTCGGTGCCTTCCTGGATCTGCTTCCAGCTCACGCCTTCGCCCGGGTCGAGGTCGAAGACGATCCGGTCGGGCCGGGTCGTGTCGCGCGTCGTCGCGTTCCAGGTGTGCAGCTCGATCACGTTGGCCTGGGCCGCGCCGATCAGGGCGGTGAACGAGTCGATCTCGACCATCGGCTTGTGGTCGGGGGAGATCGCCGGGTCGAGCTGACGCAGGTCGGGGATCTTCACCGTGTCGGCATGCTTCTGGAAGAACAGCTGGCCGTCGATGCCGGCCGGGGCGCGCACCAGGGACACCGGCCGGGTGACGAGGTGCGGCAGGATCAGCTTCGAGACCGCGAGATAGTGATTCACGACGTCGAGCTTGGTGATGCCGGTCGAGGCGTCGATCACCCGGTCGGGATGGCTGATGCGGATGCCTTCGACCTCGGCGTCGCCGCTCGCCTTCCTTGCGGTCGCGGGCTTCGCCGCGATCGGCTTCGCGGCGCCCGATTTCGCGGCGGCCTTCTTCGCCGGCGTCGCCTTCGCCGCCGCCTTCTTCACCTCGGCCACCTCGAGCGGCTGCTCACGGGTGATGCTGCGCGCCGGCTTGTCGTCGCGCAGGCCGTGGAAGACCGAGTGGCGGATCCGGCCGTCGGGCGTCCATTCGCCGAACGAGACCTCGGCGACCAGCGTCGGCCGGACCCAGTGGCCGCGGGCGTCGCGCGGCTTCTCGAAGAACGGCGTCGTGTCGCTCGCCAGGCCGTCGAGCGTCTGGCGCAGCGCCGCCAGCGAGCCCTGGTCGAAGCCGCTGCCGACGCCGCCGGCGAAGCGGAGCTTGCCCGTCTCGTCGTGGATGCCGAGCAGGAGCGAGCCGATGCCGGTGCGCGAGCCCTTCGGATCGGTCCAGCCACCAACCACGAACTCCTGCCGGTGGGTGCACTTGAGCTTGATCCAGGTGGGGCTGCGCTTGGAGACATAAGGCGAATCGGCGCGCTTGCCGATCATGCCTTCGAGGCGCATCCGGCAGGCGTTCTGCAGCAGCTCGGCGGCGCTGGCATCGAAGTTCTCGCTGAAGCGGATGTGCTCGGATGGCGGGCTCTTGTCGAGCAGCGCCGCGAGGACGGCACGGCGCTCGACCAGCGGCACCTGGCGCAGGTCGTAACCCTCGCAGTACGGGAGATCGAACAGGTAGTACTGGATCGCGCCGGTCCGCGACGAGTCGAAGGCGTTCTGCAGGGCGTTGAAGTCGGGCGCGCCGTTGCTGCCGGTGACGACGATCTCGCCGTCGAGCCAGGCCGAGCCCAGGCCGAGCTTGCGCACCGCCTCCACCAGCGCCGGCATGCGCTCGCTCCAGTCGTTGCCGCGGCGGGTGAAGAGGCGCACGTCGTCGCCGGAGATGCGGGCCAGCACCCGGTAGCCGTCGAACTTGATCTCGTAGATCCAGCCGTCGTCCGCCGGCGGCTCGGCGACGAGCGTGGCGAGCTGCGGCGACAGCGCCTCGGGCAGGGCCGCCTTCTTCGCGCCG
>Ga0207644_10001107_pt1 | contig 17311 bp, 15 predicted proteins | sample KBSS73metaG_FD_184326 | JGI IMG/M metagenome (GOLD analysis project Ga0207644, IMG submission 184326) | Switchgrass rhizosphere microbial communities from Kellogg Biological Station, Michigan, USA - KBS S7-3 metaG (SPAdes) (version 2) | ecosystem: Host-associated > Plants > Roots > Rhizosphere... | reverse complement strand
ATGGTGTGTTGCCTCGCTCAAAAGTTCGTGACGCCCGCGCCTGCAATGCCTTTGGCCAGCGGAGAGCCGGCGGCGACGATGCGATTCGAGCTTGGGGCTTCAGATTCCCGACGATGCGGGGAGAGTCAGGGGGGCAGCGAATATTTCACCGGTGATCGCCACAGTTGTGTGGCGGCAGGAAACGTCTAGCGTCAGATCTGAAGCGAGGGGGAAAACTGCCAATGTTGATCGCATTGCTTGTGCCGCTTGGGCTTGCGATCTTGCTGTTCGGTCTAATTTTGATGCGCGCCGCACTTCGCCAGCACGCGCTCCCAAAGCTCGAAGCGATCATCGTTGGCGCCGTCGTTAACTTCTTTGACACGCTTGGCATTGGGTCCTTCGCCCCGACCGCCGCCTGGCTGAAATTTCGAAACCTGGTTCCAGATCGCTTGATTCCGCCGACCATGCTCGTGGGCCTCACGCCGCCGTCGATGGCTGAAGCAATTATCTTCCTGATCCTGCTCGGGGTGATGGTCGATCCGGTGCTTCTGGTTGGTTGCGTCCTTTCTCTCTTGATGGGCGGATTGCTCGGGGCGCCTTTGGTGGCACGTACGCGAGTATGGGTTGTCCAACTGGTTGTGGCCGCGGCGCTCGTGCTTGCCGCGATTGCCTACGCGGCGACCAATTTGCATCTTTTCCCCGGCGGCGGGACAGCGAGCAGCCTGCCCCTGCCGATGATGGTCCTCGCCATCGTCGGGAACTTCCTCTTTGGGGTTCTGCTCAACTTTGGCGTTGGCAATTTCGCGCCGAGCCTCGTGATGTTTAGCCTGATGGGCATGGACCCGAGGCTCGCCTTTCCGATCATGGCCGGCGGCGCGGCGATAACCGGCGCCGGAGCCAGTGTCCGCCATATCCAAATCGGGCAAATCGACCTCAGGATCGTCCTCGGTCTGGCGATCGGAGGGATTCCGGCTGTGCTTGTGGCGGCCTTCATCGTAAAGTCGATGCCGCTCGAGCTGTTGCGCTGGCTGGTTATCGTAGTCGTTCTCTATGCCGCCGCGGTTATGGTCCGTGCCGCGTTGCTGGGGCGGCGTGAGCATCACCCGGAGAGCGCGACCGCACCCGTCCTCGACTGACGGAACCGTTGCACCGTCGAACCATTGTCGCGCCGGGTGGGCGGACGAATGGAGGCTGTTGTCATGCGTTCTGCTTTGTTGTGGCTCATCGGCGTTCCCATCCCGATCATTTTGCTTCTGGCGCTCTGCACCCACCATCTTTGATCAACGCACGAAGCCACCGTTCTGATTGCCGTCGGTTTGTGAGTTCTCTAGAGCGTCCGGACCAGGCGTCAGGGGAATAAAACTTGTTTCAGTGGTTTCAGCGGCTGTTGCCCCAAAAGGGCGACTTCTTTCGCTTGTTCGAGGCTCATGCCGCGACCCTGGTTGCGGCTGCGCAGGCTCTGCAGGAGCTCACCAAGGACGATGCCTCCACCGACCAGGTGCTTCGCGTTATCCGCGACCGGGAACATGAAGCAGATGAGCTAATCCGTCGTGTCCTCACCGAAGTCAGGGCCACCTTCCTCACTCCCTTCGATCGAGGCGCGATCACCTCACTTATCGGGGCCATGGACGACGCGATCGACGAGATGCTCGCGTCGGCACGTGCAATCGATCTCTATGGCGTGCGCGAGCTTCGCCCCGAGATGAAGCAGATCGTGGGCCTGATTGCGGAAGCGGCGTCGGTCACATCCGAAGCGGTACCGCTGCTCAGGAACCTAAAGGCCAATGGAACGAAGCTGCACGGCCTGACTGCCAAGATCGTCGGGCTTGAGGGCGCGGCCGACGATCTTCACGCGGCCGGCCTGCGTCGCGCCTTTGAGAACGCGAGGGCTGACCCGCTGCAATTCGCGGTCACCCGGGAAGTCTTCAAGAACCTCGAGAAGGTCGCGGACGCCTTCGAAGACGTCGCCAACGAGATCGACGGCATCGTCATCGACCATAGCTGATGCATCAGCTCGCTCTGCCCCTGCTCGTCGGCTTAATCGTCGTCGCACTCGCGTTCGACTTCCTGAACGGGCTGCACGATGCCGCGAACTCGATCGCGACGGTCGTCGGCACGCGGCTGATCGGACCGGTCGCCGCCGTGGGATTCGCGGCCTTCTTCAATTTCGCGGCTTACTTTCTCGCGCTGCAGTGGCCGTCGCTACACAAGGTCGCCGACACCATCGGCAAAGGCCTGATCGACAAGGATCTGGTCACTCCGGCGGTAGTGTTCGGTGCGCTGGTCGGGGCGATGTTTTGGAACGTCGTGACTTGGGCGAAGGGTATTCCGTCATCGTCCAGCCACGCACTGGTCGGCGGCCTGATCGGTGCCGGTGTTGCTCACGCAAGCACCGGCGCTATCCAGTGGAATGGCCTGAACAAGACACTGATCGCCATCGTCCTATCGCCTTTGCTGGGCATGATCCTGACTATGGCAATCATGCTGGTGACGAGTTGGTTGGGGGTTCGCGCGAGCGCCAGCGGGGCGGAGCGAACGTTCCGTAGCCTCCACCTCGTGTCCGCCGGCGCCTATTCACTCGGTCACGGGTTGAACGACGCCCAGAAGACGATGGGGATCATCTCCGTCCTCCTATATTCGACGGGCTATCTCCATGGCGAGTTCCACGTCCCCGGATGGGTCGCCTTGAGCTGCTATATCGCTATCGGCCTGGGCACGCTGACGGGTGGCTGGCGAATCATCGAAACGATGGGAACGCGCATCACCAAGCTCAACCAGCATCAGGGCTTTTCGGCATCCACCGGCGGATCAATCATGCTCTTCGCGGCTTCCTATTTTGGAATTCCCGTATCGACCACCCATACGATTACGGGTTGCGTCATCGGGGCCGGCGCCGCGCGCCGGGCAGCGGCGGTTCGGTGGGGGGTCGCGAAGAACGTCGCGATCGCCTGGGTGATCACCATTCCGGCGTCAGCGACGGTGGCGGCCTTGTTTTACTGGCTGATCACCAGGCAGTTCCTGTACTTTTTCGTCGCGTCGGGCGTCATTGCTTTCGTGACTTATTCGGCACGGGCCTGGAAGATTCAGTCCTGATCACGGCTGCTGTGCGCCTATCGTCGAAACATCGGCTTTCGGCCCCTTCACATCCCCGGAACCCCTCGCTATCAGGCCGGCCAATCGCCCCGTCCGGCAGGCCGGAGCGGCGTCAACGGCGTGCCGGTCCCGGCACAGAAGAATAAGCGTCTCAAAGGGGTATGATGGCCACCAAGGCACAATCAGCTGAGGGTCCTGCAACCACAGAATCCGGCGGTGATGGCGTTCGTCGTCGCGACTTCCTCAACGTTGCTGCGGTCAGCTTCGCGGGCGTCGGCGCAGTTGCCACGCTTGGTCCGCTGATCGTCCAGATGAGCCCGTCCGCGGACGTTCTGGCACTGTCGACCACGGAAATCGACATTTCGAAGGTTCAGCCGGGCCAGGGCATCAAGACCCAGTGGCGCAAGCAGCCGGTGTTCGTTCGCAACCTGACGCCCAAGGAAATCGCCGACGCCGACAAGGTGTCGCTGTCGGATCTCCGCGATCCTGAGACGCTCGCCCAGCGCACCAAGCCCGGTCACAAGAACTGGCTCATCACGCTGGGCGTCTGCACCCATTTGGGCTGCGTCCCGCTCGGCATCGGCGATGGCGAGAACAAGGGGCCCTACGGCGGCTACTTCTGCCCGTGTCACGGGTCGATGTACGACACCGCTGCGCGTATTCGGCAGGGGCCGGCGCCGAAGAACCTGATGGTTCCCGATTACAAATTCTTGTCGCCGACGACTGTCCAGATCGGCTGAGGGGCTAGTAAGAAATGAGCTTTTCCTGGGCCAGGCCCTACGAACCCAAGAACCCGGTGATGCGCTGGATCGACGAGCGCCTGCCGCTACCGCGCCTCGTCTACGGCGCGATCGGCGGCGGCTATCCGGTGCCTCGAAACCTCAATTATTTCTGGAATTTCGGCGTTCTCGCCGGGATCTTCCTGACCATCCAGATCGTGACCGGCATCGTTCTTGCGATGCACTATTTCGCGACCACGGACGGTGCGTTCAATTCGGTCAACCAGCTGATCATGCGCGACGTAAACGCCGGATGGCTGCTGCGCTACGCGCACATGAACGGCGCCAGCTTCTTTTTCATCGTCACCTACATCCACATCTTCCGCGGCCTTTACTACGGATCGTACAAGGCACCGCGCGAGCTGGTCTGGATGCTCGGCCTGGTCATCTACCTGTTGATGATGGCGACGGCCTTCATGGGCTACGTGCTTCCCTGGGGCCAGATGAGCTACTGGGGCGCACAGGTCATCACCGGCTTCTTCTCGGCCTTCCCGCTGATCGGCGAGCCGCTGCGTGTGTGGCTGCTCGGCGGCTATGCGCCTGATCAGGCGGCGCTGACCCGCTTCTTCTCGCTCCATTACCTGCTGCCGTTCGTGATCGCAGGCGTGGTGATCCTGCACATCTGGGCGCTGCACATCCCCGGATCGGGCAATCCGACCGGCGTCGACGTGAAGACGGAGCGCGACACGCTGCCCTTCCACCCGTTCTACACGGCGAAGGACGGCTGGTTCGCCGCCTTCGTGCTGCTGACTTACGCAGTGGTGACCTATTTCGCGCCGGATTATCTCGGGCACCCGGACAACTACATTCCCGCGAACCCGCTGGCGACGCCGGCGCACATCGTACCCGAATGGTATTTCTGGCCGTTCTACGCGATCCTTCGTTCATTCACGATCGACTTCATCCTGCCGGCCAAGCTGTGGGGCGTGCTGGCGATGTTCGGCTCGATCCTTTTGCTGTTCTTCCTGCCGTGGCTCGACAAGTCGCCCGTGCGCTCGGGCGCCTACCGGCCGGTGTTCAAGCGCTTCTTCTGGCTGCTGGTGATCGACGTCCTGATCCTTGGCTATGTCGGCGGCGCGCCGCTGAACTGGTGGCGCACGGCGCTCGGCCAGCTCGCGTCGGCTTATTACTTCGTCCACTTCCTGGTGATCCTGCCGTTGGTGTCAGCATTCGAAACTCCGGAGCAGTTGCCAACGTCGATCAGCGACAGCGTTCTTCACGGCGAGGAAGCGGAGGCCGCTCCGGCCGGACAAACCAAGCCGCGCCGCGGCTCCGTGGCAACCGCCGGCTAAGGGGACAGCAGGCACATGCGTTTCATTCTGGGTTTCATCGGTTCGGTCTTCGCGGCGATCCTGCTGTTCTCGATGATCAGCAATCTCGCGACCTATGCGAAGAATCCGCCCGCCCCGCTCGCCGCCGAGAAGTTCCACCGCGAACCCAAGGAGCTGGCGCTGAAGAGCGACGGTCCCTTCGGAAAGTTTGACAAGGCCCAGCTGCAGCGCGGCTTCCAAGTCTATTCGGAAGTTTGCTCGGCCTGCCACAGCCTCAAGCTGGTCTCGTTCCGCGACCTCAAGGGCATCGGCTACAACGACGCCGAGATTAAGAAGATCGCGTCCGACTGGAAGACGCAGGTCCCGTCGATCAATCCCGACACCGGCGAACCGGCTGGCCGCAAGGCGCTTGCGTCGGATAATTTCCCGGCGCCTTTCGCGAATGATGTCGCGGCGCGCGCAGCCAACAACAATGCGCTGCCGCCGGACCTGTCGCTGATTACAAAGTCGCGTGAGGGCGGGGCGGCCTACGTCTATTCGCTACTGACCGGCTGGGCGAACGCCGACACCTATCGCAACGAACATGGCGAGAAGCTTCCCGCCGAGGCGAAGCCGGGACCCAACCTCCACTTCAACCCCTATTTCGCGAACCTCAACCTCGCGATGCCGCCGCCACTGACGTCGGAGGGCCAAGTCACTTATGCGGACGGTACGAAGCCGACCGTCGACCAGATGGCGAAGGATGTGTCCGCATTCCTGGTGTGGACCGCCGAGCCCAATCTCGAGAATCGGCACGCCGCAGGGCTCGCCGTCTCGATCTTCCTGCTGGTCGCGACCATACTCGCTTACTTCGCCTACCGTCAGATTTGGTACGACGCGAAGCGCGCGGTTCGAGTGACCGGGGCGCTCGACCCCGTGAACCAGGCGAAGTCCAAGCGCGCGAAAGCGAAGCAGGGCGTCATTGGTTGATGCCGATTAGGTTAGTTTGAATTCAGCCGCCGGCGTGCTTCGTTGCCCGCCGGCGGTTTTGTGTCGGAAGGGGGCAATAATGCATCGTGAGCACTGGATACTGATGGCTTCGGCAGCGCTGGCCACGTCTGCGCCGGCCGCGGGCGCTGGCAACGACACTGCGCGGATCATCGATGAAGGCATGAATCGCAGCCACGTCATGTTGACCGCTTCCGAGCTGATGGACGGCATTGGCCCCCGGCTAACCAACTCGACCAACATGCGCCGCGCGGAGGCATGGGCCGTCGCGAAATTCCAGAGCTACGGCCTTAGCAACGTCCACAAGGAAGCGTTCGACTTCGGCCGCGGCTGGGACTTGCTCGGCTCGAGCGTCAGGATGGTATCCCCGCGCGAGATCCAGCTGACCGCGATCCCGGTTGCCTGGACGCCACCGACCAATGGGACGCTCCGCGCACCCATCATCGTCGCGCCGATCGAGAACAAGGAGCAGTTCGCCGCCTATCGTGGCAAGCTTGCCGGCAAAATCGTCCTGACCAGCTTGCCCGGCGACGGCACTGAGCCGGGCGAGGCGCCGTTCAAGCGCCTCTCGAATGACGACCTTTCGAAGCTCGACAAATTTGCGCAGCCGCGCTTCGATCCGGCGGACACGGAGCGGAGCCTGAAGCGCAATCGCTTCGCGCATGAGCTTGACGCGTTCCTGGCCAGCGAGGGCGCCGTTGCGCGTGCGAAGATCGCCTATCGCGACGGCAAGTTGGTGTCGGGCGAAGGCTATGATCATCAGGTCGGTAACACCGACAAGCTGCCGACGGTCGAGATCGCGGCAGAGGACTATCGCCGTCTGACCCGCCTCGCGAGGACCGGCGAAGCGCCGGTGCTCGAGGTACGTGTCGATGCGCGGTTCCTCGATGATGACACGCATGCCCACAACATCGTCGCCGAGATTCCCGGCACCGATCCCAAGGCAGGGTACGTGATGGCCGGCGCGCATTTTGACAGCTGGATTGCCGGCGACGGCGCGGCCGACAATGGCGCTGGAAGCGTCACGGTGATCGAGGCCGCGAGGATCCTGAGGCAGCTCGGCGCGCGCCCGAAGCGGACGATTCGCTTCGTCCTGTGGGAGGGCGAGGAGCAGGGATTGTTCGGGTCGATTAACTATGTGCAGCAGCACATTGCACGTCGCCCAGTCACGATGGGCCAGAGCGGGTTCGAGAATTACCTCGGCGGCAAGAACAAATATCCGATCACACCGCTTCCCGGCTATTCGGACCTCAAGGCCTATTTCAACATGGACAATGGGTCGGGCAAACTGCGCGGCATCTACACCGAGGGCAATGCGGCGGCGGCGTCCCTGCTCAAGCAATGGCTGTCGGCGTTCGACGGCATGGGTGCGGACACGGTCGTCGCCGGTCCGACGCGGGGAACCGACCATGAGTTTTTCACTTATGCCGGCCTACCGGGGTTCCAGTTCATCCAGGACCCGCTCGACTACGAAAGCCGGGTGCATCACTCGAGCATCGACACCGTCGACCATTTGAAGGCCGACGATCTTCGCCAGGCTTCAGTCGTCCTAGCCGGAATGCTGCTTCAGGCCGCGGACAGCGACAAGGAATTGCCGCGGATGCCGCTGCCGACGCAGCCCATGCAGACCGATCCGTTCAAATACACTTACCCGGATCCGAAGTGAGCGCCGCCACCGCGTCGTAAGAAATTCAGCCGCGGTTCACGCGGGCGGGCGCGTACGCGCGTCAGTTCCTCCGTTGTAATGGAGTTCTGACATGCGCGCTTCACACATTCGCCTTGCCGCTCTGGCGTTGACGAGCGGCCTCGTTCTCGGCGGCTGCGCTTACGATGACTATGGCTACGGCTATGGGCCATACGGCGGCTACGGCTATCCGCACAGCGGCGTTTCGATCGGCGTCGGATATGGCGGTGGCTATGGTGGTTACGGCTATGGCAGCTACGGCTACGGTTACCCGTACGGCGGCTATTATGGCAGCTACGGCGGCTACCCCTACGGCGGCTACGGCGGCTACGGCGGCTACGGCGGCTACGGCGGCTACGGCGGCTACGGCTACGATCCGTTCGGCTGGTACGGTAACTATTATTACCCGGGCAGCGGTATCTACGTCTACGACAGCAGTCGCACGCGCCACGTCTGGAGCGGTGACCAGCAACGCTATTGGCGGCAGCGCGGCCAGCAATGGCAGAGCCATTCCGGCACGGCGGTGCCGACTAATGAGAATTGGAGCGGCTGGGACCGTCGCAATCGCGGCAACAGCGCGAGCAGCTGGACTCGCGGCTCGAGCAACTGGACGCGGACCAATTCGCAAGCGACCACTTCGACTTCGACCAGCACCGACGGCACCCAAGTGACGCGCGGCAATCACGGCCACCGCCACGGCGACCGCAACGATTAGGTTGTCGTAGCGGGCTCGTCTGGCCGGCGCCGGATCAGGACGATCGAGATGAACGTCATGACGACATCGCCATTCTGATTGGTGACGGTCGTCTGCGTTCGGAACGATCCGATGTCCGGCCTGCTCCGCGATGGCGTCTTCTCCAGGATCTCGCCGCGCACGTGAAGCGTGTCGCCCGGATAGACTGGCTTCTTCCACCTCAGCTCGTCGATCCCCGGCGAGCCGAGGCCGGCCTGCTTGTTGTCGACGACACGACGGGCGATCACGGCCATGGTCATTGCCGCGGTGTGCCAGCCGCTTGCGGCAAGGCGGCCGAAGTGAGTCTTTGCAGCGGCCTCGTCGGACAAATGAAAGGGCTGCGGGTCGTACTTCCGCGCGAACTCGAGCACTTCTTCGCGGGTGACTTCATAGCTGCCGAACTCGGTCTCGGCGCCGATCACCAAGTCTTCGAAATAGATCATAGGGCACGCGCATAGCGGCGCGTTCCGCATCGCGCTACGCTGCGCCGTGGCCACGCGATCGACATCTGGAGGAGCTTGGGACCCGCGCCTGATGGACGCGGCGGCGGCGCTCCACGACAACCGACTCGATGTCGCCGAGCGCATCCTCAAGCCCTATCTCAAGGAAGACCCATTCGACGCGAAGGCGATCCGTATGCTCGCCGAGCTGGCGGCGCGGATCGGGCGCTGGCGTGACGCCGAGAACCTGCTTCGCCGAGCTGTCGAGCTTGCGCCGAGCTGGACTTCGGCCCGGGCCAATCTAGCGCTTGTGCTAGGCCGCACCGGGCGGCCGGCCGAAGCGATGGCACTACTCGACGAGATCCTCGCCGAAGAACCGGACGGCGTGGGTCACTGGAACCTGAAAGCAGCGACGCTGGGCCGCCTCGGCGATTTCGAGCAGGGCATCGCACTCTACGAGGACGTGCTGAAACGCGCGCCCGACCAGCCGAGGGTGTGGGTCAGCTACGGCCACATGCTTAAGACGGTTGGCCGGCTTGCCGACGGTATTGGCGCCTATCGCCGGGCAATTGCGCTTCAACCCTCCATGGGCGAAGCGTGGTGGAGTCTCGCCAACCTCAAGACGGTCGAGTTCGACGAGGACGACCTTTCGGCGATGCGCAAAGCGCTTGATACTAAGGGGCTTTCGGAGCCCGACCGCTTCCACCTCGACTTCGCGCTTGGCAAGGCGCTGCACGACGCTGGGCGTCCCGACGAGGCCTTTGCCCATTATGCCAAAGGCAATGCGCTTCGCCTGAAATCGGCGCCGTACGACCGCACGCGCATTTCGGCGACGGTCGGCCGCTGCATCGACGCCTTTACCGCTGAAGCCTTCGCCGCTCGCCAAGGCGGCTGCGACGCACCTGACGCGATCTTCATCGTCGGCATGCCGCGCGCGGGGTCGACCCTGGTCGAGCAGATCCTTTCGTCGCACAGCCTGGTCGAAGGCACGTCGGAGCTTCCCGACATTCCCGTGCTCGCGCGAAGGCCCGGTTCTTATCCGGACGGCATTCTCGCCGCGTCGGCCGAGGAACGCGAAGCGTTTGGCGAGGAGTATCTGAAGCGCGCCGCCGTACAACGGCGCACCAACCGGCCTTTCTTTATCGACAAGCTGCCGAACAACTGGCTGTTCGTGCCTTTCATCCGCCTCGTGCTGCCGAATGCGAAGATTATCGACGCGCGCCGCCATCCGCTCGGCTGTTGCTTCTCGAATTTCCGCCAGCAATTCGCGAAGGGGCAGGACTTTACGTACGACCTTGCCGACCTCGGCCAATATTATTCCGACTACGTGCGCCTGATGGCGCATGTCGACACTGTTCTCCCTGGGCGCGTCCACCGCGTTATCTACGAGCGCATGGTGGACGACACCGAAGCCGAAGTCCGGGCGCTACTCAGCTATTGCGGGTTGGAATTCGAACCGCAGGTCCTGGAATTCTACAAGACCGAGCGCGCCGTCCGTACGCCGAGCTCGGAGCAGGTGCGGCGGCCTATCTATCGCGATGCGACCGAGGAATGGCGCGCCTACGAAGAGCACCTCGGCCCGCTGAACGATGCGCTCGGATCGGTGTTGGATGCCTATCCCGACGCTCCTGCGGCCTTCCCGCAACGGTAGGCCGATAATCCGTTCCCTGCCTCCGCACTGTTGTTGACAAGCCGTAACGGCTCTGTCGCAATGCCGACACACGGCTGGATGGGGGACATCCTATGACGAACTTGCGCGCTGTGACCCTGGGTCTTTTGGCTTCGACTGCGCTTGCCGGCCCGGCGCTCGCCCAGACTGGCCAATCGCCCGCTCCGGGCACGAACGCGACCAACGTCACGTCGCCTCCGCCGAAGGTGCAACAGGCGCAGGACGGCAACGTCCCCGACCAGACCGAGATCGTCATTACCGCGACCAAGCGCGAGGAACGTCTTCAGAACGTTCCGCAGAGCGTCATCGCGATCGGGACGCGCCGGCTCGACCAGCTCAATATCTCGAACTTCGAAGAATATACGAAGCAGCTTCCATCGGTGAGCTACAACTATGCGCAGTCGGGTGGCACCGTCGTCTACATGCGCGGCGTCGCGACAGGCGGCGACGGCAATCACTCCGGCGCCTTGCCATCGGTCGGCGTATATCTCGACGAGCAGCCGGTGACGACGATCGGCGGCGCGCTTGACGTCCACATCTACGACATCGCCCGCATCGAGAGCCTGGCAGGCCCGCAAGGCACGCTTTACGGAGCCTCGAGTGAAGCCGGCACGATCCGCATCATCACCAACAAGCCGGACCTGAACGCATTCTATGGCCGTGCGGACGGCGAGCTGAACACGGTTGATCACGGAGGCGTTGGCGGCAAGCTCGAGGGGATGATCAATGCGCCCCTCGCAAGCCACATCGCCTTCCGCGGTGTCGCCTTCTACCAGAAGGATGCCGGCTACATCGACAACGTCCCGGGCTCCCGCACCTATTGCGGCACGCCGACTTTCGATTCGAGCGGTGAAATCGATGGCTGCATCCTGGACGGCATTCACGTCACCAATGCCGCTTTCGTTCACAACGACATCAATACCGTCACCAACTATGGCGGCCGAGCGGCGTTGAAGATCGACCTGGATGATAATTGGACCGTCACTCCGACGATCATGCACCAATATTACAGGCAGGACGGATTCTTCGCGTTCGATCCGTCAGTCGGTGATCTCAAGGACACGCGCTTCCGCAACGAATATCGCCGGCAGCATTTCACGCAGGCCGCGCTAACGGTTGAGGGCAAGATCTGGAACTTCGATCTGACTTATGCCGGCGCGTATCTCGACCACCCGACGTATTCGCTTGGCGATTACACCGACTACACCGACCATTACGATGCCTATTACACCTACTGCGGCGGCCTCGCGAACTGTCAGAACTATGTGGACGCAAACGGCAACACGATCGATCCACGCCAGTACATCGTCGGCGGCGAGCATTTTAAAAAGCTCAGCCAGGAATTGCGCGTAGCAACGCCAACGGACGCACCCCTGCGCGCGATCCTTGGCGCGTTCTACCAGCGACAGACGAACCACATTTACCAGAATTACCTGGTCGACAAACTTGGCCCGCAAGTATCGGTGAACGGGTGGCCTGGAACGATCTGGCTGACTCTGCAGGACCGCAAGGACAAGGATTATGCGATCTTCGGCGAGGCCGAATATGACGTCACGCCGCAGATCACCCTGATTGCCGGCGCTCGCTACTACAAGTTCGACAATACGATCATCGGCTTCAACGGCTTTGGAGCCGATAACCCCAGCGGCTCGAGCCTTGGCTACAATCGTTGCTTGACCGTCAACGGTCTCGAGCTCCGCGCGGATCCGACAAGCGCCTTGATCACTGGCGGCGTGCCGGGAACGCCATGCACGAACGTCGGCCAGGTCGTCGGCGGGAAGCTGGAGCCCAAGCGCAGCGAGGGAACCGGATTCACACATCGGCTCAGCGCTCGCTGGAAACCAGGCAAGGATCTAATGTTCTATGCAACCTGGTCGAAGGGCTTCCGACCGGGTGGCATCAACCGGCAACCGACGGCGCCCGCCTACAATCCGGATTATCTCTACAACCTGGAAGCCGGCTGGAAGACGTCATTTGGGCCGCTGACCTGGAACGGAGCGATCTACCACCAGATCTGGCAAGGCTTTCAGTTTGCGTTCCTCGGCGCGAATAGCCTGACCGTCATCCAGAACGGCCGCGACGCGAGGATCAACGGCATCGAAAGCGACATTTCCTACACGGCGCACGGTCTCTCGCTGACCGCCGCCGCATCCTACACCGACGCCAAGACCAAGGGTGCGATCTGCCATTCGTCGATCGACCCGGCCGCAGATTGTTCGGCGGCGGGTGACTATATCGTTACGCCGTCCGGCACGCGGCTGCCGATCACGCCCAAGTTCAAAGGCACGGCCACCGCACGCTACAGCTGGCCGATGGGCGCCGGAAAAGCCCACGTTCAGGGCAGCGTCTCCTACCAAGGATCTTCGAGCGTGGACGTCAGGCAGAATGTCGGGCCGGGCTTCAATCCCAACGACCTCTTCGGCCGAGTCAAGGCTTCGACCCTGGTCGACCTGTTCGCCGGCTATGACTGGCGGAACTACAATTTCGAGCTTTTCACGACCAATGTTTTCGACGAGCGCAACCAGCTTGCGCGGATCCTGGCTTGCGGCGCGTGCGACCGGGTGCACATCATTCCCGGCCGGCCGCGGACGTTGGGCGTGAGGGTCGGGGCCAAATTCTAGGCTGAACGGTTCGCGCCTCTCGGCGGTTGTGCGTGACATGAACAGTCTGCCGCCGCCTCGGCGCGTCCAATGGGGCTCCATTGCCGCGATCGTCGTTCTCGCCGCGATTTGGCTGACGATGATGTTAGGCGGCGGTGGGCCGCTCGATCAGGCCGTTTACGAAGCACTTTACGCCGGTCGCTCGCCGTTGTTGGCTGGGACCGCTCATGTCTTCACTGCGCTCGGTGAACCGACCATCCTGATTGGGGCCGGAATCGTTACGGCGGTAGGATTATGGGTTGCCGGTCATCGGCATTTGCCGGTGGTGCTTGCGGCGATCGTGATCCTTGGACGTATCCTGACCGAGGCGCAGAAATATTGGATCGCCCGGGCGCGCCCCGGTCTCGAGCCCCATTTGGTAGTGGTCAAGACGAGCAGCTTCCCCAGCGGCCACGCGACCAGCTCGATGATTTTCTACCTGTCGCTCGCACTCGCACTGACAGCCGCGCGCAGTCGTTGGCGCTTCACAGCAGCGGCAGCCGCGATCATCCTTTCGCTGTTGGTCGGGACGAGCCGGGTTATGTTGGGCGTCCACTGGCCGAGCGACGTGATCGGTGGGTGGGCATTCGGCCTCTTGTGGGTGCTGCTGACGCTGAGGCTCGCGCGGCGACTGATTGAGGAGTAGATTTGCTGCAAGAGGAGAAAGGCCATGTTCTCACGACCCTTCACCTGGATCGCATCGGCGATTTTCGCGCTGATTTCGCTCGCTCATCTCTACCGGCTTATCCGGCCGTTCGAGGTGATCATTGGCCCTTGTCACCTTCCTCAATGGTTCAGCATCGTCGGGTTCATCGTCCCGGCCGGGCTCAGCTGGATGTTGTGCAGGGAAGCGCGGGGCACGAGGGGCGCTTGATCGGCGTCAGACGTTGAAGCGGAACAGCAGGACGTCGCCGTCCTGCACGACATATTCCTTGCCTTCCGACCTTAGCTTGCCGGCGTCCCGCGCACCCGCTTCGCCGCCGCATTTCAGATAATCGTCGTAGGCGATCGTCTCTGCGCGAATAAAGCCGCGTTCGAAGTCGGTATGAATCTCGCCGGCGGCCTCCGGCGCCTTGGCCCCCTTGTGGACCGTCCAGGCGCGCGCTTCCTTGGGCCCTGCGGTGAAAAAGGTGATTAGGCCGAGGAGCTCGTAACCGGCGCGGATGACGCGGGCGAGGCCGGTCTCGTGAAGGCCGAGGTCGCCAAGGAAGGCCTCGCGTTCGTCAGCCGGCAGGGTTGCAATCTCGGACTCGATCGCCGCGGAGACGACGACTGCCTTGGCGTTCTCGGTCGCTGCCTTGTCGAACACTCGGGCTGACAGCGCGTTGCCGTCGGCGGCGTCGGCCTCATCGACATTGCACACGTACAGCACCGGCTTGGCGGTCAGCAGCTGCGCACGCTCGAGCGCCTTAGCCTCTTCGGCATCCTTCGGCTGGACCAGGCGAGCTGGCTTCGACGAGCGCAACAGCTCGAGCGCCTGGGATAGGACCGACGCCTCGATCTTGGCTTCCTTGTCGCCCTGTTGCGCTTTCTTGACGAGATTGGGGACGCGCCGCTCTAGGCTGTCGAGGTCGGCGAGCATCAGCTCCGTCTCGACGGTCTCGGCGTCCGCTATCGGGTCGACGCGGCCTTCGACGTGGGTGACGTCGCCGCCTTCGAAGCAGCGCAGCACGTGCACGATCGCGTCGACCTCGCGGATGTTGGCGAGGAATTGGTTGCCGAGCCCTTCGCCCTGGCTTGCTCCGCGCACCAGCCCGGCAATGTCGACGAACTCGATCTGCGTTTCGATCTCCTGCGCCGAGCCGGCGATCTCGCGGATTTTGTCGAGCCGCTCGTCTGGAACCGCGACCCGGCCGACGTTGGGCTCGATCGTGCAGAAGGGATAGTTGGCCGCCTGCGCAGCGGCAGTTTCGGTCAAAGCATTGAAAAGCGTCGATTTGCCGACGTTCGGCAGGCCGACGATGCCGCAGCGGAAGCCCATGTGATCTCCAAGTGTGACGTCATTGCGAGCGAAGCGAAGCAATCCAAGCTGGATCGCCGCGTCGCTGCGCTCTTCGTGATGACGGGTTTGGCGACCTTTAGGCGAAGTTGAAGCTGATGCTCAACCGCTCGCCCTTGCCGGTCCCGGAGAGCACCTCATGCCGCAGCCAGCTTTCCCACATCAGAAGGAGGCCGGGGCGAGGCTCTACCGTCACGAAGGTGTTTGGCCTCGTCGGCGCGGCCATCATCAACGGCAGCCTCGGATCCTCGAAGCGGATCGCACCAGAGGCTCGCGGTACCTCGACGTAGAGCGTGCCGCTAATGAAGCTGTGCGGATGAATATGTCCACTGTGCTGCCCACCGCCCTTCAACAGATTGACCCACAGGCTGTCGAGGCGCGGCCTAAGTGCAATTTCGAAGGCACAATCCTTTGCAAATGTTGCGGCGTGCCGCGCCAGCTGCCGGCCAAGCTCGGCAAAGGCCGGATCGCGCTTCGGCAGGTCGTTGAGCGACGCATAGCTGGTGTAGCCCGAATAAAGATGATCCTTCGACCATCTTCGCCCCGCCTGATCGTCTTCGGCTAGCGTGCGGATGGAATGCGCAAGCTCATCGAGCAGCGCCTCATCGTCGATCGAGGTCTCGTAGAGTTGGGTGGCGAACAGGCTGCGCATCGGCCATCTCTGTAGCTCATCCGTTCGTAGATCAATCGACGTGCGACTCCCGCTCGCAGAATGAGGGTGTCAGTTGATGGCGCTCGCCTGCATGGGATTGCCGAGCCGGTGGGTCCGGAATCAGGGGAACTTCGATGCCGGTTCGACCGCGTTTGTACATCCGTTTTGCCGCATTGGCCGCTGTCGCTGGGGTTGCCGGCCCGGCTCTGGCTCAGTCTCGCGCATCCGACAACGCGGTGACCCAGGCCGAAGACGCCTTCGGCTTCAGTGTCGGGCGCGAGGGACTAGGCATCTACAATGCCGGAAACACGCGGGGTTTTTCGCCCGTCGCCGCCGGAAACCTGCGCATCAATGGGCTGTACTTCGACCAGCAGTACAACCTGCCCGGCACCATCATCGACTCGACGAGCGTCAAGGTTGGGCTGTCGGCGCAGGGCTACCCATTCGCGGCTCCAAGCGGGATCTTCGATCAAACGCTACGCACGCCCGACGACAAGGCGGGCGCGAGCTTCGTCGGGAATTTCGACAGCTGGGGCACATGGGGAGCGGAGCTCGACGGGTCTCAACCGCTCGCGAAGAACCTGTCGCTCGCCTACGGCCTAAACGCGACGCGAACCGGCTTTCCCGACGGCACGAGCAATTTCAATCACACCGAAAGCCTGATTGTCCGTTGGCGACCCGCACCAGGCATCGAGCTCATGCCCTTCTGGTCGATCACCAATGACTATGACGACGAGGCGGGCACCTTTTACATTCCTGCCGGGAAGTTCCTGCCGAAAACGGCACGGCCTGATCACAACGAGGGAGCGGAGTGGGCCGACTATCGCTACACTGGCCTCAACACAGGTCTGCTCGCGTCGGCGCGGGTTGCGGAAAACTGGGTCCTCCGCCTCGGCGCTTTCCGGTCCGTGAATGACATCAAGACGAGCTTCACCAACCTGCTCGCCAGCGAGCAGCCCGATGGCAGCGGCGAGCGGCTGCTCTTCGCCGACCCACGCGCCAACTCCTGGTCGAACAGCGGCGAGATCAGGCTGACCCACAGCATCCCTGACGGACCGCGGCTACACGTCATCCACCTGAGCGTTCGCCGGCGCGACGTTAAGCGTGAGTATGGAGGCTCGGACTTCCTCGACCTCGGGCCTGGCAGCGTGGGCGTGGACGTCGACGCGCCCGAGCCGGCGTCATTCAATTTCAGTGAGATCAGCCACGATCGCGTCAAGCAGACCACCGCCGGCGTCGCCTATGACGGCCGTTGGAAGAACGTCGGCGAAATCAGCTTCGGCATATCGCGCGCGAACTATCACAAGGATACGGTGATCCCGGGCATCCCGGTTGCGGAATCTCGCTCTCGGCCCTGGCTCTACAATGGCACTCTCGCCGCGAACG
>Ga0207644_10001101_pt1 | contig 17343 bp, 11 predicted proteins | sample KBSS73metaG_FD_184326 | JGI IMG/M metagenome (GOLD analysis project Ga0207644, IMG submission 184326) | Switchgrass rhizosphere microbial communities from Kellogg Biological Station, Michigan, USA - KBS S7-3 metaG (SPAdes) (version 2) | ecosystem: Host-associated > Plants > Roots > Rhizosphere... | reverse complement strand
GCGAATCGCCGTCGTGTTTCCTATTTTCAATGCCGTTATGGGAAAGGGTGCGGATATACGGTAATATGCAGGTAAACAGTTAGTTATAATGAATATAAAAGGGGAGAGACCATCTCTTAACGATCTTTCCGCTCTAGTACCTCAAAGGAGAAGCTTTTCGAACCCCTTTTTAGCTGATTTGAGACGATTAATAGCTTCTGATTTAATATGAATATTTGTTTTTCAGTCACATGTGTTGATCAAAATGATCTAATATGTCTTGTTGTGCCGCTTGTTGCCATTTCACTGGGTCGACGCCCTTAAAGATTAGCCAAAGGCTGAATGACAACTCCGCTACAAAACATGGAATCATGATTGCCGGGAAAAGCGGATTGTGAAACCCGGGTTCGAGCAGCAAAACAAAACTGCTTGACAGGTAGCAAATACCGGCGATCTGTAGCAAGAAGCCTATGGTCCTGGGGAAATAACCGGATTTCCGGACCAGGTATCCGTTTATCAAACAGGTGCAGCCAAAGAATAACAATCCGACTCCAAAGCCAATGTCATGCAGCCGGATGGAAAGATAAGTTTGCGAATATAACGATGGCAGTGCCACGCCTTTAAGATAGGCGGCTGTCTGCAACGGTAATAAAGCGGCTATAAGATTAAGTTTATTGGCTACTAATACGGCGGTCTGGACGATGTTAAACAGCAGCGCGAACAGGGCTATGTTTTTGCTTACCGGCCTGAGCAGCACAAAGATCACCAGCATGATCGGGATATCCAGGAGATGCATCAGCAGATCGGCAACGATACCCGCCTGCCAAAGTTGCTGGTGGGCTATAAGATTATGCGCGGTTGCGGCAGCATCACCGGAAACAACGAGCCTGCCGCGAACAAAAAGCTCTGCAAACATACCCACCAGGATAAGTACGAAATAAAGTAAACCGCCTGTTCGGGCATAAGCACGTAGAGATGAAAATTGTAAGGATTGCATGACAACGAAGTTTGAAATGGGACATCGTATAGTACCTATTTGTTACAAAAATTCCCTTTATGGTATTTGGTATTGGAAATTTTGAATTGACTTTCGGGGGCAATTCTAGTTGTTATTAGGTGTTGAGAACATCGATCTCTGCAAAATATCCCCAGAAACATCATGCGTTTGCGTGTCGCGTATGGCAAGGTTAAAACCTGGCTATTTTCGATAACGTTCTCGCTGATTTATTCGGCCAAACCCTCTCCACGTGACTCGCTTTTTGTTAGTTTTACTTCAGGCAGGTGTTAAGATAGTATTAATTGACACAAGATCTGATAATTATAAAACTAACATGCAGCTTTTTATTGATTAATAAAAGCAGCAATAGGTTAATAGAAGTACACACTATTTTAAGTCTTTCAATAACAATATATAGTTAATACATGAAAAATAACCGACGAGATTTTATAAAATATTCCGGCATTGCTGCCACTGCATTGGTGGGTGCGGCGTTGCCCCGATTAGTAGTTGCCGATGATGTCAATACTAGACCTTTTAACGCAATTAAGAGCAGCCAGGGTTTTAATATGCATGGCTATGCTGCCCCAAAAATTGATAAAGTCAGGATTGGATATATAGGGCTGGGTAGCAGGGGCTCAGAAGCTGTTCCGCGTATACTTAATATTGAAGGGGTAGAGGTTAGGGCCCTGTGCGACATTAAACCAAAACAGGTGGAGTTAGCAAAAGAAACGCTTAAAGGAACATCAAACAATCCGGTGCTATATTCAGGCAACGACCATGAATGGAAAAAATTATGCGAACGCAGCGATATTGATTTGGTTTACATCTGCACCCCATGGAATTGGCATGCCCAAATGGCTATTTACGCCATGGAGCACGGTAAACATGTTGCCGTTGAAGTGCCGGCGGCGCAAACCATTGACGAATGCTGGCAAATGGTGGAAACATCAGAAAAAACTAAGCTGCATTGCGTAATGTTAGAAAACGAATGTTACGATTTCTTCGAATTACTGACTCTTAATATGGCACGCCAGGGTTTTTTCGGAGAAATCATTCATGGAGAAGGAGCTTATATTCATAATATCGGAAGGTCGCTTTTTGATCCGGTACAACGCCCGGGTTTGTGGCGGCTTGATGAAAACGCCCATCGCAATGGTAATTTGTACCCTACACACGGTCTGGGGCCAATTTGCCAGATCATGAATATAAATTGCGGCGATAAAATGGATTTTTTAACATCTGTAAGTACCAATGATTTCACTTTACATGATACAGCCATAGAACTGGCTGCTAAAGATACCTCGTATTCTAAGTACGTCGACAAGCATTTTCGGGGTAATATGAATACATCCATTATACGAACTACCAAGGGAAGGACAATTATGCTGCAGCATGATATTTCTTCGCCGCGGCCTAAGTCCTCAAGGTATCTCATCAGCGGTACCAAAGCAACTATACAATGTGATGCCGGGCCGGCCAGGATATCCACCAGTCATGAAGGGTGGGTTTCGCCGGAGATTTTTGCACAGATAGAGGCAAAATACACGCTCCCATTCGTTTCGAAAGTGGGTGAATTGGCCAAAAAAGTTGGTGGACACGGCGGGATGGACTTTTTAACAGACTGGCGCTTAATTGATTGTTTGCGGAATGGTCTTCCGGTAGACCATGATGTTTACGATGCCGCTCTGTGGAGCTCGATAGTCCCGTTAAGCGAATGGTCGGTCGCAAACGGTTCGAAGCCGATAGAAGTTCCGGATTTTACACGGGGGGCATGGCAATCTAATAAGCCTTTCGACATTTCGTAAACTAATCGAAATGTCTGACAACTAGAGAATTAATACAGATGGTAAAGGGCTGAAAAGACACCTAAAATTTAATGCCATCACCAACAAAGCAGGTTAAAAACCAGGCTATGGACTGGGTTATGTAAAATAGTTTATAAAAAATACAAGTCACCTTTATGAGAATTTACATCGAAAAAAATGCAGAAGATTTAGGCGTTATCGCTGGCGGTGCAGCTGCACAACACATTCGGGAAGCAATAGCCGGGAATGGCACAGCCAACATCATCCTGGCAACAGGCACAAGCCAATTCGAAACATTAAAGCAGTTGGTTAAAGCACCCGGAATAGCATGGAATAAGGTGGTTATGTTTCATTTAGATGAATATATTAACATTCCTGTTTCACATAAAGCAAGCTTTCGGAAATATCTGACGGAACTGTTTCTTGATAAATTACCCCCGTTAAAAGCTGCGCACCTGATTGACGGCGAAGCAGACCCAAAAGCGGAATGCGAACGCTTGAATAAGCTTATTGAGAAGCATCCGATAGATGTTGCCTTAATTGGTATTGGTGAAAATTGTCATTTGGCTTTTAACGATCCTCCCGCAGATTTTGAAACTACTGATCCTTATATCATTATTGATCAATTGGACGAGGATTGTAAGCAACAGCAAATGAATGAAGGCTGGTTCTCTTCCCTGGATGAGGTTCCTACGCAGGCTATCAGTATGTCAGTCCGGCAAATCATGAAATCCAAACATATTATTTGTTCTGTTCCGGATCTGCGAAAAGCAAAAGCGGTTAAAAATTGCCTTGAAGAACCAATAAGCAATTTGTATCCGGCCACTATTTTATCGTCGCATCGAAGCTGCGATTTGTTCCTGGAAACGCTATCCGCTTCATTGCTGTCAAATGACGCATCTCATTATGCAGAGCCTGCAAATTATGAAGCTTAATATTACAGAATAAGAATTGTAAACCCGTTTTGAAAACGTAAGTAAGATGATCAAAAAAGTAAAACACATCCGCCACATAATAATATTGACATTGTCAGTATTGTTGTGTTCCGTATGCGTCGCGCAGGAAACCGGCACTTTCGATCATTACTTTAAGCTTCTGCCGCGCCCTCAAAATGTTCAATTATTAAATGGGGAGGGGCTGTTATTTACAGATATACATAGCATTCATTTTAATAACGCCGGTACGGACCTGGTTATTCCGGGTTTGTTAAAAAACGTACCACGCCTGAATACGCCGGCAAAGGGCTCCCTTTTGCTGACACTTAACAAAGAGCTTGCACTCCCATCAGATGAAGGCTACATTCTTTTAGTAAAAAACAAAAGGGCTGTTATTGAAGCTAAAAGCAAAAGCGGGTTATTTTATGGCATGCAGACTTTAAATCAATTATTAGAGGATGCACACGATCAAAATGTCCCGATTCCGGCTTGCAGGATAACGGACTATCCGGCTAGCCCGGTGAGAGCGGTTCATATCGACTTGAAAAACCACCTGGATGTACGCAGTTATTACTATAAAACCATCGATCGTTTAGCAGCAATCAAGGTAAACAATATCATTTTTGAATTTGAGGATAAGCTGCAGTACAAAAAGGCAAAGGAGGTGGGTGCGGCGGATGCGATCTCTATCGGTGAATTTGCCGCATTAAGCAAATATGCAAAAGATCGTTTTATTGAAATAAGTCCCCTTGTTCAGGGGCTGGGGCATGCATCTTTCATTTTGAAACATGATGTCTATAAAGATTTACGCGACAACCCAGCTTCGGATTGGGCATTTGATCCGCTTAACCCAGGAACTTACGATTTGCAGTTTTCGATGTATGAAGATGCGATAAAAGCCACACCATACGGTAAATACCTACACGTAGGCGGTGACGAGGTTGGGGCTTTAGGTAAATCAGAGTTATCCAAAGCTTCAGGCAAAAGCCCACTGGAGCTGCAAATGTACTGGCTGAAAAAAGTAACAGATTTTGCACGACAGCATCACCGGATCCCTATTTTTTGGGATGATATGGTATTCAAACTGGGCAACCTGTACCAAACAACATGGGATTCGACTTTAAGCACTAAGCAGGTTAATGAGCTTTGGGAGAAAAATAAGAGCACCCTGGATAAAAATATCCCTCTTTTCCCCAGGAACTGCATTTACATGCGCTGGAACTATGAGGCACCGGCCTCAGCAGGCAACATATTGGCTCTTGATTGGTATAAATCGCACAACCTGGACGTTATGGCGGCAACATCAGCACAAATGTCCTATGCCATGTTGCAGCGCAATCAATCAAATTTTCAGGCAATTAAAGACTTTTGCCAGCTTACCGCTAAGAAAAAATTAAAAGGTATACTATGCACTGTATGGGACGATAGTTCGCCTCACTTCGAGACCACCTGGCGGGGTCTGCATGATTTTGCCTGGTTCAGTTGGAATGATATGGATTATGGTGAGAAAGTTGTTCATGCCACCTTCAGGCACCGATTCTACTCGCCTGAATTGGCGGGGGAACAGCATGAGTTCGAAGATATTTTAGAAAAAGTGATAAGCGTTTGGGACACAGCCTTTATTGTTAATGGCGACAGGGAGAATTATCATCAATCATTTAAGCTTGTGGATATGCCCGACAAATCTAAAAGTGGGCAATGGAGCAAATTATATGAAGACCGGTTGAAACGGGCCGCAACGGCGGTTTCCATGTATGATACCATAAAAAACCGGATAGCAGAGGCTCTGATACTGACGAGAAGAAATAAGTATAACCTCGAGGTGTTTGCGCAGATTAATGAGCTGCAGGTCTATTCTTCAAAACTATTGATCCTGCTTAAGCAATATGATGATGCCCCGACATTAGATGATAAGGACCGGGTACTACATAATATTGATGATTATAAAAACCAATTTCCGGTGATTCGGTCGCGGCTCGAAAATGTGTTTGCGATAACACGCATTATGGCCAGACCGCCCGGCTACAAGTTGGACTCAAACCTCCACGCTCATCTTGCAAGCAGTACTTATAATACTGATTGGATGTACTGGTATGAACTGGCAATGAACAAAAAGGTGTCGGAATGGGTGCGGGCTAATCGTGTTGAGTAATGGAAAAATTGAATGAAAGACAATCATAATGGATACAACTTATAATACAAATCAACCCTAGTATTTAATTATAAAACTTTGACCATGCAACACTTTCTTTACTTACCATTCAAACCAGGCGCATTGAAATGGAAAATTATAACAAGTGTACTACTCGTTATAATGCCGATCTTACTATTTGCACAAACGAAACCAATTTCGGGCATTGTAAAAGACGAAAATGGGAATACTTTGCCGTATGTTACAGTTACATTGAAAGGCGGAAGTCAGGCCACCCAAACTGATTCATTAGGCAGGTTTTCTATATCTGCTGCACCTGGTTCAGTACTGGTTTTATCGGCTGTTAGTTATGAAAAAAGTCAGGTTACGGTTGGTTCAAAAAACCAATATGTAATTATTCTTAAATCGCAAACCGCTCAGTTAGGTGAGGTAATGGTAATAGGCTATGGTACACAGAAAAAAAGTGATCTGACGGGGTCGGTTAGCCGTGTAAAGGGTGAGGATTTGAAATTACTCCCGACACAGCGGGTTGATCAGGCTTTGCAGGGGCGTGCGCCGGGTGTATCTGTCCAGAATACAGACGGTTCTCCGGGTGGCAACACTGTAATCCGTATTAGGGGATCGAATTCTATAAATGGAGATAACAGCGCTCTTATTGTTATTGATGGATTACAGGGGGGTAACCTCAATTCATTAAATCCTAATGATATTTCGTCTATTGAAATTCTCAAGGATGCATCTGCTACAGCCATATATGGGTCTCAGGGCGCTAATGGTGTTATATTGGTAACAACCAAATTGGGCAAGCAAGGGAAGGCAGTTATTAATTACACGTTTGACGGTAGTGTTGCTAACCTTAATAACAAACCAAAACTGCTAAATGCAGCCGATTATGCAAGGGAAATAAATAAGGTGCGTTTAGCGCAAAATGGTAACGGTGCACAACCCCAGCCAATTTTTTCGGACGCAGAAATCCAGGCATTTCAGCAAAATGGCGGAACAGACTGGGTCGACCAGGTGTACAGGTCAGCATACACCCAAAATCACCAGATATCCGTTAGCGGTGGTAGTGAGAAGGTTAGTTACTTAGTGTCGGGCGCTTATTTAAATCAGCAAGGTATTCTCATCAACTCTGCTTATGACCGCTATTCTATACGGGCGAACTTTAAAGGCGAAATCGCCAAATGGGTTAGTTTTGGGGCGAATTTGTCAACATCCAAAGAAAAATCAAATTCAGCCTTATTTGGAGGGAGTATTAATTACCCGGCCAACCCGGTATTAGCCGCCCCCAGGTTCTCACCAACCATACCTGTGTACGATTCAGTGGGCAATTACAGTGCGGCAGCACTCAGGTACGCCAACCCAACGCTTTGGAACCCTGTGGCCAGCGCGAAGGAGCCTATAATTAATAATGGTGTTATACATAATAATATTAATGCTTACCTGGAATTTAAGCTACTGGACGGCTTGACCCTCAAAGTTACCGGTGGTGCTATCTTAACCAATATAGACGACTACAACTTTTATAACAACAAAACATTTAGCGGATTAGCGAAGAATGGCAGTGGTAATATTTTTACCGATAACAACACCTATTTTCAGAACTCCAATATACTTACCTATGATAAGACAATAAACAAAAGCCATTTTACCATTACTGCTGTTGCCGAACAGAAATATACCAAAGATTTTAACTCGACGATCAATGCCAGCGATTTTGCAGTGCAACAAACGGGGGTTTTTGATGTGGGTGGGGCAAATACTGTAACAACCGCTTCGGCTTTATCAGAAAGAGTTATCAACTCCTACCTTGGCCGGGTAAACTATATTTTTGATAATAAATATCTCTTTACTGCCAGTTTAAGGGCTGATGGTTCATCAGTTTTTGGAAGCGATAATAAATGGGGTTACTTTCCATCGGGATCGGTAGCCTGGCGAGCTTCAGAAGAACACTTTATTAAAGACCTTCATATTTTTTCTGATTTAAAATTCAGGGTCAGTTATGGGGTTACCGGTAACCAGGCCATTAATCCATATCAGACTTTGGCACATATTAGTTCTGGTTTCAATTACCCGTATTATGGAACTGATGTATCAAACCTTGGTTATTCCATTACCTCTACTGCTAACCCCAAGCTTAAATGGGAGAAAACAGCCCAAACTGACGCCGGATTAGACCTGTCGGTATTTAATGGAAGATTAGAGTTCACTTTTGATTATTATAATAAACTTACCACAGATCTGTTGCTTCCGAGAGTTCTTCCAACTTATTCAGGACTATCTTCTATTCTCGACAATGTCGGCTCCATCCGCAACCGGGGGATTGAGTTTTCACTTTCAGGAAATCCATTTGTAGGAAAGTTTTCATGGAATACAGGCTTGACTTTTTCTGCAAACAGGGCTAAGGTAATAGATCTTGGCGGCGTGGACCGTATTGGTTTTGCATCAGGTGGTTTCGGTGGACAGAGTGTCAATAGCGTATTTATGTACCTGGTAAAGGGCCAGCCATATGGCGAAATGATTGGTTATGGATATAAAGGAGTTTGGAAAACAAGCGAAGCGGCACAGGCGGCTAAGTATGGGCAGCTACCTGGGGACCCGCATTATGACGATGTGAATGGCGATGGTATTATCAATTCACTGGATGAAAAAGTAATCGGTAATTCTACTCCAAAATTTATTTTCGGATGGACGAATAAGTTTACGTACGCAAATTTTGATCTAAGTTTTTTGATACAAGGATCAAAGGGCAATAGCATTTTTGACATATCCAGAATCGCCCTGGAATCGCCGGGCGGAACCAGCGCCGACCTTTTGCACAGATGGTCACCAGAAAATCAACACTCCTCCATTCCTGCGATAATTGATCAGGCTACAAGGGCTGCTTCGGGTTTAGTTAGTACAGTAAAAATACGGGGTACTTCCGCTAATAGAACTTCCCGATGGGTTGAAGATGGCTCGTATGCACGCTTAAAAAATATCACTTTGGGTTATAACCTGCCTGCAGTAATATCGCAACGGTTTCATGTAAATAATCTTCGGGTTTATGTAAGTGCTACCAATTTAATCACGATCACAAAGTATAAAGGCAGTGATCCGGAAGTAAGTTCATACACCGGTAACGATGCCCAGTTTGGGTCTGATTTTGGTACCTACCCGCAATCTAAAATATTCAATGTCGGATTAAATGTTTCATTATAAATAGTTATAGAGATGAGAACTTTAAATTTATTCACAAAGAAGGTTGGCTGCCAGTTAATAGCAACTGTTATGCTTTTATCATCCTGCAAAAAATTGCAGGAAGAACCTAAAAGTGTTATTACTCCTAATAATTTTTACACAACCACAACCCAGATTCAATCTGCTTATACTGCTTCTTTGAGCTTGTTATGGAGCCACAACCAGGGTTACTCGGCGTATATGGATGATTTTAATCAGGATGATCAAATCGTAAGGGGTGATTTGAATATAACGGAGAACTATGGAGCCGAGTTGTGGGCCGCCCATTATTCCGCCTTGCTAAACATCAATACCGCCATAAAAGCTCTGAAGAAGGGGTTAGTAGGGGTAGACCAGAGCCAAATAAATGTTTTGATGGGCGAAGGTAAATTTTTAAGAGCTTATAATTATTTCATGCTGGTGAGAATATTCGGGGGTGTTCCATTGATTACCGAAGATACACCCGATCCGGTTAATGTGAAACTGGCGCGCTCGACGGTTAAACAGGTGTATGATCAGATTGTAAGTGATTTTACAGATGCGATAGCTAAACTCCCGGTGACACGTTCAGCCGATATGAGGGGATTGCCTACCCGGGATGCGGCTAAAGGATTGTTGGCAAAAGCTTATCTTACGATGGCTACCTTCCCGTTAAATGAACCGGAAAATTATGCAAAGGCGGCTGAAATGGCCGGGGAGGTGATTGATAGTGCAAATTATTCGCTTGTGCCCGACATCTCTACATTATTCTCTGTTGCTAATCAATATGGTCCGGAGATGATGTGGAGCCTGAACTCCAATGCTCAAAGTCAGGGCCCTGATCCGCGTATATGGTCCGATATGAGGGGTTTTGGTGATATTTGCGCTGAACCTGGTTGGGAGCAGGCTTATCCAAAATCGCCAAGGAAGGACGCTTTTATAGAAACAACATTAGACGGGGTTCTTTATTACGATCTCGGGGATTACTGGCCCGGTGTGAAAAAGTTTCAATATGACGCGCCTGCAGATTTTGCTGCCGGCCGCTCTGTGGTGAATATGCCGGTGATACGATTTGCCGATGTGCTATTGATTTTTGCTGAAGCCGACAATATGGCGAAGGGCGGTCCGTCACAAAAGGCTGTTGATGCGATTAACCGGGTAATAGACCGGGGAAACGGGCACGTGGTGAATGCAGAAGATCCTTTAGCCACTACCGGCCTCACTATGGCAGAATTTGATAACAAGGTGATACTGGAAAGGGATTACGAACTGTGCTTTGAAATGGACCGTTGGTTTGATCTCATAAGAAAGCATATTTTGAAACAAGAAAGTCTTCCTGATTATCAAATCAATTTTACTGACGATGATTATCTATGGCCTATTCCGACAAATGATATTCAGGTGGATCCCTTACTTAAGCAAAATCCGGGATATTAGGCCCGTAGCCTGTATACTGCTACTTATTAGCGTTAAATGATTTGGCAAAATGCTGGAATGAAAAAACTTATATTATCTGTAATATTAATATCACTTTGTTCTGTACTGTTTGCGCAAAAAAGGCCATCCCGGGAATCGATGCGGAAGCTGGTAACTCAGGATCTGGAATTTTCTGTACAGCAATACAAGTCGCTGATGCGTATCTTACCACCTGGTAAAATGCCTAAAACTTATAATGTGGCAACGGATACGTTGGTAACAAGCGACTCAGACTGGTGGTGCAGCGGATTTTACCCTGGTACACTATGGTATTTATATGAATATTCCTTTGATGCGGTAATAAAAAGGGAAGCGGAGAAGCGGATGACAATGCTAAAAGGAGAGACATCTAATTCGGGCAATCACGACCTTGGATTTAAGATATTTTGCAGCTTCGGTAATGCCTATCGTATTACCGGGCAACGGGAGTATAAAGAGTCCATACTGATTGCTGCAAAATCTTTGGCATCGCGATATCGTCCTACTATTAAATCAATTCAATCATGGGACTCTTCTGCAATGTACAAATGCCCTGTAATTATTGATAATTTAATGAACCTGGAGTTACTGGAATGGAGCAGTAAAAATGGGGGGGACAAGCAATTTGGCGATATCGCGGTAAACCATGCGAATACAACGATGAAAAATCATTTTCGCCCTAATTACAGTTCCTATCATTTAATTGATTATGACTTATCGACAGGTAAGGTAATGCGTAAAATCACCAGGCAGGGCGCAGCCGACTCATCCGCATGGAGCAGGGGACAGGCATGGGGATTATACGGTTATACCATGATGTACCGGTTTACTAAAAATAACCGGTACTTGCTGCAAGCAGAACATATTGCAAGATTTATCCTGAACCATCCCCGTCTCCCGTCTGATATGATACCCTATTGGGATTTTGATGCACCGGGTATTCCCCACACGTATCGCGATGCTTCAGCGGCAGCAGTAATGGCATCCGCTTTTCTTGAACTGGGAAGGTATACAGACGGAAGCAGCCGAATACAGTATATTGCAGCAGCAGAAAAGATAATTCAGACGCTCTCCTCACCTTTATATCTGGCTAAGCTGGGTACAAATGGCGGCTTTTTGCTTAAGCACAGCGTTGGGGCCATACCTTTTAAGTCTGAAATTGATGTGCCATTAACCTATGCCGATTACTATTTTGTGGAAGCTTTAATAAGGTATAAAAATTGGTACTTGAAAGGCGCTGGCAAAGTATGAAAAGGATACCTCCCGTTTATTTGAGAGTAATATTTTCTACTTTAGTATTAATCACTTTTGCTTCTGATGCATGGTGCTTGCCCGGAAATCATGTTGCTGCGGATACGTTGACTTTTTATGATGCACGTCAATTCACTGTGATAGGCAGGTTTCACGATGAAGAAAATTATCGCCGGTTTCCGCAGCGATACAAGGATGTTTTGAGGGATCAGGTATGGGAGGAGAGTTTGAGCTCGGCAGGTATTGCTATCCGGTTTCGGACCAATGCAACACGTATAGCAGTAAGATGGACCTTAAGAGAAATCGATCCGCTATCAAAGGAGGCCGGATCTATCGGCACCGACGGGGTTGATTTGTATGGTAACACAGGCACCGGCTGGCAATACGTAAATACGGGAAAACCAAAAAAAAAGGTAAACGAGTTCGTGCTGCTGCGTAATGGAGACGGAGGATATAAAGAGTATTTGTTAAACCTTCCTTTGTATAATGGAGTTGATTCTCTCTCTATCGGAATAAGTACAACTGCAGAAATCTCGAAGCCGGTTGAAAAATATCTTATTGAGAAGAAACCGGTTATATATTACGGCAGCAGCATTGCCCAGGGGGCAGCAGCCTCGCGGCCAGGGATGGCCTTTACTAATATCCTGTCACGGAAATTAGATATCCCATTTATCAATTTTGGGTTTAGCGGCGAGGGGAAATTTGACTTGTCAGTAGCGTCGGCCATGAGCGAGATTGACGCGTCTTTGTATATTGTAGATTGTACTCCAAATTCAAAAAAGGAAATTATTTGTGACAGCGCAATAAAGGTGGTGAGGCTTTTAAAAGAGAAAAGGCCATTGATCCCGGTTTTGCTGGTGGAAGGATATTATTATGAGGATGGCTATTTTAATAAAGATGGCCTGGCTAAGATTGATGATAAAAGAAAGGAATTAAAGAGAGCGTTTGATCAGCTTAAACAATCGGGAATTAGGGGATTATATTATAAAACCGGAGATGGCTTAATTGGCTATGACCATGAGGGTACTGCAGATGGCGTGCATCCGAACGACGTCGGGATGCTAAGATTTTCTGAGCAAATGTTACCAGTTATTAAGTCTGTTTTAAAAAAGAAAATCCGCGAAAATGACTAGCCAGGATAAACTGAATTTTGATCAGGATCGTATTCTTTCTATCGATTTTTTTCGTGGTTTAACTATGTTTTTGCTGGTATCAGGATATGGTCAATTGTTTAATCCGGCCAGTAGTACTCATATCGTTGCTGCCATTGGCAGGCAAATGGATCATGCCGACTGGCAAGGGCTTACTGCCTGGGATCTTATTCAGCCATTTTTTATGTTTATTGTGGGGGTAGCGATGCCTTTTTCTTTTTCAAAAAAATGGGCTAAAGGCGAGAGTTGGAATAAGTCGCTCAAGGGCGTTTTGCGTCGTTCGCTGTTATTGCTTTTTCTTGGCTGGCTTGTATCTTCAGAAACAAAATCTTCTTTTACCAATGTCCTGGCTCAATTATCGGTTACGTATCTCATCGCCTTTTTGGTAATGCGTAAAGCCATAAAATGGCAGGTGATGGTTTCGGTTATATTAATTGTTTTAACGGACGTGATCTATCGGGTTTGGCCTGTCGAAGGTTTTAATCAGCCTTTTACGGCCGATCATAATTTTGGATCCTGTTTCGATATTTTCCTGACCGGAGGGCTAAGCGAAGATAGATGGGTAGCATTTAACGCTATTCCTACGACTGCCCACACCATTTGGGGGGTAATTGCGGGGATAATATTAACGAAAAATTATACGCCTCAAAAGAAAGTGGGCATACTGCTTACCGTAGGCATTGCAGGTATCATTGCGGGGTATGCGCTTGGTATGTATATTCCTGTTATCAAGCGTATATGTACAAGTTCATTTATTGTACTGAGCGGAGGATATGCATTCACCGCTCTTGCTATATCTTATTTTCTGATTGATGTGCTTAATTTCAAAAAAGGTGCAATGTTTTTTGCAATTGTTGGGATGAACCCGCTTTTTATTTACCTGTTCTGGCATTCAGGAGGAAGACTTGTGCTGATGAATCTTGCTAGACCAATAACAAACAGGCTTTTTGGCTGGATTAGTAATGACGCAATAACAGTTGCAACCATACTTATAGTATCTGGCATGATGTGGTATATCTGCTACTTTTTATACAAGCGGAAAATCTTTATAAAAATTTAACCATGCCCGATCTAGGCCACATAGTACAACCCCGGCAACGCTTGCTATCCCTCGATTTTATGCGTGGGTTCATTATGATTTTACTGATATTGGAGGGTACCGGGCTATATGAAAAATTAGACGCTGCCACCGTCGGTACGGGGTTTAATGTTGTTGTTCAGCAATTTTTCCATCATCCCTGGAATGGCCTGCGGTTTTGGGATCTTATTCAACCCGGGTTTATGTTTGTAGCCGGTGCTGCTATGTCCTACTCATTGCACTGGCAGCAGGAGCAGAATGTGTCCTGGAGGCAATCCTTTATAAAAACATTAAAGCGATCTGCTCTTTTGTTGTTTTGGGGTGTATGGACAAGGATAGTAAAACCTGACGGGCTCAATTTTGAGCTATGGAATGTTTTAGCGCAGCTTTCATTTACAACATTGATAGCCTTCCTTATTTTCACGTGGTCAATTGAAAGGCAAATTGTTTTCAGTGTTTTTTTACTGATTTTAACCGAGATCCTATATCGTTTTACCAATGTAAGCGGCTTTAATCAGCCGTTTACTGATCAGCATAACTTCGGGAATTATATCGATCTTTTATTGGTGCATAAGATCAGCAAAGGTGGCTGGGTTACTATCAATTTTATTCCAACGGCGTGCCATACCATCTGGGGAATGATGGCTGGTTCTCTTTTGTTGTCAAACAGATCTGCTGTTTTAAAATTAAAGTGGTTATTACTGGCCGGAACCCTATTGTTGGCTGCAGGGTACATAGAAGGAGCAACCATTACCCCTATCATTAAAAGGATTGCTACAAGTTCATTTGTACTGGTTTCGGGTGGATGGTGCCTGATAGCGTTAGTGTTTTTATATTGGTGGAATGATATAAAAGGGCATACCAGATACGCGTGGATCGTTACCGTAGTTGGGATGAATTCCTTATTCATCTATCTGTTCGTAGAAACAATTTCCGGCGGGATCAATGAATATGTCAACAAAATAACAAGCAGTTTTTTAACGCCAACATATATCCCCGTTTTATCAATCGGTATTGTTGCCTCATTGCTTACATTTTTATTAGAATGGTATATGTGCTGGTTTTTGTACAAGAAGAACGTGTTTATTAAAATTTAAGATTAACAGGATAACCATAAATCAAACGAATAACTATCATGTACACGAAACATTTTAGAACGATCTTAAGGCTTGCCCGGGTAAGCCTGCCGATTGTTTTAATATCCAGCCAGGGCTATCCGCAGAAAAAAACAGATAAGCCCGGGAAGGACACATCAGGCCAGCAATATTATTCGGTAGATGATTTCAGATCGGTTAAAAAAATTGATTCTCACGTGCATTTGACGGAGGATGCTGACACCGCTTTTCTTTACCAGGCGGGGATAGATAATTTTCGTATGCTTACTATCAATGTTTATGAGGCGTCGGGCATGCCAATAGAGCAGCAACAGGATTTTGCTCTGAAACTGATCAAAAGGTATCCTGACAGGCTGGCCTATGCAACTACTTTCTCCTTAAAAAACTATAACGAGCCCGGCTGGCAAGCTGAGGTGCTCGCTTATCTGAAAAATTCGTTCGCAAAGGGCGCTATCGCTGTTAAGGTATGGAAAAATGTAGGAATGCAACTAAGGGATAAAAATAACCACTTGGTTTTCGTGAATAATCCAAGGTTTGATACCATTTTTAATTATTTGGCGGTGAATCGTATACCGCTGATCGGGCATCTTGGAGAACACCGTAACTCGTGGCTTCCATTGGATAAAATGACAGTTAAAAACAATAGGGACTATGCTGCAACACACCCTGCAGAATATATGTATCTGCACCCCGACCGCCCGTCGTACGAGTACTACATACGAGTGAGAAATAATATGCTGGACAAAAATCCCCGTTTGCAGTTTATAGGGGCACATTTGGGCGCTCTGGAATGGAGCGTGGCTGAACTTGGCAAAACGTTAGATAAATATCCTAATATGGCGGTAGATATGGCCGAGCGTATATCGCACCTGCAATATCAGGCAAAAGTAAACTGGCAGGGGGTGCACGATTTTTTTATCAAATACAAGGACAGGATTATGTACGGAACCGATCTTGAGCAATCGCATACAGACAATCCTGACAGTGTAAGAAAAAACGCGCATGAAACTTGGACAAGAGACTGGAGATATTTTACAACCGGCGACAGTCTTCAATCAACATTGGTAAATAAAAAATTTAAAGGATTGGATTTACCAAAAGAAGTAATTGATAAGATTTATTTCACCAACGCAAACAAATGGTATTTTGAGGAGAAGCAATAAGTGATTGTACAGGATGATGTGCCTTAACGATGATGCTCTATTGATTAACTGAATTGTTAATTGCACTTCGGCTTTATTAAGGCCAACGCTTATTTTAAAGCGCAGAAGATATTTGCCGCCGCTACCATTCTACCATCAGTTTTGTTTGATCCTTTTCAAATTCTTTTTGGAAAAGACATATAAGCTGAACAGCACAGATCACATCTATCCATTCTCTCTCGGCAAATAGCTATTTTAGATAATATGCCAAAAAGAGGCTGTCAAGCAGGACAGCCTCTAACCATAACTAATTGCTATAAGACAATTTTCCTTTATAGCCCTCAAAACTTTATTTCCACGGCGTAGCCCTCCATTCTACACTTCCCGGGTGTTCGTGCGGAGCATTGGTATTAGCATCCCACCACATTCTACTTAGCAAATCATCTGTGCCGCCCATTCTGTCAACAGCTTCCTGAAAATGGTGACTGTTAACCAAGCGTTCGTTATTTGGATAATGCTGCCTTCTTGGAGAAACGCCATGAAATGTGCTTTGTTCATTTTCGGCAACAAGCACCCGCGGATAACCTGTTCTTCTCCATTCAGTCCATCCCTCCAATTCATTAGGATAAAGTGCAATTATTTTTTGATTAATGATCTGTTCAAGTTGTTCTTCTTCTGAACCGGTTAGCATGGTTACCGGGGATGCAAGAAAGGCATCGATCTCACTTTGCTTCATTTCTTTATAATCAAGAAACTTATTTACATCGAAGCCCGACCCGTAAACCAGTTCTAATAAGTTAGGCATCATTTCTTTGCCTTTGTTATAAAGGTCCTGTGTTTCGGTAATGCTTGCTTCAATGCCTTTTTTGAAATAAACATTGGGATCCTGGCCGCTTATTAAACCAACAAGAGCAGCTTCTGCCAGTGCAAAATAAACTTCTGAACTTCTTAAAACCGGTTGTTCAATAACTGGCACATACCAAAATAAGCTAAACAATGAAGTAGATCCTGCACCATAAGGATATTTGTTTTCGACCGGCACATTACCCAATAATGGCTGGGCACGAAATCCAAAAAGAGCA
>Ga0207644_10001100_pt1 | contig 17349 bp, 12 predicted proteins | sample KBSS73metaG_FD_184326 | JGI IMG/M metagenome (GOLD analysis project Ga0207644, IMG submission 184326) | Switchgrass rhizosphere microbial communities from Kellogg Biological Station, Michigan, USA - KBS S7-3 metaG (SPAdes) (version 2) | ecosystem: Host-associated > Plants > Roots > Rhizosphere... | reverse complement strand
AGCGCATCGGCCGCAGTCGCGCCGGCTGCGATGGCACGCTCGACAAGGGATTGGGCGATGCGGCTTGCGTCTTCTGGCCTCAGCATGGCGAGCGCCTAGCGCGCGGAGAGGCCGACGACCAGCATGCCGAGAAAGACGAGCAGGCCGAAGACGCGGTTCGAACGGAACAGCCTCAGCGCAAGATCGCCGTCATTCGGATCTACGCTGGCGACCTGCCAGGAGAGGTGGAGAGCCGCCGGAAACAAAGCAAGAAGCGCCAGCCACTCGGGCCTCACGCTCCACATCGCGGCACCCATGAGCAGCAGCGAAATCGCATAGAAAATCGCAATCCCGGTCCGGGCCCGCTCGCCGAGGCGGCGCGCGGACGACTTCACGCCGACGAGCGCATCGTCTTCCTTGTCCTGGATCGCGTATAGGGTGTCGTAGCCCACGACCCAGGAGATGCTGCCGAACCAAAGCAGCAGTGGCGGTAACGCGAAGCTGCCGGTCACGGCCGGCCAACCGACGAGCGCACCCCAGGAGAAGACGAGCCCCAGCCACGCCTGCGGCCACCAGGTGATCCGCTTCATGAAGGGGTAGGCGGCGACGGGCGCGACGCTCCCAAGCGCAATAAGCGCGGCCGCGGGTTTGAGCTGCAAGAGAACGACGAAGCCAAGACCGCACAGGAGGGCGATCAGAAGCCAGGCCGAGGAAAGCGATACGCGGCGGCTGGCGAGCGGCCGAAGCCGGGTGCGCTCCACCCTTCCGTCGAGATCGCGGTCGACGATGTCGTTATAAACGCAGCCGGCGCTGCGCATCGCAAAGGCGCCGAGGCCCAGCCAGAGGAACAGGTCGAAACGGCCCCCGACGCCGGCGAGCGCGACGCTCCACGCGCAAGGCCAATAGAGCAGCCAGGTGCCGATCGGGCGGTCGAGCCGCATCAGCGAGGCGAACGGCCGTAAGGCGGCGGGAAGTGCGCCGATGAACCCGCGTCGCTCGCTGTCGGGAACGATATCTGTGCTGGCTGTCACGGCTGCCCGTTAGCGCGGCGGACGGACCATGTCTGCAACCGGCTGGCTGAACCGCCGGCCCGCGCAACGACACTAACGACGAGCGGCGGCCATCTATCGGCCTCATCGATCGGTTTGGTTGCCGTCGGCGGGCGCCTCGCTGGCCGGCTTGCCTATGCCCAATGCGGCATACCGGCTGAGGGGCGCTCGCACGCTTCCCCGGACGCGGTCTAATGGCCTAGGCTGGCGACCATGCCCGCAACGCCCGCCTGGCCACCAAAAAGCCTTCCGCGCCTATTCGTTCGCACTCCATTGGGCGATGGCGCAGTCGTCGAATTGGATGCCGCGCAGGCCAATTATCTCGGCAACGTCATGCGGCTCGGCGTCGGATGCGAGGTGCTGATATTCGACGGGCAGTCCGGCGAATGGCTCGCGCGCATTAGCGAGGCGGGGAAGAAGCGGATGACGCTCAGCGTCGAGCGGCGGACGCGTGAGGTGGAGGCTGTTCCCGACGTGTGGCTGGCGTTCGCGCCCGTAAAACGGACCCAGACGGACTGGCTGGTGGAAAAAGCTACCGAGCTCGGCGCGGCGCGGCTCCTCCCCGTCATCACGCAGCGCACGATTGCCGAGCGTGTGAAGCTCGAGCGGCTGGAAACGATTGCGATCGAGGCAGCGGAGCAGTGCGGACGGACGCGGCTGCCCGAGGTGACCGAGCCTGTGACCCTCAAGCAGCTGCTCGCCGGCCGCGACCAGGAACGGCGGCTATATTTCGCAGACGAAGGCGGAGGCGATGCTGTTGCAAAGGCGTTCTCGCCTGGCGCGGCTCTAATCCTTACAGGCCCCGAGGGTGGTTTCACGGACGAGGAGCGATCACTTGTCCGAGCAGCGGCCGGCGCGGTGCCGATCTCGCTGGGTCCCCGCATCCTTCGAGCCGAGACGGCCGCGCTTGCAGCACTTGCGTCCTACATGGCGATAGCCGGGGACTGGCGCTCTTATTGACTCATAAGTCAGAATCGCTGGCGCGGGCCTTTTCGCACGGCTAAGCGCCGCCAGCCATGACGACCCGGACCGACCACAGCGCCAGCCCGCTAATCGACAGCCACGACGACCTGCTGTCGGTCTTCTCCGGCGGCGAGAAGCCGCCCGAGAGATGGCGCATCGGCACCGAGCACGAGAAATTCGTCTATCGCGTCGCCGACCACCGCGCCCCCTCGTGGGAGGAGCCGGGCGGCATCCGCGATCTCCTCATGGGCCTTACAGAGTTCGGCTGGGAGCCGGTGCTCGAGCATGGCAAGGTCATCGCGCTTACCGGCAAGGACGGAACGATCAGCCTCGAGCCGGCCGGTCAGCTGGAGCTTTCGGGAGCGGCACTCGAGAACCTGCACCAGACCTGCAGCGAGGCGGCTCGCCATCTCGATCAATGCAAGGCGGTGGGCGAGCGGCTGGGCCTCGGCTTCCTCGGTACCGGCATGTGGCCGGACAAGACGCGGGCCGACCTGCCGCGGATGCCAAAGGGTCGCTACGCGATCATGCTCAACTACATGCCGAAGGTCGGGAGCCTCGGCCTCGACATGATGCTTCGTACCTGTACCATACAGGTTAATCTCGACTATTCATCTGAAGCCGACATGGTGAAGAAGTTTCGTGTCGGTCTCGCTCTCCAGCCGGTCGCCACCGCCCTCTTCGCCAATTCGCCGTTCACCGAAGGCAGGCCCAACGGCTACAAGAGCTTCCGCAGCCATATCTGGGAAGATACCGACCCCGACCGCACCGGCATGCTGCCCTTCGTGTTCGAGGACGGCTTTGGCTACGAGCGCTACTGCGACTATGCGCTCGATGTCCCGATGTACTTCGTCTACCGGGACGGAAACTACGTCGACGTCGCCGGCGAGAGCTTCCGCGCTTTCCTCGAGGGCAAGCTGCCGCAGCTGCCGGGCGAGAAGCCGAGCCTCACCGACTGGACCGACCATCTCTCGACGGCCTTCCCGGAAGTTCGTCTCAAGAGCTTCCTCGAGATGCGCGGCGCCGACGGGGGTCGCTGGAGCCGCATCTGCGGCCTGCCCGCGCTCTGGGTCGGCCTTCTCTATGACAACCAGGCGCTCGATGAAGCCTGGGATCTCGTAAAGCACTGGAGCATCGGGGAGCGCGCGAAGCTTCGGCACGACGTTCCTCGTCTCGCCCTCGACGCGATGACGCCCGACGGCCAGTCGATGCGCGAATTCGCCGGACGGGTCCTCGACGTCGCCGCCGGCGGCCTCACTCGCCGAGCGCGCCTCAACAGCGCGGGCGACAATGAGGGCGGCTTTCTCGATCCATTGCGCGACGTCGTTGCAACAGGCATGACGCCGGCCGATCGCCTGCTTCACAAATATGAGCAGGAGTGGGACGGCGACGTCTCGCACATCTATGAGGAGTTCAGCTTCTGATGGACGCTATGAGCCCGAAGCGCCGCACCCTTTATCCCGCGATCGAGCCATATGAGAGCGGAATGCTCGACGTCGGTGACGGCCACAGCCTTTACTGGGAGCTGTGCGGAAACCCCAACGGCAAGCCGGTCGTATTCCTTCACGGCGGGCCCGGTGGCGGCTCGAGCCCGGATCACCGTCGGCAGTTCAATCCCGACAAATACAAGATCCTCGTCTTCGACCAGCGCGGGTGCGGCAAGTCGACGCCCTATGCGAGCCTCGAGAACAACACGACCTGGGACCTGGTCGAGGATATCGAGAAGCTCAGGACGAAGGTCGCAAACGTCGACAAGTGGCAGGTGTTCGGCGGCAGCTGGGGATCGACCCTGGCGCTCGCTTATGCCGAGACTTATCCGGAGCGCGTCACCGAGCTGGTGCTGCGCGGCATCTTCCTGTTCGACCAGCATGAGATCGACTGGATGTACAAGGAAGGCGGCGCTTCTCAGGTCTATCCGGACAAGTTCGACGAGTTCCTCGCGGCGATACCCGAAGGCGAGCGGGCCGATCTCGTGGAAGCCTATCGCAAGCGCCTCACCAGCGAGGACAGGAACGAGCAGCTCACCGCCGCCAAGGCCTGGAGCAAGTGGGAAGGGGATATCGTGACCCTGCTCCCGAGCCCCTCGACGATCGAGCATTTCACGAGCCCCGACGTCGCCGTCGCCGTGGCCCGCATCGAGAACCATTACATGGCCAACAGTGGATGGCTCGATGAAGGTCAGCTCTTGAAAGGCGCCGACCGGCTGAAAGGTATCCCCGGGGTCATTGTCCAGGGCCGGCACGACACCTGCACTCCACCGGTCGCTGCCTGGAAGCTCAAGCAGGCGTGGCCGGAGGTCGAGCTCAACATCGTTCCCGACGGCGGCCATCTGTTCAGCGAGCCGGGCATCCTCGATGGCCTCGTCCGCGCCACCGACAAGTTCGCGGGGCTCTGAGGCGCTGAAGAACAGGCACCCGGCCGGACTCGCCGTCCTTGCGGGGACGGAGCTCGCCGAGCGTTTCTCTTATTACGGCATGACGGCGCTGCTGGCGCTGTACATGGTCAAGCAGCTGCTTCTCCCCGGCCACGCCGAGCACGTCATCGGTCTTGCCGCGCTGCGCCGCGCCTTCGAGTTCCGCGGGGCGATGTCCGACCAGGCGTTCGCATCGCTGATCTACGGTTGGTACGGCGGTCTCGTCTATTTCACGCCGATCATCGGTGGCTGGGTCGCGGACCGCTGGCTCGGGATCAAGCGGACCGTAATCCTCGGCGCGCTGCTGATGGCCGCCGGCCATCTTGCAATGTCGATCGACGCAACGTTCCTCATTGCGCTCCTCCTGCTGATCGTCGGCTCGGGCTTCCTCAAGGGAAACATCTCGGCGCAGGTCGGGACGCTCTATCCGGCAAACGTCGAGTCATTGCGCGAGCGCGGCTTCACGATCTTCTCGACCGCCATCAACATCGGCGCCGTCGCTGGACCGCTCGGTACCGGTGCAATAGCGCTGATGTACGGCTGGCATGCAGGCTTCGCCCTTGCCGCGGGCCTCATGATCCTGGCCCTGATCGTCTATGTATCGGGCTCGCGCTACCTGCCCGACTACAAGGCCGCTCAAGCGAAGAAGGCTCAGCTCCCGCCCCTCACCCGCGACGAGAAGGTTCGGACCTGGTGCCTTGTCGGCGTGATCGCGCTGCTGATCCCGGTCAACGTGACCTACACGATGATCTGGAACATCGGCGTTGTCTGGGTCGACCAGCATGTCGACCTCGCCTCCCCCATGGGAGCGGTCCCGGCGAGCTGGTTCAATTCGGTGGACAGCTTTGCAAGCGTTGCGGCCGCGCCGTTCCTGGTGGCGCTCTGGGCATGGCAGGCGCGGCGGAACAGTGAGCCGAGCGCAATGACGAAGATCGCAATCGGCGCCGCGATTACCGGCCTGTCGGGCCTTCTCCTCGCCGCAGGCGCTCTCACCACGTCAGGGGACGAGGTACCTGTTCTCTGGCCGCTGCTCGGTTGGTTCGGCATGGGCTTGGGCTTCATGTGGTACTGGCCGATTACGCTTGCGCTCGTTTCGAAAGCCGCGCCGGCAAAGGTGAATGCAACCCTCATGGGCGGGTCCTTCCTCGCGCTCTTCTTCGCCTCGACCATCATGGGCTGGGTCGGGAGCTTCTACGACCAGATGAGCAATGCCGCTTTCTGGACGCTCGATGCGTCGATTGCCCTTGGAAGCGCAATCGTCATCCTCGCCGTGAAGCGGCCCGTAAACCGCATCCTCGACCTCTGCGAGACCTGATCACTGGCCAGGATGATAGGTGCGCTCGGCGTGGCCTTTCAGCTCCTCGGGGTAGAAATAGACCTCGCGCAAGTTCCCGGATGCATAGCGCTGCGCCTCGTCGCTGAAGTGGGGCGAGACGGGGTTGCCGCTTTCGCCTCCGGCCGTCACGGCACGGGCCCGCACCCGCCTGCCGAATTCCACCACTGCGACGAAGCTGTTGCCATAATCGCCGTACCAGCGCCTGGTCCCGGGCTTGGGCCCTGAGCGGATCGAGGCAAGCGAACCGAAATAGCCATTGGCGAACGGCACCGGGATGCTCGGTGAAGCGTCGCTGAAGGTGGGGTTCGCGATCGCCGGCGAGATCCGCTGGAAGCGATTGATCTCGCCCCACGGCACCTGCCAGCGGCCGAAGTCCCGCTTGAGCCGTGCGATCGTCTCCTCGAATACGGTGAGCTTCTGCTCTGACGTGGTGTCGCGCGCGAGACGCATCAGCACCTTATTGCTCGGCTCGCCTGGCGGCGCGCGGAGCGCGTCCTTGAGCGCGAGGCCCCAGAATGTCGCAAGGGATTGCGCGACCGACTGCGCGCCCCAGCGGTAATTCCACGAACGCAGGACGCCGATCGGCTCGGCCAGCGCCGATTTGCGCGCGCCCGCAGGAAGCGCGTCATAGGCCTGGATCAGCGAGGGGATCAGCACTGCCAAGCCCGGCTGGTAGCTGTCGAATGCCGCAGCCTGCAGCTTGTCGATCGTCCAGCCCTTCGAGCCCTCGAGCATCTGGAGTGCATGGACGCCCCGATAATTCTCGCCGTCCGTGTCCATGTACTTCGGGAAGCGCGCGGGATTGGCGCTGTAACCGCCTGCTGCGCGGTAGGGCCAGGTATTGGTGTTCTGCACCCAGCCATTAGGCGGGTTCAGCACGCTCGGCAGCTCGTTCAGCGAATGAAGGCCGCGCCAGTCTGCACGCGGGTCGCTGCCGTCGACGGGCCTCGTATAATCGAAGCGGTCGTCGCGCCTCGGGACGAACTGCGGGTGCAGATAGGCAATCTCGCCCTTGTCGTCCGCAAAGAGGGTGTCGTTGGAGCTGTTTGCCTTCAAGTCGGCAATGCGAAGGAATGATGCAAGATCGCTCGACTTGGTGCGCAGGAAGCTTTGCTGGATCGCTTCGACAGGCTTGTCCATCATCGCGAACGCAATCCAGCGCCCGCTGTCGGCGCGGACGATCGGGCCATGGTGAGTCCGGTAGGTTGTAAACGTCCGCTTCTCGAGGCGGCCATCCGCCGCGCGGTAGCGGATGGTGACTGGCCGCACGCCGAGCGGCCTGCACTCGGCGCCATGAACGTAGCAATATCCCTTGCTCCGCCGTTCGACCTTCTCGGCGAACTCATCGACGGAATCGACGCCGCTCGAGGTATGCATCCAGCCCGCATGGCTGTTGAAGCCCTGATAGATGAAGAACTGCCCCCAGGTCGCAGCTCCATAGGCATTGAGACCTTCATCGCTCGAAACCTGCTGCTCCGAGCGGAAGTACCAGCTCGTGTGAGGATTGATGAGAAGGAGCGAACCGCCGCCTGCGGTGATCGCCGGTGCAATCGCGATGCCGTTCGAACCCTGGCTCTCGGGCCGCGGCGCGAGCGCAGCGGCGATCGGTTTTCCCGAATAGAAAGACTTCAGCTGGTCAAGGTTGATGCGCTCGATGTCACCGCCGATGCTGCCTTCGGTAAAGCTCAGCGCCATCCACGGCTCGAAGCGGGCGAGCACCCGCGGTCGGACATTGGGGTGTGTCGAGAGAAAGTAGTTGAGGCCGTCGGCCCACGCATCCATCAGGCGCCGCATGCCCTCCGGGCTCTGATCGTAATCGGCCTTCAATTCGTTCTCGCTGACGTACAGCCGCGCCCGCAGATCCTGCCAGATCGACTTCTCGCCATCCGCCTCCGCGGTTCGACCGAGGTTCGTCAGATAGTTTGCCTCGATCCGCGGGAAATCGTCTTCGGCCTGAGCGTAGATCATCCCGAACACGGCGTCGGCGTCGCTCTTCCCGTGAACGTGCGCAATGCCCCAGTCGTCGCGCGTGATCGTGACGCGGCTCGCTTCCGCCCGCCAGCGCGCAAGCTCGGGAGGCGAGGCGGCAGTGAGGAGGAAGAGGACTGGAAGGAAGGCCGCGGCGAATGTCTTATGCATCCGGTAGCGATTGCTTCGCCTTTCCCCAGCCTGCAAGCATCTTCGAGCTCGCGCGCTCGATGAGCTCGTCGGCGTCGCGAATGGTGAAGTGATTACCGCCCTCGTAGCGGTCGAGCTCCTCCCAGGCGATGGGCGCCGACACCGGTGCGCCTTCACGGGCGCGGGCCGAATAAGGCATGACCGCGGTCGCGCCGCGCTGGTTGCGAAGCCAATCGAGGAAGATGCGGCCTTTTCGCTCGACCTTGCGGATGTTGGCGGTGAACAAGTCGGGCTCGGCCTCAGCGATCGCGCGGCTGAAACGGTCGGCGAAGCTTTTGACAGCCGTCCAGTCCTTCGACGCATCGAGCGGCGCAACGACATGCAGCCCCTTACCGCCCGAAAGGAGCGGGAAGGTCTTCAACCCGAGGTCGCCGAGCAGCGCCTTCAACCTTAATGCCGCGTCCTTCACCTTCTTGAAGTCGAGCCCGACATCCGGGTCGAGATCGAACACCAGGCGATCGGGGAATTCGACCTTCTCGATCTTGCTTCCCCAGCCATGGAACTCGACCGTCCCCATCTGGACGCAGACGAGCAGGCCCTTGATGTCGTCGAAATAAAGATAGTCCTCGAGATGCCCGTCCTTCTCCCGGATCGGGATTTGCTTCACCTCGGGGCCGAAGGAGCCGTTGTCGTGCTTCTGGAAGAAGCATTTCTTGGCGCGGCCCTGCGGACAGCGGATCAGGGTCATCGGCCGGTTCGCGACATCGATCATGATCAAGGGCTCGAGCGCGGCATAGTAATCCGCGAGCTCTCCCTTGGTGAGATTGTCCTCCGGGAAAATGATGCGCTCGGGATTGCTGATGCGGATGCCAAAGCTTTCGGCTGTCGGACGTTCCCTCGCCTTCTCGGACTTCCTCAGAGGCTTGACGGTCTCGACGACCACGTCCTTTGCCGGCTTGTCTTCGCGAAGACCGATGAAGCTCGGGTGCCGCAGGATCTTGTCGCTTGTAAATTCGGTGAAGGCGATCTCGGCCACCAGCTCCGGCTTGACGAAATGCGCGCCCCTGCGGTCGGCACGGGGCACCTCGACGGGCGCCTTGTCCAATTCGAGCGGCTTCATTCGATCCATGAGGTCCTGGATGAGCTTGCCGCTGAACCCGGTCCCGACCTTGCCGACATAGGTGAGCTTGCCGTTTTCCCGTGCAGCGAGGAGCAACGAGCGAAAGCCGATGCGCCGGTCGCTTTCCGACCAGCCGACAATGACGAACTCCTGCCGCTGGATGCACTTGATCTTGAGCCAGTTGCGCGTGCGCGTCCCCTGGTAGGCAGCGCTCGCTTTCTTCGAGACGATCCCCTCGCCGCCCTGCTCGCACATAGCGTTCAACATGGCCTCGCCGCGCCCCACGATATGATCGCCATAGAGGATCGGCGGCGAAACGCCTTTGAGCAGTGACGCGAGCCTCTCCTTGCGCTCGATGTTCGGCAGTTTGCGGATGTCCTCGCCGCGGTCGATCAGAAGGTCGAAGGCATAATAAGCAAGGTTGGCGCCTTGCCTGTCCTTGAGCGTCGACTGGAGCAGCTGGAAGCTCGGCTTGCCGTCATCGCCGATCGCGACCGCCTCGCCATCGATCAGGCACCCGGCGGGAAGCTTGGCTGCCGCTTTCACCAGCGCCTTGAACTTGTCGCTCCAGTCCTTTCCATTGCGCGTCCAGGCGGTGGCGACGCCGTCACCGACTGACAGCAGCAGCCGGTATCCATCATATTTATACTCGTGGATCCACGAATTTCCGGTGGGTACCTCGTCGACGAGGGTCGCAAGTTGCGGTTCCTCGAACGGCGGCGGCGCGGCGCCCGCCTTGCGCTTCGCCCGGCCGCCCTTCTGGCCGCCGCGATTGGAGCGCCATACATCCTCGCCTGTCGCGATCTCGGCCATCGTCCGGCCGGTAATGACGCTCGTCACGCAATTGTCGACGAGCGAGTCGCCGTCGTCGGGATCCGCGAAATCGTCAGTGACCTTCTTCAGCATCCACGGTTCGGCCTTCTCGCCGGGCTTGGGCTTTAGTCGAAACATCACCCACTCGCCCTTCATCCGCTCGCCTTCGAGCGTGAAATGAAGATGCCCTTCCTCGATCGTCTTGCTCGGATCCTTGCGCGGATCGGGCTCCCACCGGCCCTGGTCCCACAGCATCACCGTGCCTCCGCCATATTCACCTTTGGGTATCGTCCCCTCGAAATCGCCATAGTCGAGCGGGTGATCCTCGGTGCGCATTGCGAGGCGGTTTTCGCCGGGGTCGAGGCTCGGGCCTTTCGGCACCGCCCAGCTCTTGAGGACGCCGTCGAGCTCGAGGCGGAAGTCCCAGTGAAGCCTCGAGGCGTCGTGCTTCTGGACGACGAAGCTGTCGCCCTTGCCTTTGAGCTTCCGCCCGCGCGGCTCCTTCGTCTTCGAGAAGTCGCGCTTGCGGTTATAGGTCTCGATGTCGAGCGGGACCTTGCGCGCCATGTGCTTACGCCCGTTTACGAGCTGGCGCCTTGGCCGACTCCTTCTTTTTCGCCGCGGGCTTCTTCACACTCGCCTTCTTCGGCTTCTCGTCCTCGTCCTTGCGGCGTTTGTCGTCGCCAAGGCTCTTCTTGAGCGCTGCCATCAGGTCGATGACGTTCGAGCCCTTCGGCGGCGCGGCGTCGGCGTCCGGATCCTGGATGATCTTCTCGCCCTTGGCCTTCTGCTTTTCCTCGATGAGCTTGTGCAATGCGTCGACATAGCGGTTGTGGAACTCGTTCGGATCGAACTCGCCGGCTTTCCGCTCGATCAGCATCGATGCCATGTCGAGGAGGTCGGGATCGGGCTTGTGATCGCCGATATCGCGGAAGAACCCCGTCGACTTGTTGACCTCATCGGCATAGCGCAGCGTCTCGATCAGCATGCCGCGGCCGCAGGGCTTCAGAGCAACGACATATTCCTGTCCGCGCATCGCAAGCTGCCCGATGCCGACCTTGTTCGCGGCACGGAGCGCGTCACGAAGGACGACATAGGCCTCCTCGGCGAGATCGTCGGCAGGGACTACGTAATAGGGCTTGTCGAAATACATCGCATCGATGCCGTCGTCGTCGACGAACTCTACGAGATCGAGCGTCTTGCGGCTCTCCAGCTTGACGCTTTCGATCTCCTCGGGGTCGAGGAGGACATAATGGCCCTTCGAAACCTCGTAGCCCTTGACGATCTCGTCGCGGTCGACCGGGCCGACACCGGGCACCACCTTTTCATATTTGATGCGCTTGCCGGTCGGCTCGTGCACCTGGTGGAACTGGATCGCGGCGCCGCTCTTGGTCGCCGAATAGAGTTCGACGGGGATCGACACGAGCGCCAGGCGGATTTGCCCTCGCCAGATCGGACGCGCAGCCATTCAATCATCTCCTCTTTCGAGGCGGATTCAATTCATTGCGGCACCGAGTCGTTCCGCGTTGCCGCTTTAAGTGATCGTACCAGCTCCGTAACGTCTGCGCCACGCGCCGCGAGATCGACGATCGCTGAGCCGCAAATCACGCCTTTTGCGCCCGCTTTGAGCGCAGCACGCACGTGCTCGGGCCGCGAGATTCCAAAGCCGAAAATCGGCGGAGGCGAACCTGCGCGACCAAGGCGCTCGATGAGCCCGGCATCGAACTCGCCGCCCGCGTGCGTGCCCGTAATTCCGACGCGGCTGACACAATAAGTGTAGGCCTTGGATAGTCTCCCAACCCGCGCGAGCGTCGCGTCCGGCGTGTTCGCCGCCGCGATCAGCACCGGGTCGATGCCCGACTGCATCATCGCGCGGGCGAACGGCTCGGCTTCCAGCGAGGGAACGTCGGCGATGAGCAGGCTGTCGACCCCGGCCTCGGCGGCCTCTTGCATCAACCCCGGCCTCGCCATCACGATATTGGCGTAAGTGAGGATGCCGACGGGCACGTCGCCATGTCGGCTGCGGAACTCCGACAGCAGTCGCAGGCAATCGACGACCCGAACGCCTGCAGCGAGCGCGCGCTTCGCTGCTGCCTGGATCACTGGACCGTCGGCTACCGGGTCGGAAAAAGGGATCCCGACCTCGATCATGTCCGCACCGCCTTCAACGACGGCGTCGAGGAGGCGGGCGCTGGTCTCAAGATCCGGGTCGCCGAGCATCAGGAAGGCGCCGAATGCGCCTTCGCTCCCCAGCCGTTCGAACATTGCGGCGTAGCGGCTCATGCCGACGCTCGCAGCAGCTGTTGCGCCTGCGCCACATCCTTGTCCCCACGTCCCGACAGGCCGACGAGGATCGCGCTTTCGGGTTCGGCTCGTGCAAGCTTCAAGGCATGCGCGAGCGCGTGCGCCGACTCGAACGCGCAGAGAATGCCTTCTCCTTCGGCAAGAGCCCGGAACGCGGCAAGCGCCTCGGCGTCGGTCGCGCCGACATATTGAGCGCGTCCGCTGTCCTTGAGATGCGCGTGCTCTGGTCCGACCGCCGGATAATCGAGCCCCGCGGAAACCGACCAGGTGTCGGCGATCTGGCCATCGGCGTCCTGGAGGACGTAAGTTTCCGCTCCGTGCAGGATGCCTGCCGTGCCTCGAAGCAGCGTTGCCCCATGCTGCTCTCCGTCGAGGCCTCGGCCCGCGGCTTCGACTCCGACCAGCCGAACGCCTTCGTCTCCAATGAAATCGGCGAACAAGCCGATTGCATTCGATCCGCCACCGACACAGGCGACGACCATGTCCGGAAGGCGGCCGAGCTGTTCAATGACCTGCGCTCTCGCCTCGCGGCCGATGACGCGCTGGAACTCGCGCACGATGGTCGGAAAAGGATGAGGGCCTGCAGCCGTGCCGAGCAGGTAATGCGTCGTCTCGAAGCTCGCCGACCAGTCGCGAAGAGCCTCGTTGATCGCATCCTTGAGCGTTCGCCCGCCGCTTTCGACCGCCACCACGCGAGCGCCCATCAACTGCATCCTGAAGACGTTCAGCTGCTGGCGCTCAACGTCCTCCGCGCCCATGTAGACGACTGTCTCGAACCCGAGCAGCGCACCGACGATGGCGGTCGCGACGCCGTGCTGGCCCGCTCCCGTTTCGGCTATGAGGCGAGTCTTGCCCATCCGCCTGGCGAGAAGCGCCTGCCCCAGCACCTGGTTGGTCTTGTGCGCGCCGCCGTGAAGCAGGTCCTCGCGCTTGAGATAGATGTTGGATGGAAGGTTTCGACAGCGCGTCAGCGGCGTCGGGCGCCCCGCGTAGTTTGCAAGAAGGCCGTTCAGCTCGGCGGCGAACTCCGGATCCTCCTGCGCCTCGAGGAACGCCGCCTCGAGCTGTTCGAGCGCCGGGACCAGGATCTCGGGAACGTAGCAACCGCCGAAGCGGCCGAACCGGCCGGTCAGGCGCATTCGCGTAGCCGCTGCCGCGATGGCGGGCGCAAGGCCTCAAAAAGCGTGGCCACTTTCTCGGGCGCCTTCGTGCCGGGCCGCAAATCCACTGCCGATCCGACGTCGATCGCATAAGCGCCAAGCGCCTGCGCGGCACGCGCGTTGTGCGCGCCGATCCCGCCGGCGACGACCGACCGCGAAAGCTCGGCGTGATCCTCGACGAGGGTCCAGTCGAACGTTCGCCCGCTGCCGCCGTCGCCATTGTCGAAGAGAATGCGATCGCCACCCCGGCCCGTCAGTGGCTCACGGCCGACGCTGAGCGCCGTCCAGATCTCGCAAGTTGGCGGAAGCTGGCGCCTCAGCGCCCTCGTATATTCGACGTCCTCGCGTCCATGGAGCTGGACGGCGTGGAGGTTGAGGAGGGTCGCAATGTCGGAGACGATCCGGAGCGGCGCATCGCGGAACACGCCGACCGGCAGCATTCCAGACTTTCGGGCGACTCCGGCCAGCGGCCCGGCTTCGTGTGCCGTGACGTGGCGGGGGCTGCCAGGCACGAACACGAAACCAGCGAAGGCCGCTGGCCGGGCGGCGCTGACGTCCGCGCCGCTGATCAGTCCGCATAATTTGGTGCGACCGAATGTAAGTTCCCTCGCAGCCTGCGCAGGTTCATTGGCACGCATTAACGAGGAGCCGATCAAGAACCCATCGACCAACGGGGACAGGCGTTCGACGTCCGCGCGCTTAGCAATGCCGGACTCGCTGACGAGGAGGCAATCGGGCGCGTGGCGAGCCAGCCGCTCGGTAGTCGAAAGGTCGACCGAAAGATCGCGAAGGTCGCGGTTGTTGATACCGATGAGCGGCGCTCCCAATGCCAGCGCGCGGCGCATCTCGGCTTCGTCGTGCACCTCGACCAGGACATCCATGCCAAACCGACGGGCTTCGGCGATGATTTCCCGCGCATGGCCATCGTCGAGCAACGAAAGCATCACCAAAATTGCGTCGGCGCCCGCAATGCGTGCCTCGGGCACCTGGCGGGGATCGATGAAGAAGTCCTTGGCGAGGATCGGCCCCTCGAACTCGTCACGAGCAGCTGCAAGATCGTCGAGCGAACCGCCGAAATGGGCGTGATCGCAAAGGACGCTCAGGGCGTCGGCAACGCCGGCATAGCCGCGTGCGAGAACGGCCGGATCAGCGCCTGGCCGGATCGCGCCCGCGGATGGCGAAGCTCTCTTGATCTCGAGGATGAAACGGGCTCCGGGCTTCGCAAGCACGGCAGCAAGGCTGCGCCGGGTCGGTTGCGCACGCGTCCGAAGCGCGTCGAGCGTCACGCCCTCGAAACGGCGCGCCAGCTCATGGCGTTTGGCCGCTGCAATCTCGCCGAGAACACCTGAAGGTTCAGTCATTGCTCGCCTCGATGAAGCCCTTGAGCACGCTTGCAGCGCCGCCCGAAGAGATCGCGTCGCGCGCCAGCATTGCTCCCTCGAGGAGGGTCTCGGCCTTCCGCGCGGTCAGCAGCAACGCTGCCGTGTTGAGGATCACGATATCCTCTTCCGCGCGGCCCGCATGGCCGGAAAGGAGGCTCTTCAGCCTCTCGGCATTTTCCGCGACGTCGCCGCCGGTCACGCCCTTCAGCGGCGCGCGCTCGAGCCCGGCTTCCTCGGGCGTGATCTCGATCTCCTCGATCTCCTCACCGGACAGGCGGAGCGCTCGCGTTTCGGCGTGGAGCGCGACCTCGTCCAGTCCGGAGCCGTGTACGACCAGCGCTTCCTGGACGCCCATTGCTGCGAGGGTCTGTGCGATCCGTCGCAGCATCTTGGGGTCGGCGACGCCCAGCAGCTGGACCGGCGGCCGCGCCGGGTTGATGCACGGTCCGAGGAGATTCATGATCGTCCGGACTTCCAGCTGCCGGCGAACGAGGCCCGCATGCTTCATCCCAGGATGGTATGCGGGCGCGAACAGGAAGCAGAAGCCGGTTTGATCGAGCATCATGCGCGCTTTTGCCGGCGTGGTTTCGATCTTCCCTCCGACCGCCTCCAGGACGTCCGCCGAACCACACCTGGAGCTGACGCTGCGATTGCCGTGCTTGGCGACAGGCAGCCCACAGGCTGCGGCAACGAAGGCGGTTGCCGTCGAAACGTTGATCAGGCCAGATCCATCACCGCCCGTACCGCAGCAGTCGGCGTAGACATAATCGGGTCGATCGAAAGGCAAGGCTGCCGCGCTCAAGGCGCGCGCGGCGCCGATCATTTCCTCCGCTGTCTCGCCCTTCATCCTCAAAGCAATCAGCATGCCCGCGATCTCGGCGGGCTCGAGCTTGCCGAGCACGAGCCGCTCGAAAAGATGCTCGGAATCCTCGATCGGTAGGTCCTCGCCGGTGAGAAGCTTGGGCAAAGGGTTGGGAACGGGCTGCGTCGGGTCATGCGGCCCGGCATGAGCGGAATGGAGAGCGGCCGAAGCAGCAGCGCCGTCGCGGGGAAAAGTCAGGATTTGGTTCATGGATACTCACCTGGAAACAAAAAAGCCCGCCGGATGGCGGGCGGGCAGTCGATGATCGTCTTGGCTAGTCGATCAGTCGCGCCATCGCGCCGCAAGCGTGCAGCCGCGCCACCACCAGCTGTGAGCGGCCGAAGAAGCGGCGATGGCGACCAGGTTCGTCATTCGAATCGCGTGGTAAGGTAGGCGCTTGCGATACGTCAACCCGCGTGGCGGCGGTTGACGTGCTCGCGCGGTGGATGGCATGGGCGGGTACGCGAGCGGGTGTAGCTCAATGGTAGAGCAGAAGCCTTCCAAGCTTACGACGAGGGTTCGATTCCCTTCACCCGCTCCAAGTTCATGACCTCCCACAGGCCGGTTTGAAAATTGCCGGCTTGCTGGGCTCGGCAGGGCGAAGCGGCGACACGCGCAGCGGTGGCGGTCACCCGCGTTGACACAGCCGCACCGCGCCGCCACATGGCGCCCCTGCCCGCACCTGGAGAGGTGGCCGAGTGGTTAAAGGCAGCAGACTGTAAATCTGCCCGCGCAAGCGTACGCTGGTTCGAATCCAGCCCTCTCCACCATTTCACAGAATGGCAGTTTTTCTGCCGATCTCGAAGCGATCAGGCTCTTTGCTGATCTCGGCGTTCCGAACTCGTCCCGCAATTTTTCGTGGTTTTCCGTCGATTCCGAACTGGTCCCGACGAAACCGCGATTCATGACGGGACATGAAACCAGACTTGCTCTGACCAGCAAAGCGGTAATCGTGCCAACGGCAGCTTTCGGTCCAGCCCACCGGCGGCCGCGTCGAATAGCCGGACGCGGAACTCTCGACCTCTACCCGACGCCGGCTACCGGTCGCTAAGCAGTCCGATGTTCGCATGCATTCCACAAAATGATGGGAATGAGCTCCGAGATCTCGTCACCTGATTGACCAATTTCTTCAGTCTGAGTCGGTCGGCACCTCAAACCTTTTTCGGCCGCCGCGGAACTTACCCGTTCATCGCACGTGACAGGGGAAAGCCGAATGACACTAACGCGTCGTGTCTTACTCGAGCGGATCGGAGCTGCCGGCGGCGCCGGGGCCGCGTACATGGCCATGGAGGCGCTCGGCCTCGCAATTCCGACGCCAGTCTCGGCCGAGACCTTTCACCTTCCGCGCGGCAGCGGGAACGGCAAATCGGTCGTTATCCTGGGAGCAGGCATCGCGGGCCTGGTGTCTGCCTATCAATTGCAGCTCGCGGGCTATCGCGTGAAGGTCCTGGAAGCCCAAACTCGTATCGGCGGCAGGGTATGGACCATCCGGGGAGGCGATCGCGTCGTCCAGAACGGACGGCCAGACCAGCATGCCGGGTTCGGCGCCGGTCTCTATTTCAACTCGGGAGCCGCCCGGATTCCCTCCACCCACCGGGCCATCCTTGGATATGCAAGGCGCTTTGGAGTTCCGATGGAGGTGATGGTCAATACCAACCGGTCGGCCGGATGGGACCTTGGCGGGAATGTTCAGCCCGAACGGCGGATGGTGAACGACGTTCGTGGCCGTCTCGCCGAACTACTTGCGAAAGCGATCGACCAGCACGCACTCGACGGCGAGGTAGCGGTCGGCGAACTGGAAATGATCAGGCAATTCCTGGCCGCGTACGGCGAGCTTGACGCCAAGGGCG